>Ga0307379_10000015_pt1 | contig 385069 bp, 398 predicted proteins | sample UN2MG_FD_202237 | JGI IMG/M metagenome (GOLD analysis project Ga0307379, IMG submission 202237) | Soil microbial communities from Risofladan, Vaasa, Finland - UN-2 | ecosystem: Environmental > Terrestrial > Soil > Coastal area > Acid sulfate soil | place: Finland: Risofladan, Vaasa...
GAAGGGCATAACCTTAATATAACCAAGCAATTTAGCCAGATAATTCAAGTCTTCCAGGATTTTAAGCTGGTGCAGGAATTGGGAAAGGAAATTAGGAAGCTACAGCTCTATAATCAAATCAAAAAATAATATCTACATTCTTGTTAAATCTATTAAGCAGATTTTTTATATAATCAACCACCTTTTGAGCTTCAACTTCGTTGTTTACCAAAATTACAATATTCTCAGGAAAAGGCTTAAAATAAAGATAAACAAGTGGGTTAAACCGTTCTTCTTTCGTAGATATTACTCTTCGAAACAATATAACAGTTAAATCTTCTCTTCTATATTCTACCTTAGTCAAATAAGGTATCACCTCTTCCCATTTGATTATAGATTTCCCTTTCGAAGCAAAGGCTTTCTTCCCCACTATTAAACCGTCCCGACTTAAGGAATAAGTAATTTGTTTTAACAGGGGAAAACAAAAAAATATTTAAATCTTTTAAGCAAGGAGTGGTTTGTAGGATAGATGGAAATTGTAAAGTCGATATTATTTGCTTCTTTCTCAATAAAATCACTCACTGATTTACGGAGACCAAAACCTTTGGAAAAAACATAGCCAAAACCTAATATTAAAAAAACAAAGAGGAATAAAACCAAAGCAGGAAACTCATTTATCTGTTCAAGCAAACTTAGCTTGCCAAATAAAAATATACCCGTTAAAAAAATAACACCGAAAATTAAAAAAGTCTTAAAAACTTTGTTGAAATGCTTCTCAATATTTCTCACTTCTTTTAATATATCATCTCACAGGAAAAAAGACAGAAGGTTATATTAAGTTCCAACTGGCTCCCCTATTGGACGTATTCAGAACCCGAAAAGTTGAGATAAATATTGATATTTCCCAACTAAAATCACTCTTTAAAATCTTTAAATTACCACAAGTAGCCCCCACCACAATCAGATGATGACCCGCCAAACCAAAGTTTATTCAAACCTCGGTCAATAAAATCTTAAGAGCTTTTGAGAATACAATCCAGACTCACCAATCCCCTAAACTATTTTGAGACTAACTAGGCCCTCCGCCGATTTGTTTTCGCCTCCAGCCTTCTTGCCTCGTCCATAAAGTTTTTCTGATTGGCGTCAAATTGAGCTTGACATTCGGGACAACAAAGCAAAAATTGCTCATCGCCAAATCGATGAATATGATGGGCTTTTTGCTTGTTAATCCTTTTCCGACAAACCGGGTCGTAATGATAAACCGTTACCGAGTTACTCTTATGATTATTTTTCATTAATTTTTCCTCCTTTTTTAGATAAATCTATAAAACGGCTTTCTTTAGCCGCATCGCATTAACCACCACAATTACTGACGACAAACTCATGAGGATCGCGCCTATTTCTGGCCTTAGGAAAAAACCCCAAGCAGCAAAAACTCCCGCTGCCGCCGGAATAGCGATCACATTGTAGCCAGTTGCCCAGACTAAGTTCTCAACCATTTTTCGATAAACTTTTTTACCCAGAGAAATTAACCTAACAATGTCCTCAGGATTATTGCGGGTTAAAACAATATCACCAGATTCAACCGCCACATCAGTTCCCGCTCCGACAGCTACCCCGACATCAGCTTGGGTTAAAGCCGGGGCATCATTGACTCCGTCACCGACCATCATTACTTTACTCCCCTGCTCCTGGAGCTTCTTGATATGCTTGTATTTATCCTCAGGCAAAACTTCCGCAAAAAAATCATCAATCCCCAGCTCTTTGGCCACAAACTGAGCCGCCTTTTGATTATCACCAGTTAGCATCGCCACCTTAATTCCTTGTTGATGAAGCCTCTCCACGGCTTTTTGCGATTCGTCTTTGACTGAATCCGAAAGGGCCAAAATCCCGAGCACTTGATTCTTATCAGCCAGAAAAACGACTGTCTTGCCCCCAGAAGCTAGTTTTTGGGCTTCAGACTCAGCCTGCTTTTGAAAAGCACTCTTTTCTTTCATTAGCCGCTTATTGCCAATAAAATAAGTCCTGCCTTTTAATTGACTCAAACTACCCTTGCCAGCTAGATTCTTAAAACCACTCGCCCTAGCAGACTCTATCCCCTTACTTTCAGCAAACTTCACTATTGCCAAACCAATCACATGAGAAGAAGAGCGCTCTAAAGCCGAAGCCAAACTCAAAACCTCATTCTTGTCCTTTAATCCCAGATTAACAACATCCGTGACTCCAAATTCTCCCTTCGTTAAAGTCCCAGTTTTATCAAAAACTACCCAATCAACATCCTTAACCACCTCTAATTTACCTAGATCTTTAAGAAAAACTCCATTTTTAACTGCCAGCGAAGTAGCAATAGTAGAAACTGTCGGGATCGCTAACCCCAAAGCATGAGGACAGGCAATTACCAAAACAGTGATCGCTAAAGTCAATGCAAACACCAGCGACTTACCAATAACCAAAGACCAGACTAAGACTGTCAATAGGGCAACAACCAAAGCAGTAATTGTTAACACTCCCGCTGCCTTATCAGCGACTTTTTGAACCTCAGGTTTGGTCATCTGGGCTTTAGCAATTAGCTGTTGAATCTGGCCAATGGTTGAACTCTCACCAACCCGCTCCAACCTAACCTCCAATGAGCCATCTAAACAAATTGACCCGGCGACTACCTTATCATCTGTCCTCTTAGCTACCGGCTTTGATTCGCCGCTGATTAAGGACTCATCCATGCTGGCCTTACCTTTGATTATTACGCCATCAGCAGGAACTTTTTCTCCCGGCTTGACTAAAACCAAATCGCCCTCTTTTAAATCGGCAATATCTTTCTCAACCACTTTCCCGGAAATGACAAGATGAGCCTGCTTAGGAAGGAGTTTGGCTACCTCCTGAAGAGCATTTCCAGCCGCAGAAGAAGACTTAGCTTCCAAGTAGTGGCCAAATAAAAGAATCCAGATTAAAGTTGATATCTCAAGATAAAACTCAACCCCTTCAAGAACAGGGATAAAAGCTGAAGCCGCTGAAAAAAGATAACCCGCCCCGACCGCCAAAGAAACCAAAGTCATCATTCCATACTTTTTCATCTTGATTTCATGCCGCGCGTGTTGGAAAAAAATCAAGGAGAAGTAAAAAATAGCGGTTGCCGCAGTAAATTGAAGATGCCTTCGCAGGAAAAAATCAGAAAGACTCAAAAAAGATAAAACCTTCTCGCTTAGTAAAAATAAAGGGACAAGTAAAAAAGTAACTATCCAAAACCGCCTTAAGTAGCCTTTAGCAACATTCTGGTCTTTTACTTTTTTTTGATGGTGTTCGTGACTGCCGTGTTTCATTCTAACTTCCTTTCTCCAGGTTGCCTTTTTGCCAAAGCCAGCGAAAGAGAGCTATTAGGACTAGAATGGTTAATATCCAAGTCACCAAACCAAAAAAGCCGCCAAACCAACCACCACCCATCATCGGCCACCCACCCATCATGCCCGACCCGCCCATCATCCCCCAACTATACTCTTGAGTTTGACCTGACTGATTAGAATTATTTATGTGAGCTAATAGATTTATCATAAAAAACACCTTCTTCTTAAATAAAACCTTACCTATTCTTTGATGACTGCTTAAAGACTTTTAAAAGCTCTTTGACCGCCCTTTCCTTCTGATTTTTAAACTGGTCGGCTACATGGGTTCGCAAATGTCTTTCCAAAATCAAGCCATCTAGGCTTTTTAAAGAATTTTGGATCGCCAAACTTTGGCTAAGCAGATCAACGCAATACTCTTCTTTTTCTACCATCTTCATCAGGCCGTCAAGCTGGCCTTTAATGATATTTATCCGTCGCCTAATGGCTTCGTTTTTATCTTCTATTGGTTTTTTAGCTTTCATCTTTACCTCCTAAAACATACCATACACCCCTATGGGGTGTATGTCAATAGACAATCTTCACCCTTGTTCTTCAAAAAGGTTATAAAAAAGGGTTAGTGTGCCGGCTACTGATTTGCGTTCACCCTTAGTGACCGCATCCAAGATCGGCGCGGAAAGACCGATGCGCTTCATGAGAATCATCCCGAGGAAAATGAGGACGGCGACGAAGGGTACACCCTGGGTGAGTTGCGCGACCAACATCTTGGAAAACGCAACCGGAGCAGAGGCCATGGACTGCAATTCCATTGCATAGGGAAGCACCGCGATGCCTGCCAATGTCACCACGGCAAGCAGGATGAAATAGACTTTCCAATTAATCAGTGTTTTCATTTCTCCTCTTTTCTGAATGATTGAAATTTCAAATTTTTATCTTCTTTTTTGCGGGATAAAGTAAAGAAACCAGATAAACCAGACTAACCAAATTGCTTCTGAGACATCTCCACCTATAAACCATTGGAGACCCTTAATCCCCAAAAGTCCTAAAAATCCTAGCGCCCAATATTTCCTCATACTTTTATCATTTTTTCGAATTTACTATTGATGCACCCAAGATTATCAATGCATAACCAACCACAAACTCAAATCTATAATTAACTCCTTCAAAAAATATTGCATTTTTACCAAGCAACACCATCTGAAAATCTGCGATCATAAAAGCACCTGGGACAATTAATGCGATTCCAATAAATAACTTAACAATCTTTTGAATATTCAAAAATATAATAATAAATCCAAAGAATTACTTTTGCAAACAATTGTGTGCAATATATAGATCCAAAAAACTAAATATTTTGGTATATTAAGAGCCAGCTGGCTCCCCCTAAAGAACTTATTCTGCAACCACAAGTTAGAGTTTGATTTTACCTTAGATGACATAAAAGTCGCAGTATCAACCTTGAACCTTGCTGCTCAATTTGCTATTGAATAATAGATAACCTAAGCCTATCAGAACAATAATCACCCCCATACTCATAAACCCTACTTGGTAGCCGTAAGTCTTTGCGAAAAATCCAAATATAATATATAAACCGATTACAGCAAGCTCTACAAAGAACCCTTTTACAGAAGTAACCGTTGCTCTCACTTCAGGGTTACCAATCTGGTGCTGTAAACGACTGTTTGTTACTGTATCTATTAACTTGAACAGAAAGCTAAAAATAAACAGTAACACCAAGGCAGGAACTTTGTAGAAATAACTCGCAGTAATAAGCAAAATTCCATTCAGAAAGAACAGAAACTCAAAGAACTTCCTACTTACCCTCTCAAACTTATAAGCTACAAGGCTAGCTATGGCTTGAACAATTCCGTATATAACAAAAAATATACCCAGCCCTTGCTTTGTAAGACCAGACTGGTTGGCAAAAATTGGCTAATACTCGTCTAATGCCCCAAAGAGAGCTTGTGCCAAAGCAATAAAAACAATAATACCTAAAACTGTTGGTATTTTAATGGAAAACTCCAGCCCCTCTTTCAATAACTTAAAGTATTTCTTTTCTCCTGTAGATTGAACCATTCTGGCTTTAGGCAAGAGAAGAATGGAAATTGACGAAACAGTCAGAGACAAAATGCTTGCCACTAATACAAAGCTGTAACCAAAACTAACGGCCAGTGAAGCACCTACCCCTGCAAAAATAAATGCAATATAGTGCAAACTTTGAACTACCCCCTGTATTTTTATGTATTTATTTTCCTCGCCATTTGCCTTTAGTTCGTCATATACTAAAGCCTCAAATGTTCCAGAGGTAAAAGCACTTTTTACCCCCCATAAAATAAATCCTATTAAAAAACCTAGAAAATTAGGCATTAACAACCAGAAAGTGTAACCAATAATTCTGACCAGCTCCGCACCAAAAAGTATGTTTCTGCGGGAGTATTTGTCTGCCAAAACACCAGAGGGAACTTCTAATAAAAAGGAGGTTCCAGCCCATACCATTAGCAGAATAGAAATTTGCAGGGCATTTAGGCCTTTATCCGCAAACATTACCGTGTAGATAGGGTATATAAAAACCAAATCAGAGAAGAAACTAAGAGCGTAGATTTTGTAAATAAAACTTTTCACTTATTGAAGTATAACAAAAGTTTCGCTTAGACCTAAAAACAAATCTCACTTAAACAAACCTGGGTAAATATATCAAAAAGTATCAGCCCCTCTAGCTGACTTATTCAAAAACAGGAAAGTTGAAATTGATATTACACTTGATGAATTGAAGAAAATGGAGTTTTCTAATTTTACTAATATCTATCCCCAGGTTTAACCACGACATTCAACTCTTTGTAAGGGTTCCATTATGCCTGTCTCAAATGTCTGTCCACAAATTAAAACTTCAACAGCTTCACCTTCTTAATTAAGAACAAATAATAATAAGCTGCTACAATTAGAGACAAGGTTGGAACAAAAAGATGTATAAATTGAAAAATTACTGGAAATTATATCTTCTTCTTATTTTACCGATGTTAGTTATTTCTCTAATATATTTAAGGCTGGTTCCTTTTGGACAAACGCCAGATGAACCAGCTCATATAGCCTACATAAAATATATTGCTGAAAATCACCAGATACCTACCTTAGAGCACTTAGGGCTTGCTCATCACCCCCCTTTTTATTATCTGCTCTTAACTCCTGTTTATATGCTTACAAGAAACCTTCTTTTCTTAAGATTAGCCTCCTTGATATTTTCTCTAGTAAACGTATTAGTAATTTATCAGTATACCTTTTTTGTCTTTTCTAAAAAGGCAGATATTGCTAAGGGAACAGCCTTAATTTCTTCATTAATTCCAATGTATGCCTTCATGAGTATTGCTGTAAACAATGATTCCTTATCAAATTTGTTTGCCTCCTTCATTATTTATTTTTCATTAATTGGACTACAGCGGCAACTGAACAAGAAGGAGTTTATTCTTTGGTGTTTACTTTTATTTTCCTCTGTTTTCACCAAGATAGTTCTTTTTCCTATAGTTTTTATATCTATTTGCTTGCTTTTTTGGCATCAGAAAGCCAAAAGGAAATCGATTTTGTTATCTGCAATAACTTTGGGCCTATTACTCTATATACTTTGGTTTTCCAGAAATATCAGGCTTTATGGGGATGGTGATATTTTAGGCTGGCAAGCCCTCAAGAAAGTCAATCCTGATCTGGTTGGTAATCAGCTAATTAGAAATAGCCCGAGGCAGTGGTCAGTATTATTTTTTCACAGTTTCTGGGGGGTTTTCGGTTGGTTTGCCATTTATCTGCCAGTAATGATTTATTCAGCTTTAAGAAAACTCACCTTATTATTATTTCCTTTTTTAGTCTGGTACCTGGTTAAAATCCGGAAGAAACTCACCGGCTTTCAAAAGAAATCACTCTCTTTGCTTTGTTTATTCTTATCCATTGTTTTAGCGGCCATAATCCGCGATAATTTTATTTTCTTTCATCCTTCAGGAAGATATTTATTCCCAGTTATTGGTATTGTCGCTTTATACTATAGTCTCTCGATTTATTCGATTTCTTTGCTGGTTTCCCGCTTTATCGGGAAACGTTTCCAAAAGTTGATCTATTATGTTTTTATTATCTTACCATTGGCCTATATCAATATAATAAGCATTATAAAAGTGAGTAGTTATTTTTGATTGGTGACCGAAGATTGTAAGTTTTGAATATACTTCTGAATACGCCTCTGAGATGTAGCAGGTTCATGCCTTGGGTCTTGGATACTAAAAAAAATAGACTAGTAAGAGAAACTATGTTAGTATTTCCATACTATGGGACAGATAGAGAGCGGAAGAAATCGGGGCCCGGATTTTCCGTTAACACCTTCAAGGTAGTTTCCTTCCTGCACCTCGGGAAAAACAATCTTATTTCTGTCTCGCCTAGCTCCCCCTGTGGGACGCTATCCGAACTCTCAAACGCTTAAAAACTTAAGCCGAAAATATCCCTTGATTAGTCACCGACCCATTCAGTTCCTTTTGTTAACCAATACATTAACGGTTCCCCCCAGGGGTCATAAACAACTTTTTTGATTTCTATCCCCCCAGGTGTTTCTTTTGTCCGATCTTGATCAAAAGGAACCTCTTGATTGCGAATAGCTAAGTAGACGTCTCCTTTTTCTAAGTTATTTTTAAACCAGTTGACCCTATCACTAGAATCAATTCCACCAAAGTAGACATTCCCAAGCTGAAAACCATCAAAGTCCGGTAAAAGATTATCAACCGAACTGTCATTTACGAAGTTTCCTTGAAATTCTAAGGGAGACAAACGACTCCAAAATAAGTAGCGCGTTAGAGCTGGTTCATGATGATTATTTATAAAGATCCTTTCTACTTGTTCGTTACCTTGCAACCAAGTAAAAGCCTCTTTGTAACCATAATTCCAATAGTCTGCTGCTTCCTTTGGATAATGGACCAAGTAATTATGGAACCACAAAACCATGTTTAACCCCAAACTAATTAAAATTAAAACGAACAAAGCAGCTCTGAGACGACCTTTTAGTATTGTAAAAAACCAATTAAGCCCAATTGCAGTTAGAATTACCAACGGGGGGAGAACTATAAAAAGACGAGTTGCATGGAAACCTCCTCCCTCAGTTAGAGCAGTAGCGATAGGACCCAAAACAAGCCAAAACAAAATAATTTTTTTAAAAAACCTATCTCTAAACCTTCCCCACTCTTCTAATCCGAGAACAAAAAAAGGCGCTAACACGAGTAAAAACTGGCCAAACCCAGGCTGGTTGTGACGAGGGTTAGGATCACCAGTAAAAAAGAGAAACTGAGGGGAGACAAATCCAGAATAGTTGCTCAAGAAATTGTTTCCCCAAGCGAGTAATTTATTATGAAAAAATCTTTCTTGACCTTGACTGATCCCCGTCGTCCGTTTGTAAACAATCTTTCCAACTGTTTTTTGATCACTAAAAATACTAATTTGTCTAAACCTGGCCGATCCCTGCCCTCTGGCAATAGTCAAGACAATAGGCAAAGAAGCTACCAGAAAAACCAAGCCTGCCCGAATCAGTTTCTTCTTTGAAAATTCGGCCTTCTTTGACTTCCAAGCCAACAATAATAAGGTGAGCAGGAACAAGGGAACAAAAAGATTAGCCGTATTATAAGTGTAAAAACTTAAACTAAACAATAAGGCCGACCAAGACCATTTCCCTTTCAAAAAAACAATCGTTCCTCCCAAAATTAAAGCTAACAATAGGGTTACTTCAAATGCAGCTCGAGAATAATGAAGGTGCCACGGGGTAATTGCCAAAACAAAAGCCGACCACAAAGCTAAAGAATTACTTTTAGACAAAATCTTCACTAGCTTAAAAAGTAAAAAAATACTTAATACTCCAAAAAAGACAGTTGGCAGTCTAACCCCCCATTCATTAAGTCCAAAAATGGCAACAAAAGGAACTGAGACATACATCAAGAGTGGCGCCCTCCACTCTGCTAAAGACTGGAAGTAAAAAGGCAAAAGATGGCCTCGATAATCTCGGCCAGTTTTTAGAAGTGAGTATGTATGATAACCGACATCGATCTCATCCCCAAATAATTCCAAGCTGTCAAGTTTATAAACTCGGAGAAAAAGAGAAAGAACTAAAACAAAAACTAAGATTAGTTTAGTTTTCATATTTTAATTATAGCAAAACCGCGATTATAGTTCCCTACATTCTAAAGTCAAGTGCAACTTTTTTTCCCGGACACGGCGAACCAGAGGTTCTCTCCAAAACCACACAGAGCAGAATTTTGGGGCCAAACGGCCCCCAGAATTTTGCTCCCCCTAAAGGACTTATTCATCAACCTAAGATAGAATTTGGATTTAATATTAAGGATATTCAGACAGTTATTAATAACCTTAAATTAGAACCCCAATTAAACCTTGCTTCCTAAATTTGTCCTTCTCTTACATCCTCTGTTATTTTCTTTTTACCGACAAAGGCACTAATATCGCTATCTGAATCATAAAGTCTAATCAAGTCAAGATCGGGTCTTTCAAATATTCTTACTCCCTTCATAATCTTTCCGGATAATAAAGATCCTTTTAATTCTCTGTATTTGTTGGGTTCTAGATAAAAATCTACATCACCGACATGATGATGGCTAGGGTCAGGTTTGCGGATATAAAGATAGGTATAAGTTGTCTCTGGTATGTCATTTTTAGCAGGAATAACGATTGGTTTATGAAGACGAAAATATTTCTGGTTCCAATTATCATATAGATCTGTTAGCTCTTTTCTAATCTTGATCAATCGCTCAAATTCATCCTCGTAATGGCAAAAGACACCTACATTTCCAGCAACTGGTAAATAATAACCAAGATTTTGTTTGCACAGTCTAAATGATTCAAAATGAATATATTCAATTGCTTTAAATAACTGAGTTTTATCTTTTATTGGGCTAAAACGAAACAGCTTCATACCTGAAGTATATCATTTTGAGGCTACAAGCTCCCCCTGACGGACGATGTTCGGACCTTTTTAGTGAATAGTCTTAAAGAAAACTTATTACTTCAGAAATCTATATCGTGAACCCGCTATTAATCCTATCCCCATTATCCAAATAGGAACAGCCCACATCTTATTCTCAAATTCTTCTTTCGCTGTTAAGAAAAATATCACTGCTATTGCTACAATTACTATTCCGATCCAGAACATTAGTTTATTTTCTTTTTTCGTCTCTTGCCCCATATATCTCATCCTACTTTTTACTATATAAATTACGACTACTGTAATAATGGCTAATACGACAGTAGATATTGCTATGTAGGGCATTTTGTTTATTTAATATCTTTCTCTATTCTACCAAAAAACTGCCTGATTGGCGATTTTTTAGCTCCCCCTAAAGGACTTATTCTGCAACCATAAGTTAGAGTTTGATTTTAGTTTAGAGGATATAAAAATATTCATCAACAATCTTCAGGAAAAAAGTGCAAATTCCTTCAAAATGGCTTTTTTAATCTAACAGACCGATGGTTTGAAGTGTCTGCTGAAGCACGGGATTGCTTTGATAACCCTTTAATTCCACTTTAACTTTAGGATATAAATCTTTTACACCTCTTATAAACTCGTCAGCAAAAGATGGTGTCAACACATCTATATCTTCCATATCAAGCACAATAGTTTTTACTTCTTTTCCTTGACCATTGATTATCTGCTTGACTCTCAATGCAGCTTCATGACCCGAAGGTCTGCTGTTTAAAATCTTGCCAAACTTTAAAAGTTCCACCCTAAGGGTGGTTTAGGTTCACACCCCAGGAAACTGGGAGATTTTAGGTTAAATTAAACCTTAGCTTGCTCCACAACAGCAACTTAATTCCACCTTACCGCCAAGAGTTTACTTCCCAGTCGATAAAAAATGGCGGCCAAATAGTTGATAGTCTACCTCAAGCAATCAGTCATTACCTGGTAACGACTTAGCTGCGTGAAAACACGGATGTTACCGAACTCACTACCGGAGCCTACTGGAGTATTATTCTCAAGAACAATCTATAGAAGCAATTAGCGCTTCCACGCCTGAGTGGCCTGTACTGACGATAGACGACAGTAATCTCTTCTCCTATCTTGCCAGACAAGCATACCTTCTGAATCAGTTTAGAAAATACCAAGATTCCCAAACCCAAAATCTTGTCTTTTTGGATAATGCCCAAGCTTTTGCGGAACAAGCCCATATCGTCACTCCGTATTCGGCTTTGATTGCCTTGATTAACCAGCAGCAAATGGAAGAACTTAGACGCCAGTCTGAAAGCGAACGCCGTTATCAGGAAAGTCCGGTTGTATCCCAACCGGCTCCGGAAGAAGGCTGGTTTAATCTATCACCAACGGATCAATTCGCTCCTCTGAGCGGCAGAGGAATACTGAATCCGTTTGGTGTACAAATACTGAACCTAGACAGTAGCCGTGAAAAAGCTCCAGGTGTCTATGGAGGTTTCTCCGGAAGTGCTTTTTCTTTCTTTCCCCTGGGCAACTTATTTATTATCGCTAATATCCTTCTTCTGGTTATCGGGACAACAGCCTATCTGGTTATCTCGATCAGGAAAACCAAAAAAACTCCCAAGGCACAATAGATAGAAACTTGAAATCAGTTAGTTTATCGGCAGCTAAGTTTTACTTGACTTATATTGGCGAAGCGAGACTATTTCCTGTAAGAAACCGGTTTTAAACCGTGACGTTTTCTGATTGCGTTTTTGGCTTCTTCCCACCACTCTGCCAAATGATGCCTATTGATTTCAGCGGCAATCTTTTTACCTTCTTTGGTTTTTAACCGCCTTATCGTAAACTCAATCCATTCTTTGGCTTCTTTAACCCCTTTTTCCAAATATTCTTTTTCAAGAATCAGTTCTGAAAGCACATCAGCATCATAAGCCGCCTGGCTTTCAGGAGTTGATACCGCATGACGCTCTTTATGGATTCCTGTCAGTTTCTTCCCTAACTGACTCCGTTTCCACATATCGGAAAAAGCTTTGATTTCAGGATCTTGGGTAAAATAGGATCTATTAATCTGATTAAGATCACCGATACGGACTTCTTCAAGGTCATGAATTAGACACATAGTCAGCAGCTTACTGAGGTCTAAAGAGGGATTCAGATGGGAAATGACTAAAGCCCAAAGACAAGTAAAGAAGGAGTGTTCCACCACCGATTCTTGGATCTCGTTTCCCAGAAAAAGAGAAGTCCCTGACCTTTCCACTCTTTTAAGATACCGTGACTCGAAAATCGATTTAATTATTTCGGCCAGTTCGTTCATATTTTGAGGCTGATTATAGCATATATTGAGAACAATCAACCAAAAATTACACTTACAGATTACATCTAATCAACTCAGTTGAGAGGAGAAAAGTCTGATAGAGAATATAAAAACGTTGTTATAATTACAGATATCACGACTTACTAACCGGATAACTTTACCATCTTTCCCAATGAACAGTTTTCTCATCGTAATCCGCCCGATCGTGTTCTTTGGCTGTCTCATCAGGATAACCGACCGGCATAACACAAACCACTCGTTTTTCAACTGGTATTCTTAATATTTTTCTGACGTAAGCTTCCCGATCTTGGCTATCCTCGGTTTTACCCTTATAGATATTTGCCCAGCAGGTAGCCAATCCTTGGTTGGTAGCTTCTAAATAAATATAGGCTGCAGCAATACTGGCATCGATTAGCCAAAAATTCTTGCTTTTGACCGGATTGCTAATCACAACAATCGCCACCGGGGCATTTTTGATAAATTGCTGCCACAGGCCACATTGGGAAAGCTTTTTTAATTTTTTCTTATCTTTAATAACTAGAAATTCAACCGGATGCAAATTATTTGCAGAAGGAGCTATCATCGCCGCTAAAAGAATCTCTTTAATTTGGCGATCACTTACTGGATGCGACGTATATTTTCTGACACTTCGTCTTTTTTTAAATAGATCATGCATCTCTTCAGATTTAACACAAGTAGCGCAGTTAGTCGATGCCAAAGAAGAAGTCAAACCCCAAGATCTACCCTGTCTGAATCTAACACCAAAATCAATTATTTTTCGTTCCAATCGATTCTGGTTCCATGCCGACGGGCATCTTTATGAGTAAAACCCTTCGGATAACGCTGCCTTAGTTTTTTGATGTTTTCTGCCAATATCTCTTCAAGTTGCCAACCAAAAAAATTACAGATCATCGTTAGATACCACATCGTATCACCGATATTCTCTCTGATTCCTTGTCTTTGATCATTCTCGTGATAAATAGTTTTTTTGATACAACCTGCTAAATCGCCGGCTTCGCCGGCCACCCCTAACCCCCAATCGGAAATTTCCTTGTCTTTATCGGCAAACTTTTTAGCTGTTAGCCTACAAAGCTGTTGATACTCTTTTAAGTTGACTTTAGATTTTATTATTCTCTTCTTCATTATCTTGTCCGTCTTGATAACGGCGGATTTTTCCGCTTCCTTGGGATTTTCTTTCTCCTTAGGGAGTTTAAGGGTAATCTCAATATCTCGATAATTATCTTTAATAGCTATTTTACCAAACTTATTTATATTCTAACAAAACTTTCTCTACAAGATAAGTTCCAATCAAAAAAAATGTTCGCCTGTAAACCATTACTCGCAAGCTATCCCACATAAAATACCTTGCTTTATTTCCGGCACTTCCGATCATATAATAAGCTATGCACTCTAAACGTTGTTTATTAATTCTTATACTATCAAGCCTGCTGGTCAGCTTAGTATTAATCTTCCCTTATTTGAACAGGTTGATTGTCAACCAGAATCCAGAATCCATTCCAACGACTATTCCTTCACCCGAAGAAACCAATAACAAACAAGCTTTCCCTAATACTATTTTTAAAAATGTTGTTCTGGTAATAATTAACCCAAAAGATACAAACGGCATCGGTACAATTTCAAAATACAACTGGCACAATCCGGAAGAGCTGGCAAATCAGTACCTTAAAACAGTCAGATCGGTCAGTGATAACACTATAAACTATCAAATCGTAAAGAGAATCAACTTTAATAAATTCCCTATCAAAAAAAACGGCTTTATTCCCGATGCCCAGTCCTACGCTAAATGTCTTTATGAAACTGATGCTGACTGTCGAGAAATAATCGATTATAAAGCATTTTTTGATGATCTCTCTCTGTGTGAGGACATTAGATTAGGGAAGATAAGCGAAGTCTGGACTTTCGGAGGACCTTGGTTTGGCTTTTGGGAATGGTCAGTTAAAGGACCAAGAATCAACAGTAATCAAGAAAACCTTCCCGATTGCGGCGGTAAAACTTATACAATAATGGGCTTTAGCTATGAAAGAAGTTTAACTGAGATGCTCGAAGACTTAGGACACCGTTTTGAATATACCATGATTCAAATACCAGAAGTACGTCAAGATTGGCGGAAATTCACCGATGGCGACCATTGCGGAACAGTTCACGTCCCTCCTAATGCCACGGTCAATTACGATAGGTCAAATACTAACCCGATTGAATCTTTCTGCGACGACTTCCATAACTACCCCAATCTCTTACAAAAAAAGACGAGTTTTAATTGTAGAGCTTGGGATTGTACGGCATACGGATATCTGACTTGGTGGTTGGGACACATTCCAAACAGGCAGGGCAAAAAAAATAATGTTTTAAATAATTGGTGGCTTTACGTAACTGATCCAGACCAATTCGTTCGCTGAACAAGAAAATTCTACTATGAAGTTACCCAAAAAATTAGATTAAATCCCCTAGGAGCAGGAAGAGCTGCCGATATATTTGAATCTTGATACCTTTTTACCGTTAACTTCTGCCTTTCCCATAAACATCTTTAATGGCCTCACCCACAAGGCATTGTCGCCAAACTCATCAGTCTTATAAAGGTCGCGATAAACAACCATTTGCTCTAATGTTTCACTATGGCGGGCAATACCAATCACTTCATAAAAATTACCCTTGTAATGCCGGTATTTACCCAGTTTTATTTTTTTCATTATTCAAACTAATATCGGTGCAACTATATTAATTTTTTCTGTAGTTTTCAAGACCTCATCAGAAGGACTAATTTGAACACAGGGCCAGGAAAGATCGCTAACATTTATTTCAACCCGTAATCTTTCATTGCATGGTAATAGTATGTACTATAGCAATTTGGTAGTTTTTCCTTGCCATTCTGAATAAAATTCAAAAAAATGCAGATAATAAAAAGCATCAGATTTTTATTCCAATACAACTACGGTTTTAATTGACAAATTAGCTGCCTCAGAATATTATGATGAAAATGAGTAAAATAAGACCCGAAAAGGTTTTCATCTTAATAGTATTACTTGCCATGACCGTGGCATTCGTTTTGCTTTACCGAACAGCCGGTTTTGGAAAGTGCCGACTGGGGCAAACGTTGGTATTTAACGAAACAGTTGCCGAGGGATGCGTTGATATCGGAACAAAAATTACACCCTCATTTGGCTATTTAAAAATTATTGCCTCTCCCTGGACCGGATGGACTGAAGAACAACCGCAGGAAATTGAAAGTAAAATAACAATTCTCAAAAATAACCAAAAAATCAAGCTTGAGGGTTGGGAAGGCCACGAATTAACAGTGATTGAACCAAAAAAGGATTCGATCATTCTGTCAACCGGTAATCTTGGATTGAAGGGAGAAAATGAAAAATCTGGAATTGACCTAAATCAGTGCGGTTACCACGAAATAGAGATCAAAGTTGGCAAGACGATTAACCTTCACACCTGTACAATGGATGCCGGATGTTCATGGAATATTAGATATAATATTGGCAATTGATCATAACCAGAAATCGACACGAAACAAAACGATTCCGGTGGTCTGATTCAAAAAAATTCACTTGGCTCAAAACATAAAGAACGAATAACCTAAATATTTTAAGGAAGTGTACCAGGCTTAGATAATCGATACCTTTTCATCAGTAACGAATTGACTACAACGCTGACTGAAGAAAAAGCCATTGCTGCCGCCGCAATCATCGGCTCCAAGAGCCAACCGGTAGTCGGATACAAAATACCGGCAGCGATCGGAATACCAATAATATTGTAGGAAAAAGCCCAAAAAAGATTCTGCTTAATTTTCTTTAAGGTGTACCGGCTCAAATCAATAGCTTTAACTACATCAAGTAAATCGTCTTTCACCAGGATAATATCACCTGTTTCGATAGCCACGTCGGTACCGGACCCCAAGGCTATTCCCAAATCAGCCTGAGCTAAAGCCGGAGCATCATTGATACCGTCACCGACCATAGCTACGGTATGGCCTTGTTGCTGTAATTTCTTAATCTCTTTTGACTTTTCTTGAGGTAAAACCTCTGATAAGACTTGATCAACTCCTAACTTATGTGCGATTACATCAGCAACACGGCGGTTATCACCGGTAATAATTACTATTTTCTTACCTAATCTTCTAAGTAGATCCAGGGTCTCCTGAGCCTGATCCTTCACAATATCAGCCACGGCGATTAATCCGGCCAGACGTCGATTTACTGCTAAAATCATGACTGTCTTTCCTTGATTTTCTAATTGACCGATTGCTCTATTTCCGGCTGGTTTGATCAGGACCTGATTTTCTGCCATTAATTTTCTATTTCCCAAAAGCAGTTTGAGTTTAACACCTGGAGTTTTTGACTCCAGGTTTCCTGTTATTCCTTGGCCGGGAATTGTGGTGAAACTTTCAACCTTAAATAACTTCAAATTTTCTTGGTTGGCTTTTTTTAAAATTGCGTGAGTCAATGGGTGCTGCGAGTTTTTTTCCAGTGAGGCAGTGGCCTGCAAAACATCAAGTTGATCTTCAGACAGTTTCGAATTTATTGATGAACTTTTAAGTTTCAGTTTGGCCACGGACAGAACATCAGTGACGGTTGGTTTGCCCAAAGTTAGGGTACCGGTTTTGTCAAACACCACCAAATTAACCTTTTCCGCCATTTCCAAGGCCTGGGGTTTCCTGATTAAAATCCCCCGTTGGGCAGCTAATCCCGCGCCCATCATAATTGCTGTTGGCATCGCCAATCCTAAAGAACAAGGACAGGCAATAATCAAAACCGCAATAAACACCGTTAAAGCAAACTCCAATGATTGACCGACGATTAACCAGAAAAAAAAGGCCAAAAAAGCGATTACCATTACCACCGGAACGAAGTAGTACGAAATTTTATCTGCCAAAAGCTGGATCGGCGCTTTAGAGCCGATCGCTTCTTCGACTATCTTAATGATTTGAGAAAGCATCATTTTTTTACCTATATGCCGGGCTTTGATTTTTAAGATGCCAGTCATATTTATTGTGGCGCCGATAACTTCATCACCGGTTTTCTTCTCAACCGGAAGACTCTCACCGGTAAAGGCTTTCTCATCTACTGCCGAATAACCGCTGACAACAACACCGTCAACCGGTATCTTCTCGCCGGGTTTTACCAGAAGCAAATCGCCGGTTAATACTGCTGATATCGGAATTTTCATTTGTTCACCTCCCCTGATTACTGTTGCTTCTTTAGGTCTTAGTCCGATAAGTTTTTTGACCGCTTCACTTGTTTTCTCCTTGGTAATAGCCTCCAAATATTTTCCCAAAGAAATAAAGATTAAGATAAAACCAGCGCTTTCAAAATAAAGATGAGTTTCCTTTATCTTTGCCGGTCCGAAAAAGACGCTGATTGAAGCAATTAAACTGTAAACAAAGGCAGCTAATGTTCCCATCGACACCAAAGAATCCATGTCAGGATTCTTTTGCCTTAGTTTCTTAAGTCCGGATATATAAAGGCGTACGTTTTGAATCATAATTCCTGCTGTCAACAAAAATTGAATCAGGGTATTCGTGCTGGTAGAGATCGGTAGCCTTGGCAGGCTAAGCATATCTCCCATGCTTAGGTAAAAAAGAGGTAAACCAAGGAGTAATGAACCAAGAAAAGTATCTCTTAATTTCTTGATTTTTTTACTTTCCGCTTCTTGATGATCTTCTCCCGATTCTTCGGCTTCGTAACCTATCTTCTTAACCATTTCTTTGATCCTTTTTAGAGTGATTCTTCGCGGATCAAACTCGATTATTGCCCTTTCGGAAGCAAAATTGACGCTGGCTGAATAGATACCCTCTTGTTTCTTCAGAAGAGTCTCAATACTAACGACACAACCGCTGCAATGCATACCGGAAATGTCCAAATCTATTTTCTTCTTCATAAAATCACTCCTCCTCCCAGGCAAACTTCACTCTGATAAAAGACGGCAAACTGACCAGAAGTAACTGCTCTTTGTGGTCGGCCAAAGACCAAACGCAGTTTGTTCTTTTCAGGCGGATAGAGAAGCGCCTTACTCAATACTTGGCGGTAGCGAACTTTTGCCATTACAGGTTGCTTTTTTGGAAGCGAACGTCCGCTGATAAAATGAAATGGGTAAAGTTTAAGTTCTCGTTGCGTTACCTCTTTTTCGTTTTTAGTCACAATCAAGATATTCTTTTCCGAATCAATACCTTTGACAAAGTAAGGACCACCCGAAAGACCTAATCGTCTCCTTTGTCCGATGGTATAAAAATGCAAACCCGAATGTTGACCTAAAACATTTCCTTCATTATCTATTATGTCACCGCTTTTTTCTCCGATTTCTTTTTTCAAGAAAGACAACAAAGACAACCCGGTCGCGAAACAAAAATCCTGACTTTGTTTTCGTTTCAGGAAAAATTCAAACCCCGAGGATTTAGCTATCTGATAAACCTCTTTTTTAGCATAATTTCCGAGGGGGAAAACAATTTTACCCAACCATTCCTGAGGTAAAAAGCAGAGAGCATATGTTTGGTCCTTAGTTTTATCTTTTGCCTTCAGCAGTTCATATTTACCGGTTTGCTGGTTTTTTCTTATCCGAGCGTAATGGCCAGTAGCAATAAAGTCTGCTTTCTCTTTTTCAGCAAATTCAAGCAGTTTCTTAAACTTCAAATGGCGATTACAAATGACACAGGGATTAGGAGTTTTGTTATTTTTAAGTTCAGAAATAAAATAACCAATGACCGTCTTTTTAAACTCAGACCGGACATCGATTATGTGATGGGGAACGTTTACGTTTCGACAAATCCTGGCAGCAATCTGCAAAGACCGGTTGGAGCTGTAAATATTTTCAACCGATAAACCCGGCGCTTCCTGCCAGACCGGCAACTTTAGAGAAACGCCTACCGGCTGCCAACCCTGCTGTTTTAACAAAACTAGAGCCATCGAAGAATCGACTCCTCCGGACATGCCAACAACGATCTTCCTTTTTCTGTTTTTCATTCCAGCTCCCACCCTTCAATTTCAATTATTCCGGATACCATTCCCATCCAGCAATTGAACTTATAACGTCCCGGTTTTTCGGGGATAAACTCTTTAACGCTAGTCTGGCCATGAATCAGATTTATCTGCCCGTCAAACAGGTTTTTGGCGATCACCGCACTGGTACAACCACTGGTTCCTTTGTCAGTAATCTCCCATCTCACGGGAATACCAACTTTAACTTTAAAATAACTGGGATCATAACCATAAGCAGACGCTGCCATTTCAATGACCTGTATGTTCTGCTCTATTGATTGCGAAGCATTACTCTTTTTTGTCCTAAAATCACTCAGGGAAGGTAAGCCTAACGTATTCAACTGAGAATTCAGATTAAAGAAAGCAAAAAAAAGGACCACCACTCCGGCTATCTTAAGATAGAGACCAGACCGGGAAGGTTTTTGTACAAAAGCAATACCGGAAAGGCTTATTAGCAGAAGTGAAGGCAAGGTACCCAAGGCAAACAGAAACATAATCAATCCCCCTTGCATCGGGCTGCCGCTTATAGTTGCTAAGCCCTGTGCGGTCAGGGTAAAACCACAGGGTAGAAAAAAAGTTAAAGCACCCATTACAAAGGGTAGATAACGGGCTTTAAAATTCCCCTCGTTAGTGATAAAGCCGGTGACGGACCGGGGTAAAGCGATCTGAATTCGTCGAAAGGTTCTTATCCCCAACATCTGGAGAGCTAATATAATCATTAACAGACTGGTTCCAATGACTAAAATCGAGGAAAAAAAAGGTGAAGGCTTAAAGATGCTCCCGATACTGCCCAGAAGTGCCCCCAATAATCCATATGAAACTAATCGCCCGGAGTTAAAAAGCAGGTGAGGTTCGAGTCGAGTTAAAACTGACTCCTTTCCTGAATAAGCCCAAGACCATTGCCTGCTCATGGATAAGACAAGACCACCAACCAAAGCAGCGCAACTTGAAACTCCGGCCAGAAGCCCAAAAAGAAAAAAAACCGGTAAAGATGAGGTCTTTTTAATTTCCACTGAAGCCAACAAACCTGATTGATTAATCAGCACAAAACCGATGATAATCAAAAGAGCGGTCATTATCGCCGATAAAGCATCTTTCAGTCTCGGAGGCTTACTAACTTGGCTGCCAATTGATGGATACGAGAAAAGATAATTCTCGTTTTTGAAAAGCCGATTTAAATCTTGAATTTTAAGTCCGTTACCTTGGTAGTTAATCTTTACTAAGCCGTCTTTTACTGAAGCTTTAACGCGAATCACATTTTCTTGGTTTAGGAGTCTTTTTTCTATTAACAACTCACAAGAAGAACAATGCAGATTCTTAACCAAAAAGGTTTGCTCTTTTAAAGATAATGGTTTTTTAGGTTTCACTATTATTTACCGGTTAAATAAGCTGGCTACTTTTAATATCTCCTGAACCATTTTTTCCTTTTTTTGCGTATTTCTTGAATCCAGGGCTTTGATAAAGCAGGTATTTAAATGATTTTCCATCAGTTTCTGATGAGCGGATCTCAATAAACCGATAACCGCCAAATTTTGCTGCATAATATCAACACAGTAAGCGTCTTTTTCAATCATCTTGATAATCTTACCGATATGGCTTCGGGCTTTTTTAAAATTCAGAAGTGAAGCTTGTTTTTTGCTTTCCGTTTTCTTGTTTTCCATAAATTTCTCCTTTCTTATTACCTATACCATAGGTGCAGGTTACATTAATCTATAAATTAACGTTCTGTCAAGAGCTAGCTATATAAGACTGTTGAATATCGTTTTTACAATTGTCATCCTGAGGTCGAAGCTTCGACTGAAGGATCTAGCGAAGCGTAATCAACGGTACTTCGTACCTGGATTCTTCAGGGTCTAAATTTTGACCCACTCAGAATGACAGGCAGTTATTCAACAGTCTCAGCTATGTAGAATAGTTATGTGGAATGTATAAAGTATTTTTTTCCTAATAATGGGGAAAATGCAGTTCTTGCTGTTAGGAACGTCAAAATTACCTATCGCAGGCTTCTAGTTTGGATTAACCAAATATTGTTCTTTTTATCAATCGCCCATTCAATATCTTGAGTTTCACCCATCATTCTTTCGACGCTTAAAGCCATTTCAACCAGAGAGTCAATTTCTATTCGTGAGAGAAATTTTGGAGATTGATTTTGGTCAAGAATAGCATCTTTACTTCGTGAATAGATAATTCTTTGCGTTTTCGCAGTTCCTTCAACCACTCCTTCACCCAAGCCGGGAGCGGTGTCAATTATTAATAAGTCTTCATTGCCGGTCTGAATGTCTTTACCAAAAATGACGCCTGACTTTTCCGCTTCGACCATCTCCTGGATAATTACCGCCATCTTTATCGACCAGGATCTTTTCAGGGCGGAAAGATATTGGGCGACTCGATCGCTAAAAGTACTTTTTATGACCGCTGAAACATTTGTTGTTATTCGGTTCCCCCCGACATTCAAAAAAGTTTTAAACTGACCGGCAAAAGAGTGTTCTAGCTGATCTTCAACCGTAGCTGAGGAACGAACGGCATACTTTTTTTTAGGAGAAAATTGACCGGCCTTTTTGAACTTAATCCACCACGCCTGAGGAATATCAAAATTGAATTCTGAAAGTTTTTTAACAAAGCTACTGTGATAAAGTTGACCTTGCTCTAATTGCCGTAAGCTATGACTGTCAATTGACCGGGAAACGATTTGATCGAAAAAAGAGGTTGTCAAAACCCAACCATGAGGCACATTAAATCCCTTGGATTTAAGCAGTGAAAGGTTAGTGGCCTTACCGCCCACCAGCTCTTTACCGTATAATTTTGCGTCATAAAGATGAACCATCAGATTCTTAAGGCTTTTTCTTGAAATCACCTTAATCTCAATCTGTGTATCCTTAGCTCTGATAATCACCTCTTCGCCTTCTTTAAAAATCCGGTTGCCAACGACGATTGCCGTATGGCCAAAATCATTAAGAATCCTCATCGCATGGGCGGTAGCGGAAAGACCGGGGTATAAAACTGTAAATTTATTAGGCAAGCCGGCAACACTGTTTAAAATATCATAAGCACGATTTTCAACAATAGCCTTATCAATATAAACAATAACTTTGGCAACCTGTTTGAGTTTGAGTTTCCTTAATACCTCAATATCTTTTTCTGAGGAGATAATTTTAATAAATCCGCGTCGGTCAATGCTTTCTAATTTTTGAGGAGCAATTTCATAAGGAACGGACTCATTAAAAGTAATCGTTTCTTTTCCGTCGAAAGAAAATTCCACTCGCCGCAAACCGTATTTAGCGGTCAATTCTTTAACTACTCTGCCTACTTCGAGAATCTCGCTATCACTTAAAACTTGTTCGAATTGCCTATTTTGAGGAACGGCAATTTTTTCTGATTGAGACTTTTTGGTAGTACAAAACATCAATGTTTTTTGGGGAATTTCTTTTTCGGAGATAATGTCTCTTTCAGCATCAACAATATACCTATCAATTGTGTCGAACGATTGAACGCCTTCGTTGTTACCCCAAACTGCAAAAACTTCAACCCGCGAGGCTAGCCGGTTCAAGGGAGCCGCATATCCGCCATAAGGTAGGATTAAATCCGACTCTAGTAACGAGGCTACTGGCCTCGGATCATCAAAGGGATAAAAAAAGGCACAAATTTGAGAATTCTCCGCCAGATGATATTCGTGCTCAATAGCAAAACCAAAAATTTTCTTTATTGCCTTAGTCACTTTATGCGTATCTAAACCTAAAAACCTCGGCCCGGGTGGATTTGCAAGGCCGGGAACGACGTAGGCTCGCCGAACAACTAATTTTTTATTAAGCGAGAATTTCTTAAGATCAGTGCTTAATTTCACTACCTGGTATTCAAATCCTGACGGAAATTTTTTGAATTTGAAGTAGTGTCTAAAAACTTCATCGCCAACAATTTTAATCTCCGGAGTTTTTCCACCAACAGAAAATATTTCCTTAAAACCATCAATTCGCGGATTCTTAAAATCAAAAGTAGATAAATCATAAATACCGGTAGCACTTAGAGTCGCCGCCTTTTTAAAATTACCACCTTCATCGAAAGCCAAGGCCCGACCGAGGAGCTTCCTAATAACCTCTGATTGTGAAAGCCCCTGTTTTCTGGCAATTTTTTTTATTTCGGAAACCAGTTCCGGTGTCAGTAATACTTGATTACGAATCATAGCTTTAATAATAATCTAACTAGATTTATAATCTTCGATTGTTTTTCTGGTATAAGTCAATAATGGTAACCTCAGTGCCTCATCTAAACTTACCCAACAATATTCTTGGGCTTCAGAATTGAGTTTTACATCCAGAGAACCAGTCTTAGCAATATAGTTAAAAAAAATTAAATGTCTATTATTCCAACCATGCTTATCAAAAACCGCCTCTCGAAAATTGAGAAATTTCAAACTGTAAATATTTAAACTGGTTTCTTCTTTAATTTCTCTTTTCAGAGCCTGTTCAACTTTCTCTCCCAGATCAAGGTGACCACCCGGTATCACGTATTGGTTTCTCCATTTCCTGGACTTCATTAATAATATCTGGCCTTTAGGATTAAAAATAAGTGCTCCTACAACTAGTTCCGGGTATAACGAATTTGGTCTTAACATTTTATATCTTCAGACTGGGTTACTTTTGAATTTTCTTATTATTACACAATTGTGTAATGAATGCAAGTTTATAAAAGCTGGGAAGAGTTTTGAGGAAGGACATCAAATTTCCGATCCGAACGAATTATGGATCAGCAGTTAATTAGTTAACTGTGCTTCTCCTTCATTATTTAAAATCTTTATTTTAAGGGCACGTTTCCAGGCAAAATTAAAAAGCCGTTTTTGCATATCAGCTAAATCTCGGTTATAAACTTCAATACAGAATATATCATCTTCCTGATAATTATACATAGCATAGACATCGTTATAAACCAGAACCTCAAACTTTATCGGGAGTTCTCTCGAGTCAATATACCGCACTTGCCAATAATTTTTTACCAAGTCCTTTATCTTAGTCCAGGCAGGCAGGTGGCTTAAATTAGTAAGTTCTCGAATATAGATTTTTCTTCTTACATATTCTTCACGGACTTTTTCGCAAAAGCCATAATTCAAAAAGGCTGCCATATCAGCAATTTCGTAAATTAAAAGCTCGTCTTTAGCTTTCAGAGAATTCCAGGTTACCTGTTTTAATCCTTTAACGCCACTGTAATAGAGAACGTGAGACGGTTCTTTACCAGAAGCGGCTAACTTCTCAAGCTCCTTAAATATTACTGGTATAGATTCCCTAAGAGCCTGGACTTCATGCTCTCGCTGTTTTAATAATAAATTCAGTTGATGGTATGAATTAGCTAAAAATCTTTTTCCCGTATCTTCAAGTTTTTGACTGACTAAGCCCTTTTCAATCAACTTGTCCAATATCCGATACACTCTTGTCCTGGCAATATGGAGGTCGCGACTTAACTGGAGGGCTGTTTTTGTCCCTTTTTCAAGCAAATACAAGTAAACTCTCGCCTCATCTTGATTAATACCAAGAGGCATAATCAGGCTAATCAGGTTGTCTGATTTATCGGACATCAACGTGACTATCATAACATTATGGTTTACAATCTGTCAACAATGAAAACAAAAACACGCAATTTCCGAAAATACTTCTCAGTGCACGAGTATTTAAAAGAGTACTATGCCGAGATCGGGTCGGAAAATCAGGCTCTGCTTGAATTTATCCACAAAGCGTATAAAAAAATTGGCGGCCCAAAAAGAGTTTTAGAAATCGGCGGCGGACCAACTATCTATCATCTTCTGAGCGCCAGCAACTATGGTAATAAAATCGTTTTTACTGATTTTCTTGACAGAAATCTGGTAGAGGTGAAAAAATGGCTAGAAAATCAGCCCGTTGCCTACGATTGGGATAAATTTTTGAATTACGTTCTTAAACTAGAGGGAAAAAGTCAAACCCGGATAAATCGCAAACATCTGAAACTGCGCGTTATAAATTCCATCCTAAAACTGAATTTTTGCGACATCCGCCTAAAAAATCCGCTTTTCCCGCAAGTCTACCCACCATTTGATGTTGTCTACATCGGCGGTGTAACCGAGGCTGTCGCTTCCCGGGACCAGGAATTTAAGAGCTATATGAGCAGTATTACTTTTTTACTTAAACCCGGAGGCTGGCTGCTCCAATTTGTCTGCAAAAACGCCACTTTCTGGCGGTCAGGCAACGCCTTTTTTGCCGGTTTTCCAGTTAACGAGGTATACATGAAGAACTGTCTTTCCAAATTGGGTTATCGTGACATAAAAATTTGTAGTGTTCCTAATGAATACGATCAAGGCTATGAGGGACTTATTTTTATCACAGCCCGTTTAACAAATAAGCATTAGGAGACTAAAAGCAGCGAATAACTTAAGTTATTACCAATATAACCAGCAGTATAGTTGACGTGCAAAAGAGGATTTTTGTGGGTGATTTCTTCGAAAACTTCTCGTTTATTGGCTTGGCGCAGTAAGTCAATGCTGGCTTTATCGATGGCGACCGGGTTTTCGGAAAATAAAACACCTAAATCGCCAGCGACAATTTTACCTGAATCAGTGGCACAATCACAATCTTTGGTAACATTTTTAATCACGTTAACATAAAAGGTTTTTGGGGGTAAATGATTGATTACCGCCGCTGCTCCCTGAGCTAATAGATCATCGAAACTCCTTTTTTTGGGTGCTAAACATTTATAGGGACAAACTATTCCACATAGGGAACAACCATAACATCGCTTAAGATCAATCTCCGCTTTATCGTTTAACATCTTGATTGCCCCAGCCGGACAAACTGAGGCACAAGTTCCGCAACCCCGGCATGCGGAAACAAACTTAGGCTTACTTAAGTCATGCTCTATTCCCTTGGTTTTTTTACTGACACCGCCCATACCCAGGTTTTTAATGGCACCACCAAATCCGGAACAACCATGTCCCTTGACGTGGGAAACAACTAAAACTCCATTTGCCTCAACCAACTCCCGGCAAACTTCGGCGGTAAAATCTTTGGTTTTAACCTTAATAAACTGATCAGAAATAACAAATGGCGCCAGCTTGTCAAAACCTCTTTGTCTGAGTACGTTAGTATAACCTTCAACCGTATTTCGGAGTGAATTATAGACCACCGGGGTATCAATCAATATCGGTTTAAGCTTGAGAGATTTTAAAGCATTTACAATCGGCTTAATATCCTTGGGGAAAAAAGCGGTCTGATTGCCCGGCTCGCCAAAGTGCAGTTTGACCAATATCTTTGATTTCGGACGATAAAAGCCTGCTAGTAGTTTTTTGGATACTGATTCTAATCGACTAAAACCTTTTAAGAAATAGACCTTATTCATTTTTCAGATCTTCTTTTACTACTTTTTTAAATTCAGGATATAGTTTCAAGATACTTTGTTTGTTGGGTTTACAAATTCCCCTTTCGGTAATTAAACCGGTAATAAGACGGGCCGGCGTCACATCGAAAGCGTAATTCGCCGTATGACTTTCTTTGGGGGTCAAAAGAACCTCTTTAATAGACCCCTCACATAAGCCTTGAATATATTTAACCTCTTCTGAACCTCTCTCCTCAATCGGAATATCCTTAACTCCGTCTTTTATTTTCCAATCAAAAGTTGACGACGGAAGAGCTACATAAAAAGGAATCCGGTTGTCTTTGGCTGCTAAAGCCTTAAGATAGGTTCCGATTTTGTTGGCAACATCCCCGGTATAGGTTGTCCTGTCAGTTCCGACAATAACCAGATCGACCCGTCCGTGCTGCATTAAATGACCACCGACATTATCGGCAATCACGGTATAGGGTACACCGTGTTTCTGAAGTTCCCAAGCGGTTAATCTGGATCCTTGGTTTCTGGGCCGGGTCTCGTCTACCCAAACATGCACCTTAATCCCGCTATCAAAAGCCCGATAAATTGGCGCTGTTGCCGAACCGTAATCAACAAATGCCAACCAGCCGGCGTTGCAGTGAGTCAGGATATTAACCGGTCCTTTCTTCTTCTTGCTTATTTTTTTGATAATTTTCAAGCCGTAATCACCGATCCTCCGGCAAAACATCGCATCTTCGTCAGCAATTTCAGTAGCGTTTTTTTTGGCAATTATTATCTTTTCTTGAACCGTCTTACCAAGAGCTATATTTCTAAGCTGCCTGTCAACCGCCCATCTAAGATTGGCCGCTGTCGGCCGGGTAGCAATCAATCTTTTTGAGGCAAGCTGAAGAAACCGGTCAAAATCTTTCCTCGGTGCAGTTATGGCGGCGAGATAAACTCCAAAACCGGCGGTTGCCCCGATCAACCCGGCTCCCCTGACATGCATTTCCTTTATTGCCCGGGCAACTTCATCGACGTCCTTCAATTCTTCGATGATAAATTGATGAGGAAGAAACCGTTGATCGATTATTTGGACAGTTTTATCGTCTTTCAGCCAAATTGTTCGATAGTGTTTACCCTTAATATTCATAATCGTCTAATTGCCTAATTTTCTTTCAGTTCAATTATTTCTGAATACTTATCCTTCGGCTTTAGCTTCGTCAGAAAAACCCATGACCCGCTGGACAAATTGTTCTCTTAAAAACTCTGGTAAAAAAGCCGGTTCGCCTTGATAACCGACCGCCTCGGCAATATCAGCACTGACCTTTGGTGCTAGGGCCTGTTGAACTTCAAGAAGCGATCGACCACGATATCTTGCCCGATACGCTTCACTAATTCTCTGGTTCCGAGCAATTCTAATATTTTCTGTATAATCCCAGGTTGGTTTTTGAGACTGACTCATTCTTTGGCTAACTGCTACCGGCTCAGTATCATAAAGCATGGCGTCGACAAACCAGACGATTTTTTCTGTCAATGTTTGAGGGCCTTCATCCGTCTCCGGAATATTAGCCTGAGACAAACGAATAATTTCAGCTTCTACACCATTTCCTCTCAAAAATTCGGCTTGAGTTGTTTTAATCTCTTCGATATCTCGAAGAGATAATCTGGCATATCCTTTCATTTTGCTTTTATCAATTAATATCCTTGACAATTTATTAACTTCATCTCTCTTGTTCCAGTCATGTAAAATTGCCGCCTTAACGACTCGATTTCTTTCTGTTTGACCCATACCGGCTAACTCGCAAAGAATATCAGCAAAAATACCGGCAACTAAACAGTGTTCAGCAACATTGCGAAACTCACGGCTTCCTCTTTTCTTCAAACCTAAAAGGCCAGCCTCCTGATGAATTCGAAACACGTCTTTATGCGAGAGGGCAAAATGTTGACAATAAGCTGTCTTTTTACGGCTAAAGTCTCCTGACTCTGATAAATTATCACCAGCTGTTAATTCAACCATATTTAAACATAGAATTACTCTTATATTTATAGGAAACTAGATGTCTCAAAATATCTACCACCGGAAGGCCATACCAGCCAATATTCTAGATTAACTTTTTCTCCTCCATATAGTTTTTCAATTCTATTTTAGCTTTCTCTGATAATTCGTAACTGACCCTGGTAAACGGTTTATTAATCTTAATAAACCGGCCCAAATTGATTGGTGTGCCAATAACCACAGCATCGCAATCAACCCGGTTGATGGTTTCCTCAAGATCTCTTATTTGTTCCTGCCCATAACCCATTGCCGGCAGAAGAGTACCGATATTCGGATAATGCTCGTAAGTCATTTTGATCTTTCCAACAGCGAACTTACGCGGGTCGACTAGTTCCCTGGCGCCATTTCTTTGGCTGGCAACTATACCGGCACCGAGTTTCATTTCGCCATGAGTCAAAGTCGGGCCGTCTTCGATTACCAATACTCTTTTCCCTTTAATCAGATCAGGTTTTCCCACTGTCAGCACTGATTCTGCCTTAATAATTTCAGCTTTCGGATTAACTTTTCTGGCGTTATCTTCTACAATTTTGACGTCACCAGGACTGGCCGCATCAATTTTATTGATAATGATCACGTCTGCTAACCGAAAATTAACTTCTCCCGGATAATAAGCCATCTCGTGGCCGGCACGAAGCGGATCAGCGACAACAATCGTTAAATCAGGCCGGTAAAAAGACATATCGTTATTGCCACCGTCCCAAACGATTACATCAGCCTCCCTCTCTGCCAAACGCAAAATCGCTTCGTAATCAACACCGGCATAAATAACGCTCTGCATAGCAATATGCGGCTCATATTCTTCCATCTCCTCAATCGTACAATCGTATTTTTCCAGATCTTTAATCTCAGCGTACCGCTGGACTTTTTGTTTCTCCAAATCACCATAAGGCATTGGATGGCGGATGGAAACTACTTTCTTTCCGGCTTCCTTGAGGATTTCCACCACCCTTCTTGAAGTCTGACTTTTACCGCAACCGGTCCGGACCGCCAGGACGGCAACAACCGGTTTACTGCTTTTAAGCATCGTTTGTTTCGGCCCAAGCAGGGAAAACTTAGCTCCGGCAGCCATTACCCGCGAACCAAGATGCATGACGTTATCATAAGAGAGATCACTATATGACAAAACGCATTCGTCAACATTATACTTCATAATAACTTTCTCCAAATCATTCTCATCAAGAATAGGAATCCCTTTCGGATATAAGCACCCGGCAAGACTGGCCGGATATTTTCTCCCGGCGATATCCGGGATCTGGGCGGCAGTAAAAGCAACGACTTCAAAATCATTATTATCCCGATAAACGGTGTTGAAATTATGAAAGTCACGACCGGCAGCGCCAATGATAACCACACGTTTCTTTTCCATACAACCTCCTTAAAAAGTTGAAAGTTAAATAATAATAACAAATGGCAGAATTTAACTGCGAGTAACCAGCTTGCCTGCTTCTTCATCCCAGCATTCCGGCACTATCTCGATCGGAAAATCATAAGGATCAACCGCTGAACAGGGTACTGTTCCTTGACCATCAAAAACCAACTGCCAATTTCCGTCTTCGTCATAGGCCAACCACATGGCTCCGCCAATCTCACCGGCAAATTTAATTCCACCGCTGGCGTAGATGCCCGTATCTTTACTGATCGTGACTTCGATTTCACTAATAGGCTTTTCATACTTCTGGGCAAAAGCCTGCTTTATTTGCTCAAGAGCCGATTCTTCCGGTTTTTCAGACGAGATAGTTGCTGTCAGACTAGGTAGGACTGTCGGCTCGATCGTTGGGATCAGTGTCGGCATCGGACTAGCTGTTAGAACAGGTGATTCGATTGAAGCAGGCTTTGACTTAATGGAAAACCAAAATATTACACCCGCAAGAATCGCCAGAAAAAGCAAAACTAAAGCAGTAAAGAGATATTTCTTGTCCATATGATTATTGCCTCCTACCAGCTATTTTAGCACGAAATTTTCTTAGCAGTATGTCGCGCCTTGGGGGGACAACAACCTTGGTATCAAGCAATCTCTTAATAATTTGGTAAATTCCGATAGATAGTATCATCCACCATGCAATAACTGACAGAAATTCAATAACGTTTAGCCACATAAACCATAAGGAAAAACTGACACCGCTACTTAGTTTCCAGTAGCCATCAAAAAAACCAAGAGGCAGAAATAAAAACTTGTCAAATTTAATAGCATAAAGTCCAGGAGGACTGATAAGATAATTCCCTTTAGACATCGGCATGGTAGGTTTTCCCTTCCATTGTCTGAATATCTCTTCAGGAACCGCCCCCGGGTTGAAATCCACTCCCGCAATAGAAGCTACCAAAGCGATGGCGAAAAAAAGGATCAATATGATTTTAACGCTTTTTTTTGTCATGATTATTCTTGGCCAAAGACCATCAATTAATCTAATTTTAGGCCATTATCTAATTTCAGTATACTGCTGCTTTTAAATCCTGATCAGTTTTTCCAGCCAGGGTAGATGCTTTTCTTTTCGTTTCCACCATAAATCTTCCCAGATATAATGAACGGCCAGCCGTTTAAAGTTACCAAATTTCTTAAAGTATTTAAGTATCTTTTTAACCGGAACAGGATTTTCCGGGTCTCTATTAAAAAACAATTTAGAATAAATCTTTTGTTCCCAAGGAGAAATATGATTAAAAAAGTTCCAGTGATGAAAAACATCGAAAAGCAGATACCAGACCGTCGCCGGTCCAACACCGTATAATTCAAGCAGTTCTTCCATTTGGATTTCCCGGTCTTTTTTCCTCAAATCCAGTTCGTCAATTTTACCACTGGTAAAATAGTCATCGATCCGTTTAATGAACTTAGCCCGGTAGCCAATTTTTAAACTTCTTAGCTCCTCCTCGGTTACATTCTTTAGGCCGCCTGGCCGCCAGAAACACCAGAGTTTTTGGCCGTCAAACTCAAGTAGGGTGCCGTAATTTTCCAAAAGCGCTTGGAACATCTGAATTGAGCGCTTGACGGTAGCATTCTGGAGAACAATACCGATAATCAGATATTCGTAAAGGGAATTGGAATGACCGGGCCGCATTCCCCGCCAGCGCTTAATAACCGGGCCAAGAGTTTTGTCGTGGGCAAAAGCTTTATAAAAGCCGGACAGGTTTAAATCAAGATTATACCGATATTTAAGCTCTTCTATTAGAGAACTTACGAGTTTATTCTCCGGTTTAAAATTAACATAAATAGTAACCATAATTTCAGGTGAATTAACTTCCCCCTTATCTTCAAATTTCAAGCCTAATTTTCTACCTTGCCAATAGTAAGTCTGCCAACGGATACCCGGCACCCAGTGATTATCACCTGAAGTGAAATGATCCGGCTTATGAAAGGTAGAATCAAAATCGAAAGGTGCCTTGGGAACGATTCTAATAGTTTTGGTTTTAGCAATTTTCATTTGATTTTTTAGCACTTTATTGTTAACAGTTGAGATTAAAAAACAGCCTTTTCATTTTAATTCCGTACGCTGATTATAGCCGAAATCCAGACTCCTTTAAATAAACATATTCAATTGCAGATAGCGGCTATGAAGGTCGAGTTTTGTGTCTTCTTAGTAATCTTAATTATCGGACATCACTTATGTGGTAAAATTCCCCAAAGGATATACAGTGTAGATTATTTCTTATACATCGAAAAAAGTTTCAGTACTGTATTTTTCAGTCCCTAATCCCCATTAATCTGAGTACCATTGTACCACCTATTATCCGGGCTTTTTTGAATGCCGCGTAGATGGAACGGGTAAAGTAATGGACAGAATTTATAAGGGATTTTAAAAACTTGAGAACTTGTTAAAAAGCTGTACCGCAAGATAAGTACCGTGGATTGACGCCCAGAGGAGAAAAGCAGCCAAGCCCAATATCGCGTAAGCTGCTATTTTGGGATACTTTAACTCGGAGTCAACTCTAATCTGAAAATCCGTTTCTACGAATGGCCAGGGATATTCGCTCCCTAACCAAGCTGCCTTTCCGGAGAGCAGCCCGGAAATCTCGATTTTATTCTTGGCCAAGTACTGGCTTAAAATATAAGGCTCTCCAGCAGGCACTTGCCCTTAATCCAGCCTAATTCCCGATAAAGATCTTTACTTGGGGGCGTGAGGCGAACTAAGACCAGTTTACTTTTTTCAAACCATTCAGCTTCTGCCAAATCATCTCCTGGTCTCAATTCACCGCCGGCGTAGTCACAGAGATATTCTAAAAAATAGTAGTGGGTCATTACGCGCTTTTTATTCTCGGTTTTATCTTGGCGGACCTGGGAGCGATATTGTGGGACGATACATTTAATGTTGGTAACTTCAATATTTAACTCTTCCTTAAGTTCTCTCCGGAGCTCACTATGGAAATATTTATTATCATAATCACCGACTTCATAGAGTCTTTTTGCCAGCTTGATATCTTCAGCCCCGCCTCCGGCTGTATGCCAAACATCAGGATACGGAAATTCACCTTTTGCCTTCTTTCCGAGGACAATTTTAGTTCCGTTTTGGATGATCCCACAGACAATATAGCGAATCTTCATGGCCAAATTGTAGCATATAGAATAAATCCTATGTCCTTTTCTTAGCCGGTTCGAATACCTCTTGTTCCAGAGGGGAAAAAAGAAATACCAACCAAGGCAATAAACCAACTACTATAAGAGCAAATCTTAACGAATGATCGGCCGTAAAACCGATGACCGGGTTTAGAAACACTAAAGTGAATCTCCTGAACATAGAGATCGAAGAAAGAACAGTCGCCCTTTGCTCGGAAGGTATAAATCTGTTCATATAAGCAGACATTAACTCAAGCCTGGTAAGACCGAATCCTCCAGCCAAGACGATTAGCAGAATAACGGTAACGATATTGGGGAAAGCAGCTGTTATGAGAAAAGCAACGCTCGTGATAACCGCGGTAAATCTCAAATATGCTTTCCCTGAACCAAACAGTTTCTCTAAACGAACAAAGTTACTGGCTATAAGCATTTCTATTCCCACCAACGAAGCATGAAACCAACCAAAATAAACAACCGGAACTTTCATGCTTATGAACAATGGCTGATATAGCCAAATAACAAAATAGGCGGCAGAGGCAACAATTATGGCATCAAAAGCCAGTAGCCGCAGAGTTTTGTGGTTACGAAAGTAGGAAAATCCTTTCTTGGCTATATCAAGGTAGCGTTTTGACTCCGAAGTCTTTCCGCGAACAACAGGTTCTTTTATACTCCAAGCTATCAGAGCTGCCAGTATCATTGGAATCGCTGAAAAGAGCATGGGCGCGTTCAGTTTAAAGTGTGACGCAATCAGACTGCCTAAAGGCGCGGAAATAAAGACTCCCAGCAAATGAAAAGTATGGGCTCTTCCAAATATCTTTTTACTCTCATCTTCTTTACCGGCTTCTTTCAACGTATCGTAAAGTAAGGCACTATCCGCTCCGGAAATTAGCGCCGCCGACATTGCAAAAAGAAACTCCCCCAGCAAGAATACGGCAAACCGAGGAACACTCCCATAAACCAGAGCGGCAACAGTTGCAATTATTGCTCCCAAGGCAAGAGAATGCTTACGGCCCAGATAATCGGCGATTGCCCCGGTCGGTACCTCCAATAGAAATATCCAAAACATAAACCAAGATTGAAGAACCTGTACCTGAGTCAGAGAAATCTGTCCCCACTGGGTAAAGAAAGGCACCAGTACCGCTGAAAAAAAGGCAAAATTTTTCAGGAAACAAAAGAGATAATAGCGCCAAACGGTACTTTTTATTTTATCGTTTGAAATTTTACTCAGCATAGCCATAATTACTATAACCAAAAAACCAGCCTTTTTGGCTGGTCTCGTTTCTTCTTAACTTCTATTTGGTTTTTTAATCTTCTCTCTACGAAACCAGCAAAAAAATCTCGTTACCAACGAGCATAGCTGGGTATTTAATTGTAGAGAGCGATCCAAACATGTTAGTAATTATACTACAAAACATCTTTCCAGCAAAATATTCGCTTATCAGCTCGCTTTACATACTGGTTTGAACTTTGCAGAGTGGGACGATTTCCGGATTCTTAATAACCAGGGTACTTTTTACCTTGAAAAGTTTCTTTAATGTATTTTTCAGGGTCAAAAATAATTCCGAATACTTTTTCGAGAATAACCTTTGCGATATAAGCATTACCTAGCTGGTTGGGATGTTGTAAATCAGGTTCGCCCTCCTTGATTCCTTCCACCGGATTTTCCTCAGATAAAAAAGTAAAAAATTTGTCCGTAGGAAAATTTTGATAGAGATTAAACATATCCACCTTAAAAAAATTTCTTTTGTCGGGAATTTCCATGAAAGCCTTAGAGTATGGTTCATATTCTGGATTTTTCATTGAACCCTTCCCGGCCGGTGTAGAAGTACACCAAATAAGTTTTGAACCTAAATTCGTAACTAACGTTGAAATCTTTTGGATGTTATTGATAGATTCATTAATACTGACTCCTAAAACAGGGTCGTTTCCACCCATAAGTCCAATTACAAGCTGAGGTTTAATCAAGAGAATGTTATCAATTTTTTCTAAGATATCTTTTGTTGTTGCTCCGTCATAGGCAAAATTAAAGCCTTTTACTTCCCATTCAGAAGTTTTCCAATCGCCTTTTAAAAATACAGTCAATTCTTCTCGAAGGACATAAATAACAATATCTCTCCAATTCGGGTGAACCCACTCGCAGCTGGTAATTGAGTCACCTGTAAAAACTATCCAATACTTTCCAATTCTTCGGAGTATATTTTTGGTTTCACTAAGTGGGATAAAACTCATCTTAACGGAAGTATAACAAAAAGTTAAATCCTATCCTATGAGCTACGTTGCCTAGGACGATTTTTAGAACTGACTCCCCTTAACATATAAACTTTCCATCCCGAAGCGTCGGGATCTCCGTTTCGGGATTAAATTTCTATTATAGATTTTGATCAGAGTCTAATCTTATTAACAATCATCGTTTTTTACAAACCGATTCTATTGTGATAAGTCCAAATTAATTTTTTCCATCGTAAATTACTTTAATAATTAAAATCTAGGACTAGGTAAGTTAGCCAAAAAAGTGGCAGAAATTTTTGATACGTCTTGAGTGATATCTTTTAGAAAATGAGTAAGAAAAATAATGAAATTTATTGAGAGAACAACTCTTCATGTTTTATACGCTTTATTTCGAATCATAATTTTGCAGTTCTTCTAAATCACTTGGTAAGTGGCCTACTCCCCCAAATTCTTTGACAACAATTGATTTTATCTTAGATTTTAAATCTTTTCGGATGTGTGGATAAGTCATTTCTGACATACCACCAATACTCTCACAGTCATCCTCTATTAAAATATCAGGCATTAGTTTCTCAGCTACATCTTTATATTGTTCTCCCTTTTTACGAAAAAACAAGTTTTTATTATCTGGAAAGTGATATTTTTTAAGAATATTTTTGATATCACCTATTTGTTTTTGTGTAGTTCTTGAGGTCAGATAAAAAATCTCTGCACCTTGATTTTTCCAAACCTTTAATTTTTTAACTGCATTACCATTGGGAATCTCTTCCATAAAAAAGCGGGTAGGCAACAATTCCGATCTTGCTTTCGATTGTTCAACTCTCTGCTCTCTAATCAAGCTTTTGGCAGACGAATGCATTAAAATAGTGCCTTCTGTAAATACAAGTATTTTCATATTTCGATTTTATCAGAATAAAAATCTAACAGGGTTTTAAAGAGATAAAAAAGTTCCGCCACTAAAAAACCATCAAGGATTTGTTAATTTCACTATCTCGGGATACTTTCCTGAGAAAGCCTGAGAAAATTCACAAGGCTGCATACGTTCCGGAACCCAATAATTAAATATCTCATTTTGCTTATAGATTACTGAAGACTGGTAACCACCATTCTTGTTGACAGCAAAAAAACTATACTCATATTCCTCTGATGGCTTTTTATTAATTAGGAAAGAAAGCTGAGACCACGTTTCTTCCAGAATAAACCAATAAGAATTGAGAAACTTATCCATAAAATTATTTTTATATCAATTAGCGCACGCCGTTATTATTAATACATTCCTCTTCTAGTTGATTTTTTACCGTATCAAGTTGCAACTCCTGTAATTTATTTGAGGATCGTATCGGCAAATAAGAGCTTGATTTATTTATCTGGCGTCTGCATTTATTTTCAACAGAGTTATAATCAATCAGATAAAATATTAGCAGCGTAATCACTCCAATAGCGATTGAAACTCTTACCAGTTTAAAACGCAAAATATTTTTAGTCCAGATACTCATAATTTGATGATCCTTTGTTTTATTTATTCCTAAACATTCTTCCGTGACCGGGGATAATCCAATCCGCAATTTTCAAGATCCTCTTGCGACTTCCGATCAGTAACTTCTCGTTCTTCACAAGTGGTAATGGGTCATATAAACAAAATCAATATCTTCTAATTTCAAACCCTCTTTTCTAAGTTTTGCAAGCAGCAATTTCCTGTTTATTCCCGGATCCACAACGATTCGTTTCCCGTTACTCTTAATCAAGACAGTCGTCGACGAAGCGACGAAACCATCTTTTATCTCTCTGGCATAGCCCTCAATTAAAACTTTTACTTTGTTCATACCTACATTATTTTTTAGAACAGCAATTTTTCATGGACTTTCAACTAGCTTAAACTTTAGCAAATCTTGCGAATGACCACCAGTAGATTTTCAGCTTTTAAGACATAGTTCTGGTATGAGCAAAAAGATTATGCTACAGTAGAATAGGCTATGGAACAAGAAACAAGACTAAATGACAGTAAGACTAGGCTGACTGAAACTCAAACTGCTCTTCAAGAAAACCCTCAATTTGATACTCAAAATCCTAAGGTTCCCATAAAAAAGTCTAGCTTGATGGCTGGAATAATAGCCTTATTTTTAATCCTTCTAGGGTTAATTGGTTTTGCAGTTTCTCAAAACCAACGGCTAGGGAAACAAAACCCCCAAACACCATCAACTCCCGCACCACCAGCTCCGGCCACATTATCTGCCCTTTCTGAATTTGTGAAGATGGCCTCTCGTTTCGCCAGACCGGCAACCGGTGAAATGACAGGAGGAATAGTTCCCGAGCCTCCCAGGGCATTTTTAAAAGAAGCCGAACGTTTCGCAGAAAAATGGGTAAAGAGTCCAGCAAAAACCAACTATACCTTTTTTGACTCTGTCGCAAGCCCGTCATCTTCCAATTCCCTAGTAGTATACGTTGCCCCTGATCCCTTTAGATGGCGAGTTGATTTCAATACAAACCGGGAAAATATCGAATACAAAACAATTTACTTATTTGACGGTAGCGGTTATTCTAGTTGTAATGTTACCGCAGCCGAACCACCAGAATGCTATCAAGCTTTACCAAAATTTCTTGAAGCAGAAATCCAAACACCGATTCCCCTTACCGAGTTTCTCAACAGTCTCCTAGATTCCCGTATCTTAAGTAAGCTTCTACCTGAAATTACAAATCTTGAACGAGCCCAAGAGCAAAACGGTAAACGTGAGATTGCCGGCTACTCTACGAAGTGCAAAATAGTAAAAGATGAATATCGGATATTCGATTTCTGTGTTGACGAAGAAGCAAACCTTCTACTCTATCTTGATGTAAAAAACACCACCACTACCGGAAAAGTGCTAGGACAATTTACACTTACTGCCCAAGATATAGATCTTGTACCAGACCTCCAAGAAGCATTTATACTTCCCTAGTCAATGGTGTCTGACTACGTCTGAAGCTTCAGGGCGCATTCCAAGTGAAGAGCAGGTTGAAGACTATCTAAGAAATGTACGGATTGGAAGAGCTGCCATTATTATTCAAACTCAGAAGTAAGGAAATGTATAAAATGAACGCCTTTTCGCTTACTAAGGCAAGAGCGAGAATGGTGCATTTATATTATTTATGCCTGGCTTCATAATTACGCGGTATTGGTACTCTTGACAAATCGGAATACTCGATTGGTCTCTTTGACCCTCATAGCGACGGCGCCTGTGATATAGCCATTCTAAGACACTTATATAAATCGCAAATAAAAGAGCTGGCAATCAGCATTGGCGTTCCTCAAGAGATAACTCAAAAAAAATCATCCGGAGACATCTATGGCAACCAACCATGGGAAAAGGCCATGGGGCTTACTTACGAACAGCTTGATCAAATATTACTCGGACTTGAAAAGAAGTACCCCGACAATAAATTAACTCATGTCGTTAATGAAAAAGCACTCCAACACATTAAGAAAGCTAAAGAAGTTTCAAAATTGATACGAAGCCTGCCACTTTACCTGGATTAAAACCGCTCTTTTTTTAACTTTTACCCCAAAAGTTATCGGCTTCTTTTTCCATCTTTTCAAGCCTGGTGTAGTAATCGGGAAATTCATTCAGATGGGCCAGGGCAATTTTCCCGGTGACCAGTGGGTCGTCGTTGCTGACATTCGTGTGCGGATCAGCCAAACCGTGCTCTAGCTCGACATCCATTCCTCTCCTAAACTGGTCAACATCAAACTTATCCCACTTAATCCCCAGCTGCCCGCCGATTTCCTTAGCTTCATCAGCAGTAAAATGTTTTTTTCCGCTCAAAAAAATCACCTCCTCTGATTGGATTATCACTATATAATAAAGAGCTTAACCAGCCAGCCAAAAATACTTCTGACCTGCTCTTCCGCTTGTATCTGCTCCTCCAAGTTCGTATTTTGCTCAACCAAAGCCTGAGTCGCTTCCTGCAGTTGCGCTTCATCGGCCCGATTAGTCACTTGATTTTGGAGCTGTTCGAGCCGTTGGATTCTCAGCTCGTTCTGATCCATTTGTTGTTTGAGATTCTTAATCGCACCATAATCCGGCCCAAAAAGTCTCTTCCTCAAACCGGATCTTGACTCAAGCCGGCTAATTTGAGTTTGGATCTGGATTTGGGATTGGACTTGTTCTTGAGCAATAGTTCTTACCTGATTGCTAACCCCTTCCTCCAAACCCTCCATTTCCATTAGCTGTTCCATCTGCTGGGTGGCGACCTGAAGTTGAGTGGCTTCTCCTTGATTTTGGGTTTGGACTTGGACCTGATTCTGGACCTGATTACCTTGGGGAACCGACGTACCGCTTTCGTGAGTAGACGGGTCTTGAATTCTTTTTTGCTGCTGGGTCCCCTGAGCAGATACAAAAGAGGGAACAAGTATTAATGCCGCTAAGGTTATCATTATTATCTTCTTCATCCTATATCACCTCCTTTCCCGATAGCCTTATCAAAATTCTAACTTAAATTAATAAATTTTCAAAATCGCCAAGAATATTCTATTGAAGCCCCAGGGCTAGTTACCAGGCAAGTAAGAATTATACGTCAGTCAATCAGTCATTTCGAAAAAGCTTTAAATATATCACTAGTGGTCAAGTTATTTTAGAATGAAAGTAAAGTGCGAAATTCGCTATATTACCTCAGATATAGGAGAAGATGATAAAATAAGAAAATGGTTAAAAAACTCCAAAAGTGTCTTCGGCCCTTGGTAACTTTCTTTTTAATCAAAACTAGTTTGCTAATTCTCATCTTTCCTTTACCGGCATCAGCGACCGTACCGTCAACGGCAACGTCAAAGTTAAAGCCGGAAATTGCCTCAGCGATAGACGAGGCAGTTGAAGACATCGGTTATGACCAAACATCAATCGGCGTCATCTACGGCGGCAACTTAGTCTATGCTAGAGGCTACGGTTGTGCGGCCGAGCGAGAAAGCGGTATTGCCTCGGTATCGAAAGCGATCCTCACGGCATTAACTATGATTTTGGAAGAAAAAGGAATTGTCGACTTAGATGATGACGTTTCGCCCTCCGGCTATACTTTTAATCTTAACGGCAATCCTGTCCCGGTAACCCTGCGCCACTTACTTAGTAACCGTTCAGGAATCATTGGCTGCAATGAAACCGGCGAACCACCACAGACCTACGATTTAAGACAAGCGCCAGGAGAAGCCTATCAATATTGCAATAACGGTTTTAATCTTACCCTTTGGCATCTTGCCAAGGTAACTTGCCATTCATATGGAACTTGTAATAACTTTGAAGGCCGTTATGACCGGGAGACATATCAGCAACTTTTGGATGAATATCTTAATCCGAAACTAGACATCGCGATAACCACGAATCCCAATGCCAGCTGGTATGGCAGTGGGGGAATTAAAACTAACGCCGCTCATTTAGCCCTTTACGCGGCGGGGTTATTAAACGACCAATTGATCAGCCGTTTTCACCGCGATTTAATGTGGACACAAATCAAACCAGGACCATACGGTATGGGCTGGTTTGTCCACTCCTCCGGTTATTGGGATAATCCCGATTCCACGGGTAAGCCATATATCTATGTTCCAGGGTATGTTTCTAGTCATTCGGCGATTATCCGGGTTTTTGAAGAGGATTCGCCTCAAAAAATGGCCATTGCGGGTATTAGCAGCCAAGGCAGTCAAGACGGCTACCAAAAACTATCGAGTATTACCTTGGGGATAAGATCCAAACTTCTTAGTACCGACAATCCCTGTTTAAACCCAGACGACTGTTTACCGCCAATAAGACCTATTTGTTTTGGACAGAATGACCAAATAGATACTGATGATGCGATTACTTTTACGGGCTTTTATTTATCTAATAATGGTTCGATTGATATTGTGTCAGATCAAATTATTAATAGTTTGGAGTTTGGTTATCTGACCAACTTTTGGAAAGCCAGTTGCCGGCATTAAAAGAAACTAAGATCATTAACCTCGATAATAAACCAGAGGCGACAGAAAACAGCTACTCGAGGAGACCGCAGCTGACTTCAATATCAACATTACCGCTTGGTGTCGGAATAGCCTGGGGGTCGCTAAAGTCAAAACCGCTCATGACATTGCTAATCAAACAAACCAGATTATCTTTTTGATAACCGATGGTACCAGTTACGGTTCCAGCAGCAATATTATAAACGCTAACCGCAAAACCCTCTTTCTCAAAATAATCACAAATTTCGTTTATCTTTTCCTCCAAAACTTCGCTAGCGCTAATCGCTTTCCCGGACAAATTAAGAGTCTTAATTTTTGTTTCTTTGCCGACTTTTTCCCCTTTAATATTCCATTTAAACTCGATTATCCCGATACCGGAAAAGTTGATGAAAACGTTATCTTTAAGAGCGGTGAAAAAATTAAAAACTTCTTCCAGCTCACAGGGCTCCTCCCACTCGCGTAAACATTTTTGTTTTACCTCGCACCAACTATAACCGGCAGCAATCAAACAGCCATGCTCATCCTGATCCCCACCGATTAGTTGTTCATCATCTGCGGGCGGAATCTTAGCCAGCTCCTCTGGCTCTGCTTCGCCACAGCCGATTCTTGGCACCAGATGGCGTGGGTTTCCGTGTTTTACCCATTGTCCGTCAACACAAAGCCAATCATCTTCCGGTCCGCCGATCACAAAGCGTATCAATCCCAAAATAGTAACAGCAACAAGAAAAATAATCGAGGCGCCAATTAGTGATTTTTTCATTAAAGAGAATTTTATCATACGAAACTAGTCTTTCTTTCTTCTACGATAACACTTCCCCGCTATAGAGAGATCTTAAAAATTACTAAACGGGTTTTCGGCTGAATAATTAATCATTATTTTATAATATTGACTTGAATTAAGAAACTTTTAAATCGGCGGTAAAAAACATCAGATTGGGGCCAAAAAAGCTCCAGAAGATCAGAAATCTTTGTGAAAAACGGCAGTTTAGGTTAAAATATGGAAGGAAAACAAAAATCTGCTTACCACTTACAAACTCCAACCGTAGTGAGTAATAAATGAAACAAATCGTGGAAAAATATTACCGAGAAATTCTTGACCAATTAAAATCAAATCGAGGCAGTCCCAGTAAATTTTTTGGCTCTGACTATGGCGGGGGCAGCAGTCCTTCGTTGAATATTCCTAATCCGATGATGAGAAAAATTGCCCGGGAGTTTGCTTCTAAGTACCAAGATTTAGGTTTAAGCAAACTACTATTACTTATTAATCTCTCAAATAGAGGTTTTTACAGCACTGAAAAATGTTTTGCCGGGATGCTGCTTCAACGCTACCCCAAATTGATGGCTAAGATTAGTCCTGGCTGTCTGGATAGCTGGTTGGATAACTTAAGTGGCTGGTCACAGGTGGATTCGATCTGCCAATCTGTTTTCTCAGCCCAAGACATGCTTAGTAATTGGCCAGCGTGAAAAAGAACGATCATTAAATTGGCAAAAGATGAAAATCCGAATAAACAAAGAGCCAGTCTGGTTTTATTAACTGCTCCAGTCCGGCAATCAACTGATGAAAGATTTAGCCAACTGGCTTTCTCGGTTATTGACAATTTAAAAGCCGGAGAAAGTATCCTGATCACTAAAGCTATCTCCTGGCTGCTGAGAAGTATGATTAAGTATTTTCGGGCTGAAGTAACCGCTTACCTCGAGGAAAATCAAGAATCCCTGCCAAAAATCGCTCTCAGGGAAACGAAAAGAAAGTTAGAAACAGGAAGGAAGTGAAAATCCCCCTTATTCAGAATCAAACTTTTTCATTAACGAAGTCAGGCGCTGGACATGATTTTGCCAAGTCCATTTTTTGATTACCTGTTTCCGGCCTTCAAATCCTATTTTTCTAACCAATGAAGGGTTTCGGGCAAATAGTTTGATTTTTTGAGCGAATTCTCCCGGGTCTCTATTGTGTAAAAAACCTGTCTTTCCATTAATAACAGTCTCCCGGTAACCGCCTTCGTTAACGGCCAAAACCGGTGTCCGGCAAGCCATTGACTCTAAGGCAACTAAACCAAAAGGCTCATTTACACCGGTACATAAAGTTACCAGACTCCGGGAGTATTCCTTGACTAAATCTTGATCGCGAAAATCTTTGGAAAAAATAATCCGTTTAAACCGCAGTCCCGGCAGGGCAGCTAACCTGAAAACATTTTGGGCAAAATCAAAACCGCTGATTTTATCATTGCCGCCGATAAATAAAACCTGATCTTTACTTTTAACCGGATAAGGCTTAAAAAGACCGGTATCAACTCCCAAAGAACAAACCTCGGCTTTCTTCTTGTAAGCTTTTTTTACTTTTTCTTGGATATACCTTGAAGACGTTAATATTCTGGTTGCTGAAGAGGCGTTATTTTTATCAATGTTTTTTCTGATTCCCCTGGTCAATTCTTCATAACTATTTTTAAATCGATTTCCGGTTTTTTCAAAAGCTAATTCTTTCTCATAGACAATCCGTAACAGTTCCTGGCAAAAATAAATCGACGGGGTGATTAAAAATTTTAATAAAAAAGGGGCTTGGGTCAGCTGATCAGGATGAACTAAGCAGAAATTAAATTTCCCTTGATCGATTTGCCTGGCAATTTTTTTATGAAGCGCTGCCAGAGAGACAAAATTCCGGTAATCCTTCTCTAAACGCGCCAGAAAACCAGGCAGGCAGGAATTTATTTCAAAAGGAAAGGAGTAGATTTTTTCACAGAAAGGCCTGACATCCAAGAAACTTTCATCGGTTAATTCCAATTCAAAAAGATGAAGTTCGTTTTTTACGGTTAGCAATCTAATTTCTTCGTATAAAACTCTTTTGGCGCCACCAGGCGGCAGATTGTGAAAAACGGCAATTTTCATTTAGTTTTTTTTGGCAATGATAAAAAGCCAGTTGCCATCTTTGGAAAACATTTCCTGATAATAACGAGTTAGATACTTAGTTTCCCAAAGACCAATCAATTCACTAGGTAATAACCGGCCGTACCGCGAATCTTTCAGATACGACCAAAGTTCACGGCCCCGGAGTTTTAAGGTCGCTAACCGGAAAAGACGATACCAAAAAATAAGCGCTTTTTGGGACAAATAAGACTGATGGCTGATTACTTTTAGGTGATTTTGCTTCAGGATTTTTTGCCACTCAGATAGACTCCGGTAGTGAAAATGACTGACTCTTTGATTAAACAAGGTAAACTTTAAATCATTGCCGATAATTTCTTGCAGATTTTTCGATAACCTTTCTGCAGGAACGGTGAACAAAAAAATCCCGCCCGCTTTCAAGACTCGCGAAACCTCCTTTACCGCTTTCAGATCATCTTTAATATGCTCAAAGGTGCAATTACTGATAACCGTGGCAAAAAAATTATCATCAAGGGGCATTTTAACGGCATCGGCAACGACAACTTGACGGTATAAACCGCTGGTTTTGGCAATCTCGACTTCTTGGGCATTTATATCCAGACCGATGTCAATTTCAGGCTGGTGCTGGAGCAATAACCGACTGTATCGGCCGTCGCCGCAACCGATATCCAAAATCGGACGTGTCAATTTTTGCCTGGACCACAATAAAGCTTCGGCAGCTCTTAGGAAACTATCGGCTGGGGCAAACCAAAATTCGCAGCAAAAGCGATCTAAGACTTGGCCTACTTCTTTGATTGAGAAATCTTGGGTAATACCTCTCATTAAGTTAAAAAAATACTGATTTCTGTCAGATCTTTAACTTTTAATTTCATCAGAGAGAAGAAAAATATTTTAAACTGAGGCAAAACTTTCTAGGGCAGGAAACCGGTCAATCACCTTTTTTCTCTTTTCTGCCGGCATGGCTTTTAAATGAGTTTGCATATAATCAATCCTGACTTTTTCAATCTGATTATTTATGGCAGTAAAAAGATCTTTTCTTTTCCTGATCCGCTTAAACCAAGTATAAATTTTGTCCATATCCAAACCCTTATCATTCTGGAGAATCTGATCCAGCTCGGCTTTTCTATTCTCTGATAATTTTCCCCGAACCTCAACTAAGGCCTGTAAAATTACCACTAAACTGATATCGGTTAGGGCTTTTGCCCGGTCAATCGTCTTTTCCGGATCGACTTCATCAAAAAATTGGTTAAGGTTAGGAAGTGATAACTTCATCGAGTTTGCCTACTTTCTTTCCCATGAAGATAAAGCGCCGCCGCCAAAGCAGTGCTACCAGCCAATAAACTCATAACATATAATCCCATTCCGATCCAGCCTCCCGTGTGGGTAATTTCAACACCGGAAATAACATTTCTGGCCATATCGGTAAACATCTGGTCACAGATTATCGTTAGCATACCCTCACCGGCCAAGCCAATACTTGCAGCCGCCGAAGCAGCAAAAAACCGTTCTGCTCTCCAGGCATTATGAACCTGCAAAGAAGCCTGTCTGCCGGTTTCTGGAATTGGTGTTTCGTTTTCAACCATTGTTACCCAGCAACTATTTTAACAATATTAGTCAAAAAAAGCTATCATTGTAAAATCCTTGGATTACATCCAGTGTTTTATTATAATATCCTTATGGAGAATCAAGAAAGAATTTTTTTTAAAAGCCGCGACCGGAAAATGCCTTTGCCCGTTTTTTTCCCTGATGCGACCCAGGCAGTAATCAAGACCCTGGATTCGCGCGATATCGAAGAAACCAAGACACCGGGTATCTTAGTCAATACTTATCATCTTTACCGTAATCTTGGCCCTAAAGTGATCAAAAAACACCAAGGTATTCGCGGCTTTATGTCCTGGAAAGGAGCGGTAATTTCCGACTCCGGCGGCTTTCAAGTCATGACTTTGGCCAAAAAGGGGGGTAAGAGGGGAAATGTTACCGACAAAGGGGCAATTTTCCATCCGCAAGGAGATAAAAAAATCCTTTTTACACCCGAAAAATCGATCCGCTTCCAAATGACACTCGATCCGGATATGCTGGTTGTTCTTGACGATTTCACCCCACCTAAAGCAAGTCACCAAGAAGCCAATGAAACTGTTGAGCGGACAATTATCTGGGCCAAGCGATCAAAACAGGAATTTTTGAAGTGTTGCCAAAAAAAGGGGCTAACGGGAAATAATCGCCCCTACCTTTTAGCCGTAGTTCAAGGAGGAGACTATCTTGATTTAAGAAAAGAATGTACACAGCGATTGGCGGAAATTGGTTTTGACGGCTTCGGTTATGGCGGTTGGCCGATTACCCAAACAGGGGAATTTAACTACCCTGTTGCCGAAACGATCGCCGATAATTCCCCAAAGGGTTATTTTTTGTACGGCCTGGGTGTCGGGAAACCAGAAGAAATTGTCGGCTGTGTTGATTTAGGTTTCCATATCTTCGATTGTGTTTTGCCAACCCGGGACGCGCGCCACCGACGGCTCTATGTCTATGAAGCTGACTCGATTGAGAAAATAAACATCAGAAACCCAAAATTTTACTCTTTCTTTACGCCAGATAAAGAAAAATATTTCCAAGATGACCAACGGGTCAGCCGCGCTTGCGATTGCCTGCTCTGCCGAAATTACTCCCGGGCTTATCTGGCTCATCTTTTTCGAATCAAGGAAATAACCGCTGCCAGACTGGCAACAATCCACAACCTTCGCTTCTATTCGATTTTGATGGAGAAATTACAAGAAGAGAAAAAATAACTTAATCCGTTTTTCCCCCGATGAAACAGTATTTGGTAAAATTATCTTTTTTGGAGATATAAAAGATACCTTCTTCAATTGTCCTAAAATATTTTTTATAAACAGCTCTCTGTTTATCTTCAATCAGTAAAATATAACCGCCTTTTTCAAGATGTTTCTTTAAATTTTCAAGTATTTTGGGAAGTTCTCTATCGTCAATTACATCAAACATCATGATGCTAACAATCAAGTCAAAAGTCTGATTAAATTTTTGTTCACGAATATCACCCAAAATAAATTTTGCTCTTTCAAGTGAAGACTTCGTTCGGGCAATATCAAGCATGGCCTCGGAATTGTCCAAAAGAGTCAAATCAGTAGATCCATTTTGAGAGGCCAAATCGCTAAATATCCCAGTGCCGGCGCCAAGATCAAGTACTTTTGCCTTGCGGCTGACTTTAAGTTTTTTAATTTTTGTAAGTAAAAACTCAGCCATCGGTTGATTGTTCCTGGCGGTGTTTTGATCATAAACAGAGGCGAACTTCTGGTAAAAACGCTTTATTTCTTTTTCATTGATTTTCAAGTCAACCGGATAGTAGAAATTTCCGGTGAACCTTTTGTAAAGCACTTCGGAATCGGTTTTTGTCATTATGGAGAAAAACCGAGCCTTAAATTTGGGATCCTTAATATGAATCCAACTCGGCCTTAAGCCCTGGGGATCATATTCAAAACTTAACTGATCAAGCTTTTCTTTATAACCCAGATAGCATCTGATTATTTTCGGTTTTTTTGACATCCTTAAATCTTTTTAAAAAACAAAACTTGGCGATTAACAAAACCAATTTGCCGATAGAAATTGATTGCCAGTTTATTAAAAGAAGATGATTGCACTATAAGATATTTTATACCCGCTCGGGAAAAATAATTTTCCGTCGCCTGTGAAAGTTTTTTTCCTACACCTTGTTGTCGGTATTCTTCAGTGACAAAAAGTTCTATTATATGACCAAATTTTTTAATCCTGGCATCAAGATAATCATCAGAATCCACACTGAAAGTAATAAAACCGATAATTTCTTCTTTGACCTGAGCAACCAAGATATTTGGCTGAGATTTAACGATCGCTTTTTTAAGATATCTTCTGAATTTTTTTGTTAACGAAGGAGAATTAGATACGTAATATTTGGAATCCAAATCATAATGAAAAGCATATTGTTTTTTCCATAGTTCAATTATTTCAGATAGATCTTCTAATTTTGGTTTTTTTATTTTAATTAGCATCATTGATTCCGCTTATTATTTGATATCATGACACAAATCATAGTATCAAGAAAGAAATTTGTTTTTGAGTATAAACAATATTTATTCTTCAAATATTTACCCCTCAAAAAACTGACGTACTTTCTCAAGCTCATTTGGGTTTTCTTTTATTTTAAGAAGTTTTAAGGCAATTTCAATGTCTCTAAAGTTGTCCTGAGTGATAATTTTTAAAAATTGATCAAAGGTAACTGAAAAAAGTTCAATCTTTTCACCCGGATCAGTAATGGTTTTATCAACCTTTATTAAATCTTTAGCAATAAAGTTGTAGATCACCCAATCAATCTTTTCCAAAAGATGGGATGCTTCCCAAAGAATAAACTTTTTAGCCTTAAAACCGCCTTCTTCTAAAAGCTCTCTTTTAGCTGCCTGCAAAGGAGTCTCGTTTTTGTCTATTCTTCCGCCCAAGCAACCGACAAAAGGCTGATCACCTGGTTGTCTTTGCTTGGACAAAATAATTTTCCCTTTATTGGTCACCGGAAAAACATTTACCGTGTCTGGCCTTTTTATTTTCTCAAAAATTGTTTTTGTACCGTCAAAAAGTTTTTGTTCCCATTGATAAACAGCAAAGATTTTACCCTGGAAAACCCTTTTGGCATTTTCAGGAATCGGTTGTTTAGAAAGCGGCCTTCTTGCCATCACTTTAAAAAACTATTTTTTGTTTTGTTCAAGTAACTGCAATTATAACAAAGTTTGAAAGCAAGCAATTAAAAGGCTTAAGTCAGAACCCTTTCCCATGAACTAAGCTCTAATATAGTTTACTAGTCCCGGCAAAAATAAATATTATTTATTGTTTTTTTTAATAAATCTTGTAATTATTGCTTCTTGTTCAGCGGTTAAGTGAGTTAGAGCTACTGGATCATAATGATCAACAACCTCTGTTTGCTTAGTACCATATCTAATACGTTTCATAGGAAAGTTTTGTAATTCTGCTCCATATCTTTCATAGAAACTTTCTACCCGATCAGTATATTCCCCATTTTCTCCTCTTTTATATCCATAAATTCTATTTGCCATGACAGTCTCATCCTGGAAAATTCTACAAGCTTTATACCCCATTAATTCTAAAGTTCCCAAGCCTAATGCCCATAACAATTTACCTAATCCTTTTCTTTGATATAAATGCAAAATATTTACGCCCTAGCGTCATCTTTTCCGTAAGCCGTTTTGAGGGCTTGTCTTAGTCTGTCAAATCTATCCGGAAGAGGGACGCTATCCTTCATCAAAAAAAACGATGACCTATCACAGGTAGCAAGTTTAGCTGCTGTTGGTAAACAAAAACTAACTTGACCAACTGGAAGCTCTTCTCCGTTCTTATTTTCCCATAGGCCAATTGTTACATATTTATCTCTGCCAGCTTTCATTTCCCGGGGTTCAATTAACAATGAAGAAACAGTATATTCGGCACCACTTTCTGGATCACGAAGATCAACTTTTAATATACCATCAGCAATCCCAAGTCTCTCTAGGCCTAATTCCCTTAATGAAGGCGGTTCTCCACAAAACTCTTCTTGTTCTAAAAGGTCGATCATAATTCCAAATTATATCACCTACGAAGATGTTTCATTTCTTTACGTTTTAATACTAAATAGTTTGTGCTATCATCTAATAAAGTTTCGTTTCAGGAGCGAACAATAAAGAAACGTTTAGCGGCTATCATTATAGGTTTAATTTTATTGATCGGTGGATTTATTACTCTATTTGTATATCGAAAGTCTACCAGACTACCCTTACCGACTCCCCCTACGCCTCAAATTAGCAAGTTAGCCGAATATCATTCCGTTGGCGGATTCGCTGGTTTTCGTGACCACCTGGTTATTTACAGCAACGGAACCGCCTCAAATCTAGACGATGTTACCGGAAAACAGAAAGATTTCCAAGTCGAGACCGAATTATTTAATCAACTGAAGGAATTCACAACTAAATTGGGAAAGTTTACTTATGAAGATAAGGGTTTTCCAGGCGGCGCAGATAATTTATATACTAAGATAATTCTTTACGGCCAAGCAGCCAATGAAAAACAACCAACGGAAGAAGAGCAAATCACTATTCAAAGAACCTTACTTTCTATCCTAAACCAAGGCAGAATTTAACTCCTAAACGAAAAATAGATTTTTTTCAGTAAATAACCTCTTGACAAGTGAACAATCGTTCACTTAAACTACAATCTATGATTAAAAACAAATACTATCTTCAAATCGCCGACTTCTACCGAAAGCACCAAAGAATGCCCAGCTACCGGGAGATTATGAATTTAGCTGGTTTCCGGTCAAAAAATGCCGTTTATAAACTGGTTAAAAAACTGATTAGTCTTGGCCTGATCGAAAAAGATAAAAGTGGCAAAATCCTTCCCGGCCGTCTTTTCGGCCAAGTTCCCCTTTTGGGAACTATCGAAGCCGGTTTCCCCTCGCCAGCCGAAGAAGAACTGACCGACACCATCAGCCTTGAAAGCTACCTGGTCGAAAACAGTCAAGCGACCTATATCTTAAAAGTCACCGGCGACTCAATGATTGAAGCTGGTATTATGCCGGGCGATCTGGTGCTGGCCCAGCGAGGCTGTGAACCGAAAGACGGCGATATCGTTATCGCCGAAGTCGACCGGGAATGGACAATTAAATATTTCCAAAGAAAACAGGGAAAAGCCTATCTGGCACCAGCCAACAAAAAATACCAGGCCATTGTTCCTAAAGAAGAACTTAACATCACGGCGGTAGTCAAAGCAGTGATCAGAAAATACTAATGAACAACCAACCTTTAACTGTCTCTTCCTTCCCCCGAGCGATTATTCATATTGATGGTGATGCTTTTTTTGCTTCCTGTGAACAATCGCGTCACCCCCAACTGAAAGGCAAGCCGGTAGTCACCGGCAGGGAACGGGGAATTGCCGCTTCTTTAAGCTATGAAGCTAAAGCCGCCGGCGTCATCCGAGCAATGAGATTTTCAGAAATTAAAAAGATTTGCCCCCAAGCCATCTTTTTGCCTTCCGATTATGAAACTTACAGTCTTCTTTCCCAAAGATTTTTTGCGATTGTCCGCCGGTTTACGCCAGAGGTTGAGGAGTATAGCATTGACGAATGCTTCGCCGACCTGACCGGCTTACGCCAGCCGCTGCGGATGAACTATATCCAAATAGTAACTGAGATTCAAAAGAGGCTGAAGGAAGAACTTGGTTTTACTTTTTCAATTGGCCTCGGACCAAATAAAGTGGTCGCCAAAATTGCCAGCAACTGGCAGAAACCGGCCGGTCTAACGGTTATCCCCGGCAGAAAAATTCATCTTTTTTTGGAGAAATTACCGGTCGATAAAATTTGGGGTATCGGCAGCCAAACAAGCGCTTATCTTGCCAAACTGGGCGTTTTCACTGCCCTGGAATTGGCGCGCAAGGAAGAAAGTTGGATCAAAAAAAGATTTACCAAACCGATTTGGGAAATCTGGCAGGAATTAAACGGCCAGTTCATCTTCCCTCTGGAAATCGAAGAGAAAGAAACCTGGGCCTCAATTCAAAAATTCAAAACTTTTACTCCGCCTTCGGATAATCGTGATTTTGTCCTCAGCCAGCTTTCAAAAAACATTGAGAACGCCTGCATCAAGGCCCGGCGTCACCATCTGCTAGCCCGGGAGGCAATCTTCCTGCTAAGAACTCAGACATTTGAAACTTTGGGAGTCGGGGTAAAGTTTACCCGGCCGACGGCTTTCCCGAACGAAATTATCAAAAGCCTTAATCTGGTCATCAACCAGATTTATAAACCTTGTCTTTTTTATCGTCTGACCGGTGTCGTTCTGACTAAATTAATGGAAGATCACCAAGTTCAAATCAGCCTATTTGAAAAACCTTTTACTTTTGAAAGAATGACTAAAATCTACCAAAGTCTTGATCTTTTAAGCGGAAAATACGGTAAACACACTATTTACTTAGGAACCAGTTGCCTTGCTTGTAAAACGCCCCAACATCAAAGCGACCGCGGAGACATACCGGCAAGAAAAAAGGATCTTCTTAAAGGAGAAACCGACAGGAAGCGGCTTAACTCCCCGATGCTGATGGGCAGGCTAAATTAGGCAAAATTGTTTTCTCATACGGAAACAATTTGCTCCCAGGGATACTCCGGATGGCCAAAATGACCGTAACGGGCAGTTTTGTTATATATCGGTTGCCGCAGATTCAAACCGTTTATGATTCCGGCAACTGACATATCCAGTAATCGCCAAGCATAATTTTCAATTATCCTCTGTGATTCTTTGGCAGTCCCAAAAGTTTCAATTGCCCTGGCTATCGGTTCCCGATGGCCAATGACGTAAGCCACCTGAACTTCACATCTATCAGCCAAGCCGGCAGCAACAATATTTTTGGCAAGGTATCGAGCCCCATAAGCACCACTGCGATCTACTTTAGTAACATCCTTACCGGAAAAACAACCACCACCAACCCGAGCCATGCCCCCGTAAGAATCAACGATAATTTTTCGTCCCGTTTCGCCCATATCCGAATGCGGGCCACCAATCTCCCATTTACCGGTGCCATTAAGAACCACCTTGTTCGGCTTGACCGGTTTTTGATGAAACCGTTCTAAAACCGGTATCACCGCCTGATGATATAAATCATTCTTAGCCTGTTTGTTCTCGATCTTGGGATCATGCGGAACGGCTAAAACTACTGCCTCAACCGCAATTGGCCGACCATTATCGTAGCTGACGACGACCTCGCTTTTACCGTCCGGGCGTAAATAGGGCAGTTCGGCGCTTTTAAGCTCGTCCATTTTCTCCACTAAGGCATGGGCAATCATAATCGGCATCGGCATCAGTTCATCTGTCTCACGACAGGCATAGCCAAACATCATTCCCTGATCACCAGCACCTCCGGGGTCAACACCCAGGGATATATCCGGTGATTGCTGGTGCACGAGAATGTCTACTCGAGCAGTGTGGTAATCAAAATGATAAAGAGGCTGATCGTAACCTAAATCCTTAACGATTTTACGGGCGATTGTTTCATAGTCTATTTTAGCCGCTGTTTTAACTTCACCAGAGACAACCACCCGATCGGTGGTCACCAAACACTCAATTCCGGTGTGAGAATTAGAATCTTGTTGATAAGCCGCGTCCAAAACCGCATCAGAAATCTGATCGCAAATTTTATCCGGATGACCGGCACAAACCGACTCGGAAGCAAAGACAGAGTAATTCATGAATCCTCCTAATAGAGTTAAAAATAATCAGCAGCTCCGATATTAAAAAAACCTCCCCGAAGAGAGGCCAGTTTCTAACATTCTTTTGTCCTAAATAGACCATGTCTTTCCCTCTTCGGGCTAGAGTTAGCACCGTAATATACGACTTTAGGTCGGAATTCGGTTGCTGGGCGACTCAAACGGGCTAGCTCCCTCATCGCCACTCTGGACAATTAGTTAAAATTATAGTTTTTAAGAAGAACTGTCAAGTACTATTTTACCGCCAATTGACCGCAGGCAGCCCTGATACGGCGTCCGAAGCGGAAGCGTTGTGTAACCGCAATTCCCTTTTGCTCAAGAATATTTCTGAAGTTTCGGATTCGGTCCGATGAAGAGGGTTTGAAAATACCGGTTGGATTATAAGCAATTAGATTGACCATCGCTAATTTTCCCTTAACGAGAATAGCCAGTCGGTAAGCATCTTCATCAGAATCATTAACCCCCTTTATCATGACGTACTCAAACATGACTTTACGATGGGTTTTACTGATATAATCCTCAACCGCAGAAAGAACTTTTTTTAAGGGATATTTTTGGTTGACAGGTATTAATTCTTGGCGCAACTGGTCAGTTGGAGCGTGAAGGGAAATAGCTAAATTAATACCCAGATTTTCACCGGCAAGTTTACGAATCCCTTTAGTGATACCGACAGTGGAGATTGAGATATGACGGATACCTAAATTGAAACCATCTTTATCATTTAAAACCCGGATTGATTCCAAGACGTTCTCGTAATTTAAAAACGGCTCACCCATTCCCATAAAGACGACATTGGTTACACCTTTAGAGTTTGGATCATTTTTCTTCAAGAAACGGGCGAAAAATAAAGCTTGTAAAACAATTTCCCAAGACGTTAAATTCCTTTTAAAACCCATTTTCCCGGTAGCACAAAACACACATTTCAACGAACAGCCGACTTGGGATGAAAGACAAACGGTATTGCGTCCGTTTGCATAGCGCATTAACACCGTTTCGATTTTTTCTCCATCGCTCAAGGTAATTAAGGCTTTGATAACTTGACTGTTTTGGGCCGCAAAAATCGTTCCTTCGGTTGTTAAAGGAGTTTTTTGGTTGAGTTCTGCTCTTAGAGATAACGGTAAAGTCGTGACTTGGGACCAATTTTCAACCAAGTCCTTAAAAATTGCCTGCTTGATTTGTTTCAGGCGATAAGAAGGTTGATTTTTAAAAATCTCTTTCAAATAGTCTAGACGCATTTTTTATTAGGAAAATCTATTGACCACTTGCCACTGTTGCTCTAATATAGATATTCTTCTTTCCCATTCACTAAACGAGTCGTATTTTTCCTGCTGCCACTTGTTTAGACTAGCACAATTTTTTATCTCTTGACGGAAACGATCCGGATCTTCCCAAGTCAGACCTTTAGCTTCCTGATAAGAAATATCAAGCTCTGCTGCATGAACAATCAACGGCCATTCGATACAAGAACCCCAACTTGCTTCACATGAACTTCTGGCGATTTTTTCTCCACTTCGACGATTTAAAATGGCAGCAGCAGTCAAAGCATCAACCGGAAAACCAAGAATCTTACTGATAAGGTGACTGGTAATTGATTCGGTTTTTACCCAAGATAAGGGATAAGTGGCCATCGTTCTGCCACTTCTTCCCAAAATCAGATAATCAGCTTCGGGATTCACTTTTAAAAGTGTTTTTAATTCACTCTTGGCGGTCAGCAGCCAATGCAGGATTTTGTCAAAATCACAAACAAAGATAAAATCACTAGTTGATTTCAAAGCCTCAGATAAAGCTTTTTTTCTGGCTTCTCCCCAAAGACCGCCTAAAATTGGGTTTAATTTAAACTTTTCTAAAGTCTTAATAACCGTAATTGAAGTTTCCGCTGTATAGGCAACTACAGTACCACAAAAATTAACCTCTAAATCCTGTTTTACCTTCCCAATTAAAGGCAGAAATATACCTTGCGGGTCATGGATGGTAGAAATAGTAATCATCATAATATTGCATCAAATATCATTCGGATACGAAGAAGCTATTTTCCTTGGCGATATTTTTGGTAATCTTCCTCAAGCAGATAAAGTCCCTGAAGATAAAGATTAAAATTATGTTTTCGCCAATAAATTTCATTATAACCAACATTGAGATGTTTAATTTTTAAATTTTTCAATCTAGTAATCATTTCTTTTTTTATTTTTTCAATATTCTCATCAGTCGAAACTAAAGATTCTATTTCCAAAAAAAGACCTAAATTTTTAACATCATCTAAATCATAACTAAATTTACTATCTTGATAACTCCTCCTCAACTTATCAATAACCACCGATTCAATTAAATGATTCGCCTGCTTTAATCCGGCCAAATTGGGATCGATTATTTTTTTAAGACCTAAAACCGAACATATTCGGTTGGCTGCGGCGACGGCATCAGTTTTTAAAGGTAAAGCGAAAGACAGTTCCTGGCAATGATCGTGCAGGCAATAACTTCCGTGCCCACCGAAGTGTTTAGGGTTAAACTTAAAATCCAGTTTTTTATTATTACGGATTCTGATGAAAATGCCTTGTTTAAATAAATTAGCGTCTGGCGTATCCAAATAAACATCAACGATTCTTTTTTTTAAAACGAACTTTAAAGATTCTAAAAAATGTTCGATCTGCGATGGATCCAAGATCTCAAATTTTAGCTCAATTTCGATTGATTTTTTCATATTTATATCAAAAAACTAACTTTATGCTTGCTCGGCATATTCTGAAGTAATATTCAGAAAAGGAAGAACGATACTTTTAAGCTGATGAAGTTCTCGGTAAACATGGTCATTACCAGGGACTTCAGCCAACTGGAAATTTTTTAGTTTTAATACTTTTAGGAGTTTTTCAAGCTCCTTGAAAGGGATCGCCGGATCATAACTTTTTTGGATAAACAAAGCCGGAACAGTCAAGTTTTTTAGCCACAAATCAAGCGGCAATCCCAGTCCTTTGCCCCACCAAACAGCACTACCGACAAAAATACACTTTCGAGGAACAATTTTTTTCTCATAAATCGCCCGGAGCGCCAGTAGGACTCCGGCCGATTTACCAAAAATAAGATAATCTTTTAGATCTTCGGCGGTTTTTACCAGTTCCTCAAGTTCAAAGTCAAAATCAATCATGCCTTTACCTGTCTCCCAGTGATGATAGTATTGGATCTTTACCAGGTCGAAATTATCTTCAAGAACAGCTTTGATCGCCTCGATCCATTCTTTGTTGTGGAAACTATTTCCCGGCAGCAATAATAGTTGCATAAAACTATCAGCTAAACGATATTAAACTCTTTTCCTGAGCGTCTTCGTCGATCGCATAATTTCCAGCTAAAATCTCGCTGTAAAGAACCAGCTTCATAAATACATTTTAACATAATCGAATTCACCAGAGAAAATACAATAGGTAACAGTTTAGAATCCCTCCACTCCGAGGTGTCTTAATATTTCACCTCGGGGGTGTCTTAAGGCTATCTGTGTCAGTAATACTGAACTCTTACAGAGGACGATAATTACTACTGTTAACCTGGAGTGTTAACCGACAATATACCCGGCGTGTCAGATATTACTTATCTTGAAAAACCAGTGAAAAAGTTGAAATCAAAACACTAGAAATACTAAGCGGATCTTAATCAGTCTGATTAAAGTTGCTTTCCAACCCGAAATTCAATTGAATTTGGCTGGCTGAGATGCTGCCGTCAGAGTTGGTATTTCCAAAAACCATCACCTCTCCACCACTGACCAAATCATCAGCCGAACCCTCAGTTGCTTTGTTGATGGCCGTATTTTCAGAAAGAAATACAATTTTACTGCTGTCATCCGCCAGTTTAACGGTAATAGTTGACTCGTCTTTCTTAATGATTTCTCCCCTGACCATTGCCGAACCGGCCGGACGCTGCTGGTTTTGCCCGTTATCGTTATTCAATCCTCTTTGGCCAAACCGGCCGTTACCGGGAAAGTCAGCAATTGATGGTCTTCGGCTTTGTTGATATTTCATACCGGCAAAAAATCCGCCAACAGCCATCGCAATTGCCAAAAACACCATTATAAAATTCATGGTTTTTATCAAACCTTTTGGTTTAGCATTTTCAGTTCCCGTTTGGGACATTTTAATCACCTCCCCTTTTTTTGTCACCCATCTTTAAATTTTCTATTCGTACCGTAAGGCTTCGATTGGTTCAAGCGCAGCCGCCTTGCGAGCCGGATACCAGCCGAACAAAACCCCGATGGCTACGGAAACGCTAAAAGCCAGCAGTATCGAGGACAAAGACAGCGTCGGTGGCAAACCCATTGATTTGGAGATTAAAAAGGAAACCCCAATTCCGACGATAATGCCGACCAATCCGCCAACCAGGGTTATTATAGCTGCTTCAAACAAAAATTGGGCGGTAATCCATTTCTTTTTGGCACCCAAGGCTTTACGAAGGCCAATCTCCCGAGTCCGTTCGGTTACCGTCACCAGCATAATATTCATGATTCCGATTCCGCCGACAACCAGAGAAATCGCCGCGATTCCTGATAGTAAGGTAGTAAAGGTTCCGGTTACCTGGGAAACGGTACTGAGAATATCCTCCTGGGACATAATCGAAAAGTCAGCCAGCGTTGGATCAGTCAGTTTATGCCTTTCCAAAAGCAAATAGCCGATCTCATTACGAGCTTGATCCATGACCTTCTCGCTTTTAGCCTCAACGTAGATCGAATTGACGTAATTCACCCCAAAAATAAATTTTTGAGCAGTAGTTAAGGGAACATAGATTTTATCGTCATCGTTCATCGGTCCGCTGCCGCCTTTACTTTCAGTCAGGCCGATGACATTAAAAGCAGTACCGTCAATTCGAATCGTTTTACCAACCGGATTAACGCCCTCCCCAAACAAATCGGCAGCAACTTGGGGTCCTAAAACGGCCACTCGATTCATACCTGTCAGATTCTGCTCGCTGATAAATAAACCCGAGGTTAGGTTAATATTCCTGATAGCTGAATATTCGGGGGTAACTCCGGATACTTGAGTATTGGTATTGTTCCGACCGGCGATGACCTGGCTATTTCTTCGGAATTCGGCCGAGACTTCTTTTACCGTGGTAACTTGGGAAGAATTTTTAATTGCTTTAGCATCATCATAGCTCAAGGTAGTCACACCCCCAAACGCTCCCCGCACTCCTTCGCTGACTCTTGCTCCCGGACTGATAGTTAATAAATTTGAACCTAACGACTTAATCTGATTTTCGACCGACTTTTGCGAGGCCTGACCTAAAGATATCAGAGCAATTACACTGCCGATGCCAATAATGACACCTAACATCGCCAGACCAGTTCTGACTTTATTTAAGGCCAGCGTTCCAAAGCTTTCCAAGGTTAATTCCTGATAATCCATATCTCAAATCCTCCGGTATAGCTATTCTGTTTTCTTCAACAAGATTCGCCGTCGGCCGTTCTTTTTATCCTCAATTATCCGGCCATCCCTGACGTGAATGATTCTTTTGGCATGCTCGGCTATTTCCGATTCATGGGTAATCATCACAATGGTATGTCCCTGCCGGTTTAAACTTTCTAGAATCAGCATTATTTCTTCAGCCTGCTTGGTGGCAATATTGCCGGTCGGTTCATCAGCCAGAATAATGCTCGGGTCCATTGCTAAAGCCCGGGCAATCGCTACCCGCTGCTGTTGGCCACCGGAAAGCTGATTGGGGTTATGGAAAAGCCGATCTCCTAAGCCGACCATCTCTAAGAGTTTCTTGGCTCTTACTTCTCTTTCTTCTTTAGGAACATCACCGTAAATCATCGGCACGGTCACATTTTTCAGAGCGGTGGTTCTTGGAAGCAAATTGTAAGTTTGAAAGACAAAACCAATCCTCCTATTTCTGATTTCAGCTAGCTGATCATCATTAAGATCGGCGATATTCTCTCCACTTAACCGATATTCGCCACTCGTAGGAACATCCAAAGCGCCGAGCAAATGCATTAAGGTTGATTTGCCCGAACCGGAAGGCCCCATGACCGCTACAAATTCGCCTTTTTTTATCTCAAAACTGACATCATCCAAAGCCCTGACTTCAACTTCGCCAGTCTGGTAAATCTTGGTAAGATGAGAAACTTTAATCATACTTTCTCCTGAATTGCTAATGGACTATTCTCATCATACCGCCCATTCCGGAAGATCCAAAAGGCGATCCGCCGTTCTGCTGCTGGCTGGAAGAAGAAACGCTTCCGGAAATAACCTTATCCCCCTCTTTCACACCGGAGATAATTTCTGTCTGAGTATCAGAAGTCAAACCCGTGGTTACCAAAACAGATTGCGGTTGGTCATCTAAAATCACCTGGACATAATTTTGGCCGTTCTGACTCTGAACCGCACTTGAAGGTACCAGCAAAACATCATCCTTCCGGTCAAGAACAATATTAGTCGTAACTTTCATATTCGGTAAAATCTCTACTGAGGAAGAATCAAGTTTTATAATCGCCGGGTATTGGGTAACACCACTGGCCGTCTGACCAATCCGGTCAACGCCCTTAACTTCCCCGGTAAAGGTTTTATCGGCAATACTGTCTAAAATAATCGTTGCTTTTTTACCCAACGTGACCCGGGAAACATCAATCTCGGAGAGATTAACCGAAATAACCGGCAAACCTTCGGTCTGAATCGTAGCGATTTTCTGGTTTGATTCAGCCGAACCCGTATCCAGGGAACCGATACTCATCCCTTCGGTATACATCAGACTGGTAACCACACCGTCGGTTGGAGCGGTAATTACCGGCGAAGTTAGTTTATAGCTTAACCAGCTATTGGAAAGAGCCACTTGAGATTGATTAATCGCCGCTTTTTGGTTGATATATTTTGCTTCTGCGGCTAACCAGTCATCATGCTGCTGAATGTAGGTCGGATCGTCAACCGTCAAACCACGAGCAACCGCGTCATTAATTAACTTTCTATTAGCAGCCCACATCGCTGAATCAAGACTATAAAGAGTCACCTTGGTCGATTCCAGACTATTTTTAGCCGATAAATAAGAAGACCAAGCTTGGGTGTTCTTTTGTTCTCCCTGAAAATCAAGATCTATTTCAAGGATTTTGTCACCTTTTTTAACCTGATCGCCGTCCTTGACATAAACCTTTTTAACAATCCCTGAGGCCTTAGTATTAGCGCTCATGATATTGACGCTTAATACCTGACCGGAGGCAGAAACTGAAGAAATGATCATACCGCGCTCAACTTGGACTGTCTGATATTGAGTTTTATCTTCCCTCTTTCCTAAAATGCGCCAAGCAGCAAACCCGCCAATTAATAAAAGAATCACCAAAATAATGATTTTTTTCCGGCTATTAATTAATTTTTTAAAATTAACCATAAAAATATCCCTTTTTTGTAAAATCTTTAATCTATTATACTCCGGGGCAATTCTATTGCTAATATCTGAGAAAAGGCTGAGAAAAAACACTCCCTATTATAGAACAGGAAGTGTTTTTTGATAAATAGCGAACCAGCGATTAGAAACCAACGAAATGATGTCCCCGGCCGAAGCCTTTACCGCCGAATCCAACTCCATAAGGAGCAAGCTTATCAAAGTCAATGCCGCTTTCTTCCACCCACTTTCTCATCTCTTCCCGTTCCTGATTATGCCTGTCCTCCATTTCGGTATACTTTTTGAGTAAGGCTTGCTTTTGGTCAGTAGTAATTATTTCGTCACTAACTGCTTGATTAAATCTGGATTCCATATAAGCTTGCCTTTGCTGTTGGCGCTCAGTGCGCATCTCGTCCATAACAGTCGTAACTTCGTCTTTGTTAAGACCAAAGCGCTCTACGAGTCGGTCAATAAACGACTGGTTCGGAGCAGCTGCCTGAACAGCTGTCTTTCCCCTACGGAAAATACCAAGCAGTAGCAATAAACTACAGGCCAGGCCGAAAATCACCAGTAATTTTTTAGTTTTTGATTTTTGATTTTGCATCTTTCTATTTCACCTCCTTCCCAATAATTCTAAACCGGCAGTATAAGCCAGTAATCTGAGAAAAAGCTTAATAGGTAGTTCTCTATTTGAGAAAGGAAGTATTTTTGACATTAGTCAGTAGTGAAAACAATTCAGCTGAAAAAATGCTTAAAGGAGATTAAGAATGTCTAAAGGGAAGTTTAACGGTAAAAGCAGTTCCCTTACCCAAAGTACTGGCAACAGACACGCTTCCTTTGTGAATTTCAATAATTCTTTTGGCCAGCGATAGTCCCAAGCCAAAACCGGAAATTTTATCCTTCGAACGCGACTGTTCGGCCCGGTAAAACCGGTCGAAAATATGAGACAGGTCTTTCTTGGGAATGCCGACTCCCGAATCTTTAATCTTAATAACCAGGTTTTTCTTGCCCTGCTTTGCTGTTATGGAAACTTTACCACCTTCAGGGGTATATTTAATGGCATTGTCCAAAAAATTAACCAACATCTTCTCCAGACTGTCCTGGTTTGCAAAAACCGCTTGCTTCTCGACTTCAAGTTTTATTTTGATATTCTTTTTCTTTGCCAGAGGCAGAATCTTCCGGTAGGCATTTCTGACTACTGCGGCAATATTGACATCCTGAAAAATAAGATTATGACCGTTGTCTTGATACTGGGCTAAATTCAAAAGGTTATTGGCTAAATTTTCTAAATTATTAACATCCTCAAGGTTGCTTTTTAAAACCGACCTGGCTTCCTTAGGACTTATATCTTTTTCCCTGAGGGTAACTTCAATTGCGGTCTTAAGGGCAGTCAGAGGTGTCCGCAGCTCATGTGAGGCATCAGCAACAAATCTTTTTTGTTCTTCAAGAACCGTTTCAATTGGTTGAAGCGTCTTTCCGGCCAAGAGATAACCAGCAATAGCCGAGAAACCCAGTATTGCTCCATTAATTGATAATAAATTTAGAACCAGTCTTTTTTTAGCCAGTTCCAACTCTTCAATCAATTGCGGGCTGGCATTTTCTAAACGCCAAGATTGCCTGAATAATGGAATAGCTGGCTCACCCATCCTAAAATGCATTTCGGCTTGTCTAAAACCACGTTCTAATTCTTTTGAAATAGCAGTATAAATTATGCCACTGAAAAGCAGGCTGACAAGCATAATAATCAAAAGATACCAGCCAGTTAATTTTATCCGCGCCGATTTAAACATTAATCTTTGTCTCCTATCTTATAGCCGAAACCCCTTACTGTTTGAATAAGAGGCTTTTGGCCTCGAAAGGGTTTGTCAATTTTATTTCTTAAATAACCGATATAAACCTCAACCGTATTAGGAAGAATATCAGCATCATAGTTCCAAACATGATTGATTATTCGATCCTTAGTCAAGATTTTGCCTTTATACCTCAAGAGATATTCCAATAAGGCAAATTCTTTTCTTGATAATTTTATTTGTTTTCCGCCCCGCTGTACTTCAAAGGTTAAGGTATTAAGACTCAGGTTATCCGTTACTAAAACCGGACTTAAGCTGCTCTTCGGCCTCCTGGTTAAAGCTCTAATTCTGGCCAATAATTCAGTAAAAGCAAAAGGTTTAACTAAGTAATCGTCGGCACCGACATTCAAACCGTTAATCTTATCATTTAGTTGGCCTTTGGCTGTCAGCATTAAAATGGGAGTGTGAATACCTTCATTTTGTCTAAGTTTCCGGCAAATTTCCATTCCATCCATTTTGGGCAACATTAAATCCAAAATAATAACATCGTACTCCTCGGAAACTGCCAGATCAAAACCATGCTCACCGTCATAAGCCGTATCAACCGCATAAGACTCCTGTTCCAGTCCTTTTTTAATGGAATTGGCAATTTTGTGTTCGTCTTCTACAATCAGGATCCTCATATTGCGAGCATATTATAGCAATTTACTGAGAAACAACTGAGAGATTATTTTTTTCATGTACCAAGGTGTCAATAGGTGTGCACCCCGGAGGTGTCAGCAGGATTTAGACTCCTCAGCGGCTTTCTGAGAAGAAGCTTCGCCGCAACCGGTGTCCGGAGGCGGTTTAGCCGGATTACCGTGTTTTATCCATTGACCGTTTTGGCAAAGCCAAGTATCTTCAGGACCGCCGAAGATGAATCTTAATATCCCCCAAGCCGCTACAGTAACAAAAACGACACACAAAGCAATATTTGAAGTTTTTTTCACCGGTTTAATCATACACTAATACCTAATAAAACAATTTAGTATAGTAAATTACTGTCTATGCTTTTTCTTGCAGACGCTTAAGCATTAGTCTATGCGCTTGCCAGCCAATTTTTTCAGGCGGTCTGTCGATTTCTATCCAAGCTATATCTTGATTCTCTTCTTTATCAGTTTTAAGCGTAACTCCGGTGGTTGTTACTTGATAAAAAAAAATGAAATGGCCGGGACTGCGGCCATCGTCTATAGATTGAATAATATCTAGTAAACTTGCTTTTTTGGCCCGGAGACCGGTTTCCTCGTTAATCTCTCTTTTTAAAGCTTCTAAAGGATGTTCGCCAAATTCAATAAAACCGGCAGGAAACATCCAGTAATCTTTATAAGGCTCTCGCCTTCTTTTGACCATCAGCACTTTTCTATCTCTAATAATAATCGCTGCTGCTGCACTACCGGCATGAGGATAATAAGTCCAACTACATAAAGAGCAATATTTTCTTTTTCTTTCCTCTTCCGATCTAACCTGAAGTTTTTTGGCACAAAACGGGCAAAATCGGAAATTCGGCGGCTTAATTTTTAACATCTACCAGCACTATTTTAAAAAAAGTTAATCTGATTCGTACATTTCCGACCTAATGAATCTGGAAAGAGCATATATAAGAGTCTGTTCAAAACTTTGAGTTCTCGAGATCAAGTTTTTGGTGAAATATCCGGTAGCGCCTTGATGCTGCTTAATTTTTTTAATCCCGGTAATTTTGTCCATAATACAACCTAATTCTTTACCCGTTTTTACTTCATTGACAATTTTTTCAGGCATAAGAAAACCGCTGCCCTTAGCAAATCCCCATCTGTTTTTGTTATCAACTATAGCCACAAAACCGCAGAGAAAATTACCCAGACTGGTAGGTTCAAAGGTACCCTCAAGACCAACTCCAAAATCAGCTTCAGTCTTCCTAATTGCCCTTCTTGCCCGATTCTTAGCACCCCTGATGGCCTCCTCAATGGTTAGCGGAGTATCGGAAACACCCGAAGAAACGGAAACGCCAATAACTCGACAATCACCAAACACCTTTATAAACGCCATTTTGGCAGCTTTAATTTTAACCGGATTGAGTGAACCGACAGCAACTTTCATTAAAATCATCTTATCATAGAAAAAGGTTGGTTCTTAGTCACCTTACAGACTTTCTTCCTATCGCCTAAGTCATCAGATAAAATACCATTGATAAATTTTCTTAATCAATTTTCGCCAAAGGCCGCTAAAATAGACGATATTGACAAAAATAATGCCGATAATAGTGACCGCGTCATAGCTTAAACGACTCGGGTAATCATCCCGCAACCTCAGCCACATTCCAAATTCATCAAAAGTCAAACCCAGGCTAATGCCATACAATATTCCCAGTTCGATTCTCCATTTTTCTAAGTATCGATGTGGTAAACTTAAGGCCAGATAACCAAGAACACTGGTTAGAAGAATTCCATAAGCGAAATGGTGAATATGGACACCGTTAATATTTTCGGTTAAAGATTCAGGGACGATATTTCTCAAGGCAAGATAAGTCCAAGTTCTGGAGAGGACAAAACTAATCAAGAAAAAGAGAAAAATTATAAAAGACACCCCCTGTTGGTGTTTTTTTACCAACTCTTTATAAATCACCTTTAAAATGGAAGCAGCAGTTTTCATCTGAATTAACAAGGCTCTCTATAATAAAAATCAATTGATTAAGCCGGGTAATGTCGGTAATTGTCGTATTTTTAAATTCGTACTTTTTATTTTAACATAGAAAACGAATAAGCTTGAAAAACATAAATTGCCAAAGAAGTAACCAGTATTTCCTAATCAAAAACTTAAGATGTAAACCTATAATATTTCTGGAACGTTAGGATTATTATCGAAGCGCATGTTTTTACGCTTCGCTAACTTCTTTCTCCGATAGCCGTCAAAGTTAGAATGACAAAAGGGTAAAAATTCCGGTAAATTAGTTACAGTAAATTCGAAGTCAAATCGGGAGAAAAAATCAGTTTGAAGGCTTCTTTTATTAATCCTCTTCTAAGCATTTGTCTAAACCTGGAGAAAACTGCCGGACTGATAAAAACTACCTTTACTCCTAATTGCATCATTGCATCAAGACCGGATTCATATATTTCCTTTTTAACTGGTTTAACCGGTTCTTTACTTATCCACTCTTTTTCTCTCATGCCTCTTGTCGGGTCTGACTTAAAAGTATTTGATTTAAAAGTATAGATAGCTCCGCCTTTATCCAACTTCCTGTATCGTTCCTCTTCAGAGATGGCTTGGTAGTACCACCCATCAAATTGTCCTTTACTAGTCCAACAGTCATCACTGGGAACCAAAAACATTGAGGCATAAGCTTTATCGGGTGATGCAAAAACGACCGGACCTTCATCCGAACTCCTAATGCTTTTAGCCCTAGGCTTTAGAATTTTTATATTTCTATTTTGAGAAGCGTGATAGAGAAATTTAGGTTGTATGGCCTGATTGTTAAACATGAATTTATTTTATCAAAAATGCTCCTTCCGGTAAAAAATTATCGATTCTGCGTAGTTTTACTCACACTCTTTGACAAATTTATTCACCCCGGGGATGGACACCACGCGTCTTTTGTCCTCATCTACTAAAGAAAAGTCTGTTTGCTTATAATAATAACAATAATTACCAAAATCAGCTTAAAGATTAATGTCCAACATTCTAAAAAGATATCGGATTTTTCTTAAGCAGAATCAAGATCCTCTACGAGCAGAAAAGGCGAAAAAATATTTATATTCGGATCTGGTTCATTACGGCATCCCCACAGGGAAAAGAAGAGCACATTTAAAGAAATACCGAAGTAAACTCAAGAATCTTTCCAAGAAAACAGCCTTAGAATTAGCCCAAAAGTTCTGGGACCAAGATTCCTTTGAAGAAAAAAGCTTCGCCTTGGAGATCGTGGAGCTTCATAAACAGAAAATGAATAAATCAGATTTAACCTGGATAGAAAAATGGGCCAGAGAATGCAAAGGCTGGGCCCTTCTGGATGGCTTTATCATTCCCGTAATGCCGGAAATTTTAGCAAAAGACAAAAGCGCCTACAAAATTTTGGAAGAATGGATAAAAGACGATGATTTTTGGATCAGAAGATCGGCTCTTTTGGCACAGTTATTATTATTCCGGGAAGGGATCAATAAGGGGAGCAGAAACTTATTTTTTAGGCTAGCTAAATCTCAATTCAATGAAGATTGGATAGACAAAAAATACAAAAACAAACTGCAAAACAAGCGAGCAAAGTTTTTTATCCGGAAAGCAATCGGATGGACCTTGCGGGAAATGTCTCAAAAAGACCCTGAAAACGTAAGCAAGTTTCTCAGAGAAAATAAAGATGATATGTCCGGTTTAAGCTTCCGCGAAGGCAGCAGAAAACTTGAAATAAAGCGATAAACAGATTAATCTTATTTTTTCTTAAATTTCTTTTCCAAAAGAACCAGCAGTTTTCCGTTATCAATATCCCAACGGTTTAAGAAAAAGACGTAAGTAATTTCCAGTAGTCCCAGTGAATTGGTAATCAATAAAATAATAAACCAAACCAACTGGCGTTTTGTGGCTGCTTTCCAGAGAGCGAAACCTTCCCAAAAAACAGCCCAAACAATAAGCGGGATAACAAATTGCGGATTATTCAAGAACTGCCATAATTGTTGACTGGTATTTTCCGTTTTTCCTCACCTCCTTCAGCAGCATCCAATGAAATATTATTTAAACTCTTTCGGGATACTATCAGTCTCTTTCAACGGACATCGTACATTCGCCTACCAAGGCGGCAATGGCACCGATCGCAGCCAAAACCGGGGCGACAACGGCGCCAATTACCCCAAAAGTCAGGGGAAACTCGGCGATAACCTCGTCTTCTTTGTTTTTGATGGAAATTCTTCTGACATTGCCTTCTCTTATTAGTTGTCTAACCTTTTTTAGCAATTCGTCACCGTTAATTTTAAAAACTTCTTTCTTCTTGCGCGGCATAATATTTGCACCTCCTTTTGTTGAGACACAATATTTCTATTCAATTAACTAATCTTAGTATAACAAGGTTTGCAAAATAAATCTGATCCTAAGCGATTAAATATACTCTCAATAATAGAAATAGACGTCAGTTTGCACCTTTTACGGACGACGGCGAGAAATTCTTTCTTCCAAATCTTTCATTGTAGTTGAAAGACCTAGATCATTACGACTTGTATCATCTGTTCCAGTAAACAATCTTGGAACAATAACGTCATGCCTCAGAGGCAGTCTTTCCGGTAAAGCTGCCTTGCTCAATTGATTAATTTCAAATTTATCATAAGCATTTAAGAGCTCCACCGCGGCAGCGGCTAGATCTGCCTCCCTTAATTCCTGTATTTGACGTCTGCTTAACCATTGCCAATCTCTATGTATATCCGGCTCTCTGTTTTGCGGTTCCCCCATTCTATCCTGCCAGATAAGAATATAACCAAAATATAAAAAAACAGCTCGACTCTCCGTAAAAACCTGCCTACCTTCGTAAACTTGAATTAGTTCTTCAGGAGAAGCGTCAATTCCTGTTTCATCCACCAGTTCCCTAACGGCACATTTTCTGGGATCTTCTGCTTCCTCTGGTTCGAATCTTCCTCCCGGAGGACTATAGCGCAAATGTTCCAATGGACCTAATCTTTGTCCTAAGAGAAATCTTGTTTCACCAGGCCCCTGCCTCACAACCAGAATACCGGCTGCCCCGATAGGAGTTAAGACTTCTTTACTAAAATCAGGGCCCCTATCTATCCCACTCTCGACCTGTCCCATAGTATGGAAATACTAACACACTTTTTCTTACTAGTCTATTTTTTTAGTATCCAAGACCCAAGCCGTGAACCTGCGGCAGAAAACCAATCAAAAAACCCAACTATTTAGCGGCTGGAATAACCTCGTCTTTCAGTCTAAAGAGGATAAAGAAAGGATACAAACTTTAGATCAATACATAAGAAACTGGAATAAATCTTCCTGGAAAAATTACCAAGATTATTCTGAGGTCGGTAATTTTTATCAAGCATCCTGGTGCAATGGCTTGGGGTGCAAGAGTGGTAATAGAGATAAGTATCAAGTTACGCTTTTTACGACAGAATATACGCTTCCGGAAGTTTACGGTGTCGGTTTAGAGGTTGACTTTTTACCGGCCCAGCCTGGTTGGGGAGTAAATTTCAGTTTTGCCGACAACTCAGCGCCAACGGTTACCAACGATAGATTTCAAATAAACTTCCTTAAATTTGATGGTTCGGAAGGCGGAGAAAAAGAAAAAAGTCTACGTTGGTTCTGGAGATTCTTACAAAGTTTATGAGACGGAAATTACTGTCGATTCTCCCCGGACCTTCGAAGAAGATTTGACCAGTTACACTAGTTCTGCCTTAAGCATGCGGAATAATACTCTTGTTCAGCTAAAGAGCCTTCGTCAAAAAGTCGCCTCAACCATAGCGTCTAAAACAATCACCCGCTGCGTAGAGACAAAACAGACCCGTCCAAACCTGCCCCCGATGTGTATAAAAAGGGGCAATCTGAATGAGGCAGAGGTAAAAGAGGAATTAAAAAAGGCCAATGGCTACTTTGACTGGCAAGAAAATCTTCTCAGCCAGAACTATCAACAAATGTACGATCTCATTATTAAGACTGTGCCGATAAAAGGCTGTCTCTATTAAATTTATGGCGAAAAAAACCGGGAAAAGAAAAATATTGAAACTGAAAAAAGTCCTGTTTATTTTTTCGATTTTATTACTAGGGTGGCTGTCTGTCAGGTTTGCCATCGGCGGGCCTGAAGACGATTGGATTTGTGTTAACGGGCAGTGGGTCAGGCATGGCTATCCGAGTGCGCCAATGCCTGAAACCGAATGTCCAAATAAAAAGTAAAGCTCAATTTGAGTTTCAGTCAATTGTTCTGAAGGAGGATTTTACTTGATGTTTTATGAGTAAATATATCTGGACAATTTTGGCTTTGTTTCTATTGGCAGCGGGAATAGCACTCAAAACGGGAGCGTTAAATCCGGGTATAGGAAACTGCACACCACTTTGTCCTGAAGGTCTATCTTGTGCTGCGGTGATCATCGATTGCGACAGGATAATTGGTAAAGGATTAATAATTACAGCCGGATTGTTGTCGTCGGTTATACTTTTATCGGTTTTGAGAGGTAGTAAGAAAAGAGAGAATAATAGTTAAACCCTTTTAATTTGCCCTAAACAAAAAAAATTCTAAGTTTGTCCATCAGACGGGGTTGACGGGACAGATTTAGAATTTCATTTCCCGATATGCGAGGAGAAAACGACATTGGGTGTAGTATATTATATTTATTTTCTAATAAATAAATATAATTATTAAAATAGTCGACTAAAAGTTAACTTTTACTCTTAAAATAAGAGTTTTATGACAACAAAACATTTACTTAGTATTAGTAATTTACTAATAAACTATTAGTTGTACCATTAATTGTTAACTTTACTTCATTAATTTACTCACATTTAAACTTGACAATAAAAAATGGTAAGTATATTATTATAATAATAAATAATATTAACTTATAAATCTATGGAAAGAAACGCACAAAAAATCGCAGAACAAATTAAAAATTTAGTAGATGAACTTGCGGTATTATCTGGAGTAACGCCTGCTAAAAAACAGTCGGCCAAGAAAAGAGATGGAACTTCTGTTCCAAAGGGTGCAATAGGAGCGCTGACTTTGTTAACTGAGGATGGTTTTTTCGATAAACCCCAAAACATCGCCTCTATTATGGAGAAATTAAAAGAAATTGGAAGATACTACCCACAAACATCCATCTCTATGAATTTATTAAATTTAACAAAAAGACGAGTATTTAACCGACTTAAAAATAAGGATACAAAAAATTGGGAATATGTATTAAGAAAATAATTAAATAAAAAAGTGACAGATAATAATTTAACTCAAATTATAGCCAGAATTGAAAAGCTTGAAAAAGCAGTATTTGGCCCTGATACAAAAACAAGCAAAACACCCTCCAAGAAACTGCCGGGAACTAATGTGGACTTTTCTCTTAATGAGCGAGCTTTTGTTAAAAGATATACTATAGATAAAAGTGGCCCTAAAAGGTTCACTTTACTACTCGCTTATCTTTCTAAGGGAGATAAAAGCAAAAATATCGAGCTAAGCGAACTAAAGAAGTGTTGGAATAAAATGACTGCAAAAACCCTACTTGGCAAATTTAATATGTTTTATCCGAATGACGCAAAAACCCGTGGTTGGATTAATTCAAAAGAATATGGAAAATATAATCTTACAAATGAATGGAAAAATGTGTTATGAAAGCAGAAGGCCAAATAAAAAACCTGTTGGGACAAAAATTTGAAGCTAAAAGAGTTAATTCAATTGTTAGTCATTATATTTTATGTGTACAAAAATTTGAAGAAGGCGACTGGGAAACTTCATTAACCAAAGCCGGTAAATTTATTGAAGCAACTATAAAATTATTGTGGGTTTTTGCCGGCAACTCTTTACCCACAAAACAAAAAGAATTTAAAGCTACATCGTTCGCTCAAAAAATTATAGATCAAGTTAATACTACAACCATCGCAGACGATGGTATTCGGCTTCAAATACCTCGTGCAAGTATTTTTGTTTACGATATTACTTCAAATCGCGGAGGCAGGCATGATTCCGACGAGGTAGACGCTAACGAGATGGATTGTTCCACTGTTTTACCGATGTGTTCTTGGATATTAGCAGAGCTTTTTAGATTTTCGGCTAAAAATCTAATAAGTATTGAGGAAACAAAAAAAATTATTGACTCTTTGATTGAACGCAAATACCCAATTTTTGAAGAAATTGATGGGCGAATTTATGTAGATAATAAAAAATTTAAAAGTGTTCCAGAGTGTAGCTTGCTTATTTTATACAAAAAATATCCGAAAAGAATTAGTAAAGATAATCTTATAAAGAGTTTGAAACGACACAATTTTAAACAATCAGCAATTAAACTCGGAAGATTATCGTCCTATCTTGATATTGATGGGAATGACAATCTATTATTGCGGTCAACCGGAAGACGGAAAGCTGAAGAAATCTTAAACAAAAACTAACGAGGCGGCGCGCCAACGAAGTTAGCACGAAATTCAGCGTCGGGATTTTCGCGGAAAAGAGTTCTGATTTCTTTCAGGGTATGGAGGACTCTAATGTATATGTTCCAATTAATCTAATCTTTACCTCAAGAGAAATCTTGTTTTTCCGACCTCTGCCGCACAACCAGAACACCAGCTGCCTCCAAGGTGTAAAACCCTGACACCTCAGAAATGTATTCCCTCATAATTTTAACCAAGACATTGAAGTGGCGCTGGTCGTATTCACTTTCATAAAAACCGTGCCTGAATATGGGACCGAGTTTTTGTAAGACCGAAAAGACCATGCCAATCCGCAAGGCCTGATTAAAGATACTCTTATTAAATAAGTTTTGTTTTTTCACTTCCTCGAGAAACTTTTTTCCCAACTTAAGTCTTTGCCAAGAGCGGGTATAAAAATTAGCCACATCAATTCCCAAACCCAATAACAGGTTGTCGCAATAACAGATCCACTCCCAGTCAAAGATAATTACTTTTTTTCCAAAATAGATATTATTGGGCGATAAGTCACCGTGGACAACAATACCCTCCCCGTTTTCAACAGCGACAATTTCGGATTTTACTTGCCTGATAAAAACAAGAACTTTGTCTCGATCTTTTTCTTGCCAAATTAAATTCTTGATTTTAAAAGCTTGATCAAGCATGGATAAATATTCGATAACTTTTTCTTCAAACTGTTTGAAAGTCCGGTAGTTCTTGGGTGTTAACAGGAGCCGGTTAAATAGATCCGCCGGGATCTGGGATTTTTTTATCTGCCAGAGAAATTTAAGCCAGCCGGCAAGTTGGGTTATATTACTGACATTAAGAGGTGACACATCCTCTTCCTGACAGATAACCCCCTCGTCCTGGGGAAAATACTCCCGGACATACCAAAAAAGGTCACCTTTACCAGCGTAATCATAGATTTTACCTACCGGACCGCCGATTGATTCAAGCCACTCTTGAATTGCAAATTCATTTCGCAATCCCGGACAGAGATCCTGCCGGCCGAATATGCAGGTTTTAAAAAACAATGTTTTGCCTGAATCATCAACCAAAGGGAAATCCAGAAAATGGGGGCGATCTTTTCTCAATTTCTGCCCAACCAGCTTAAAATCTATTTGCCAGTTCTTTTTTTTGGCAAGTTTTTTGATAAAGTTCAGATTTTTCAGGTAATTCCGTTGGCCAAGCATGATTCCAGTCTATCATAAAGTAGAAGTTTTCTTATGAAGAAGAAGCAAGAGCAACAAACGGACGGCCGATTGAATCAGCTAAAGCGGCAACTGTTGCCGGTAAGGATAAAGCTGTTTCCAGTAAACCGAGGGTAGCAATACAGCGTTGCTGGTGCTCCAGACGCTCGGCAGGTGTTTTTTCGGAAAGATTGATTGCTTGCTTGAGTTGATCCAAAGAAACTTCGATTCCTTTTCTTAAAAGATTGTGACAAAAAATATCCCGATAAAACTGTTGCAACTGGGGCGGAAACTGGTCATAGAAAGCGCGGACTACTTGACGACGACCGTCAGCTTGGTCGTCGTGCCAAAGATTAAGAGCCAAATAGGCAGGATCGTGGCCTAAAGCTAAGTAAGCCGGTGCATATTGGATATATTTTCCTATTTCACCAGGGACAACTTGGCCATTACGGAAATCAAACATACTAAGTCTCATATTATCAAACATAAAGTAATATCCAGGTAAAGCCAAGATCGGCTGATAGTGAGGATTTTGAAAGATTACCTTGATTCCGGAATTGATAGTTCTATGTCTATCTGAAATTCTACCTAAACGAGATTTTTCGTCAGCTGGAAATTCATCTCTTCGACGCAGAAAGCTGCTTTGCTCTTGAATAACTCTAGTTACTGTGGGATAAAATCCCTCCTGGGCAACAGTATTAGGTTCAAGATCACGCCTGACCAATAAACTCAGATGGCGTTCTTCTCCACCCGGATCAAAAGCAATTTCCGGGGAAGGCATAAAAGGCGGATATCGGTCATGATATTCAGCCCAAAGAAAAACGATCTGATCAACTACCGGCAATTCCGGTCCGGCAATGGTTTCGGAAAGCGGTCCATCAGCAAGAGTAACAGCCTCTTGTCTCGTGAGATGATCATGTTCATTATCCATTGGTGTAATTATAACAAATAACTCAGTTTCCTTGTAATTTTTGCTAATTTTTGAGATTATTGAAGTATAAATAATACCGATAGAAACTAGCTTTTTTCTTTTAATTCACCTTCGAGGAGCCCATTCGGTCACCTCGAAGGTGTTTAGGCACATTTCTGATAATAATCTCAATAACGGCAAAAGATGATTAAAATCTCAAATTTGACCAAAAAATTTGACCGGTTTTTGGCAGTTGATAACTTAAGTCTCCAGATTGAGAAAGGCGAGATCTTCGGCTTCATCGGCCCCAACGGCGCCGGCAAGACAACCACGATTAAAATGCTGACCGGTGTTCTGATGCCGACTTCAGGCACAATAGAAATCGGTGGTTATGACCTGGAAAAAGACCCAGTCAAAGCTAAACAGTTAATCGGCTACATTCCTGATGATCCTTATGTCTATCCGGAGCTAACCGGCAGAGAATTTTTATATCTGGTCGGCCGGCTTTTTGAAGTCAAAAATCTTGAGGAGAAAATCAAAAAATTGCTGCTGGTCTATAAGCTTGAGAAAACGGTTGACGGCCCTTTTAAAGATTATTCCCGCGGCAATAAGCAAAAATTAACCATTCTGGCCGCTTTTCTACACCAGCCTGAAATTCTTATCATTGATGAGCCGATGATAGGCCTTGATCCGCTTAGTGTTCAAATTACTATTGACCTTTTCAAAGAATTTGCCCGAAAAAAAGGCAGTATTTTTGTCTCTACTCACACCTTAGACATCGCTGAAAAAATTTGTGACCGAATTGGAGTGATTGACCAGGGAAGGCTTATTTTTGAAGGCACAATCAGACAACTGGAAAAAATTGTTAAGAAAAAAGGGCAGCACTTAGAGGAACTTTTTTTAAAACTGACCGCCGTAAACTCCAAACAAGATGCTTAAAAAGTTTTTTATCCTTCAGACAGATAAAATCAACCGCTTCCTGTCGCTATTTAGAAAGAACAACTGGGCGCAAATAGCGGTAATCTTTGGTTCTTTGCTGATTTTCGCCGGTCTATCGTTAGCCGTATTTTTATTCAGCCTCAATAGTTTCTTATTTTTGGCCCAATATCCGGAAACCAGCCAGCCGATTATTATCTATTCTTTGGCAGTTACTTTTATCCTTTCTTTTCTTCTAGTATTCGTTTCCGCAATTGTCGCCAGTTTAGGCGGTCTATTTCAGAGAGAAGATAACATTCTGCTTTTCAGTTTACCGATCGAAACAGCAATAATCTTCGAGTCACGATTAATTGATATCATCATTTTAAGCAGCTGGCCGATTTTTATTTTTGCCGTTCCCCTAGTTTTTGGATTCAGTAAAGCTTTTAAAATGAGTTTAACTTCAAGTTTTGTTTTTTTAGCCGGCCTTTTATTCTTGACTGTATTTGCCAACCTTTTAGGAATCGTTTCCAGCCTGCTAATCAGCCAATTCGCCAGAATCGGCAAGAAGAGCAAAATTCTGAGAATAGCGGCCTTAATAAGCTTGCCCCTAATTGCCGGAGCGTTGATTAAATTCCTGCTTCCAAACCAGCTGCTTGATAATTTGGAAAGCCTGACCGTCGAACAGATTACCTGGCTGCTTAGGCACCAAACCTTGATGGCAAAATATTTACCCACAACCTGGCTGGTAGAGGTAATCTTTTACTGGGACAAAAATTTATCACCGGTGCTGGCCGGTTTTTTTCGGCTAACCTTCTCGATCTTAGTGATTTCCTTTTTAACCAGCCAGCTTAGAAAGAAATTTTATCTCAGAAGCGTCAGTCAAACTATGGAGGGAAGATTCATCGCCGGACCGCAAGATATTACGCCGGGGAAATACCGTTCATTTCCCTACATCCTTAAAGGAAAGATGGGGGCTCTGACGGAAAAAGACTGGCTGCTGATTTTCCGTTCACCCGGTCAATTTTTCCAGCTGCTGTTTATCGTTTTTTTACAAATATTATACTTCCTGATTATTTCCCGCTTGCCAGTTAATAGAATAGGGTATTTATTCCCCTTCTGGTATAAAAACCAGCTGGTGGCTTTGAACCTTCTCTTTGCCAACTACCTGGCTTCGATTCTGGCAATGCGCTTTTTCTTTCCCATGATCAGCCTGGAGGGACAAAGCAGCTGGATTGTCTGGTCCTCGCCCTTGCCAAGAATAAAACTTTTTTGGCAAAAATTCATCTCCTCTTTCTTGCTTCTCTTAGCTTGGTTGACAACCTCGACTTTTTTTGCCGCAGCGGTATTTAAAATCGCATTTTTTTCTCAATGGCAGTTATTCTTGATTAACCTCCCAGTCAGTTTGACAATCACGGCAATAACTCTGGGAATGGGAGCAATCAAGCCAAACTTTTGGGAGAAGAACCCGGAAAAACTTTCAACCAATCCGGGAGGGATCTTGGCAACAACCGTCTGCCTGGTCTACAACGGCCTAATCAGCCTGGTTCTTTTTTACCAAAAAGATTTATTCAGTCCGGCAAGGCAGCTTTTTATTTGGTCCGTAAGCTTATTGATAATCTTGCCGATCTTTTACCAAGTAGCGAAAAGAATAAACAAATACCAAATTTAAGATTTCCGAATATCAACTAAAAAAACTTTGGATAAAAAAGACCAAAAGGTTCTTTACCTTTCAGTCTTTTTATATAAACTCCTAAAGAATTTACCGGGTAATCGTAATCGTTTCACTCAGTTCTGCGCCGCTGGCGCTAGCTGTCAACCTTCCATCCGCTTCTTCAAACAGGACATAGCCGGTTGTTGCAACATCATAACCGGTAGTCGGATCAAACGGGGTGGAGGGAATGTACATCGGGACAAAAGGATTACCGTTGCTATCGACTGCGGCAGCCAAATTCAAACCTGTTGTTCCTATATCAGTCGCAGTAGATGTGATCGAAGTCGGGAAATTACCGTTATTGGAAACCGCGAATTGATGGCAGGCGTTTAAGACCTGATAAATATCGTTTCTTCTTTGAGTATTCCTGGCTTGGGCGAAATTTCGAGCCGGATTAACGGCTACCAGAACAATTGCCGCCAAAATCGCAATTACTCCAATAACCACCAAAAGCTCAATTAAAGTAAAACCTAAAGTTTTTTTGGGCAGTTTCATTTTTTCACCCCCTTTCCCAAAACATTCTATTTGTTTTTAATCACAAGTCCAGCTTAACAAACTAAGAAAGCTCTTGTCAACACAATAACTATAAAACCTGGCAGGTATTACTCTAGAACACCACCTTTGGTTGCTTCTTTTTCTTCGGTAATCGTTTCTTCAATCGGCATATCGACAAAGCTTTCCCTTCCTCGTAAGACTTCTGCTGCTCTCTTTACCAGGTCAGTATCTAATCGTGGCTGGTAAAGCTCCACTAAAGCCGGGTCGATTTTTGTCGCCCGATAAAGATTATTATAAATAACCCTTCCGGCAACTACCCAACTGCCTAAAATCAAAATGAAAACCAATATTTTTATTACCTTGACAATTTTTAATTCATTCATTGGTCCGCCTGGGAAAAAAATGAGTCATTGACATAAATTCTTGCTTGAACTGTCAGTTGAGCTTCTTCCTGATCAATACTTGCCAAGTTAACCATTTGCACCTTCACTATATAAGGAAGGTTAGTGAAGCGGTCCAAAAAAATTCGCAAGGCTGGAAAGGCACCTTTCATCTCAATCCCAAAATCGATATAGGCATTACCGGCGGCATTGAGACTTGGCTGATCCGAACCGAAGGCAAATGTCTCAAGCGAAATCTCCCGGCTGATTCCCTTAATCGCTTTAACAAAATCAACAATGCCGTCTTCTTTAGGCAATGCTTTATCAAGCAAAGTGATTTCCCCTCTAACCGATTCCAAATTCTGAGACAGGGCAGTAAGAGCAACTACATTTTCTCTTAAAGCTGTCAATTGGCCGCGGCTGGCAGCTGTTTTCTGGCTCAAAGAAATTAATTTCCCTGACGAAAGAAAAATGCCACCGAGAAATAAAAGGGTAAAAAAAATCGCTACCGATAAATGAAGATAGGGATAGGGCACTATTTTTTTTGGTGCCGGCGACTTAAGTTTTACTCCGTTATTCATAGATAACGCTTCCGACTTCTCTGGTCGAGAAGAGGCTGTTTTATGAGCCGGTTTTCGCGATAAGCGAAACGGTAAAGACGACATTTTCCTCCTTTTCTAGACTGGAAAGGGGAATTCTAACCTGAGACAGTTTTTCCTCGTTTTCAAGAGCCTGCTTAAACTTTATCAGTTGATCACGATGATCGGCTACCCCATTAATAATAATCTGCTGTTTCCCAAAGTCGATTGAATAATGATTAAGACTTATTCCTTCCGGTACCGCAGCCTGAATCAACCCCAATAAGGAAATCGTCTCCCGCGAGGCATCAACCAGAGTCAGAATTTGGCTGGCTTTTTTGGTTATTCTTTTGGCTTCCCCTTCAACCTTTTTCATCTCGGGCGTGATTTTTACCTGACGCTCAATAATCTCACCCTCAATCTGTTTGAGATCAAAATAAACCCGAGCCGCCGTAACCCCAAAAGCAAACAAGATTAAAAAGAGACTAAATAACCAGAATTTGACCCAATTACTCAGGACCCGGCTTTTTTCTGCTAAGTCGAAAACCCCCTGGATTCGGGGTGGAATCAGATTAACAGTTTTTTCATCGATCGGCGCGGCGACATCTTTTTTAGCCAGAGAAATAGTACTGGCGAACCCGAGTGGCTTAATGGGAATTGGTGCCGTTTCTAAAGACGTTTTCTTTTTGATTTCAGCTGTCAATTCATCACTAACTCCGCCACCGCATAAAAGGACCTTTACAATCTTTGCCTTTTCACTAAACTTCTTTTTATAGAAACCCAAAAGTTCCTCTATCGTGACAGGCAGGTTCTCTTTTATACCCTGATCCTTAAAAGCAGTTGTGGAAGTCAGTTCAATCTCGCCATGGGGTCCGACTAACACTAGCACCGCTTCTTTTTCGTTAATCTCGACTATCAGGCAGTTTTTGTCTCCTTTTTCCGCTAAGCGGGATAGGCTCAACGAAGTAGGTTCAAAGGCAACCGGCACCAGATTTAAATTCTCAAGCACTTTGGCAAAATCCTCAATTAATTGGGCCGGCAAGGCCATTACTAAAACCCGAACGGAAGTTTCATCTTTATCCAGAAGCATCCAGTCCAAATAGGTCTCATTCAGAGGCAGGGGAAGCAAAGACTCTATTTGCCACCTGACCGCATCATCAAGTTCTTCACTGGGAAGGGCAGGCAGGGTTAAAACGCGGCTAAAGGAGACGATTTCCGGTAAACCAACGGCCACAAATCTCTTTTTTAACTTTAACGGCTTAAGGAAATTTCCCAAGAGGGTTACCAGCTCTTGGGCCTTTCTTATCCAACCCCTCTCAATAATGCCGGATTTGAGCTCTAATTTTGAATTCAAGACTAAATTGCCTTTTTGGTCAACCTGGGCTAACCGGATCTCCTGATCAGAGAAGCTGAGAGCGAAATAGTTCTTCCTTCGTTTTGCAAAAAGCATATTATTCAACTTCCTTGATATTTCCGACCGTCATTATCCCCTGATTGTAAGTTATCTCAGCCTGCATTTTTCTAATTTGCCGGCCGGTATCACAACGGGCAGAAACTATTTTAGGCGACATGCCGCTTACTTCTATTGTACAAGACGCCTGATTGATCTGCAAATTCTCGCCGGTATATCCGGGATTGCGCAGAATTCTTAAGAAAGCATTTTCTAAAGCGGCCTCAACAGTAAAATAACCGGTTAACCCTTCCTGAAAATAGCGGTTAATAACTACGTTACTTATAGCCAGTTCGATAGAGGCTGTGCCAATAGTCAAAACTATCACAATAACAATCAGAAGCGGTAATAAAGCTTGACCCTTAGTGGTTTTAATTGTCATTTTAAAATTCACCCTATCTTAATCCGATCGTTGTTTCAAAATCTTCTGATATTTTCCTGCCTCCTTCTAAAAGATAATTTGATTCAATTTTCATACTGATTCTTAAGAGAGCTGTTTGCGTTGATTCAGCCGCGTTTTCGAAGGAAAGATCAGAAACGGTTACCTCATCAGTAGTCAAATCCCAAGTCTGACCGGATTGAGTTTTTTTCAGAATCCCCTGGTCAAGCTGGTAAGTAATCGCGCCATTATTCAAAACAAGACTGGCAGACAAGCTACCCGGCAAGGGAGAACTCACATTTGCCGCACCCCTTATAGTTTGGGTAAAATCACTACTTGCCCGGCGAAAATTCCGGGACAGATAAACGAAAATATTTGATTGGGTACTGGAGAGCTTAACGGTAATAAACACCTGAGTGGTAAGTAAGAGAAAAAGCGATAAAATCAGGGAGTAAAGCAATACTTCAATTAAAGTATAACCTGATATTTCACTCCAGGGGTGACTTGGATTAATTTTTGACAATTTCATGGCGAGTAATTGATAGTGACGTCGGATAAAACCGGTGTGCCGGTGCCATCAAGTGAACGCAAGTAGGCTTTATAACGCAAGAATCTGCCGAAATTATTCCCCAACCAGATCCCTTCACCTTCCGCCTGAGTATATAGATCGTTCGTTTCGGTGGCGCCGCCTGGCCCGTAGAAAAACCAGGGGCCCTCACTGCTGTTTGAAGTCGCAATCTGAAAGCCGATTTCGGTTTGAGCCGGCAAGTTAGCAGTATAAGAAATCTGATTAAAAACTGTTTCGCGATTACCATCTAAGATCAAGGAGATTAACGTTCCCTCACTATAATATCCGCCGACCCCACCGCTTAAAGTCATATTATCCAGATAAAATTTGGTCTCCGGTAAGGCATTCCCCGGTTTAAAAAAGAGAAAACTTAAGTTATTCTCATTATCACCGCTGATCTTATTGTAAGCAATAGAAAAAAACTGCCAGGAATTAGATGGCAGGACGACCTCAACAAAACCTCCTTGCCAATCACCGCCAATCTGGAAAGATTGTTCGATACTGGCCGAATTATAGGCATAAAAATCAAACCGGGTGAAACCAAGCGTACAGACACTACCAACATTCCTAAGTTTCGTGTCGGCCCCGGAAAAGGAAGACAGTTCCAAAGCCTTAGTTCCTTCATAAACATAACCGGGTGGTTGAGTTATTTCACGAATATTATTTTGGGCCGAGGGATGAATTTGCCAGGTATTCTGAAAAGATTCATTATAAATCCAGGCACCGGCCGGATTCTCGCCGCAGCCGCCTTCAAGCTGAACTTCACCGTCAACAACCTGAGTCGTCTCAACATACTGCTTTTCCCCGAGGTCGAATTCCGCCTGGGTGGTCTGCTTCCAAATCAAATTATCAAGATGGCGGGTTAAATAAGTGCTGACACTAATACTTCGGTCACGCAAGACATGCCAGGAAACGGTTGCCGTAATTTTTTTGGTTGACGGATCAAGGCGGGAACCCGGCTCAGCCGCCTCGACAATCAGATCGTTTATACTCCGATATACGGGCAAGATTTCGATTTTACGGGTAAAAGAGCCAACGGTTTCTCCATTTTGGTTTTCAACCAATTTCCAGCTACCCTCTTCCAACTGCAAATAATAAGTGCCGTCTTTTAATTCCGGCCAATTTCTTTCCCGGATTGATCTAACTGCCTCCAGTTGCTCCAAAAGCAAGCTTTGGGCCTTAATTTCTTTTGAGGCAAACCAGTTTGATTCAAGACTGGTGACAAAGAAACTCAGGATTGGAACCAGTAATAGAGCCAAAATTCCGCTGGCAATTAACACTTCGACAAGAACCAGGCCTTTTTCCATAAATTTCCGGTTTTTAACTATTGACATTATTCTATTTTCGCTACTCCCAACTTATTAATAATGATATTTTTTTCTTTACCGGATTGTTTACCGGTCAAAATAAGATAATTTTGGCTGGGATTATAATCACGGACTTCACCGGTAATTTTTTCAAAAACAATATTACTTAAAGGCAGAAATATCGGTTTTATTTCCAGGGTGGCCGGTAATTCAAAGCGTTGATTGCGTACATCATTGGGATCAAAAGCCGTACCGGGAAAAATAGTGTAACTGCTATCGTTAAAGTGGACTCCAAAATTGAAAGCGGCTGCCTGTCCCAGGGAATATCCGGCAACCGTCCGGGTTTGAGCCTCGCTTAGACAGGAAACGATTTTTTCGGCAGTCGAATTTAGTTGGTCTTGACGGGAAAAATTTCCAAAAACGATTGTCCCCAGTCCTAAGAGAATTGCTAACAGGCCAACAGTTAACAATATTTCAATTAGAGTAAAACCGGTCGCTTCTTTTTTTACTTGCATCATCGTTTTGACCTAATGGGTCGTGAGGCTTTTAGAGAGACTGCCTACAAATGAATATATAGGAGCAATCACCGAAATTACGATAACTCCTACCCCAATACCGATAAACAACATCATAATCGGTTCAATAACGCTAGTGAGGGTTTTCAGGGCATTACTGACTTCCTCCTCGTAAAATTGGGCTAAATCAATCAGCAGTTTATCTATAGAGCCGGTTTTCTCGCCGGTGGAAACCATCCGAATCATAATCGAAGGAAAAAGTTTAGTTTTTTTTAAGATCTCAGACAGGGCAACCCCTTTTTCTACTTCCTCAACAAAATAACTGCCCATATTTTTAAATTGGGGCAAATTTAAAGTAGCGGCGGATACCCGAAGCGAATTAGTAATCGGAACACCGCTTTTGAGAAGAGTCGCTAAAGTCCGGTTAAACCTGCCAAGAACAAGCTTAATTAAAAGCTGCCCGAAAAAAGGGATTCGGGAAATAAAATTACCAAGAACTTTTCTGCCGGCAGGTTTACGAAAAATCAAAAAAAGACAAAATCCTAAAAAGATTATTCCTGCTAAAAAAAAGGGGATGTTCTTTGAAAGCAGCAAACCGAAGCGCAGGATAAACAGAGTATAAACCGGCAGCGGAAATTCGCGGTTGAGGTTCAGCAGAATAGGAGCAATTTTAGGGACGACAAAGACTAACATCGCCACTCCTAAAGCTGAAGTCGTTAAAACAATCACAATCGGATAAGCCAAGGTACTTTTTACTTTTTGTGTCAATTCGTAATCCGCATAAAGCTGTTTGCCAAGATAGTCAAACGACTTTCCTAGGGTACCGCTTTCTTCTCCGGCTTTGACGAGTGTCAGGAAAACGTCGTCGAAAACGTCCGGGTGCTGAGTAAAAGCAGCCGAAAGAGGCTGGCCAGCCTGAAGACTAACGCGTACATCATCTAAAACCTGCTGCATTTTAGGGTGGTCTGACTCCTCAGCCAATACCTCCACCGCCTCGGTTAAAGCCAATCCCGAGTTAATCATCGTCGAAAGGTAGCGACAGAGATTGGCCTTATCAACTAAACTCACTCCCCGGGCAAATAAAACCCCGGATTGCTTTTTGCCCCCAGTAGTCGTTTCCTGGACAAACAAGGGGGAAAGTTGCTGGTCTTTAAGTTGTTCGCCGGCATCTTTTTTCGAAGCCGCCACTAAAACCCCTTCTTTAATCTCATGCTTTTTAGTTTCGGCTTTATATTTAAAAACAGGCATGGTCCATATTCCACTGAATAATTGGAAAAACGTTATTCAACTATCTCAATTTATTCCTGAACAACTCTTAAAACTTCTTCAACTGTCGTAATTCCGGCGGCGATTTTATCCAAGCCGTCAAGCAACATCGTTATCATGCTCGTTTTAATGGCTGCTTTTCTGATGGCTCCTACCGAAACTTTTTTCAGAATTAATTCTCTAATCTCATCGGTCACTTCTAAAATCTCAAAAATTCCCACCCTGCCCCGATAGCCTTTTCCATTACATTCTGCACAGCCTTTCCCCCGGTAAAAATCGCAACTCTTGATTTTTACCCCAAAGCGTTTCTCGATTAGTTCCATTGCCTTTACCTCGGGCTTGAACCTCTGAATGCAGGCAGTACAAATCCGGCGAACAAGTCGCTGGGCAATCACAATATTGACGGTCGAGGCAACCAAGAAATCTTCGGCTCCCATATCCAATAAGCGCGGGATCGCCCCCGGTGCATCGTTAGTGTGTAATGTCGAAAGAACCAGATGGCCGGTCAGCGCCGAATGAATTGCCATTTCCACGGTTTCTTTATCTCTAATTTCTCCGACCATGATTACATCAGGATCATGCCTGACTAACGCCCGAAGACCGGTGGCAAAGGTCAAACCGGCGGTCGGGTTAACCTGGATCTGAGTTACTCTTTCCATACCATATTCAATCGGATCCTCAATTGTGCAAATTTTAGTCTCGGCTGTATTGACAATGTTCAAGATACTATAAAGGGTAGTCGTCTTTCCGCAACCCGTTGGTCCGGTAACCAAAAGCATGCCATGAGGTTTTTTAATGTTTCTTTGGAGGGTTTCAAAATTTTTTCCGGCTAGACCTAATTCCTCCAGACTTAAAGGCCGGGCTGATTCAAACAACAACCGCATCACGATGTTTTCCCCATAAAAAGCGGGAATGATTGAAACCCGAAGAGAAATATAGTCCTCATCAATTTGAAATTTAAAGCGGCCGTCTTGTGGTATCCGATGTTCATCAATCTTTAGACGCGTCATAACTTTAATCCGGGCGACGATTGCCGCGTGAATTTCTTGCGGTAAAGAAATTATGTCGTGAAGCAGGCCATCGATCCGGTAACGAACCATTAACTCATTTTCCAAAAGTTCAATATGAATATCGGAAGCCCTTTCGGCAATGGCGTATTCCAAAATCGTATCCAGAATCTTGACAACCGGGATATCAACGGCGGCTTTGGCTAAATCCTTACCCCTGACGGTTTTTGTTTTTCTCAAGTTTTCGCTGATGATCTTTTCGAAGTCTTTCCTGATATTTTTTTTGTACTGAGAAAGCCCCTTAACCAGAGCCTCAGAGGTGGCAAAGAAGGGTTTTATCCTCAATCCGATTTGCCTTTTCGCAAACTCTACTGCTTCAAAGTCTTCCGGATCCTCCATCGCCAAACAAACTTCCTCGCCGGTTTTTTCAAAAGGTAAGATCCGGTAGGATCGGGCCAAATTTTCAGGTATGAGCTGCAAGACTTCCAGAGGAATAAGTTTATGCCTTAAAGAGACAAAGGGGACTTGGTAATGTTCGGCAATAAGTTGGCCTAAAGATTCTTCATTAATTAAGCCACGGAAGATTAACACATCCTCAAGAGGTTTATCCAGATCTTGGGAAATTTGAACCGCATTATTAAAATCCTCCTGATTGACATAGCCGTCCTTGAGGAGAATTTCCTTCAGTTTTTCGGGCAGTATTTTCACTTCTTAGAAATAACTCTTAACAACTTTGACAACCTGGCTTGGGGTATAGTTCGATTTGATCAAGAAATTTTTTACGCCAAGTTCACTCGCTCTCTGAATGTCTTCCTCTTGCGATAAATTAGACAGAATAACCACCGGCATTTTTTTTGTCTTTTCTTCCTGTCTCATTTTCTCGAGAACTTCCATTCCTCCCAATTTAGGAATCATTAAATCAAGTAAAACCAGGTTTACTGATTGTTCTCTTAGTTTCTTTAACCCTTCCTCGCCATCATGAGCGACAATAACTTCAAAACCCTCGATCTTAAGTTTGGTTGAATACATCTTTACCATCGGCAGATCGTCTTCAACCATTAAAATCGTCCTTGAGGCCGTGGTTTGGTTTACTTGGCTACCGTTATTATCCATCCGGTTATCCTTTCATGATTATAGATTTTTATTAGCCCTTTTCTTTATGGTTTTCGATTACCGGCAGGCTGAAATAAAAAGTTGTGCCTTTACCGACTCTCGAATTTAACCAAATATCACCACCGAACTCGTTAATCAACATTTTACAGATATAAAGCCCTAGGCCGGAACCCTTTTTCAAGGGTGCCCCAACTCCAATCTGAGAAAACTTCTTAAAAAGCTGTTCCTGATCGGCAATTGCCAGACCAACACCGGTGTCTTCAATCGAAACCGTCACCAAATCATCATCCCGGTAACTCTTAACATAAATGTGGCCATGAGGAGTAAAATTAACCGCATTGCCGACAATATTGGAGATAACCTCCCTAATCCGGTCCGGATCAACCCGAACTTTAGGCAGTTTTTTCTTGGATCGGAAATACTTTAATTCCAAGCCATGCTGGTCGGCTTCCAATTGAAAATTCCTAACCACCTCATCGATCGCCTGTTCGATCTGGATATCCTGGAGGCTAATAATCAGCCGACCCGATTCAATCCGGGAAACATTAAGCATATTATTAACTAACCGAATCATCCTGTCGTTGCTTTCATAGGCATCTCTCAAGAACTCCTTGACTTTCGGCGGGATTTTACCGGCATCACCTTCAAGAATCATAGAAATATAGCCTTTGATTGTCGTCATCGGCGCCCGCAATTCATGGGAAGCAACGGAAACAAATTCATCTTTCAAAGCTGACAGTTCTTTTAATTTATAATTAGTCTTCTTAATTTGCTGGGACAATTTCTCAGTTTCTTTAACTACCTCCCGGGTATTATTTTCCGCTTCTTGTTCGGAAGCTATCTTTTCTGCGAGAACGCCGCCATAAGCATGCATAAAAATGATGGAAATTATCCTGATCAAAAAAGCAATCGCCGAATCATAATCAAATACCGCTTCCCTTACCCAAAGCAGAAGTAAAAACTCAAACGAGGTAGCAAAAACCATAAAACTGACAATCAGATTGGAAAGAAAACGGTTAGCGCTTAAGAAAGATTCCATGACAACCAGAAGATAAAGAACAAAAAATGGGCCGTTAATACGGCCAAAAAGATGGAGAAATAGTGTAAGAAGAATCGCTCGTGAAAGAAGCTGAAAGTTGACTACCGAGGCGGTATTTTTTTTCCTCTTTTCTAAATAACGGCGAATAATTTCACTAAACAGACTGGTAGCGAACAATGAAGCGACGATGGCTAAAACAATGATTTTGTTACCGATGTTCACCCATTGAGGAAAAATTATCGGCAGAGCACCAACCACGACAATGAACATCATAAATTGGTTCCAAATCCGGGCGCCGGAGGCAAGAAAAGACCGGGCGCCTTCGAAACCGGATTGGATCTTTCTTGTTTGCTTTTCTCTCTCCTGTTCCATCTTAAATACAGAATATCATTATCAGCTTGAGGATGCAATAAACTGGAAAACCTGAATTCCCAAGGTGTCAATAGAGTTACACCCCGGCGTGTATTAGATTATTGGGGTCACAAGGTATCAATACGACTGCATACCTTACTGTTAATTTCGACTATAGGTTTAATTTTCTTGACTTATATGTTAAAATACGATCAATCAATTTTTACCTATCTAAAGGGAAAAAATGACTGTCGAAGCACAAGCAGCTACAGGACCAAAAATCGATCCAGGTTGGTGGGAAAGATATGGAGCAGATTGGCCAGAGTGGGCTAAGGGTGCTGGAAACCGGGTTCAAGCTTGGGTATATGAACAAATGTCAGCGATTACTCAGGCAGATTCAGCTTATGCAGCATTTACGCGGCTTCATGTTTACCGAGAAAGTCTTGAAACAACCCTCGAACTTCTACCTTCTATACCCAGAGGCAGTGTCCTAGATCTTGGCTGCGGTAAGGGAACTGCCTTTCCACCTATTTTGGCGGCCACCCAAGCAGATTACCTTTTGGGACTTGATCTTTCCGAAACAATGCTTGCAGACGCCCAAAGTCTTGCTAAAGAACTAGGGCGAGCAAATCCTGTACAAAAAATCGACCTGCGGCAAGTGGATATTGCCAAACCATGGCAAGAGCAAGGCGTAGAAGGCCAATTTGATGCCATCTTTTCCCACCTGGTAATTTGCTGGCTGACACCTGACCAAAGAGAGCAAGTAATGACCCAAATCGCCAAGCATCTTACTCCAAATGGCCAGGCAGTCATTGGTTTCCGAAATAAAAGATGGAATCAAGCAAGAGTCAAGCGCCATATCCGAGACGAAATAAGACATAGTTGGCGGGCAACTGCAGGAGCGCTTTTTTCCAGAACCCATACTGATGCTATGGAACGACAAATTACCTCTGGCCTGGTCGGGGCTACCCGACCGACACTTGAAGAAATGACAAATCTTATTTCGAGAAACGGATTGAGAGTTACCCAAGTAGAAAACACTTTCTGGCCTGAAGATCCTGAGGGTCCTGCCGGCCATGCTCTCCGGGCAGTAAAAGCCTGACAATTGTTTTTCTTCCCCGTCTTAACTTATAATCAAGGTAATGGACTTAAGATTTCTTAGTGTTCTGACTTCAATATTTACCTCTCTCCTTGGCACTAGTGTTCTTCATAAAGGTAGAAAAAGCCCGGTCAATATCTCTTTGGCGGCTTTCTGTTTGGCGGGGGCAACCTGGTCCCTAAGCCTTTTTTTCTATACGCAACCGATTCTTTTTTCCGGCTTAACTTGGATCAAAGTCGTTTTTTCGCTGGTTTTTTTCCTGATTGCCTCATCGCTTTACTTTTCTTTTGTTTTTCCGGAAGAGAGAACCGAAGCAGCCAATCGCTGGCAGGTAGTTTATTGGTCGACTGCGGCCGTCTTTCTATATTTACTTTGGTTTACTAATAAATGGGTCAAAGGGGTAGTCGAAACTGACTGGGGTTTTGAAACTATTTTAGGGCCGGCTTACAAATACTGGGGTTTATTCAACCTTCTTTTTGGCGGACTGATCTTTAGAAATTTCATCAGGAAATACGCCACCTACAAAGGAATTGTCCGGCTTCAGTTAAAGTATATTTTTGTGGGAGTTTTTATTTTGGCTGTCGGAACGATAATCGTGGATATAATTGTTCCTCTTTATGCAGGCAGCTCAAAGTATTTTTGGGCGTCCTCGCTTTTTATTGTTCCTTTTATCACCTCAACCAGCTATGCCATCATCAGATATCGTTTGCTGGACTTAAGGCTGCTGGTAAAAAACTTGATTGTTAAAACGATTATTGCGATTGTTCTTTCTCTGATTTCAGGTACCGCGACTTATTTCTACGGCTTAGTCTTTGAAAGAAGCGTTCCTCGCGAAGTTATTTTCCCAATTATTGGCGCAATGATCTTTATTGTTTTTTCTTTTGAATACTTAGCTGAAAAATCAGGCAACTTCACCCGTAGATATCTTTTCAGAAGCGGTTATGAGCCTAAAATTCTTTTGGAAAAACTCACTGATATTCTTTCCTCAACTATCGGTTTTGAAGAAATGCTAACCCACGTCTCAAAAACTCTAAAAGAAGAGCTCAATATTAAGTTTGCCGGCTTTCTTTTAATGGATTCTCAAATCGATGAAGGAAAAGATTACCGCTTTATCAGCTCCGGAGACAAAAAAGTTAACTGGGATAATATCAACAGCCTAATCAAATTTACCGAAAGTAACCAGTCTCCATTCATCCAAGAAGAGCTGTCAAAAAAGGCTACCCAAATGAACGATCATCTGACTCAAGAAATTGTCAACCAGATGAAGTTTAAAGAAATAGCCACCATCCTACCTATTAGAACCAAGGAAACCTTAAACGGCTTTTTATTTATTGGCGAAAAACCGTCACTAGATGCTTTTACCCTAAACGAGCTCCGGGTACTGGAAAACTTTACTCCGCAAACCTCTTTTGCCGTCGAAAATGCCAGACTGTTTTCAGAAATCCAAACCTTCAATGCAAAACTGAAAGAGGAAATCAGGAAAGCCACCCATGAACTGACGGATCAAAATCGCTTTCTAGCAGCTTTACGGCGCCTTGATCTTATCATAATGGAAACCTTGGATATCAATAGCTTGTGTCAAAAAATCGTTGACGCCTTATCTTTAGAGCTGAGATGCCAATTTGGCTTAATCGGCCTGATTGATGAAAACCATAACCGACTTTATTTTAAGGCCATTACCAGCCAGTCCCAACTAGCCAGGCTTTTGGCTTCAAGAAAAATCGCTATCGAAGATATCTACTTTCCGCTGGATATTGAAAACGGATCGGTAACCAAAACAATCAATACTAAACGGGAGATCTATGCCGAAAATCTAGTTGATGTTTTCCCTCCTTCCTTATCACCGGTAAAATTAAAAAAATGGCAGATGAAAATTAAAACCCAAACTTATTGGGCTTACCCGATCATCAGTAAAACAAAGGTGCTGGGCGTCTTGGTTTTTGCCTGGAAAAAAGCCGAGAGAGAAATTTCTTCCCGGGAAAGAGATTTAATGCAAAGTGTTATCGATCAAACCGGTATTGCCCTTGATAACACCCTTCTTTACGATAGATTAGAAAAAAGCATCGGAAAATTAAGAAAAATTAACTTAAAACTCCGGGAGCTGGACCGGATGAAAGACGAGTTTGTTTCTATTGCCAGCCATGAGCTGCGAACACCGATGACCGCCGTTAATAACTATATTTGGATGACTTTGCACGGCAAAGGCGGAAAAATTTCCCAAAAACAGCAGTTCTATCTGGAAAGAGCGGCCCTATCGACAAAAAGACTGATCAGCCTGGTTGAAGATATGCTAACCGTCTCCCGAATTGAGGGTGGCAAATTGGAAGTCAACCCGACACCGGGAAATATTGTTGCTTTGGCAAAAAATGTTTTTGAAGAGCTGCAACCAAAAGCCAAAGAGAAGAAAATCAAAACTTTTCTTGAAACTCCCAAAAAGGAATTACCCCTGGTATCACTTGACCAGGACAGAATCAGAGAGGTACTACTTAACTTGATCGGCAATGCGATTAAATTCACCGATATCAACGGTACGATCAAAATTTCTTTTAAACGGAAAGGGAAACTGATCTCTACCCAAATTAGCGATACCGGCCGCGGAATTGCCAAAAGCGATATTCCAAAGCTATTTAAAAAATTTGGCCGTTTGGAAAAATCCTTTGCCACGGTGGCCGAAACCGGCGGTACCGGCCTGGGGCTTTATATCTGCAAGCAAATTATCGATCTCCACCACGGGAAAATCGGAGCAGAATCAAAACCGGAAAAGGGCTCAACTTTTTATTTTAACCTAAAAGTTACCGAGGAGGTGAAACCTTGAAAAAAATCTTAATCGTTGAAGACGATCAATTCATCAGAGATATCTACGAGGAAGTCTTAAAAGATGAGGGTTATCAGATAACCTGCGCCAGTGACGGTCAAAAAGGCTATGAAGAAATGAAGAAAAAAAGCTATGATCTAGTTCTTTTAGATATCATGTTGCCCAAGCTTGACGGTATCGATATTCTCCAAAAACTGCAAAAAGAGGGCAAACTAAAACAAAGCAAAACGATTTTCCTGCTGACTAATTTAAGCGGTGAAGCAATCATGAAAAAGAAAGGCCGGATTGAAGTTGACGAGTACCTGATTAAGAGTTCGCTGACACCGGATAAACTGGTGGAAAAGATAAAAGCCTATCTGAAGTAATACCTATGGTTTATCTTTTAAAAAGCCCTTCACCATCGCCAAAACTTCATCCGGACTAAGGATACTTTTAACTAAATAGCCGGCCGCACCCAGATCGATCGCCTTTTTAAGATAGTCGTCCTGATCTAAAACCGTCAACATCACCACTTTACTTTTTGGCCGAGGGGAAACTTTTTTGAATTCCTCCAGGAATTTCAAGCCGTCTATCTCCGGTAAGATAATATCAAGAAGAATCAAGTCATATCCTCCCTGGATTGCCTTCGACAAACCGGTTTTACCATCTTCAGCTATCTCAACCTGATAGCCGGCTTCTTTAAGGAATAACCTATAAAGATCGCGCGTATGCTTATCATCTTCAACCAACAGTATCTTTTCCATTATAGAATAAGGATAACATGATTTAGCGCTATAATCAATGCAAAGTTGGCAACATTATAGTAGAATACTAGTTATGGAAAAGGATAAGGTCTCTGTTTTATTTCACAATCTATTGGGCCCGGTTTCATCGGTTCGCAATATTTTCTTCTACCTTCTGATGGAAAAGACCCAACCGGTAGACAAAAAAACGAAGTACTATCTTGAAGAAGGACTTAAGTACTGCGATGAGTTAGTAAAAAGGATTCAAAATCTTCGCGAAAACTGGGATCTAAAAGAAAAAAGCAAAAGTTAAAATTGGCTGAGTATACAACAATTAGCAAAAATTGTGCCAGTCTAGTATAATTTAGGTGGTCCGGGAAGCCGGCAGCGAGGCCGAAATTTCGGCCAGGAAAGTCCAGACAGCAGGAAGCAGGGTGCTCCGAGTAAATTCGGAGGCTCCGACTGCAAAGTCGGAAGACAGATAGGACCACAGAGACGACGACTCAGTCCGACGTAACTGTCGGAATAGAGAGTGAAAAGAGGCAACCCTCCCCGCTGCAACCTCCGACCGAAGCGTTACCAGGATGCTTCCCCGAAGCCGAAGTTTCGGCTACGCTTCAAGGATAGAGGGCACAAGATAGATAGCTGCACTCCGACTTTTAGCCGGAGAACAGAATCTGGCTTACAAGCTTCCCGGGCTTTTTGAGTTTTTGGAAAAACGATCCAGAATAACAATTTCTGAAGAAATTTCTTGGATCACTAGAAAGACGGGAATCGCCAATATCATACCGATAATACCCCCAAGCCTTAAACCAACTGCCAAGCAGACAATAACCACTAAGGGATTAAGACCAAGTCCTTTTTCCATCACCTTAGGGACAATTATACTGTTTTCAACCTGTTGAATTAAGAAATAAAGAGCCAATACCGCTAAACCGTATAGAGGAGATATAGTCAAACCGGAAATCACCGCCGGAATCGCTGAAATAGTCGGCCCGATATTGGGCACAACTTCCAAAAAACCAGCAAAAACCGCCAATGGCAGAGCAAAATCAATACCTAAAATTCTCAAACCGATATAAGACATAACCCCAATAATTGTCATCAAAAGAAGCTCAGCTCTAACCCAGCTTCCCAAACGCCCCTCCAATCTTTCGATAAATTTGGCTGCTCTGTCATGGCCATCACCTCCGAATAAAACGGTTAAATATTTTCCCAGGTTTTTTCTTTCCATCAATAAGTAGAAATTAATAACCGCCAGTACGAAAATTGCCAGAATATTCCTGAACACATTAACCGTTAATTTAACCAAGTTTTCAGGAATTGATGCCAGGGACGAAAACTGGGACAAAATTGCCTCCTTATTAAGCCAAGGAAGGTTAATTTCCTTGACGTAGTTTGGGATTTTATTAATCAGAGTTGAAGTTTGATCAACCAAGGGGGGAATAACTCCAGCTATCACCACGCTGATAAAACCGAAAAAAACCAAATAAATCATGATAATGGCAATCGGCCTGGGGATTTTAATCTTTTCCATTTTTTCTACTGAGGAATTGAGAGCCGCCATCATCACAAAAGCAATAAAGAGATTAAAAATAATGTCCTTAATTTGATAAAGCAGCCAGAGGAAAACCAGAAAAAGAACCGTAAAAACAATCGTCCGGTGGGATACTTCGACTTTTCTAACCATTAGCTAAAATATAACATAATCAATTTACAATTTCTAATTTCAATTTTCCTTAAACCAAAGGGTTATTTGTTTCTCTGCCTTCACTTGCCAATCCTTTTCGATTATATCAAACCACCTGACTCGCTTATCTCTCCTAAACCAAGTTAACTGTCTCCTAACATAGGCATGTTCATTATATTTCCAGCGCTGCACCACGTCTTCTCTTGATGATTTTCCCTCAAAAAAAGACCGCCATTCCCGATAACCTAAAGTCTGGTTAAGTACCGAGTTATCCCAGCTGTAACCTTTTTTCAGAAGACCTTTTATCTCTTCTTCAATCCCTTGTTTTAATCTATTCTCAACCCGCCGGTCAATTCTCTCATAAATTACTTTATTGGCTGCAATCAAACCAATAGTCAGTAGTTTTTCCAGGTTTAGTTTTTCAACTCCCTTTTTCTCTTTTGAGCTATCTTTCTGATAACTTAATTCAATTGCTCGAATAAGCCGGCGCGGATTCCGACGGTCAGAATAATTTAGAGTGGCTGTTTTATCCGGGTCAAGCCGGGCAAGAAGATTAAACAGATCCGCAACCGTTAAATTTCTCAGACGCCAACGCAATTCCCAATCGGGAGGCATCCCCAAAGTTTCAATCCCGTCCGTGATCGCCTTAAGATAAAAGCCGGTCCCTCCCACCAAAACCGGTAACTTATCTCTTTTCCAGATATCTTCAATCGCCCATTTGGCAAACTTACAATATAAGGCAACGGAAAAATCCTGATTTGGTTCGACTAGATCAAATCCCCAAACAGCAACATTGCCGACTTTATAGACACCAATTGTTACTTTCTTATCCAGAGATTCTCTAATTTTATATTCAATTTTAGAATTTAGAATTCTGAATTCAGAATTTGACGCTAATTCTTTACCGGTGCCAATATTCATTCCCCGGTAAACCTGGCGGGAGTCGGCCGAAACGAGCTCGCCATCAAAATTTTTAGCCAAATGCAGCCCGAGACTGGTTTTACCGGTTGCCGTCGGTCCGCAAATTACCAGTAATTTTTTCATTCTTCTCCTGCTTGTATTTTAGCACCGAGGCGGACTTAAAGACACACCGTAACCCGCAGACTCACTCCCACCCATCTTTTATCTTCATCTTGAAACTCGGAAATCCGCTAGAGCTTCTTGATTAGACGCCCAATATTTTCATACCCGACGTGTCTTGACCTGAACTAAAGAAACTACTTTTATTAACACAAAAAAAAGGTTAGAATAATAAAATAATGAATGACGATCAACTTAAAATTACCGTACTAGGAGGCCAGGAAGAAATCGGCCTTAACTCTACGGTGATCGAGACAGCAGACGACATAGTCATCATCGACCTTGGGAATAACTTTGACGATGAATGTTTCGGCCTAGATTACTACATCCCCAATATCGACCTGCTTGAAAGTAAACTTGACAAGATAAGAGGACTGCTTATAACTCATGGTCATTATGACCATCGGGGCGCTCTTCCCTTCCTAATTGACAAGCTCGGCTATCCGCCGATTTATGGTTCTCCCTTTACCATTCAATTGATTAGGCAACACTTGAGAAGATTTAAAAAAGAAAAATTGACTCGCTTTATTCCTCTTTATCCCCGTCAAGAAGTAAACCTGGGGAAAGTAAATATAAAAGCGATTCATTTGACCCACAGTATCATCGGCAGCTATGGATACCTTCTAAAAACTAACTATGGAAATATTTTCCATACCGGTGACTTCAAGTTAGACGAGGCCCCTTTCCGGGAGAAAGTATCTGATTATGATTCCCTTCGGCAGGCTAGTCAAGAAAATATTCTTGTCGCAATGATTGACAGTACCAGAGCGAATAGAGAGGGTCACTCAAGATCAGAGACTTCTATCGCCGAAAATTTAGATAAACTGATTAAGAAATCGGCCGGAAGAGTCATCGTCAGTACCTTCGCCCAAATGATAACGCGTATCAATCAAATCACGCTTATTGGTAAAAAGTATGGGCGGCAAAGTTTCATCAAAGGAACAACCTTGGAGAAAACAATCAGAATTGCCAAAGAAATGGATCTGCTGGACAGAAGTTTGAAATTTAAAGACGCTGAAGAAATGAAAAACTACCCTGATTCGCAAATCCTGCTGCTGGCCACCGGCAGTCAGGGCGAAGAAAAAGCAGCCTTGAAGCGAATGCTTGAAGCAAAAACAGGTAACTTTAAGATAAAGCCGACTGACACAATCATTCTTTCATCTTCTTCAATCCCCAGCAATATCGTCACCATCCAAAAAATGGTGGACAGCTTCGCCGACCGCGGCTGCCGGGTATATACCGATGACATTATTGACATTCATGCCGGCGGCCACGCTCATCAGGATGAACTTAAAGAAATGATTCAATTACTTAAACCGCGATTTATACTGCCGGTTGAAGGCTATATTTCCTTTCGGCACCAACTGGCCCATCTTGCCCACTCACTAGGCTATCAAAAAGGGCAGTTAATCTTGGCAAAAAATAACCAGCCAGTGATTATTAATCAGCGAGGTTTTAAGAAAACAGGCGGCAAAATGAAAAAACCGGGAGTAGTAATCAGTGACCTGGTAGTCAAGGATGGATCGGAAATTATCAATCAAAGAAAAAAAGCTGCTCAACGGGGACTGTTAACTGTCTTAGTCCATCCAAGAAACGGAGAAATTAAAATTAGCTCTTGGGGCGTGCCGAATATAGTTTTAAGACAAATTAAAAAGAATTTGCTTGGCATGAAAATACCCAAAACCGAACTCAAGAAAATACGAATAATGATTAAAAAATTACTGCTAAGACACTTTGAGGAAGAATTGATACCGGTAATCAATGTTGATTCCTTTTAACTTTCTTTAACCGACAATTTTTTGTTTATCAATTTTTCCAAGACCGACCACCTTCGTTTTTTCTCCTGGTAAGAAATATTATCTTTAAATTTAAAAGCAGAAGTTCCGGGGCGCGGAGAATACATAGCAATATAGGCTTTTTCAAAACCGATTTTTTGGCAGAGTTTGACCGTGTTTTCAAAGGCTTTTTTGGTTTCCCCCGGAAAACCGACGATAAGATCAGTGCCGATCTTTATCCCCGGAATTTCGTTTCTGATCTTTCTGACTAATTCCCAATATTGTTCAACCGTGTAAGGCCGATTCATATTTTTAAGTATTGTGTTGTCACCTGATTGCAGGGGCAGATGCAAATACCGGTCAACCTTCGGCAGTTTCATCGCTTGGATAATATCGTCGGTTAAATCCCAGGGATTCGACGTCAGAAAAGAGATTTTGGTTATCTTTTTAATTTTATGAACGGCTCTTAATAGCAAAGAAAAAATCGAAATATCTTTGATACTATGACATGAATCATGATAGCAAGAAATAATCTTATCTTTTTCTTCTTTGGTAAAATCTTTACCGTAAGTATTGACATTTTGACCGAGTAGAATAACCTCCTGCCAACCTTTTTTGCCGAATTCTTTTATTTGACAAAGAATGTCTTCAAAGGGAAAAGAAATTTCTTTACCTTTGGCATATGGGACAACGCAATAACTGCAAAAGTGATTGCAGCCGGTCATGATTGGCACCAAAGCCTTCTGCTTATCCTTTCGGGTCTTAATAGCTTTCATCTTTTTAAAATCCCATTCCCACCAGGGCCTAAACTCAGCCACTTGCGGCAGCCTTTGTTTTAATTGTTTGAAAGTATATCTCTTTCTTTCTCCCATAGCTGACCCGACCATACAACCGCTCAGAATTATCTTTGGTCTTTCAAGTTTTAGATTTCGAATTGTACTTTCGCATTTTGTATTTTTAATTTTAAATTTACTAATATTATTAACCAATCCGAAAACCCGATTTTCCGCTGATTCCCGGACCGAGCAGGAATTAATCACTACCTCATTCGCCTCTTGCCAGTTTTTTACCTGTTTCCAACCCCGGCATTCGTAGCCAGCGGCAATCATCTCCGACTCCGCCTCATTCATCTGACAGCCAAAAGTCTTAATGTAATATTTCTTAACCTTAGATTCCATCTTACGGAATTTTTTAAATTCAAAAACAAACTTTTTAGGTATTATAACGCATAAGAGCGAAAGAAGCGCTAGAACCACCTCGTATAGGAACGAAAAAAGAAGACAACCGAGGTTCAAGAAGAAAACCACATCGGGTGTAGAGCTTAGTGTGGTTTTTGAAGTATAAGACCATGTTGTCCCCCATATAGCCGCATACCATTTGGAACTTTCTTATGAGAAACAAGTGTTTTGCAAACTTCAAAACCAAATTTCTTAGCAATTTTTTTAGCATATATCAAAGAAACTTTTAAATTAATCTCATTGATGCGAGCAGGAAGTTCCAAATACCTGCCTTTTAATTTAATCAATTCTAAGAAATTATCTAGTAAATATAAAAATTTAGAAGCTCTATTAATAGAGAACTTATAATATCTACCAAAATAAAGAATTGCTAATCCGTTAGGTTTGAGTATTCGGTATGCTTCCTTAAAATAATTTTCAAAAATCTCAATTTTCTCAACATGCTGCAAAACAATAAAGGAATAAACAAGGTCAACCGAATTCTCATCTAAAGGTATATTTTTACCGTCGGTTTTAATTAACTTGAAATTATGAACTCCTCTTATCTTTAAATCATCTTCTACGATAGCATTACTATCATGGATATCAATCCCAATAGCAGTATTAAAATGTTGCGCGGCTGATAGTAACATCCTTCCTCCACCATGCCCAATTTCTAGAACAATTTTTTCTTCAGGATTTTTTAAGAATATGGCGAGTGGATAGGCTATATGTAGTGAAAAATCCCAATGGCCTTGTACAAGTGCTGAATCAGCATTCTTTGAACTAGTAAACCAGGTAAAAAAATCATTTCTATTTTTTTGTTTAGCGATTTCCCTTTTGAAGCCTTTAATATGATTCTTTTCAATATCTTTTGATACTGCCATAATGCTATCTGATTTCGCCTGACTCTTTTTTATACGAAGTGTTTTGTAACTCAAATAAATCCTGCGTATCATACGAGACGATTGTCTCTTCTTGCTGACTCCAAATTATTTTAGCACTTTGGATAACAAAAATTTTATTCGATATGGAGTCCTGATTTTAATCTTATCAGGATTAGGTTTAGTTTACATAAACGTACTGCATAGCAGTGTTATGTGACCCCGAACAAAACACAGCGAAGTGAAAACACAGCGGGGTGCGTAACGAAGCGGCGCACGTTGCTAATTTGCCCGTAACATCTGCTTGGCTTTTTTTAAAAATACAATATCTCTTTTCTGAATAAAAGAACCCTCATAATTTTTTGGTTTATCATTTTCAACTTTGGAAATTGCGTCCCTTAAAGGCAACCAAACGAGTTTAAATCCTTGACTTAATTCCTTTTCCGTGAAATCAGGCTTACCTTTTGAGATTACTTTCCCAAGATAACAATATGATATTTGTTTCAAATTCCATTTTGAGCGAAATTCAATAACCTGACCAATTTCACCTGTGACTTCTATTTCACTTCCGACTTCCTCTTTAACTTCCCTGGCTAGCGCTTTCGTTCTATCCTCACCAACATCGATACCACCTCCAGGAAGTTTATGATAGTTATATTTCGAAACAAATAGCAAAGGAATTAGGCCATTCTCATCAAAAAGTACAGCTCTTGAAGCTTCCCTAATTTCCAAAGTTGATTCATCACTAGGAAATTCTTTATCTTTTATTTCTTTCAATATTTCCATAACAAATTTGGAGAAGAATGTCTGTCAGGATTTCTTTTCAAAAGTAAAATTTTTCGCCAAATTTGACGATACCAATTACGGTAGCATATGTTTTCATAATAGCAGTTTATCTCACTATACTTCCGGCGGGAATTTCTTTTTCAGGATATAACAGTACCGGCTGACCATTTACGTCAGCGGCAATAATCATTCCATGACTTATATAGCCTCTGAAAGTACGCGGCTGGATATTCATCAAAACCGGCATTTCTTTACCTACCAGCATTGATGGATCAGTAAAAAACTCAGCCATACCAGCGATTATTTGTCTTTCCTCGGAACCAACGTCAAAAATAAATTTGAGTAGCTTAACGGCATCAGGAACTTTTTCTACAGATTTTACCTTGCCGATTTTAATCTCGAGCTTCTTGAAATCGTCGAGTGTAATCATAGTCATATTAATATTAATTCAATTTAATAAGCTTTGCTAGGAGCCGATTTCGTACAACGGCCCGAAGGAAAATTTTAAAGTTTGATTTTTTGGCGTTGCATAAACTTACTAACCACTGTAATTATTTCAGGAAATTCTTTTTTGTTGACGTCTTCTCCAAAATGTCCTTCGTCGCTGTACTCATGATATTCAGCATTGGTCTTTTCTTTAATTAACAATGGCTCAGAAATTGGGATGTATGGATCGTCTTTTGACGCAAATATTACTATCTTTTCGGCATTTTTTTTAATTTTGTCCCATTGCCAAGGTTGGTTAAAATATCCGCTCTTCTTTTCATATTCATCACCCAAATCCGTATAACAAACACCAACTAAGATTGCGAGTTTACATTCATTTTCTTCAAGATATCTTAAAATCGCCACCGCCCCAGAGGAGTGGCCAATTAAAATCGAATCTTCGGTAGATAACTTTTCTTTGATGAAAGGAAGCCAATATTCTTTTCTTGCCAGGTCTGGGTCGGGCATGTTTTCCGCAATTACATCTAATCCTAATTTCTCCAATCCTCTTTTGACATTTTGGAACCAATTATCAGTTATGTATGTTGTTCCATTTCCCGGAATAATTATTGCTTTCATAAGATATTAAGGCTAGTTGGCTGACATAAAGTGTACGATTGCAAAGCCAAAAAATCAAATTAAATATGACGTATCGGCTTAAACGGAGTCCACGAAATGGATTTGGGAAACCGAAGCGCTACAAGGTTCCCGCATAAGCCGTGTTAAGTAAGCCGAGCGATAGCGAGAGTGCAATGTGCCGACCGAACGAAGTGAGGAAAAGTCTCTAAGAGGCACGTCATTGTTCATATCTTTTAACTAATTTTAAAGCAAACCGTTTAGTTTCCTCGTACTCTTTTTTAATTAGTTTTTTGGCTGTATCCGTATGTAATTTATTGAAAAAAAGGTCAATTAAGTCCAAATACTTAAAACAGGCTTCCTTTAATGATAATTCTTCTTTAGAATACATCATAAATGATCTTGCTGTTGCCAATTCATTGAATGCATCCATTTTGTCCGCATCATAAAACAATTTTTCATCTTGTGTTTTTTGCTCTTTATCATGGGAATCAATAACTTTTACAACAGAATCTATCAAATCCTGAGGAAATTCTGGAATCGATTTAAGAAGTTCATTTACATATTTTGCTCCTCCAGTCCCATGACTCTGAGAGTCTCTTTTTACATCATGAAATAGAGCAGCTGTTAATAAAACCAGCTTATTCCCTCGCTCATATTTAAGTAATTTTTCAACATTTCTATAAACATCCGTTACATGAGCAAAGTCATGAAAATGTTTTCCTTTCCCCATAATTTCTTTTGATTTTTCTTTCAACCTTTCTAATAAAGTTTCTTGTCTCATATTTTTACCAATGACATTTTACTATTTAATAATTTCTATTTAAAGAATAACGCATCATTCAGTGGTTGTTTTTTTCCTCGAGAATCATTTTAAATTCTTCATCATTCAAATCGAGTAATTTTGAATCTCTCGAAACCAGCGAATCAGTAATTTCTTCTCCATACCAATCAGGAATTTGAAAAAAGCTTGCTTCTTCTTCCGAACTAAACTCGACTTCGATTTTTCTTAGACCTTCGTATTTACCGTGATATATCTTAATGGAAACGTCGGGATCAGAACTAATATTGTAACTCTCTCTTACTATTGTAGCAGAGCAAAGCCGCTTTAGTTTTCCGAACTCATGTTTAAAAATCGCCAACTTTGTTTTAATTGCTTTCAACTTATTAATTATTTCTTTACGTTCAATCTCATATTTGTTGCCAATCTTTTGAACACGCAGTTCAATCACCTCATCTCGGTAAATATAATAGCGTTCACAAACTACCGATTTTAAATTACTTAAATCAGGCATCTTTTTAATCAAAAATTTCCGCTCGATTTCGTTACCCAGCTTTTTTTGATTCATTATGATTTTTAATTTTTAGCCAGAAAAATAGACGGGTATAATTTATTCTTTTTACGAATTATTTTCGTAATTTCATTAAAACCCTGCGTATTATCCGAAAAGATCGTTCCTTCTTGCTGACTTAAAATTATATCAGCACTTGTAACAAGTAAAAGAAATTAGTTTGCCAATATTCAATTATTCTTTTCCGGTAGCTTACTAAATTTTATTCTTTCCTTAACATGAGCAATAATATCAAGTGTCGTCTTTATCACAACCAGCATTACCAGCAAGAAAACAGGCGCATTAAAAAGAACAAAAATAAATCCGCCAAACAAAATCGATAAATGCATTATCACCACCCGGCCATAGGGCTGAAACATCAGATTTTCGAGATTGGACTTGAGATACTCTTTTCCGAGAAGGTAATTTTGAATAAAAGAAAGTCCGTGGCTTACAAAGAAACCAATAATTCCAAAACACAAGGGCTTTAAAACACCCGGTAAATAATCCATACCGATTATATTACCGGGACTGGTTAAGGCTAAAATAGCCAGACCGTGAATGAACATAAAACCGCCGAAATGAACGATGAAAAATACAATGACAAACAACCTATAAATAACCCCAGGGAAAAGCGTTAAATTCGCATGAATATTCTTCACGAAAAGCATTTTTAAAACGTTGTATAAACCGATAACGCCGCTTTCACACCAATATAAAATCAGAATATCTTGAACACTCCAGCCGAAAAATAGAATACCCAGTAGAGGAATTAAATTCACTACAGCAAGATAAATAACGGAAGGGTACATTAATATTGGCATTACATCACTATTCTATAACCCAGTTTGATTTCTCTCAAGTTTTAATTTATCTATAGCCAGTAAATGCAAAAGAAAAGCACCCAAGAAAAAGTGCGATTCCAGAAGGATATTTTTGCCTGAAATTATCTCAGGCGCCTTAAAATGCAAAGAGCAAGCAAGATAAGCCGCCAAAAAGGCAATTTTAGGAAGGAAACTTTTTTGCCGGTAAATCTGGGCAGATAAAAGAATCATTAAGGGGATCAGGATCACATAGTGATGAATCCAGACAAAACTGGGTAAAAATAGCGTCATTACCGTCAGCAAGCCAAAGTAAGAAACCGCCTGATTTTTACTTCTCAGAAAAGTAATCACCAGCACCAAAGAGATCATAATCCGAGTTGCTAACCGGAAGAGATCAGCTATTTTTAGACGAAGCAAGAAGCTGTTTAAGGATTGATCGAAATACGAGACCGTTCCGGCCTTAAAAAAGAGATTCTGACCAATACGGCCAAAATAATCAGTAATCAAGCCCGGTTTAAAGAAAATCGCTGTCAGTATGATTCCTAAAAGACAGGTAGCAACAAAAGCAAGACAAGCTTTTTTCTTTTTCTCCTTAATAAAAAAAAGAACCAGTACAGCGGGGAAAATTTTGATCAAGGAGGCAGCAGCCAGCAAAACTCCGGCCGGAATGTCTCTTTTTCTAACCAATAAAATGTAGGAAAAGGTAACTAGAAAAAGGATTACCAGATTGATCTGGCCTAAGGTAAGGGTAAACTTAGTCGGAAAATACTGAATAAAAAGCGTGCCAAGTATTAAAAAAGCAGGCCAACTTATCTTTTTAGTAAACCAAAGCCTAACTAACAGAAGGATGGTACCGAAAAGGCCCAGTAGAGAAATAAAAAGTAAAACCCAAAAAGAAACGGTTTTTGGTAACAGCAGCAAGAAACTGAAGAAGATGAGGGCGGTCGGCGGATAGTTAAAAGGGGGGATATCGGCAGTGGGTAATTTTTGATAAACATTCCCTCCGTCCACGGTAATCCTGGCTGCCTGCCAATAGACATTAAAATCAATCGGCTCTCCTTGCTGAAATAAAAAATATAATTTAGTCAGCTGCTGACCTAGGGCGACTAAGAAAAGCAGCCACCAAAAAATAGCCGTTTTTCTATTCATCAACCAAAATAATATACAGCAATTAAGTAATTTGAAACTTGGATTTTCTCATTGACGGCTTGAGTTAATCGATTGTCTCTGGTAAAGATTCGTGGTATACACCAGAAATACTGAAAGCTAACACCGCTGATACCAAAAACACCAGAGCAATCCCCTGTCTTTTTGTATTAATAGCCTCGGCCACTCGAGTAACAAATGACGGGGAAATACCCAGTCCTAAGCAGATATTAGCAACCCGATCAATATAAGAACGGCCTTGCAATAGTTCCTGAGCAACGGCCGCCCTAGCCATAGCCGTACCCAAATTAGCTAAGTTTAATGACGAACTGTGTTTCCTAAACCAAGTCTCATGTAATTCCTTAGGAGTTGAAACAATTGTTTCTGTCAGTTCGGTTAATTCTGGCATAGTTAACAGGTGCAACTAATTAAAAACTTTGCCCGGTAATTATTTCCAAATTAAATTCAGGAAAGTTTTTCCGTAACCGGCTTTAGCTTTTCTTCTTTAACTTCAACTTTAATATCCTTAATCAGTTTAACACTGATAGAGGCAACTTTGGCTCCAGAGGAAACCACAAATCCCATCAGTAGAAAATAAAGACTCATATTGGTTAAATCATTAACCAGTTCATCCGGCAGCAACTTCATCTCCGAACTGTCCTGTTGGGGCGAAGCGATATTTTTCGGTAGGGACAGGCCATCCGGCAAACTCATACCTTCAGGTAATTCAAGCTGAAGGCTTTGCTGGCCGGGTAGACTAATAGCCGGCATCTTAACATGAAAAAGACGGGGAGCTTTTCTGTCTCCGGTAAAAACTTGATAGAGGGAAAACGTGCCGGCAACGATAGTAACAATTCCCACCAGCAGTAAAAAATAACCGATAATTTTTTCGGTAGCCATAGAAACCTCCTTTTGTTTATTTTTCTAACTTGAAGCGCTGCTATAACGCTTCAGCGCATAGCGCCAAAACTTAAGCGATAAAACTAAGATTAAAAAACCGAATCCGCATGATCCAAATATGATTGGCCAGCTTGACAAGCCCATTAAAGCTTTAGCCGGTACGGTTACGACAATCACGACTGGAAATATTAGAGTCAGCAGCAGCCTCAAGCCGGGTGAATAAATGTCAGTCGGAAAGCGGGCTAAATTAAAAAGGTCCCGCCAAATCCAAACCAAATGATCAACTTCGGTAGTAATGACACCGATTGAACTGACAAATAGGTGAACTGCAAAACCGACAATCAGAGAATTAAAAAAAAGAAGGGAAAACAGCAACAGGTCTAACCAGGAAAAGGTTAACTGGTAGGCAATCAGATACCAGACTGTAAATCCGATAAGGGGAAAGAGGGTCACAAAATCGAAAAAGTCCGTCCAGGCAAAAAGAGGCCTGAAAAAAGACGGCAGCGGTTTTACTAAATCTAAATCAAAATCACCGCTGACGATCCGCCAGCGGAAAACATAAACCCCGCGAAAAAGAAATTGGCAGGTAATATCAACCAGATTAAAAACTAAAAAAAATAGGATTACTTGCTCACGGGTATAACCGGCAAGCGTCTCGGAAGCAGCGAGAACGGAGAAAAGAAAAAGGGAAAAGAAGAAAAAACGGACAATTTTACCGATCAAAAAAATAAATCCACCCCAGTTACTGGTTAATTGATCCTGGGCCGACATTTTAGCCATCAATAACCAAACTTTTAAAAATTTTTTAGCGTTTTTCATTTAAAAAAGCGCCCAAACAGTAAATCATCCACCATAAGCAGTATAGGTTTTTATCCCTTTAATCCAGGTTTTTTTAAGGATAACCCAGAAAGAAATCACCCAAAATAGAGAGATCATGATTAATTTAAGCTGTTGCCTCGGATCAATCTGGCCAAGCCAGATTTTAAGCGGAAAGAAAATCAGATAAGGAAAAGGGGTCAGGGAGGCGATTTTTACATAAACAGCCGGCAAGACATCAAGAGGGAAAATACCGCCTGAGAAAAACTCCAGAAAAATAATCCCAAACAGCCAGCGCGGCGCCCACGGCTGGTCAACCCAAAAGGAAAGCAGCGACAACCAGAAACTGATCAGAAAATAAAGAATAATCGAGATAAACGATGCAACTAAAAAAGCAACAAAAGTAAGCTGACTTTTGGGCAGATAGAGAGAAAATTTAAAAAACCGGAGGACAAGCGCAATTTCGAAAAAGGAAAAAGTCAGGTTAAGCAATTTATCCACTAAATCACGCGTAAAGTAAATCTTCATAATTCCGATTGGTTTAAGCAGATCTTTTACCAGTTCTCCGGAATTTATCCGGCCGGCCAAATCGGCTGTCCGGGAAGCCAAAACAACACCCCTTAAAAAGGCAACCCCAATGACATAAGTTAATATCTGTTCTTTCCGGTAGCCTAAAAGTTCCGTCCGGCCGGCGTAAAGTGCCAACCATAAGAATATCAAGGCTAAAAAGCTAATCAGGTTTCTAAATCGCCAAAGGACAAAACTCAGGCGATAGGTGAGATATTCCTGAAAAACGGTTTTGCCAAAAAAGAAGTATTTTCTCATCACTCTATTCTAAATTACTAGGCATAATCCTTGCCGGTAAACAGTTCCCGGATGATATCTTCAATCTTTTCTTCTTCTAGCGTCAGGTCGGCGACCGGAAACTGGCGCAGCAGTTCGGCGGCCGCCATGGGTGCCGTCGCTCTTTCCACTGAAAGAATCGCTTTGGGAAACTGATATTGTTTTATTTCGCCGATCTCTGATAATTTTTTTGGGTCGATTTCTTTGGCGAAAACGACCGAAAGAACCTTATGATCAGCATATTTTTGGATTATTTCTGCCAATTTACCGTCAAAAACTAATTTTCCTTTATCGATAATAACCACTCTTTCACAAAGCTCTTTAACATCGCCCATGTAATGAGAAGTTAGAATGATAGTCGATTTATACCGCTGGTTATATTCCTTGATAAAATCGCGCATCTTTTTTTGCATCACCACATCCAGACCAATGGTCGGCTCATCCAAAAATAAGACTTTAGGCGAATGGATCAGAGCGGCAATCAGTTCGCATTTCATCCGTTGACCGAGGGAAAGTTTACGGGTCTGAACCCGCAAAACCTCTTCAACTTCCAGGAGTTTGGTTAATTCGGAAAGAACTTCGTCGTATTTTTTCTTGGGTACCTCATAAATTTCCCGATTTAGGATGAAAGTTTCAATCGGCGGCAAGTCCCACCAAAGCTGATTTTTCTGGCCCATAACCAACGAGAATTGCTTTTGGAACTCAGGCTTTCGATCCCAGGGGTTAAATCCCAGAACATCAACCTTACCACCGTCCGGATAAAGCAATCCGGAGAGGCACTTTAAAGTCGTGGTTTTGCCGGCGCCGTTGGGACCGATGAAGCCGACCAATTCCCCTTCGTCAATAGAAAAGGAGACATTATCAACCGCTTTAACAGTTTTGTACTTCCTCTTGAATAAAGATTTAAGAGACCCCAGAAGACCGGGTTCTTTTTGATGGACCTTGTAGTATTTCCTAAGATTTTTTACTTGAATGATCGACATTTCATCTCCCCTAGTGATTATAGTTTAAGAACTGGCTGATTGGTAGTGCCTCAAACCCCTCTGCCAAACCAAATCAGAAACAAAATATAGAATTAAAAGAATCGCCGCTCCCAAAAACAGGTAAAACCAACTAATTTTCCCCAAAAGAAAAGCCGTCGGAAAATAAGCAAAAAACAAGATCGGCAAAAAGAAAGTCAGAAAAATCCGAACCGAGGGAGCGTAAATCTCGGCTGGATAACGACTAAAATCAGTAGTATCAAAAACCAGGTCCATAAAAGCTCGAGAATCAATAAAAAACAGAGCCAAAGAGGCAAAAATAAAATAGAGAAAATAGGCGATCCAGTAACCAATTAGCAAAAAGGCAAAAAAAGCCAGAAGTCTCGGAAAGACAATCCGATTAGTAATTTTTAAAAAGGCAAAAACAAAAACAAAAAGAGAATTAGCCAAACTGCCCCAACTAGTAAAATCAATTAACTTAAAAGAGGCGGTAAAACGGGGGCTCAACGGTTTCAAAAGTTGATAATCAAACCGACCCCAACGAATATCGTCGACAAAAGTTCTTAGGTTTTGAATAAAGGTTGACCAAGACAAAAGAAAAACAACCTCCTGAACACCGGTTAAAAAAACAATTTCCCAAAAAGTCCAGCCGCCCAAATTATTGACCCGAGAAAAGATAGTCAGCAAAAAAACGATCATCGTCGCCAGCCAGATAATCGGTGCCAACCCCATAACCATGGCATTAATTCTAAAAATGAAGAGGTCAATCAAGCTAAACTTAACAAAGAGATGGTAAATCCGAAAATAGCGCTTCAGTCTATTGACCCACCGCTTCATATCTTTTTAATCCTTTCTGCCAAAAGCGTTTTAGAACCCAATAACCTAAAAGTAACCAGAAAAAGACTAACAAAAATCCCCTGGTCATTTCCCAATTCGACAAAGTCCCCTGGTAAATCTTAACCGGAAAGTAAAGGACGTACTGAAAAGGCAAAAAAAGAGCCGCTTGTTTCAAAAAGCCAGGCAAAATATCCAAGGGCATTAACTCGCCGGCAAAAAAACCAATAGTTAAACTAACCACGGTTTCAAACAAGCGGATATCCGTCACCCAAAAAGAGAAGCTGGCCATAAAAATATTGACTAGAAAGTTAAGGGCTAAAGAAAAAGGTAAGAATAAAAGAAACAGCAAAACAGTTTTGACTGAAGTGATTTCAAAGACATAAGGAACAACAATTAAGGCAATGACTAAAAAAAACAACCTCATTAAGCCATCAAAGAGTCGGTCAGCTCCAAACAAAGAAAACCAATATTTGAGATAACTGACCGGCTTGACCAGATAGCGGGAAAGCTGGCCGTTTTTAATTTCTTCCCCAATCGCTCGGCCGGTATTGCCCCGATTGGCAAAATGAATCACTCTGACCATCACTAAATAAGTGACCATTGAAGGAAGGGTGTAGCCACCAAAGCTTTCGACTTGATTAAAAACTGCCCCCCAAATAAAAATCAAAACCACTAAATAAACCACGTTCCGCATCATGTGGGCTAAAAATTCAGCCCGATACTCAAGACTCCTTTGCCAAGAGATTTTGAAAATCGCCCAATATTTTTTCATCGGTTTTTAGGAACTGGCTGATTGATAATGCTTAAGAGCAAACTGCCAAAACTTTTGGGAAACGATAAACATCACCAAGCAAATCACCAAAGCAACCGGCAGTTTCTCAAAGCCGGCTCTTTTCAAGAGTACCTCAACCGGAAAAGTGGCCACAAAGGCAGCCGGAATAATGTAGGTAAAAAAGAATCTGGCTCCGGTTTTAAAAATATAGACAGGAAACCGACCAACCTCGATCGTCTCGGTAAACAAATCGCTTAGATTAAAAATCCTGATAAACCAAATATTAGTGGTGGCAAAAATAAAAAACAGATTATAGAAAATAAAAATTCCCGAGAAAAAAAGCAGAAAAAAATTAAACCAATTTATCAAAGAAAGCCGAATCTGAAAATCGGCCAAATACCTGGCTATCAGGAACATTAGAAAAACCATTCTCGGATAATGATCAAATTCAAAATAGCGAGCCGAAACCAGAAACCGGGAGTTGATCGGCTTCAATAGGGCAAAATCTAGTTCGCCCTGGCGAACAAGCCGGGAAAACCGCCTCAAATTTGCCATCACAAAGGTATTAAAAAAATCGAAAAACAAAGCCTGAACACATACCAGAAGCAGAACCTCCCCTTTAGTCCAACCGACAATCTTTTCAACTTGGCCAAAGATCAGCTCGATTGAGTAAAATATCAAACCAAACCATAAGAAATTCATTAATGCCCAAGTTAAAACATTAAATCGAAACTCCAGATCTCTCATCAGGCAGTTGGTAAAAAAATGAAAATACAGCGAAAAATAGCGCTTCATCTTTATTGTCCGAAACTGGTATAAGCCCGCCGGCCGCGGGACCAAGTTATTTTATAAATAAAAAGTAAAATTCCTAACCAGAATAATTGAATTACTAATCCCTGAAAAATTTCAAAAACCGATAATTTATTGAAGTAGATCTCCAAAGGAAAAGAGAACATGTACCGAAAAGGTAAAATTTTGACAACTGTCTGGCCTAAACCGGCAGGAATAAAGCTTAAGGGAATCACCCGGCCGGAAAGAATCGTCCTAGCAGCCCAGAACAAACTGTCAATCGCATAAACCTCGGTAAACCAAAAAGATAACAATCCAAGACTAAGGCTTAAGGTATAGATAATGAAAATGGCCAGAATTATGGTTAATAAAACCAAAAATAAATTAACGGGCGAGAACTGAAAAAAAAGATATTGCCGAAGAAAAACGGCAACTATCGAGGTGGAAATCAGGCCAACCAGCAACGAGACTAAATGCCAGCCTAATTCCTGGCTAAACTTCTGCCAATAAAGAGAAATTGGCTTGGCTAAAACCGTCAAGATAATTTCTCCGTTCTGAATTTGATCTGTGATTTCATAAAAGGGCAGCCACAACGTTAACCAGTCCAAGAAAAGAGCAACAACATAATAAGTAATCAGCTCCGGCTTGGTATAACCGCCAAGAATTTCATTTCCGGAGATAGAAAACCAAACCGCAATAATCGTTACCAAGGAAAGAAGGTTACTAACCAACCAAATTAACATCGGTCCACGATAGACAAAAGCGTTCTGAACACTGACTCGACAAAAAGCCCAATACTTTTTCATAAATTGATTATAAACCAAGGGGAAAAGCCGAGCGAGACCAACGACGAAATCTAATTGATCGGATAAAGAAGTAACATTAAGCTTTACCGAACCGCCTGTTTAAGGGGTTTTCCGGCGACAAAACGCGGCGCCCGGTGGGCTTTAACGACTTTTTTCTCGCCGGTTCCTGGCACCAATACGGATTTATCCTTCACACTAACAACTTTGAAGGTTCCAAAACCGGAAAGAAGCACTTTTTCTCCCTTTTTCAGCGCCTTGATAACTTCATTCAAGAAGGCATCAACTGCTTCCTGAGATCCCTTCTTGGTTAAATGAGATTTCTTGGCTATTATATCAACTAGCTCCCTCTTAATCATGGGACCATCCTTTCCGGGCAGGGTGATTGATAAATAGTCGCTTTTCCTTTTAAACTAACACTGAATAACTAATTTGTCAAGATAAATAGGCAAAAATTAATAACATTTATTTTGCCTTCGTGGTTTCAGTGGTCCGCGACTCACGGATGCAAGTTACTTTAATTTGACCCACGTAAGCGACTTTCTTTTCTAATTCTTGACTAATTCTATGAGCCAACAGAGGCAGCTCTTTATCGGAAACCGCCTCGGGCTTAACCAGGACTCGCACCTCACGGCCTGCTTGATAAGCATAGGCTGCTTCTACCCCTTCTATATTAGAGGCGGTTTCCTCGATTTCAGTCATCCTTTTAAGATACTCCTCGTGGGGCTCGTAACGCGCACCGGGCCGGGCTCCAGAAACGGCATCAGCAACCCATACGATCCGCGATTCAGCCGAAGAAAATGGCTTATCTTCATGATGTTCTTCGATGCAAGAGATCACTTCCGGTGGTAAATGATATCGTTTAGCTAAATCAACCCCCAAATTAACATGGGTTCCCTCTTCCTCAGTAACGACTTTACCAATATCATGGAGGAGACAAGCCAAACGGATAACATTAACATTAGCCTTGAGTTCATTAGCGAGAGCAACTCCAATTTTAGTTACTTCGAGGGTATGGACTAGTAAATTCTGTCCAAAAGAAAACCTGAATTTATACCTTCCTAAAAGCTTCATTAAATCAGGATGGAGCCGGTAAACACCGGCCCGACGACAAAGTTCTTTACCTTGTTCTATAAGAAGATGTTCCACCTCCCCCTTGGTCCGTGTCACTACCTCTTCGATTCTGGAGGGGCGAATGCGTCGATCTTTAACCAGTATTTCTAAGGCCCGACGGGCAATTTCGCGCCTAATCGGATTAAAAGAAGAAATATAGACATCGCTAGTTTCATCCAGCTCAATCTCAACACCGGTAGCCTGTTCGAAAGCACGAATATTCCGACCTTCACGGCCAATTATTCTTCCTTTTATCTCCTCATCAGCCAGTCTTAGGGTAGAGACCGTATACTCTACTACCCAGTCAGTCGCACCTCGCTGCATCGCCTCAACTAAAACCTCTTTTGCTTTTTCTTCAGATCGTGCCTTAATTTCTTCTTCTGCCTCTTGAACCCGAACTGAAATCTCCTCCGCTAACTTCTTTTCTGTCTTATCGACAATGATTTTCTTGGCCTCTTCCCGAGTCAGGCCGGCGATCTTCTCAAACCTAGCCACCTGTTCTCTCTTGAGCTTTTCGATCTCTTCCAGTCTTCTTTCGACTTCCTTTCGGCGTTCCTCAATAATTCTCTCTCTCTCTTCTAAAATACCCCGCTTGCGTCCCATTTCCGCTTCCTGAAGTATAACCTGCTTTCTTAATTCTTCTGCTTCTTGCCCCATTTTAGCTGCACTTGTTTCAGCCTCAGACTTAATTCGCGCCGCCTCTTTCTTAGCCTGATCGATAAGCTCTTCTATTTGAACTTTGGGAACGGTAACTTTAACCTTCCTGAGTTTAGCCTTTACGGGCTCAGGAATCGGTTCCTCTTTAACCGGTTCTTTCGAACTAAATTCTCCAGTTAAAACCTGCTTAAGCCTGGCAAAAATTGAAGCCATAAACCCTCCTTATTAGGCAGTTTCCCGGCCAAAAAAAGAAGACTAACGCTTAAAGATTGCTTAAAAAGAGTAACCGCTGATCTTGGCTATTTTTGAGGTAATCATGATTAAGTGTCTTCTTATTTTTAGGACGAATCTGCCCAGTGCTATTATTAATCCTAATATTAAAACTACCTAATTTTACCGCTTTTTTAAAAATGAATCAATCACCTTCCTAATAGTTTGCCAACCGAAACCATGCCGACTCAAATAAACCCCTATTTTCTGCCGCTCGCGACGATTGGCTATTCTCAACAAATGACTTTTTTTAAACTTCCTGACCACTAATTCTTGTCCGATTAAAAACTCATCTAATAATTCATCGACTGCTTTACGAGCTAGTTTTTCTTCGACTCCTTTCTGACGCAGTTCCGCCAAAACCATCTTTTTCCCTCGCGGCCGAAATTGGGCTCGCTGCCGACACCACCAACCTGCAAAAGCATAATCATCAACTAAACCCTGTTTTCCTAAATCGATCACTACTTTTTTAATCAGCTCCTCTTTTATCTTGTTGCTCTCTGTGGCAAAACCCAAAGCCCGAAACTCGATATTTAAAGCTTTCTTTTTCAAATAATCTCGGATTTCCTTTTCAGATCGAGGCCGAAAGGAGAGAAACCTCAACGCCTGATCGTAGAGGTTTTGGAGTTTATCCTTAAAAAACAAGTCTGCAACCTGATTTTCCGAAAGTTCCTGGCCAACTTTAAGACGGGATTTAACCGCTTCCTCAGCCGATAAAGCAAAACCAAATTTACCGTCAAGGTAAATATTGAAACGGAATTTTCCTTTTTGAGGTTTAATCTGAGTAATCTTGATCATAAGTCAATTTCTTGGAAATCTATTTGAAGAACTAAGGGCTAGTAAAACTACCTTTATTAACGGCAAAGAATTCTAATCCAGCCGATAAATACTATTTACTCTCTTTGACTTTGTTCCAGATTGCATCTTTCAATTTTCCCGCTATTTTAGGATTGTCTTTTAGGAAAAGTTTTGTTGCTTCACGACCCTGACCGACGACTTTATCTTCATAGCGGAAAAAGGCGCCTGACTTGGTTAACAAATCATAATTAAGCCCAAGGTCAACCAGATCACCTTCCCGAGAAATGCCGCCAACATTCATAATGTCGAATTCTGCCTCTCGAAAGGGAGGCGCGAGTTTGTTCTTTTTCACCCGGGCCCGGTGGCGCGAACCAATAACAATATCGCCCTCTTTGATACTTTCGATTTTCCGAAGATCAATAATCACTGAAGAGTAAAATTTAAGCGCTAGGCCTCCAGGCGTTGTTTCCGGGTTGCCAAACATAACTCCAATTTTATGACGAATCTGATTGGTAAATATAACAACGGTCTTGGATTTGGAAATCGAAGCAGTTAGTTTGCGCAAGGCTTGAGACATAAGACGGGCTTGAACTCCGATCATGGCGTCGCCCATCTCTCCTTCGATTTCCGCTCTCGGAACCAGAGCGGCTACCGAATCAATCACGACGACATCGATCGCCCCGGAGCGAACCAGAGTTTCAACTATCTCTAAAGCCTGTTCACCGGTATCCGGCTGAGAGACCAAGAGCTCATCTAAATTAACCCCGATACTTTCGGCCCGGCTTGGATCTAAGGCATGTTCTACATCAATAAAAGCAGCGACCCCGCCTTTTTTTTGGGCTTCAGCAATTACATGAAGAGTCAGGGTAGTTTTTCCTGATGCTTCAGGACCATAAATCTCAGCCACCCGGCCTCGGGGTAAACCGCCAATCCCTAAAGCAACATCTAAGGCAATTGAGCCGGTAGGGATAATATCTACTTTTCTAACTTCAGGTTTAGCGCCCAGTTTCATAATTGCTCCTTTACCGTACTGCTTTTCAATTTGCTCCATTGCCATCCTAACGGCTGTCAGTTTTTTGATATCTTGAACCATAATTCCTCCCGCGCTTAATTATTTAATAAAGAGACAGCTAACCAACTTATTGTAAAGATCAGGTTTAATTGTTTCCATCTTACCAAAATAAACCCGAAAAGAACAAGACCCACTTTTGTGATAAAATTAGAAAGTGTCGGAAAGTGGCGCACTTGTCCGCCGAAAATTTCGGGGCGTAGCTCAGAAAGGCAGAGCACTCGCATGGGGTGCGAGAGGTCACCGGGGCAGAACCGGTCGCCCCGACCGGTAAATTAGGTTTTTCTAAAAAGCCTCCAGGAAATCCCAAAATAGAGAATAGAAAGATTATAATATGACACTCATCCAAACTCTAATTTTAAGCATTATCGAAGGTATAACTGAATTTTTGCCGATTTCTTCAACCGGACACTTGATATTAGCAAATCGTTTACTCGGCGTTTCTGATTCCAATTTTACTAAGAGCTTTGAAATAGTCATTCAACTCGGTGCGGTTTTGGCGGTTGTCGTGCTGTATTGGAGGCGGGTTTTTACTGATAAAGAAGTTTGGAAGAGAGTAATAATCGCTTTTATCCCAACCGCAATTTTAGGGTTTATCTTTTACAAATCGATAAAAAAATATTTACTTTCAAACGGCGAACTAACTCTTTGGTCGCTTTTTCTCGGTGGAATCGCTTTGATTGTATTTGAGCTTTGGTATAAAAAGAAAAACTCTGCTATCGATATCGAATTACAAAAAATCGACTATAAACAGTCGATCGCCATCGGCATCGCCCAATCAATCGCCATGATTCCGGGAGTATCGCGGTCAGCGGCAACTATTGTCGGTGGTCTAATTATGGGAATTAGCCGCGAGACCATTGTCGAATTTTCGTTTCTTTTGGCAGCGCCGACCATGGCAACGGCCGCCGGTTTTGATTTATTAAAAAGCGCAGGCAATTTTTCTTTTAGTCAGTTTCATTTATTGACAATCGGCTTTATTATCTCCTTTATTGTTGCCTTGACAAGTATAAAATGGCTGCTCAACTTCATTAAGAGCCATACTTTCATTCCGTTTGGCGTATATCGGATTATTGCTGCTATATTATTTTGGTTATTTGTTATTCGGTAATGAGATTAAATCCAGTTACGAGAATCAAATAAGATTATGAATAATATAAAAAAATCTAGTTTACCGTTTGTCGTATTTTCAACCGGCGCCTGTGTCTTGGTCATGGAGGTTATTGCGACTAGAATTTTGTCTCCGTATTTTGGCAATACAATTTTTACTGTTTCCAGCGTCATCGGCGTCGTGTTAGCGGCCTTAAGCGTCGGGTATTACTTTGGCGGCAAACTGGCCGACAAATATCCTTCGGAAAAATTCTTCTACACCATCATTTTAACAAGCGGGCTAAGTGTTATCTTTCTTCATCTACTTAATCTGTTCTTACTGCCAACGCTTGGATATGGCCTCTCGATTGTGAGCGGGCCCATTATTTCTGCGGTTATTTTATTTTTTCTGCCCAGTTTACTGCTTGGTACGCTGTCCCCGTTTGCCATTAAGTTACAAGGATTACGTTTCCCTGAAAAGGGGATCGGGAGTATCACTGGGGAAATCTTCTTTTGGTCAACCTTGGGTAGTATATTCGGCAGTTTGTTTACCGGATTCGTACTCATTCCTCAATTCGGAATCAATCAAATTATTTTAACCATTGCCCTAATCCTCACGATTTTAGGACTAATCCCGCTTTTGAAACCTGGAAATTATTATAAATCACTTTTACCGATTGTTCTGTTTATCATAGTCGGAGTTTTCTTGATAGTTACTGTCTCTTCCTTCAAGAACAACAATATTATTTATAGCCATGACGGAGTCTATGAGAAAATCACGATTTACGATGAAGAATATAATGGAAAACCAACCAGGTTTTTCCGACAGGATCGCAATAATTCCGGAGCCATGTTCCTTAATTCTAATGAGTTGGTTTTCGGCTACACAAAATATTACGCGTTATATCAGATTTTCAAGCCCATGGTAAAAAACGCTCTCATTATCGGCGGGGGTGCATATTCAATTCCGAAAGCACTGCTTAATGATATTCCCGGCGCAACTATTGATGTATCGGAAATCGAGCCGTCCCTTTTTGAACTTGCCCGAAAGTATTTCAGGGTAACTGAAACAGAGCGTTTACACAACTATACAGAAGATGGGCGCAGACTGCTTCATGATACTGACAAGCGGTACGACTTGATATTTAGTGATGTCTACTATTCCTTATTTTCCATCCCCGCTCATTTTACAACTCAAGAATTCTTTAAAATTGCAAAAAGTAAGCTAAACGATGACGGTATATTCATCGCTAATTTAATAGGAGATTTATCGCAGCAGGAACCATCACTAATTATGTCGGAAATAAGAACATTCCAGACTGCTTTCCCAAACTGTTATTTTTTTGCCGTCGACTCGCCGGATAAAATCGAATCGCAAAACATTATTTTCGTCGGCTATAATAGTGATAAAAAGATCGACTTTAACGACCAAAAAATCACCGGCAACAAAAATCCGACAATACGGTCGCTGGGGAAGAAAATCATTAATCTGAGCAAATTTGACTTTTCCTCGCATCCGGTAATGACCGATAATTTTTCTCCGGTTGAATATCTGACGGCAAAGGTTCTCCACAAGGAAGAAAAATTATGAAAAAAGTCTCAGTTAAGATAAATGGCAAACTAATATCTACCGACGTAGGAAAAACGATTTTAGATACGGCTTTGGAAAATAAAATCGAGATTCCGTTCCTCTGCTACCATCCGGATATTGAGATAAAACATCATTGCGGGATGTGCTTGGTTAAAATTAGTGGTTTTGACAAACTTAAGCGTGCTTGTTCAACACAGGTAGAAAACGGAATGGAAATATTTACGGAATCACCAGAAATCAAAAAAGAAAGAGATAAAAATCTGCGATTAATTTTAAAAGAACATCTTTTAGAGTGCGACGATTGCGTCTGGTTTGAACATTGTAAACTTTTAGAATTAGTCAGAAAATTCGAAATAACGCCAAAAGGTAAAAAAAATGACGCCTACCAGGTTTTACAAACAGGAACAATTGTTTTCGATCAGACAAAATGCATCGGTTGCGAGAATTGTTTGAGCGTCTGTCCGGTTGATTTCTTAGACTTAAATAAGCTGGAAAAAGTAGAGCCGTCAAGCGACGAAAAAAAAGAGTGCATAAGTTGCGGACAATGCATTCTTCACTGCCCATTCGGCGCAATTGAAGGAGTTGGCGAATTTGAAGAATTAGAGCAGCTATTTAAAGACAAAAATAAAATTACGGTGGTTCAGTTCGCACCGTCTATACGAACAAGCGTCGGAGAAGAATTTGGGATGGAGATGGGAAAAATTGCAACTGGACAATTGGTTTCCGGACTTAAAAAACTCGGCTTTGACTATGTTTTTGATACGGCCTCGGGTGCAGACTTTACGACAATGGAAGAAGCCAATGAACTGATTGAGCGATTGCGAACAAACCAAAATTTGCCGGTTCTGTCTTCCTGTTGCCCGGCCTGGGTTAAATTTGTGGAATTCGACTACCCGGAATTTATTCCGAACCTGTGTACTTCAAGATCGCCCCAGATAATGCTGGGAGGGATCATTAAAGAATATTGGAGTAAAGAAAAAAATATCGACCCGAAAAATATTGTTGTTGTCTCAATCATGCCTTGTGTGGCTAAAAAATTCGAAATCAAACGAGAGGAATTAAAAATAGAAGGGCGCTACCCGGTTGATTGCGTTTTAACCACCCGAGAATTGGTAAGGCTGTTTAAGAAAAACAAAATTGATTTTAAAAAAATAATACCGCAGGAAGCTGACGATCCACTTGGGTCACCTTCCGGAGCGGGAGTAATTTACGGATCAAGCGGAGGGGTTTTTGAGTCGGCATTTCGAACGGCATACTTCAAAGTAACCGGAGAAGAAATGCCAAAGAATACCGTAAAAGAGATTAGGGGGATGGAGGGAATAAAGAAAAAAGAAATAAAGATCGGCGATGAGATTTTAAGGATTTGTGTAGTGAGCGGTATAAAAAATGCGCAAAAAGTAATGGAAGAGTTAAAAAATAATCCAGGGATATATAACGCCGTTGAAGTTATGGCCTGCCCCGGGGGCTGTGTCGGCGGAGGCGGTCAATCGTTACCGACAAATAAAAGAATAGTCCAAAAAAGATCTGAATCGCTATATTTCATCGACCAGCAGAGAGAACTGAAAGGCGCGCATAACAGTTTGGCGGTCAAAAAAATATATGCTGATTTGTTTTTCAATGATGAATCGGTTAAAAAAATACTCCACACTCATTTTGCGCCTCGAAAAAAATCAGAAATTAAAAAACTGAAAGATTCCAAAGAAACTCATGAATAATACCGAAACCTTAGCCATCAGCAGAGAAAAGATTACCGTTTTAATCCAATTTATTACCTTAGTGGGTGTTGCCACAATAGTCCCCTTATTTCACCAGCAGACGATTACCGGACCAGTTATCAATGCCACGCTTTTCGTTTCAACGATGCTTTTGGGGTTTCAAGCCGGAATTATCGTCGGTTTGGTTCCCAGTATAATCGCCCTTTCAGCCGGTCTTTTACCGCCGGTACTGACGCCAATGATCCCGTTTATTATGGTAGGGAACGCTATTTTGGTGGTGACTTTTAATGTTTTAAAGGACAGAAACTACTGGCTTGGAGTGATATTGGCCAGTATTTTAAAATTTGCTTTTTTGTCTGGTACCAGTTTAACAGTTGTCAATTTACTTTTGAAAAAGGAAATTGCCCGTCAAGCAGCAATAATGATGAGCTGGCCTCAGCTTTTGACCGCTATCGCCGGAGGAGTATTGGCATACTTATTCGTGAAATTTTACAAGAGGAGTTTTTGTTGTTAATGCCCTCAAAGAATAAAATATTTACCAGGATCAAGTTTCTTCTCTGGTTTCTAATTCTTATCCCGTTGCTAATATTAACAAGAAAAAATAGGTCCATATCCCAAGATTTAAAACCCTACCTTAATATCAATAAGCAAAAAATTTATGTAGAAATCGCCGATGATCCGCTGGAAATTACCCGAGGTCTTTCAGGCAAAGAAGCTTTGGAATCAAACCAGGGAATGCTTTTCGTTTTTCAGGAATCCAGACTGACCCCCTTTTGGATGAATAAAATGAAATTCAACCTGGATTTTGTCTTTATTAATGGAAGAGAAGTGGTTGATCTAGCAGAAAATATTCCCTTCCCCAAAACAGGAGAAGCACCCCAGGTAGTAATTTCGAAGAAACCTTTTGATAGAGTTCTGGAAATAAACGCCGGAGAGATTAAAAAATTGGATATTAAGGTTGGCAACCAGATCCTCTTTTTTCCTTAGATTCCCTCCCGTTTATCATTCTGACTCCGATTACTATTAGATGTTCAAAAAAGGCCGTCTTATCAAAGAGCCTGAGTAGCTACCAGTAATTATATCTGACTTAAACTCAAACCAAATGTTAAAATAACCTTATGCAGGAAATTTTTAAAGGAGTGATTTTCACCAAGCACGCTATCGAGCGCCTTTACCAACGCGGCATCGCCCAATCGGATGCCTGGTATACTTTAAGGCGGCCGGATACCAGTATTAGGGGAAAAACTCCGGGATCATTCAAGTTCTATAAGACCTACGGTTTGCAGAGAATCGAAATTATTGCCAAGCAGAATGAAAGAAGGGAATGGGTAGTCCTTTCCTGTTGGTCAAGGATGATCGGTGCCGGTAAACCGATTTTTACCCAAACGAATAATTTCCTCTGGGTAGTTACTAAGAAAATTTTGATAAAGATCTGGCAATTAATTAGAAAGCAGGTTTTTAATAAAAAGAGGGCCTCCAGAAGCCCCCGGGGTGAAATATGAAATGGTAAAGATCAAAAAAAATTATCCGCTTGAAAAGCATAATACTTTTCATCTTGATGTCAAAGCAAAATATTTCACTGAAGTCAAAGACGAAAAAGATATATTAGAAATCCTTAATCAAGAGAAATTAGCTAAGGAAAAAATCCTGGTTCTGGGTCATGGTGCCAATATCCTTTTCAGTCAGAACTTTGACGGTTTAGTCTTAAAAAATTCGCTTCAGGGGAAAGAGATAATCGAAAAAAACCGAAAAGAAATTATCCTGGAAATCGCCGGCGGCGAAGACTGGCCGACCTTAGTCGACTATGTTGTTGATAAAGAGTGGGGGGGAATTGAAAATTTAGCGCTGGTACCCGGAACGGCTGGGGCTGCCCCGGTCCAAAACATTGCCTGTTACGGCCATAATCTAGAAGATTGCTTTATTTCGCTTGAGGCTATTAACTTAATTACTGGCCGGAAGAAGGTTTTTAAGAAAACAGATTGCCAGTTTGCTTACCGAAGCAGTATCTTTAAAGAAAGACTAACGAATCGCTATCTGGTTACCAAGATCCGATTAAAGCTTGATAAAAACCCTAAGCCTGAAATATCCTATCACTCACGTTATGAATCGGTAGAAAAAGAACTGCAAAGAATAGCCAAAAAACCCTACACTATAAAAGATGTTTATCGAGCAATTGTCAGTATCCGGAAAAGGAAGCTGCCGGATATCAGAAGAGTCGGCAATGCCGGATCTTTTTTTAAAAACCCGGTCGTCAGTAAGAAAAAATTGAAAGAACTGCAAAAGAAGGCACCGGGCATTCAATTTTATCCGATCAGTAAATTAACCTACCCAAAACCAGATAGCTTGCCTTTAGAACAGGATAATTACGTTAAAGTCGCTGCCGGTTGGCTACTGGAAGAAATCGGCTGGAAGGGAAAAAGAATCGGCAACTGCGGTACTTGGAATAAACACGCTTTAGTCGTGGTTAACCATGGCCAGGCAACGCCTAATGAATTACTTTCATTTATAGAAACAATCCGGAAAGAGGTATTTAGTCACTTCGGAATTTGGCTCGAGAATGAAGTTGAAGTAATCTAAAGGGAAGATTCCCCAAAGCAGAAACAGGAGAAATACTTAAAAACCGGAAACGATAAACTTATTCTCCCAAAAGGTAAATTTTCTTTGTTCAAGCACTTTGATGATTGCCATGACATCCCCAAAACGCTTATCCAGTTTCTCAATTTCTTTTTTCGCCAGCCATTGGTTCCGACCGCCAGCAAAAGACTTAACCAGCTTTCCCAACGGCTTTTTAACCCGAAAAATAAAGAAAAATTTATCTTCTAAAAGCTCACCTTTTTCCGAAAAATCCATCTTATGTTCTATACCAGTCAAGGAAAACTGACCGGTTAGACCGGTTTCCTCCTGGAACTCCCGAACGGCAGTTTCCGAAACTGTTTCTCCAAAACGTATTTTGCCGGAGACAAAACCGTAATAGCCATAAAAGGGTTGCTTCAGTCTTTGCTGGACTAAATATTTCCGGACCCCGTTTGCCAGTTTAACACCACAAACGACCACACCGATTTTCGCTTGCTTTTCAAATTTTGCCCTCTCGGTGTCAAAACGGTTAGCAAACTCTTTACCCTGGTTAGTCAGACAATATTTTCCATTACCAATTTTCTTAACTAAAGCCTGGTTAACCAACTGCTTGAGATGAAAAGTGAAATGATCGGTCGGAATTTTGTCGGAGTTTAACTCGGAAAAACGAGCCTTCCGTTTAAACAACAGAGCCATCAAAACTTGAGCTTGAATAGAATGAATGTTAATTTCAAAACTCATCTTAGGGATATTGTAACGGTTTACCGCCCGGCGTCAAGTGAAGCCGACTTCACTAAAATAGCACCTTGACAAACCCAATAACTACTACTAGACTAATAGAAGTTATCTAAATTAATTATAAAGGAGAAATTATGGTTCAACGAAACCAGATCTATCGATGTAACATCTGCGGCAACATCATCCAGATTTTGCATGTCGGCGGCGGTCAACTGGTCTGCTGCGGCCAACCAATGGAGCCGCTGGTTGAAAAGACACAAGACCAAGGCAGGGAAAAACATGTCCCGGTGATTGAAAAAACCGAAACTGGAGTTAAAGTCAAAGTCGGTTCGGTCGCCCACCCAATGGAAGAGACCCATTTCGTTGAATGGATCGAGATCATCGCTAATGGTAAGACCTATCGTCAGTTTCTTTCACCTGGCCAGTTACCGGAAGCTGAATTTCCAGTCCAGACAAAAGAAATTTCCGCCCGGGAATACTGCAATCTTCATGGCCTGTGGAAAAACTAAAAAAGACAAAAAGGGCTAAAATATAAGCTTGGGAATTTTTTGTTCTTCTCCGGAAGAATTTGAACACTGGCGTCCTTTAGTCTCAAATTCAAAACATAGTTGATAATCATTTTTTGAAAGCTGAAGATAATCATAACTTTTTCCCGGCTTTGGATCATCAGGCAGTGTTTCTAAATATTGAGGGACTAATTGATTTAATGATTCAGGATAGACGTTATTTTTTACAAAATATTGTTCTAAAGCACCGCTGATTAATACCTGGTCGGCCATTCTTTGGCTGTCACGGGCTTGGGAAAGTTGCCCGACCGGATTAATAGCCACTAGAATCAAAGGCGCAAGAATACTAAGAAGTGATAACAAAGATATTAAAACCAAACCGATCTTTGATTTTTTGCTCGGCGAGAAAACAAATTCGCCTTTAATCCCCTTCAAGTGACGATAGAGGACAAAATTAAAAACCACTAGAAACAGACGACTTAAGAACGATAGTACAGACGAAAGAAGATTGGCTAAAGAGGCAAGCTTAAAAGGAGAAAGAATACCCGAGAGAAGCAATTTAACCGCAAAAAAAATAAGCATATAAACCAAGTTGACAAAAATCAAACGGCCAAAAACCGCCCACCATCTGCCTTTAATATATTGCCGGCTTTTTAAAAGAGCGTTAATTCCTTTTTGGTCTTCAAGAACAGCAATATAAGAAGCGGTAAAAAAACTGACAGCCAAAAAAATTGCCGGTACAACCAGCAGGAAAACAGCCCCTAAAATGACCAAGCCAGACCATGAATAAGTGGAAAATAGAGCACCGATCTTTTTCCGGCCCCGCCGGTATGACTCCCGAATGCCGATCTGTTCCGGCGAGGAGTCCAGGGTAAAAATCAGGGCTGCTTGGCTCCAAGCATAAATATAAACCGTTATCAGGCCTAATAATATTGAAACAACAATTACTGAAACAATCTTGACGACGGAAATATCTTTAACTAATAAGGCAACCCCAAATCCGGCACCAATAAAATAGAGTATGACGATAGGAATAGCAGCTAAGACCGGCAGCAGAATAATTCCTAACAAGGTTTTAATCTGTTTGCTAAAAACTAGCCAGCTTTCTTTAATTAGCGAATCAACGGAAGGTAAAGAATTGCTACTGGCTACCGTTGAGTTCTGAATGGCAGCCGGTGTTTGATTTTGGGCGTCAATCAATTGAAAAGCAGTTTGAATTTCCCCCTCCGGCCAGCCTGCATCCAAAAGACTTTTGGTTATTTGCTCATGTAGCCGCCCCAGCTGAAGCTGTTGCCTGATATAATCCGTTAGTTTTTGATCAACCATAATAGAACAACTACAGTATAGCCGTGTTTTGGATAAACAACAAGAATTAATCAGATAATAATCTCTTAATCACATAAGTTTGGCGGAGCTGATAACCCAGCCGGCGGTAATAATCTCTGACACCAACACCGGCGATCACCGCAACCTTTAGGAAACCGTTTTGGCGGGAGATTTTCTCTGCTTCCTCAAGAAGCTTTTTACCTAATCCCCGGTGCTGACTGGCCGGCTTTTTTCTTTCTGTTAAAGCCAGCGATTGGCCGAAAGTATGAAGTTCCCGAACCAAAGCGGCGCCCTTTAGAACCGGAAAAACATCCTGCCGGTTTTTTCCCGGAAACCTTAATCGCAGCAGAGCATGGAGCCGGTTATCAGAATCTATAATCTGCAAAAAAAATTCCCTACCACCTGAAGCTGGATACCGAGAAATTTTTAATTTTAAATTATTATCTTTAAATTTGCCTTCTCTTATCTCTCGACAGCGGATACATTGACAGGAGGATTTTTGTTTTTGCAGTTCTTCCTGCACCATTTCCCGAATATGGGAATACCGGTAGCCGGCAACGATATTGGCAATCGGAATATCACGACCTAAGCGGTTAATCCGGACATATTCCGGGATATTTTTTTTGATACTTACCAATAGCTTGACTAGCTGCCTGTCCTCAAGCGGCCTGAATTTTCCGGCCAACCAATCCTGATATAACGGACTCTCTTTTAAGACAACACAAGGATAAATTTTAACAAAATCCGGCCGGAAATGTGAATTGCTAAAAGTCTTTTTAAACATAGCTAGGTCTTTGGTAAAATCTGAGCCCGGCAGCCCGGGCATAAGATGATAACATACCTTAAAGCCGTTATCTTTTAATAATTTAGTTGCTTTTACGATTGCCGACAGAGCATGTCCGCGCCTGATGGTTTTAAGGATGACAGGGTACAGAGATTGAACCCCCAGCTCAACCCGCGTCACTCCTAACTGGCGCCAGAATTTAATTTCCTGTTCATTAACCAAATCAGGTCTGGTTTCAACGGTAATGCCAATGATTTTTCTTCTGGCTGACTGGTTGGCTTTTTGAGCCGCCGATAAATTTACTGATTTCTGTTGATTGCAAGCATCAAAGCATTTTTTTATGAAAGCAACACGGTACTGTTTCGGATATGAAGAAAATGTCCCTCCCAGAATAATAAGCTCAATTTTGGATACCTGATGGCCCATCAGCTTAAAAACCCATAACCGGTATTTAACCTGTTCAAACGGATTAAAATCGAGTTTCTTTGCCCGTAAAACCGCCGGCTCATCGGCCAAATAGCTCTTAGGAATCCCGGCTTGGTCAGGACAATAAATGCACTCTCCCGGACAGGGATAAGGTTTAAGCAGAACTGTCAAAGGCGTCACCCCGGAGAGAGTTCGGACCGGCTTAGCCAGAAGTAGCTCCTCAAGCCACGGCTGCTTAGTTAGCCGTCCTTTTTTTAAAAGCATTTGATACTGCCGTAAAAGCTGATATTTTTTTGGGATGGGAGTTACCTTCTCTTTAGCATACTGCCTCATTAACTTTTCTAATTGATGACGGGAATTTACTTTTTCCCGGATTATGGTTAGAATCAAGTCATTCAAATTCATAATCATCGCTAGCCTATTTTACTCTATGAAGCAAATTGACAGCTCACTCTTGGCTTTTTCAACCTACCAATTGGGTACAAAAGTAACCGCCTTCACTATTGACCCAAAAGAGCTTTTCAATATTCAAGCGGGATACAAAAAAAATAGAGAAAATATTAAATAATAAATAGAGGGTCGATTTTAATTCTAGAGAGAATAAATGAAGACAAACGCCCCTTCAGTAAATACGAATCAGCCATCAATAATACCTGATCGACCTATCATTCAAACACAAAATAATAAATTTGTTAAAGTGTTCCTTTATGTTTTTGGGGCAATATTTTTTATGGCTGTTGGAGCTCTCGGCTATGGTTATCTTCAAGACAACAGGGTAAATACAACTACTTCTACAACAAACCTAATAACTCAAATTTCATCGCCCCAACAAGAACAGCCTACCTTGATTACAAAACCTACCTTGTCACTCACAACATCAAATCAACGAGTATATAAAAATGAAAAATATAACTTTAAATTTAATTACCCGCAGGATCGATATTTTAAAGGAGAACTTTCCTCTTCGTTTAGATTGGAAGAAAGAGATTCTCAAATTATCATCATAAACACAACTCATCGAAGCGATAGTAGCACTGAAGATTTTCCAAATGTTTATACAATTTATGACGCAAATACTACTGATAAAAATAACCTGGTAGACTGGTGGCAAAAAAATATGAAGACAGAGATTGGCGGACATAAAATTCCTGGCGATTACAATACTGCTTTAGATGTTATTCCGTTTGATGGTTGTATAGAAGAGTTTTATGAAGATAATTGGCAATGGCCACCCTCTCTTGAAGTTACATTAAAAGAAGGAGTTGAAGAACCGGGCGCATATATAGGTTCAATATATTTTTATTACGATTTCGGAAAGCCATTTATTTTAAATTTTACTGAGGAATCAACGGGGGCTTGTGGAAATAAAGATTCTTATTTGGTATTCACATCTATTTCTAGACTTCATTTTAACTGATACAATCAAGTATCCTAGTCTATCCACCTGAAAAGTAGATCAAAATATTACAAATAATCGCAGTTTTCTATCTCTTCGGGGATTGTTTCTTGTGACGAGCTCTACCGGCCTGACCGGCCTTTCGGCGCTCTCTCATCCGAGAATCACGGGTTAGAAGTTTGTGTTTTTTCAAAAAGGAATGAAATTGCTCCTTATCCAGCTTATCAAGAGCCCGAGCTAAACCGTGGACTACCGCTTCCAGTTGGGCATTTTTACCCGATCCGACAACCTTAACTGTGGCATAGTATTTCCCTAAAACATTACAAATACGCAACGGCTTCGTGTAAAAAACTTCATTTGTTTTCCCCGGGAAGTACTGCGAAATCAGCTTGCCATTAACTAGCATCTCACCTTTACCTAGGTATAAACGGACTCTGGCCGAAGCAGTCTTTCTTCTCCCGACAGCATAGATGAAACTTTTTTTAACAGACTTTTTCTTAGCTGATCGTTTTGCTCTTTTTTTTTGCTCTTCCATAGTCAATTTTAATTTTTCAACTTGTCTTGATACGGATGATTATCGCCGACAAATAGCTTCAGTCTGAACAATCTCTTCTCTTTCAACCGATTCTTAGGCAACATCCCGGATACGGCATGACGAATTATTTCCATCGGATGTTTTTCCATCTGTTTTCGAAAAGTAGTCTCTCTGAAACCGCCCGGATAGCCGGAATGGCGATAATATTTCTTCTGCCCGGACTTTTTACCGGTAACTTTAACTTTTTCGCAGTTAACTGCCACGACATAATCTCCACCGTCCAAGTGTGAAGAAAAGTTAACTTTTTTCTTCCCCATTAACAGTAAAGCGATTTCAGTCGCTACGCGGCCAAGAATTTGATCATTTAAATCAAATAAATGCCACTGTCTAACAATTTCTAAAGTTTTTTTTGAATGAGTTTTTTTCATTTCTCCGGTTTTTCTCCCTTATTGACTTTATTCTTCTTAATTGCTGTTTTTTTATCCGGTTTTCCTTTTTTCTTCTTTTCTTTTTCTTTGGTATTTTCTTGGGTTCGGGCAATCAATTCCAATTTTACCATCATCGCCCGATCGCCTTTTCTCTCTCCAACTCTGACAATTCGCGTAAAACCGCCCTTTCTTCCCTTGAACAGGGGCGCAAGTTTATCAACCAGTTTGCCAACTGCCTTTTTATTCTGCAGAAACGCGTGGATCAGGCGACGTGCATGAATAGTTCTTTCCTTTCCTTTCGTGACCAACTTTTCAAAAATTCTCCTCACTACCTTGGCTTTACTTTCAGTTGTTTTTATCTCTTCATGCACAATAAGAGACTTAATCAGATTCTTAAACAACGCTTGTCGTTGGCCGGTATTCCGATTCAGCTTTTTTTTCTGGTAATGATGCCGCATCTTCCCTATCCTTTCTTAAGAGAAAATCCTTTTTCATCCAAGGCAGCACTAATAATCTTGATCGATTTTTCTCCCAAATTTTTGACTTTAAGAAGGTTCTCGAGAGGTGCCTGAATCAAATCACTCAAGGTACCAAACCCACCCCTTCTTAAGGCATTGGCAATCCGCGTCGGCAGATTAAGTTCTTCAACAGTCAGGTTTAATAGCTCTGAAAAGACTGGTTTTTCTTCTCTTTCTTCTTTCGGCGGTTTTTTAGGATTAACTACTTGTTTAAAAAAGTCTATCAAAATTTTGGCCGCCATTTTTAAAGTTTCCGAGGGAGAGACAGTCTTATCAGTTGTAATCTCCAGAATTAACTGGTCTAAGTCGGTCCGACGACCCACCCGGGTGCTTTCCACTTTATAATTAACACTTAAAACCGGTGAAAAGACAGCGTCAATCGGAATCAAACCCAAGACATTACTCGCCCGTCCTTCAGCGGGTAAATAACCGAAACCACGTTCGACTGTCAGCTCGGCCTTAATGGTATTTTGAGCTGAAGCAAGATAACCTATCACCAGTTCCGGGTTGACAATTTTTACTGTCGCCGGTGTCGTAATATCACTTGCTCTTATCTCACCCGGCCCGGTTTTTTCCAGAGTAATCTTTTCCGGTTTTTTTCCCTCGTAAACCAATCTAATGTTCTTAATATTCAAGATTAACTCGATAATATCCTCCCGCAGGCCTTCTAAAGTGGAAAAACGATGTTTCACCCCTTTAATTTTAACTTGAGTGACGGCAGCACCGGGGATACTTGATAAAAGCACCCGCCGAATGGCGTTACCAAGAGTATGTCCATAACCTTGTTCGAGGGGTTCTATAGAAAATTTGGCGAAACCTTCAACTTCTTTTTCTGCCTTAATCGTAAAAATAGGCTCTAACATTACTAGCCTCCTTTTATAATATTTTTATCGTGAATAAAATTCAATAATTAAATCTTCATTAATATCCGTCTCAACTTCCTCTCTCTTCGGCAAACGAATCATCTTCCCAACCGCTGCTTTTCTTGACAACCACTTCGGCACCTTACGCTCATCATCTTTAAGAGAACTTTCGATCTGGTCGATTTTAAGGCTTCGGGAAACTACAGAAGTTAACTGACCGGGTTTAACCTGATAAGAAGAGATATTGACTTTTTTGTTGTCTACCAGAATATGACCGTGGGAAACCAGTTGTCGCGCTACTGATCTTGACGGAGCTAAACCCAGCCGATAAACCACATTATCAAGACGTGATTCCAATAGTTGTAAAAGAACCTCACCGACTTGTTTTTTTACCTTTAAAGCCCGATCAAAATAATTTTTAAACTGTCTTTCTAAAACGCCATAAATTTTCTTAGCCTTCTGTTTTTCCCTTAACTGCCGGCCATAATCACTTAATCTTCTAGCCGCTTTTAATCCGTGTTGACCTGGGGGAACGGCGCCCTTCTTTTCAATCGGGCACTTTGTCGAATAACAACGAGAGCCTTTTAAAAAGAGCTTTGCTCCTTCTCTTCGACATAGTCTGCATTTAGGTTCTGTATATCGGGCCATTTTTCTCCGTTCCGACCAACTTAAATTAAATTTTAAACTCTCCTTCTTTTCCTTGCCCTCGGTCCATTATGTGGAATTGGAGTAATGTCGGCAATTAAATCCATTTTAAAACCTGACGTTTTTAGGGCCCTCAAGGCCGCATCTCTTCCTGATCCCGGACCCTTAACGTAAACTTCAAGTTCCCTAACTCCCAAATTTTTCGCTTTTTTAGCCACCGCTTCGAGAGCAGTTGTGGCAGCAAAGGGCGTATGTTTTCTCGTCCCTTTAAAGCCCACTGACCCGGCTGAACCCCAACAGATTGTATTACCTCCGAAATCCGTAAAGGTAATCACCGTATTATTAAAGGTCGCCTGAATGAAAACCTTTCCTCTTCTTATTAATAGAGTTGGTTTTGTCTTATTTTTTCCGGTAATCTTCTTTTTAGCTGCTTCTGTCATTTAGCGACTTCCTTTTGTTTCTTAGCTGTATCCAATTTACCCAGCGCCTCTTTTTTCATTGCCCCAATAGTAATTCTTCTACCTCTCCTGGTTCTGGCATTGGAACGGGTTCTTTGTCCTCTTACCGGCAGACCTTGGCCATGGCGCAGGCCGCGGTATGAACCAATATTTTTGAGCCTCTGGATATCCTGGCTAACAACTCTTCTTAATGCCCCTTCGACCGGAATTTCTCCAATGACTTTTTGTAGCCGGACAATTTCTTCGCTAGTCAATTCCCGAACTCTTTTATTAGAATCAACTCCGGCTCGGTTTAAGAACTGAATTGCTCTGGGGCGACCGATACCGCAAATTGTCGTTAAGCCAACGGCAACTTTTTTGTTTTCCGGCAAAATTACTCCTGAAACCCTGACCATAATAATTTTCAACTATAAATTCGTGATTTTAAGATTTCTTTTCATCCTTGCCGCTGTTTGTGCCTAGGGTTTTCGCAAACAACAAAAACCCGGCCTCGACGACGGACAATCTTGCATTTCTTACAACGTTTTTTAACTGACGCTTGAACCTTCAATTCCACCTCTCTATTTTTGTCTATAAGTAATTCTTCCTCTCGAGTAATCGTAAGGCGAAACTTCGATTTTGACCCCGTCTCCAGGTAAAACTTTAATGTGATTAAGCCTCATTTTACCCGAAAGATGACAAAGAACCATCCCTTTGTCTTCAGTTTTAACTCTAAACATCGCGTTAGGCAGTGCTTCGATTACTTCACCTTCTAGAACTATCCCTTTTTCCTTACTCATAATCAAGATTATACGTCCAGATTTTACCAAACTATCGGCCTTAATTCAAGCCTAATCCGATAATCCTCCTATCGGGTAATTACTTTTGATCCTAAATCAGTAATTAAAACGGTGTCTTCAAACAAAGCCGCCAGACTTCCATCCCTCGTCCTTACCGTCCAACCATCTTCGGTAATGTATAAATCAGTCTTTCTTTGAGTATAAATAACTTCAATTGCCAGAGCCATTCCTGTCTTCAGAGAAAGAGTATCTGCCACCCTGTCAGCCAAAAAACAAGGGATTGACGGTGCTTCATGCAGATTCTTGCCGATCCCGTGCCCGGTCAAGTTTTCGACCGGGTAAAAACCAGAGCCTTTAACCACTTTTTCAATCGACTGGGAAATATCTCCCACTCGGTTTCCGGCCCTAGCTGCCTTAATAGCTTGCTTCAAAGCTTTTTTACCTACTTCTAAAAAAAGGTCTTTTTGAATTCCGCTTTTTCCCGACCTCGTCGAGACGAAGTCGAGAACGGGTGATTTTTGACTTCTGACGCAGATTGTACGCGCCATATCAGTGTGGTAGCCGCGATAAACCATCCCTAAGTCAAGGCTTACCAGATCGCCTTCTTGAATTTTATAAGCGCCGGGAATACCATGCACGACACCGTCATTTATGTTGATACAAGTCGCCCAATGATAGTTTGGCACTTTCTTAAAAGAAGGTTCCCCTTTTTCCCCGTAAATGGAATTTTCGGCTGATTGATTGAGGCTGTCTAATTTAACACCAGGTTTAGTCTGTTTCAATACCTTTCTGGCAACACGAGCTAATTTCTTGCCTCCCTCAATCATTAGTGCTGTTTCTTTTGTCGTCTTTACGGGAATTTTCATTTAGTCAAGCCTGCTTTCTCAAGTCTAACCAAGATATCGGCAAAAACGTTTTTCGGAGGCTCGTCACCATCTAACTCCTCCAATATTCCCATTTTCCGATATATTTGAAGCAGTGGAGCAGTCTCTTGCCGGTATATAGCCAATCTCTCTTTAATTGCCTCAGGGTTTTCATCTTTTCTTCTTACCAACTTAATCTTACAATCATCGCAAACGTTTTTAATCTTAGGAGGCATATTTACCGTATGGTAGTTCCTTCCGCATCTTGGGCAAACCAATCGTCCCGATAATCTTTGGTTAATAACTTTTTCTGAGGCATATAGATAAAGAACCAAATCTATTGATGCTCCCTTCTGCCGGACTAACTTTTCCAGTATCTCGAGCTGTTTCTTAGTCCTAGGATAACCGTCAAAAATAATCCCTTTTTTAATATATTTCTTGGTTAAGAAACGGCTAATCACTTCGGATGCTATCTCGTCAGGTACCAAAGCTCCACGGCGATTCATGTATTCATCTATCTTCTTTCCGGTCTCACCGCCCGTTTTGACAAGTTCTCTTAAAACATCACCCATAGAAAAGTGTATCAATCCGAATTTATCCTTGAGTGATTCGGCCTGGATTCCCTTACCAGACGCCTGTGGGCCAGTAATAATTAGAATCATGATTAAGATACTCTACTATTTTAAAAACCCATCATAACTTCTCATTACCACCATTGACTCAAGCTGCTTTGTCGTCTCCAAAACTACCGATACAACGATTAAAATCCCTGTCCCGCCAATACTCATAGTACCTACCCCGGTAAGACTCTGAGCAAAAGAAGGCAAGATGGCAATTAAGCCTAGGAAAAGCGCTCCGGGCAGAGTAATCCGGGAAATAATTCGATTCAGATACTCAGCCGTCGGTAAACCGGGTCGGATTCCCGGAATAAATCCGCCGTACTTTTTAATTTCCTCGGCAATCTTTTTAGGATCGAAGACAAAAGCGGTGTAAAAATAAGTAAAACAGACAACCAATAAGAAATAAACTAAATTATAAACCAGCCCGTTAGGCCGAAAGAGATCAACGGCAGTTTGGGCTAGCCGGGCAATTACCGGATTAGCCGCTCCCCGCAAAAAATTACCGACCATCGAGGGCAAAAGAACGATAGAAATTGCAAAGATAATCGGAATCACTCCGGCCTGATTAAGACGAAGAGGTAAATGAGTCGCTTGACCGCCATACATCCGTCTTCCTTGGATTCGCCGGGCGTAGGCTATTTTAATTTTAACACTGGTTTCGTTGACCAGGACAATAAAAAAAATAACGGCAAAGGCCATCAACAGAAACACTAAGAGACTGAATAAATTTTGACTTTCAAAAATCGTCAAGGTTTGCCCGAAGGAAATGGGAACCCGACCAACTATCCCGGCAAAAATCAGCATCGAAATACCGTTACCTATCCCTCTCTCGGTTAAAAGTTCGCCTAACCACATCAAAAAGATTGTTCCGGTCACCATAGTAGCAACAAAACTGATCAAGTTAAAGATCGGCAGGCGACCAATAATTTGCTGATTCTTTAAAAGAGCATACATGCCCAGCGATTGGAAAACAGCTAAGGGAATAGTGACAAACCGGGTATATTGGTTAATCTTTTCCCGGCCGTATTCGCCCTCTTTCGAAAGTTCCTCCAGAGAAGGAATCACCATAGTTAAAAGTTGAAAGACTATCGAGGCGTTAATATAGGGATTAAGACCCAAGGCTAAAATAGAAAAATTGGCCAGCGTCCCGCCGGAAAAAATATCCAAAAGCCCTAAAAGCTGGTTTTGAGAAAAAAGCTGCTTTAAGGCCTTAAGGTCAACGCCGGGAACAGGGATATGGGCCGCCAACCGAAAGATAACAAAAATAAAAGCGGTAAAGAAAATTCTTTTTTTAATCTCAGGGATCTTCAATCCGCTTTTAAAGACGGCCAATATTTTATTCATTACTTACCTCTTTTTTCCCAGAAGCGACTTTTGAATCAACTACCTTACCGCCGGCTTTTTCAATCTTTTTTCTGGCTGATAAAGAACAAGGCAATGCCACAGTTAAGGGGATTCCTATTTCGCCACCGCCCAGGATTTTTACTCCCGAACCGATGATCTCTTGTTGATGGACAATTCCCTGCTTAACAAGAAATTCTGCCGTTACCAAACTTTCCTCCGGCAACAAGTTTAAAACCCTAACATTTAAAACTAGAGGCCGGGGCTTTAGCGGCTTAAACCTACCTTTACCCCGTCTTAGAGGTAAACGCCTGACATAAGATTTTTTTGCTTTTGTTCCCTGGAACAACAGTCCTGTCTTGCCGCGTGCCTTATCTCCCTTTGCTCCTCTTCCAACCGTATGCCCGCCTTTACCTGAGCCATAACCCCGGCCGAGCCTTTTTTTTGATTTGGCTGTTATCTTGGGTAATCTATTTAAAACAGTTGCCATTCCGCCTCCTTAATTTCTAAAGTTTATTTCTGAGCGTCTCTTACCTCCGTCGGCTTTAACTTTTTGAATGCTCCACCGGTTTTAGTTTTCTGAACGCTTCAATTGTTGCATAGACATTACTCGCCTTATTTTTAGTTCCCAAAATTTTACTTACCATGTCTTTGATTCCTACTGCCTCTGCTACGGCTCTAATTGCTCCTCCGGTGATTAGTCCCGTACCGGGAGGAGCGGGTTTAATCAATACTTCTGCCGCACCCCACTTCATCAAAACAAGGTGGGGAATTGTGTCTCCTCTAAGAGAGACCCTAAAAAGTTCCTTCTGGGCTCTTTTTAATCCTTTCCTAATGGCTGAGGAAACATCAGGGGCCTTACCCAAACCAACACCAACTCTGCCTCTCCGGTCGCCAACAACCATCAAGACGGAAAAACCAATCCGGTTTCCTCCCTTGGTTTTTTTTGACACCCGGTTTACCTGAATAACTTTTTCCGTAAACTCTTTTTGTTCTCTTCCAAAATCGACTGGCATATTATTTCCTTGAAATTTAATCAAGATAATTCTAAAAAATCAGTCCCCCTTCTCTGGCGCCTTCGGCTAAAGCTTTAAGCCGGCCATGATACCTGAAGGAACCCCGGTCGAAAACGACTTTCCTAACCTTCTTTTCCAGCGCTTTTTGAGCTAAAATTTTACCGGTTAAAAACGCCCGTTTTGTTTTGGATTCCTGCCGTTTGCCGGCGTCAAAATATTTGTCATTAACCGCCACTATCGTTTGTCTTTTTTCGTCGTCAATCACTTGAGCATAAATCAGCTTATTAGAACGGAAAACGGATAGCCTCGGCCTATCCGCCGTCCCCCGAATTTTACTTCGTATTCTGATTTTTCTCCTGATTTTACCTTTTTTTATCATCGATTATTCTCCTTCGGCTTAAATTAAGCGGCCCCGGCTGATCCTCCAGCCGAACCGACTTTGCCGGCCTTACCCGGTTTTAAGACCACGCGTTCTCCTTTATAACGAATGCCTTTACCTTTATAAGCATCGGGAGGCTTCACCTTTCTTATTCTCGCCGTTACATCGCCAACCAAAGTCTTATCTATGCCGGAAATCGTAATTTCCCGCTCATCTTTAACTTCAAACTTTATACCTGTTTCCGGCTTAATTTCGACCGGGTGTGAAAATCCTAACGATAATATCAGGTTACCTTTTTCTATTTTCGCCCGGTAACCGGTCCCTTGAATTTCCAGCTCTTTCTGCCAACCTTTACTCACGCCCAAAATCATATTAAAGATAAGGCTCCTAACCAGTCCATGAAGAGACTTGGATCGCTTCGAATCATCTCTTCTCTTAACCAATAATCTCCCTTGATCAGTTTCCAAACTAAGTTCGGCCACAATCTTTGCTTCTAAAGTTCCCAAGGGGCCACTGACAGTTATTGAACCGGCGTCTGTTTTAACCGTCACGTTCTCGGGAATTTCGATCGGTTTTAAACCTATTCGAGACATCTTACCTCCTACCAAATTCGACAAATTATTTCTCCGCCTAAATTTTTCTTTTGTGCCTGCCTACCCGTCATTAATCCCATCGGTGTCGAAAGGACCATCATCCCTAATCCGGAAAGGACAGGACGAATCTGGCCAGCTTTAATGTAGACTCTTCTCCCTGGTTTTGACACCCTTTCAATTTTGGTAAGCGTTGGTTTCTTGGCTTCGTAACGAAGAGTAAATTTAAAGCTCTTTTTATTCTCTCCCACTATTTCCACTTTTTTAAAGTACCCATTCCGCAAGAGTATCTCGGCCAGATTTTCTTTGACCTTTGAGTAGGGTACAGTCACTTCTCGTCGAGAGGCTAAAAAGCCATTACGAATTCGACTAAGCATATCACCGATTGGATCAGAAATCATCTTATTCCTTTCTTTACCAACTAGCCTTGGTCACGCCCGGCAGTTCTCCTTTATGAGCCAGACGCCTAAAACATAAACGGCATAATCCGAAAAACCTCAGATAACCCCTCGGCCGCCCACAAAGACTGCAACGATTGTGTTTACGGGTAGTATATTTTACTGCTTTTTTTGACTTGACGATTTTTGCCTCACTGGCCATAATTACTCCGAACTGCTTTTTTTACTTTTCCCTTTTCAAATGGCATTCCTAATTCCTCAAGCAACATTTTTGCCGTTCCATCCGAACCGGCATTAGTAACAATCGTGATTTCTAATCCCCGAATCTTGTCGATTTTATCGTAATCCACTTCATAAAAAACAGTTTGTTCTGTCAATCCAAGGCTATAATTACCCCGGCCGTCAAAACCAGCGACAGGCAGGCCCTTAAAGTCCCGAAGGCGGGGTAAAACAATCTTGAAAAGTTTTTCCAAGAAATGAAACATTCTTTCCCTTCGCAAAGTCACTACCAAACCAATCGGCACCCCTTTTCTCAGTTTAAAACCGGAAATTGCTTGGCGTGACTTAGCTACTCTCGGTTTCTGCCCGGTGATAGCCGTCAAGACATCAGATACCTTATCAATAACACTTTCCTCGGCCACTGCTTCCCCTATACCAACGTTTACTACCACTTTTTTAACCTGCGGTACAGATAAGCGATTACCTAAATTCAGTTTTTTCATCAGGCTGGGAACAATTTCTTTTTGATATTTCTGGCTTAGACTAAGCATAGTTTGAATGGCCTAAACTGTCTGTTTGCACTTCCGGCAAATCCTTTCTTTAACCGATCCGCTACTCTGCCTAAAACCAACACGGGTAGACTGGCTGCACTTGGGGCAAATTAAAGCAACTTTAGAGATTGGCAATGGTTTGGCCATCTCAACAATCCCTCCGGGTTTACCTTCGCCGCGCGGTTTGACGTGTTTTTTGATGATATTGATACCTGGAACCAGAACCGCACCTTTGCGGGGAAATAACTTTTCAATTTTCCCTCGTTTACCGCGGTCTTTCCCAAGTATAACAGTTATTTGGTCTCCCTTTTTTAATTTTAATTTCATCTTAATTAATCTTTTATAAACTTAAATCTGTCTCAATCAAACAATCTCGGATGCCAACGAGGCAATCTTTAAATAACCGGCGTCCTTAATCTCCCGGGCAATCGGTCCAAATATCCTGGTGCCTCGAGGATTTCCGTCCTTATCGATAACCACCGCCGCATTATCGTCAAAACGAACAAAACTGCCGTCTTTTCTTCCGGTTTCCTTTTTCGTTCTAACAATTAAGGCCCGGACCTTTTCCGAATCTTTGACGATACCCTGAGAATCAGCCTGATCAACAACGGCGGCAACTGTACCGCCCAAGTAACCAAAGCGCCTTTTGGAGCCACCATAAATATGGATTACTCTAAGACGCTTAGCGCCGCAATTGTCCGCTGGTTTAAGCACCGATCTTAATTGAATCATATTATTTTATTTCAATTACCCGCCATTTTTTAGTCTTACTTAACGGCCTTGTTTGAATAATCGTAACCTTATCTCCTTCTTTGGCCCCTAAATCATTATGGACAGGGTATTTTTTACTTCTTTTCACCACTTTTTTGTAAACCGGATGCCGCCGCTTATGTTCAATCAAAACAGTCGCCGTTTTCTCGGTTTTAGCAGAAACAACTTTTCCAATAAGTGTTTTCATAGGTTACCTTAAAATTCTATTACCTGCCAATCTCCTTCTTTCTGATGATTGTCTTGATTCGCGCTATATTATGCCTCTTTTTCATCAAGGCATGCAAGTCTTTCAGTTTACCGGTCTTTAATCTAAACCTCATATCCAACATCTCTTTAGTCCAGTCCCTTAAGATTCGCTGGAGTTCTTTTACCGATTTCTCAAACAAACTCTTTAATTCTTTTTTTTTCATAAGACCAGTCTATCTTGATTCCCTGATAATAAACTTTGTTTTAAAAGGCAACTTGGCAGCAGCTAACCTCATCGCTTCTCGGGCTAATTCTACTTCAACTCCGGCAATTTCAAAAATAATTTTACCGGGCCGGATAACGACAATATAACCGGTGACATCTCCTTTTCCGGAGCCCATCTTCGCTCCTGAAGGTTTAGCCGTAACCGGTTTATCGGGAAATACACGAATCCAAATCTTGCCGGCTCTCTTTGTCGAATGAGTGATCGCCCGCCTCCCGGCTTCAATCTGCCGGTCGGTCAACCAACCTCTTCCTAAACTTTTAAGCCCATACTCACCAAAGGCAAGCGTAGTTCCTTTAGTTCTGATTCCTTTCATTGTTCCTCTAAAGTGTTTCCGGTGTTTTAATTTACGCGGTTGCAGCATATCATTCTTCTCCCAAATTAATCCAAACTTTTACTCCAATATAGCCGAACTTTGTCAATGCCGGCATTTCTGCATAATCAATCTTTGCTCTCAATGTCTGAAGCGGCAACTTACCTTGACCAAACTTCTCCCGCCGGCTTATTTCTGCCCCGGCGACTCTGCCGGAAAGAACAATTTTTATCCCTTTGGCTCCACTACTCATAACCCGCTCTATCACCCGGGAAACAACTCTCCGATGAGGGAAACGCCTTATCAGTTGTTCAACGATGCGCATGGCTACTAACTGAGCTGAAAGCTCGGGATCTCGGACTTCAACTACATCAATTTGCAGGTTTTTGTCCGGATCGGGGATCCCAACAATCTTATCTAAAGACCTTTTCAGCTCATCCAGAGCCGAACCTCCTCGTCCAATCACCACGCCTGGCCGAGAGACATGTAAAACTATTTTCATTTTATTAATCGACCTTTTAATTTCCACCATAACAATTCCGGCAAGTTTAAGTTTCTCCATCAGAAAGCTCCTGACGCCGATATCTCCCTGAAGGTTCTTTCTATAAGCCCGGCCGCTGGACGCAAACCAGGAAGAAGACCAAGTCGCTCCTTGGCCAAGCCTAAAACCTATTGGATTAACCTTTTGTCCCAAATTACTCCCTTTAATTATTTTCTAATTAGATTTCTTTAAAACAATCTTTTTCTCTTTCTCTCCCTCTAAGACTATTCTTATATGACTGGTCCTTTTTTTTATCTGGTGCGTTCTTCCCCGACTGACTGCGCGCCATCTTTTAAGAGTCGGGCCTTCGCCGATCTGAATTTCTCTCAAGTATAGGCCTTCCTTATTCAGTCCGAAATTACCAGTAGCATTACCTAAACCTTGTTTAAGAGTCTCCAAGATTGGTTTAGCGGCTTTCTTGCCAAGATTTTCAAGAGCAACTATCGCTTGAGATACAGACAGACCCCGTACTAAGTCAGCTACCAACCGCAGTTTCCTGGCAGTTATTCGAATATGTTTTGACCGGGCGATAATCTCCATAAATTTCAGGTACTAACGTTCATGTTTTCGTAATAATTCTTTTGACTATTCTTCCGTGTCCCCTGAATGTCCGCGTAGGCGCAAATTCACCTAAACGATGCCCAACCATTGCTTCAGTCACGTAAACATCAAAAAAAATCTTACCATTGTGAACTTTAAAGGTATGGCCTACAAACTCAGGCGGAATCTGGCTTGCTCGCGCCCAGGTTTTAATCGGTTCTGCCCTACCCGTCTGCTTTTGAGCGTTGACCTTCTTTGTTAGCTTCTGGTCGACATATGGTCCTTTTTTGGCTGACCTTCCCATTTTAAGTTCTGCTCCTATTTTCTCCTTTTTATAATTAATTTATCGCTGTATTTTCGACGCTTCCTGGTTTTTTTTCCCAAAGTCTTTTTACCCCAAGGACTTTTAGGAGAAGGCATGCCAATACCCGAACGTCCTTCGCCACCACCGTGAGGATGAGCGTTCGGATTCATAGCGACGCCCCGCACTGCCGGCCGCCAACCCATATGTCTCTTTCTACCGGCTTTACCAAGACTGATTAGCTTTACTTCAGGGTTGCTAACCTGACCGATGGTAGCAAAACAAGAAAGCGAAAATTTTTTCCTTTCGCCAGAAGGAAGCTTCAAAACTGCCCATTTTCCCTCTTTACTGAGAATCGTTGCTGCATTACCGGCTCCCCGGGCTATTTGGCCTCCTTTACCCGGTCTAATTTCAACATTGTGAATCGGCAGGCCAACAGGAATCTCCGCCAAGGGAAGAGCATTACCGACTTTAAAATCAACTTTTTCTCCGGTAATTAACTGGTCGCCAATCTTCAATCCGTCAGGCGCCAGAACATATCTCTTTTCCCCGTCATTATAAACTAATAAAGCAATACTTGCTCCCCGGTTAGGGTCGTATTCTAAAGAAACGACTCTAGCCGGAATATTTGGCTTATTCCGTCTTACGAAATCAATTTTCCGCAACAGTTGTTTGTGGCCACCTCCATGATGGCGGACGGTAACCCGACCAGAGAAATTGCGACCGGCCTTGTTCTTTTTGATCCTGGTTAATTTCTTAACCGGTCTCGCTTTACTTAACTCCTTTTTATTCAAAAAAGAAGCAAAGCGCCTTCCGGATGTAGTTGGCTTGACCAGTTTAATAGACATAATTATTCACCAGCCTCAAATATATCGATTTTTTCTCCCTCCTTAAGAGTGACAATCGCTTTTTTCCGATTTGGGGTTGCCGTTTTACGATGAAGGCCCCTCGCCCATCTAAGCTTACCTTTAGTGTTAACCACTTTTACAGAGACAGGGTGGACTCCAAAAGACTTTGTCACTGCCTTCCTCGCGTCGATCTTGGTGGCCTGCTTATCAATTTCAAAGGCATATCTGCCGAAAGACGCCTCTTTCATTGATTTCTCAGTAATAATCGGTCTTTTCAAAACAGTTTTAAGATTCATTTTCTTTAAGCTTTTTTTTAGGCCTGGTAATTTTAGCTTTACCCGAGCTCTTATCTTTCAAAAAGGTTTTTTCTATAACTTGGATACTTTCAGGCAGCAAGACGAGACTGCCCCCATTTAAAACTTGATAAGCATTTAACAGATTGGCTTGGACTAATCGAATTTTGCCAATATTCCTCGAACCCCGAACGAGATTATCTAATACCCCAGGCAGAACCAGAGAAATTTTTTTCTTCTTTCCAAGAATCTTTTTAAAAAGCTGATCGATTTCCTTTGTCTTCGGTTTAATTTTTTCCAGGCCTTCGACCACCAAGATTTCGTCTGCCTTAAGCTTAGCGGTTAAGGCGGAAAAGAGGGCTTCCCGCCTCATTCTCCGGGACAACTTTAAAGAATAATTTTCTCGGCCGGTCGGTCCGTGGGCCACTCCGCCCCCGACAAAAATCGGCGCATATTGATCTCCGTGCCTGGCACGGCCGGTCCCCTTCTGCCGCCAGATTTTTTTTCCTGAACCTGCCACCTCGCCTCTGGTCTTGACTTTAGCTTTAGCACAGCGCTGATTAGACAGGAAAACCCGTACCGCTTGAGCTAAAAGGACAGAGTTAACTTTGGCGGCAAAAATTTCTCTGGGTAAATTTAATTTACCCTTTTTTTGTCCATCAGACGCGTAAATATCTACCTCCGGCATTAATTTCCTCCCGAATTAATTATTTTTTTCCTCTGATTCTTTCTTCCCCGTTTCTTTCTTGCCAGCTTTTTCTTTCCTTTCATCAAAAAAAATCCCTTGCCCCTTCTCCAACAAGGAGATGAATCTCTTTGCCTGACCTACTCTTCTAATCTCAAGTAAACCCTTTCGGGCTCCCGGCACCAGTCCTTTGATCAAGAGAGTGTTGTTTTCTTGATCTACTTTCATAACCACCAGATTTTTAATTGTTACTCTTTTTCCTCCTGATCTGCCAGCCATTTTTTTACCCTTATAGACACGCCCAGGCGTGGTAGTTTGACCGATTGATCCCGGCGCACGCTGTCTGTCCGATTGTCCATGAGTTTTTGGTCCGCCGGCAAAGTGCCATCTTTTAACAACGCCGGTAAAACCCTTGCCTTTTGACACCCCGGCAACGTTAACCAAGTCACCGGCCTTTAAAACGTCGGCTGGTGAAATCTCATCTCCAACTTTATAGGAAGAGGAAGAGTTATCTTCAATTTTAACTTCCCGCAAATATAAAGGAGCCTTATCAATTCCGGCTCCTTTAAAGTATTCCTGCTGCGGCTTTTTAAGGCGGGAAAAATTTCTTCGGCTAATGCCAAGCTGAAGGGCCGAATAACCGTCTTTCTCCCGGTTTTTAATCTGCGTTACCATCATCGGTCCAACCCAAATCTCAGTCACCGGAATCTGGGTTCCTTCCTGATCATATTTTCGTGTCGACTCGGTTTTAATCCCAAAAAGACTATTGATCATTTTTACCACCAAAAAGAGTGCCCGAGGCACCCTTTAAAAAAGCGCTTCTCTTGGCAGAAATTAACTTATATGGATGGAAATTCAATCTCCATATTTAAAGAATGGGCTAATTATACTAATTACTCTTCTAATATTCAAGAACCAATCAAGAGAATGCTGAATAACGGTTTTTTAGCCGTTATCCTGGTTCGTCCGCTTTGACTTCAGTTAAAACCGTAGCTTGTGATAAACTATCAGTTAGATTCGCCAGAGGCGGACAGGTAATCCTAGGATGGAGCTAGCTGGAACTTAATATACCCAACTCCCTAGGCGCCAAGCCTTGTCTGCCGAAAGGTAGGCTGTTTCACCCCAGGTGCACTCTTAATATTTTATTAAAAGATAATAAAATTTCTATATGCTACAATCCTCCGATGAGGAGGATTTATGCTTATTAAGACAATCTTTGCTGAGACTGTCGTTTTTATAATCTCCAGCCGGCTGATTTTCTCTTTATTAAGAGATTTTAAGGTCAGCCGGAAGAAAGCCGTTTATTTTTTACTGCCACTCCTGGTTTATTCAGCGGGTTTTTCTCTTCGCCTAACAGGGGATAAGAGCTTAATTGATCTGGGTTTTTTCTTCACGGATTTTTCGACAATTTTTGTTACGGTACTGTTTTCCCTTTGCCTTTATTTAGGACAGTTAAAATATTGGAAAATAAAATAATTTCTAAGTTTGTATAAGGGTTCAGATTTACTGGCACACTTTGTCAGCCTGGAGAGTCGATACCTCGACTCGATAGGATCTCAAAGTGAAAAAGGAGATTCTATCGCTGACGCTCCAGAATGACAGACAACTGCGAAACTTGCGACGAAGCAATAATTCGCTCTAACATCGTCCATCCCGCGGAGCTGATAGGACTGATTCAGAACTTCATTATCCCGATACATAAGGAGAAAACCACATCGGGAGCGGTATTATTTCCCAAGGTGTCCTACCTGGGACAGTTTGAAGGTGTATCAAAAAAGAAAATTTCCGGGGGTGTAAAGCTAAATCACCCCTGAAGTAGAAGGTTGAATAAAGCAGGAGAACTTTAAGTAAAATTTTGGTAAAATTAAATTGATGGCTAAGATAAAATGGCAGCCAATCGTTAAAGCTAAAACCTCGATTCTGTTCCAATGGTATGTTTTTGAAGGCCACAAAGAGAAATACTTTAAAAACTCCTTAGAAATCAAAGCAAGTTTATTAAACGGAAAAATTGTTTCAGATGAGATCTTTATTGATTTAAACGAGTGGACTAAGCTTGAGAAGAAGCTGTCTTTGAAAATCAAATCGGATAAAAACTTTTTGAGGCGATTTGTTAATCTTTGCTATCAATACAGTGGCAGAATGGCTAAGACATCAAAGGAAGTTGCCTCAGTGAAAGACTTGCCGGAATTGAATAATTTTCAATTGTTATCTCTATATCAGAAATATCAAAATTCTGTTTTGGGTTTAATGCCTTTTATGAATGGAACATTGGTACTAGATAATGTCATTAAAAAGGAAATTATTAACGCCTTTAATGCGGACCTTGGCATTAAGGATAAAAAAGCAGCTCTTGAGCAGAAAATAAAAGCCTATCTTAAAAGATTTGCCTGGATGTCCTCTATTGCCTATTTAGGCAAATTTCAGACCAAAGAGGAAGTATTAAAGAAGGCTGAAAACTTGATTAAGGAAAATCCTGAAAAGAGGCTAAAAGAAACAAAAAGAATTAAAGAAGAAACCCGGGAAAGTTATCAAGAGGCGTTTAAGCAAATAGAAGAATCTCCAAGATTAACTGACTTGATTGATTTGGGACGAGAATTTATTTATTTACAGACCTATCGACTGGATGTTTTCTTTTTGGCTCATTATCACGTTTACCCTTTACTTAAAACAATAGCGCAAAGGTTAGGCTTGCAGGGTAAGGAACTTGTTTATTTTACTGGCGACGAGATTATCGACTTACTAAGAGCTAAGTCAAAAGTTAATAAAGAGGAAGTCAAAAATAGAATGACTAACTACGCCTTAATTGAAGAGAATGGTAAATATACGCTTTTGTCCGGTAAAAGAGTAAAGAAAGCAGTCCACAGGTTCGTAACGGGAACAACCGTAAAAGGAACCGTAGCTAATAGAGGAAGGGCAACAGGCAAAGTAAAGCTTATTTATGAAATTGAAGACATACCTAAGGTTAACAAGGGAGACATTATTGTTTCTTCTATGACTCACCCAAAGTTAGTCCCCGCTATCGTTAAAGCTGCCGGGATAATTACCGATTTCGGCGGTATTTTGTGCCATGCGGCGATCGTTTCCAGAGAATTCGGCATCCCTTGTATTGTTGGCACGAAAAAGGCAACTAAGATCTTTCAAAATGGGGATTTGGTAGAACTAAATGCCTACGAAGGAATCGCCAGGAAACTTAAAGAAGGAGAAAAATGAAACAAGAAAAACTTATTGAAGCTCCGAGGCCTAAATTGAATCTTTTAAGATGCTTCTTTATTCCCTCTGGGTCTAGTTTTCCTATCCTAAGACAAAAACTGGACTGTTTGAAAAAATTCCTGAGTTATTTTTAATAATCTCTCTTCCGTCCTAGGATCGTTAAGTGCCTCCATCACCGCTTCATGAGAAGTAGCGTTTGTCCCGTCTTTAGCAATAACATTGGTTATAAGAGAAAGTCCCAGAGTTTTCATCCCCAGATTTGTCGCTACAATAATCTCAGGAACTGTTGACATTCCTACTGCGTCTGCTCCTAATTTCCGTAATAATTGAGAGTCAGCCATTGATTCATATGTTGGTCCTGTTACCGCACAATAAACTCCTTCGTGCATAGTTTCTGTTTCACCGACACTTGCCGCTGCTTTGCGCAATAAAGCGCGTAGCTCTGGATCGTATTCTCCATTTTGAGGTTGGAATCTCATTGAATCCATAAAATTAACTTGCGGACCAACTAGCGGGTTAGGAAAAAAAAGATCAATGTGAGATTTTATAATCATCAACTCTCCGGGCTTATATTTCGGATTCAAACCACCAGCGGCATTAGTAGCAAGGTATAATTCTGCTCCTAAAGCGCGCGCTACATAAACAGGGAATGTTAAGTTCTTTAAGGCAATTACCTGATTGGGTTGCCCGCCTTCCTCATAAAAGTGCCGCCTGCCTTGAAAGCCAATCATTGGTACTTTTGCAATATATCCAATTACCAGATTACCTTCGTGTCCGGCCACTGTTGTTCTTTTAAATCCCGGAATATTTGCATATGGGATCGTCTTGACACGATCAATGACGTCCACTAGTCCGCCTAATCCTCCAGAGCCTAAAGTTAAAGCTACGCGAGGAATAAATCCAGAAGGCGAGTTCTCTTCTATAAGACTTTGGGCACGAGATACTCTATCAAGATACTCTTCTGGATCAAAAAACATGTCAGCAAGAGTAAGTGAATTGTTTAATCGTTCCGTTGTTGGCATATCGGGAGATTATACCCTTACTGCAACCTAAAAAGCAAAGAATTTTGTTAAAATTGTAACAAAGATTTAATCAGTTATCTTCTCGTGCTAGAATTATATTAAAGATCAGACCTGATCGGAGTAATCAATGAAACAAGAAGAATTTAATAAAATCGCGAAAGATATTATTAAGAACAACATTTATCTTACCTTAGCGACTGCTGACGGTGACCCCTGGATTGCTCCACTCTATTACTGCATTGATGATAAATATCACTTCTATTATATTTCTCAAATGGATTCAGTCCATACCAGACAAATCTTTAAAAATTCAAAAGTAGCCTTTGCCATTTTCGATTCCTGCCTACCCGAAGGGAAAGGGAATGGAATCCAAGCATCAGGAATTGTCTATTTCCTTAAAAAAGATAAGGAGATAAAACAGGCTCTTAAGTGGTACTCAACGACCTATATAGAATGCAAACCAGAATCTTTTAAGAGTTCGGCTCCTTATCGCCTTTTTAAAATCGTTCCTGAGAAATTTTATATCTTAGATCCAAATGCGCCGATTGATAAACGAGTAGAGGTCTTTCTGAATCCAAGGCGGTAGACCCTTTAGAGTCATCTAAGATGTCGATAGAAATCAATTAACTCCTTGGGCGTAAACTCTGGATATTCTAGCTCAGTTGACCGGTCAATTGTTCCAAGGTGTCCTACCTGAGACACCTTGAAGGTGTATCAAAAGGTGGGCAGCGGCAGAAGAAACTCTGCTAGACTTAAGAGGACAAAACAGGCATTTGCAAGAAGAAATAGCAGCTTTGAGAGCTGAATTAGAAAAAGCCAGACCAAATAAACCAGCTTCGCCTAAATCTTCGAGAGATAAAAAACGTCGATAGACTGACCTGAAAAATTTTTTGTCTTATTCTTTCTGGGTTGAAGATTCTTTATTGACTACCGTCTTTTTCTTTTCAGTTTTACCGGTTCGTTTTTTAGGCTTTGGCTCTTCTATCTTTTCCACTGTTTTTTCTTCTTGAGCGACTTCCGGGGAGACGACAGGCGTTAACATTTTTAATATTTTATCAAGCTTGGCATTCAGTGCTTCAAACTGTTCCTTATATTGGTCAGCATTCTTGCCTCCCCTGTCATTTTTATCTTTAAAACAATTGCTGCAGTAAACTGGCTTTCCGCCACTGGGGCGGAACGGCACTTTACAGTTATTACCACAGTTATCACATACCGCATCATACATTTGTTTGTTGTCAAAATTAGAGCTTCGAGAATCCTTTCCTCTAGGTCTCCTTGCATCCGAATTTCCACTGTCTTCAAAACACTTACTACAAAAAACAGGCTTACCGCTGCTTGGTTTAAACGGTACTTCACATTCGTTTCCACACCTGCTGCAAGTTACTTTGTACATTTGTCTGTCTGAACCTCTTCCACTAAACCCCCGCCTGCTAAAATCTCGCCCTCCGCCAGATCTATTGTCTCGATTAAAATTTCCCATGGTTTGATTATAGCACTATCTCATCAAAATTAAGAGACTCATAATCTAGGTAAGACAAGTTTCCAAAAATGTCAATCAGAAAATAGAGTTCCAAGAAGGTTCAATCCTTCAAGACGTAATTTTGATTCACAGCAAAAAAGATGAAAGGCACAAGGCGATATCATCCGTGGGGTGTGAGATCTGAAATTGAATTTGAGTTTACATTTTTATCTCAATATCAACGCCAGCCGGTAACTCAAGATGCATCAAGGAGTCGATAGTTTTATCGGTCGGCTCCAGGATATCAATCAACCGCTTATGGGTTAAAATCTGAAAGTGTTCGCGGGCATCTTTATCGGTATGGGGGGAAGTAAGTACCGTTATTAATTTTCTCTTTGTCGGCAAAGGAATAGGCCCGGCTACCTTAGCACCGGTGGTCAAGGCTGTCTCCAAAATTTTCTGACAGCTTTCATCGATTACTCGATGATCATAGCTTTTTAAACGTACTCGAATTCTTCCCTTCGGCATTGCTTCAAAACCTGAATTTTTTTTTAGTTTTCGACTTGTTTTTTCGGCAGCCCTATTCAGAAATCAATAAATCATTTAGACTAACTTAATCAATTGCCGGACAATTCTACTTAACAATCTTACTGATGACTCCTGCCCCTACGGTCATGCCGCCTTCTCTAATAGCAAACCGCAGGCCTTCTTCCATAGCTACCGGGGTAATCAGTTTAACGCTCATCCTGGCATTATCTCCGGGCATAACCATCTCCACTCCCTTTGACAGCATGACTTCGCCGGTTACATCGGTAGTTCTGATATAAAACTGAGGTTTATAACCAGTGAAAAAAGGCTTATGGCGGCCGCCTTCTTCCTTGGTCAGAATATACGCCTCACAGTCAAACTCGGTATGAGGAGTAATCGCTCCCGGCGCTGCCAAAACTTGGCCCCGTTCGACGTCATCCTGTTCAATTCCCCGTAATAAAACACCAATATTATCCCCGGCTTGGCCAAAATCAAGGGTTTTTCTAAACATCTCCACACCGGTAACAATTGTCTTCCGGCTTTCCTTTATACCGACAATCTCAACTTCCTGATTAATCTCAACCTTACCCCGTTCCACTCTTCCGGTAACAACCGTACCCCGGCCTTTGATGGAAAAGACGTCTTCAATCGGCATCAGGAAGGGTTTGTCAACATCACGCTTGGGCGTCGGAATATAACTGTCTACCTTATCCATCAGCTCCAAGATCGCCCCACACCATTGGCAGTCTTTCTTTCCGCAACCGCATTCAACCGCCTTGAGAGCTGAACCGCGAATCACCGGAATTTCATCACCAGGAAACTTATATTTTGATAAAAGTTCCCTGACTTCAATCTCCACCAAATCGATTAACTCTTTATCATCAACCACATCAATCATGTTTAAAAAGACGACCATTCCCGGAACGTTTACCTGGCGCGCTAAAAGGATATGTTCTCTTGTCTGGGGCATTGGTCCGTCTTTGGCAGAAACCACCAATATTGCTCCGTCCATCTGCGCGGCGCCGGTAATCATGTTCTTGACGTAGTCTTTATGTCCCGGACAGTCAATGTGTGCATAGTGACGGCTGGCGGTTTCGTATTCAATATGGGTAATAGAAATCGTCAGGCCTCTTTCTTTTTCTTCAGGCGCGTTGTCGATTTCATCATAGGCGTAAAATTTATCGCTAAAACCGGCGGCAGTCAAGACTTTGCTAATAGCACTGGTCAAAGTCGTCTTCCCGTGATCAACATGACCAATAGTTCCAATATTTACATGGGGTTTAGTTCTTTCATATTTCTTCTTTTCTGCCATAAATGCCTCCTCTTTTTAATTTAATTTTTTAGAGAAATTTTACCGCCTGATTATTTTCAGTTCAAGCAGGTAACTCGCCAAATTTTAATACATTCCTCTTTTAATTGCAAGCGAAACTTTTTTTCACTCCTTTGTTACCGTCCCTTTCTTTGCCGCGACAATCTTTTCGGCAACCTGAACCGGTACTTCCTGATAATGGCTCGGCTCCATATAGAAACTGGCTCGTCCCTGACTCATGCTTCTGATAGTGGTAGCGTAACCGGAAACTTCGGCCAGAGGAATCAAAGCTTTAATTACTCTAATCTTGCCTCTCATTTCCGTTCCTAAAATTTGAGCCCGTTTAGCCGAAAGATCACCGATAATATCACCCATAAATTCTTCTGGGGTAGTCACTTCCATTTTCATAATCGGTTCTAAAAGAACCGGATTGGCCCGTTTGACCGCTTCCTGAAGAGCGATCGAACCGGCGATTTTAAAAGCAATCTCTGAAGAGTCCACCTCGTGATAACTACCGTCGTAAACGGCAACTGCCGTATCGACAATCGGATAACCAGCCAAAACTCCATTCTCCATCGCCTCTTTAACCCCCTTTTCTATCGCCGGAATAAAGACCGAAGGAATTGCGGTTCCTCTAATTTCATTGGCAAATTTAAAACCTTCTCCTCTGCCAAGAGGGTCAATTCTCAAAAGACAATGTCCGTATTGACCCCGGCCACCGGATTGACGAATATACTTGCCTTCGGCAGAGGCAGTTTTTTTAATCGTTTCCTTGTAGGCTACTTGAGGCCGGCCGGTATGAGCGTCAACCTGAAACTCACGCTTCATCCGGTCAACAATAATCTCAAGGTGAAGTTCGCCCATTCCGGAGATAATAGTTTGTCCGGTTTCCCGATCGCTCTTTATCTTAAAAGTCGGATCCTCATCGGAGAGCTTATTAAGAGCAAAGCCCAATTTCTCCTGATCGGCACGCGTCTTTGGTTCAATTGCCAGAGAAATCACCGGTTCGGGAAACTTAATTGATTCTAAAGTCAACGGGTGAGCCGAATCACAGAGAGTATCGCCGGTGGTAACCTGTTTCAAACCGACAATCGCGACAATTTCACCGGCAAAAGCCTCGTTAATTTCCTCCCGGTTGTTAGCGTGCATTAAAAGCAAGCGGCCAATCCTTTCATGTCTACCAGCCTTGGTATTTAAAACATTATCGCCCGGTTTTATCGTTCCTGAGTAAAGGCGAAGATAGGTTAACCGGCCAACGTGCGGATCAGTTTGAATCTTAAAAGCCAAACCGGAAAAATAAGCCTGGGGATCAGGCGGCCGGAACTCCTTTTCTCCCGTAACCGGACTGACTCCCTCAATTGGCGGTAGATCCAAAGGACTGGGAAGAAATTCGACAATCCCGTCGAGCATTGCCTGAACGCCTTTATTTCTTAAAGAAGCGCCCACATAAATTGGCACCAATTGATTTTTAACAGTCGCTTTTCTGAGAGCACGCTTAAGTTCATTAATCGTGATCTCTTCTCCTTCAAGAAACTTCGCCGTTAATTCATCATCAGTTTCACAGATTGCTTCCACGACAATATTTCTAATTTTCTCGACTTTAGAAGTTAACTCTTTGGGGATTTCGACCTCCTCAAATTTTTCACCCTTAGGATCTTTTTTATCATCCCAGATATAGGCTTTTCTTTCCAAAACCAATACCACTCCACGAAAATCTTTTTCCGCTCCGACCGGATATGAAAGAATGGCCGTTTTCGCCCCCAAACGATCCTTGATCATCTCGACAGTTCGATCAAAATCAGCTCCCAATTTATCCATTTTATTGATAAAACAAATCCGGGGGACATGATAACGGCTGGCCTGATGCCAAACCGTCTCTGATTGCGATTGAACCCCTTCTTCGGCATCAAAAACCATAACCGCGCCGTCTAAAACACGAAGCGATCTTTCAACCTCAGCCGTAAAATCGACATGGCCGGGAGTATCAATAATGTTTATCCGGTAAGAACCTTCGGCAACTGCGCCTTCTTCTTTAAGCATCCAAAAGGTGGTAGTCGCCGCTGACATGATGGTGATTCCCCGTTCTCTCTCCTGGTCCATCCAGTCCATCTGCGTTGTTCCCTCGTCAATATCACCGATTTTATAGGTCTTGCCGGTGTAATAAAGAACCCGCTCGGTAGTAGTAGTTTTACCCGCATCAATGTGAGCGATAATACCGATATTGCGGATTCTACCCAAAGGCACTTTTTTGTCTGACTTTACGATTTGATTTCCCATGAATGGCTTCCCTTAATTAATCAGTTTTTTAAAATTTCGAAATTAAAAAAACTGCCTTCTTTAAGAAGCAGTAAAACTTCGGGATAATTCTAACAGACTCAGAAGAAAAAAGCAAAGAGCTGTCTATGCAAGTGACTTCATAAGTGCTTCACGAATGTTTTTTCCGCCAAACCAGCCGTTAAGATAGATAATCGTATATTTATTTCTATTCCATCCCCGAAGGTAATATTTATCGATCCGCCCACCCTTTTTTAAGAAAATGGCAATGAGCTCATCTACTGAAGATTTTGTATTTATATTTATGTTTTGATTATAGCACACAAAACGGATCTAAGCTACCTGGTTTTCCCCCTCTCCAAACTGGCCCGTGTCTTTTCGATCTGCTCAATCATTTTTCTGAACTTTTTCAACTTCGAAGTGCAAAAAAACTCTCGGCAAACTTGGGCCCTGATTTCATGAATAGAGCATTTGTTTCGCTTAAGATAGAAGCAACTGCCATCTGCTTTTTGTTTAAGAATATTTGCCCCGCAGGCGGCTGCCTGGTTAAAATCATCAATCAGGCCAAGATCCTCAAACTGAGTCCGATATTTACCGGAGCGATATTCTTTTTCGGTTAGATTCACCGAAAATAAACGACAACAAAGGCCGCACTGAGAACATTTGTCTGCCATAAAGAATTTCTACCCGTTCTTGTATTTACAAATCAATGACTCTAATATTTTAGAATCATTTCAAAACCTACTTCCCACGTCATCCTGAGGCGAAGCCGAAGGATCTAGCGAAGCGCTTAAGCTAGATGCGGGATCGGAATGACAACAGAGTTTTGAAATAAGTTCTAGTCTTTACTCCTGAAAAAAATTTTAAATAGCTTATAAGTCTTGTTTTAATTGTAAGACAGCTAATTTCCTCATGCTTAATAAGTTTTTCTCTTCTTGTGACATCTCCGCAAAGGTTTTTTCTTGTCCTTCAGGTTGAAAGATAGGGTCCCATCCGAAACCTGATTTTCCTCGGGGAGCAGTGACACTGCCCTTTAAAACTCCTTCGTAAAAAGAGATATTTGCTTTATCTTTTGCATAGCCGATAATGGTTTTAGCAACTGCTCTGTAGTTTTTAAATTTATCAGTGATAGAGAATAAGCCTTCATTACCAATTGTTTCCAAAAACCATTTAATTAAAGGGCCGGGCAAACCATTAAGACAATCAAAGTATAATGATGTATCTTCGACAAAAAATTCTCCCTGATGATATTTGAGAACGGCTTTTAGTTTCTCTGAAATAATTTTTTTGGCGTCGATATCCTGGATCTCCGGTAGGTCAATGTCCAGCTGTTTGACTCGAGGAATAAGAGCTTTTACTTCTTCAAATTTTCCTTTATTCCCGGTAATAAAGTATAACGGCATGGTTTTTATGTTAAAACACCAGAAACTAAATGTAAATAAATTGAGAAGAAAGAGGCTATCGAACTAAAGATTTAGCTGAGTAGGCCGGTCTGGGACGTTTCTATTTTCAGGTCTACAATTAAGTTAAAGGATCCTGCCGGTTTTTTTATCAGAAAGGTGTCTTCACCTTCATATATCTTCACCTTCAAGGTACTTTCCCCCTTGTACCTTGGAATATTAAGCCTCCCAAGTCAAATGCTTAATCTTTTCCAGTTCCCTTTGGTAATCAGCTTGATTAAAAATAAATTCTCGGTAATCTTCTTTGTCCCTGAATAAATCAAGGATGAGCTTTTTTTCAAGAAAAGGATATTTGTTTTCTCCCAAATAATCCGACAACGATGACCAAGGATAGTAACCGAAATTGGCTCTTTCAAATGATTTTGCCAGCTTGAGAACCTTTGGCAGTCATCAAAAGAGACTAAGACGACACTAAGAATCTCTTAAGTAAAATCCAAACGCGCTCCTCACTAAAACCAATTTTGTATTCCCCTTATGGGAATTATAACTTTTCATAGAATTTTTCATAGCCCGATTTTCCTCTCGGCGGTGGCTGTTTTTCCCTTTTTACTTTTCTTTTTATAAGCTCGCTGATGAGTAATACACCAAAAGCCACGACCGAGGCAATCACAAACCTCAAGTTGTGAAGTGAATATGCTTCCGCAATCACCAGTCCAAATACAAAGAAAATTCCCAAAATTCCCAATGCAATCAATACTTGTAGACTTTTTACCAAGTAGATCAATAAAGTAAGAGCAATGATTATTATTTGACTTTTAATTTTCACTTGAATTGGAAGACAAACTTCTTCCTCGTCGTCTCGGCGATGCGATAAAGTATAACTGGTTTACTTCCTGCACCTTATTAACTATATTAACTATTCACTTCTCCCAAATTAGGTGTTTGATTTCTTCTAAGCTTCTTTGATAATCAGCTTGATTAAAAACAAACCCTTGGTAGTCATCAACATCTTTAAAAAGATCAAGAATTAATCTTTTTTTAAGAAAAGGGTGTTTTTCCTTTCCTAAATAACAAGGGAAAAGTACCTCGAAGGTAGTTACTTGCCTTATTATCCTTATAAGCAAAGCTTGCAAACTGAGTATAACGATTATCTCACATCAAGGCTAGGATAGACAGATGCGGGTAGCTAAATAGTACTTCTCTACTTGTACTGTTTTAAAAAGAAATCGAGACTAAGAAAGTGGATATTGCTGCTAAAATCAAGGCGGTTAAACGTAGGGGCGTTATCCCTTCTTGAAAAATATACTTTCCGTACAGTACGGTAAGTAAAACTCCAATAGATCCAGTAATGACGGAGGCCATATTAAAAGGGATCTTTTTTGAAAATGCAAGCACAGCAAAGTACTCAATTCCCGTAGCGAACAATCCTACTAGTAATGGAAAGATAATTTTTTGAGGTGTAATGATTATTTCTTGGTTGGAAGTTTTTTGATAAAGCAAGATTATGCCTCCCAGGATAAATACAACAACGTTTGAGATAAGAAGAGAAATAATAGGACTAAAATATTGCGAGGTAAGCTTTTGAGCAGCACTATATGATGATGCACAAAAAGCCATTATTATCAGATAAATAATTCCTATATTCATTATTTTGTTTTACGTTTGTATTGAATAAATATCAATAAAGGTTATCGACAAGTTAAGCTGGGCAAGGCAGATCTATAATATTTTTTATTTTGAAATACTTTCAGAAAAACAAATAAGATATCCGTTGCAATCTTCTATGGTGAATTCAACACTACCATATTCAGTTTTGTGAAGTTGTTGGATAACAGTGACACCTTTATTAATCCGTTTATAGAAATCCTCAATTTTCTTAGCTTTAATATAAAGTAAAACTGTTCCGCCTATTTTTACTTTTTTGAGTTTCGGTATCTCTTTTTCAAATTCGCTTCTGCCATATAACATAATATGAATATCGTCTCTCCCGACTTGGACAAAGGTAGGATCTTTTTCAGGAAAGGTTATTTCAGGTTTAAACCCAAGTATGTCTTTATAAAAACAAACTGTCTTGGACATATCTTCGACCAAAAGCTCGGGGATTATCTGGAGAACTTTCATATTCGAATTGTACTATATTTTTAATACCATTACTGAGCGGGCTGGTCTAGAACCATTATATCCTTATAACTTTGTTTTGCGATTGATCAATACCCTTTCAATTTTTTTCGCTGTTTCTACTCTGCCCATTCTCACATAAGCCTTGTACTCTTCCGTCAAGGGAATTACGGGAACAGCCAAATTTTTATAGTTAAAGAATACCACTTTACCCAACCTAGATTTTTCTGACCAGTTTGCATTCTCCTGTTTTGTCTGTAAATTTGCCAAAATAAGATTTGAAGAATTCTGTTTCAGTGTACTTGACCGGTTCAGTTATAAATTTTTTCAAGATTTTCTCAAGTTTGAAGATGTCTCTTTCGGTTGCAAGGATATCTATATCATGCGCTTCAATATTCACTCCCCGTTTAGCGAGGCTAACGCTTCCCACAACTGCCCAGGCAAATTTAGTTGCACCAACTTCTGATAAGATTATCTCTAAGGCTTTCTCAATATCTTCTTTCATTTTTTTGCTGGGGTTTAGGAACTCTTACCCAACCCTGCAGAAGAGCCTAATAAAGTATAAAAAATTAGAGAAAAACGCTACTTATAAAAGTTGATGCTTTTTGGCAAAAGCGTCGATTCTATCGAAAGCATTGTGAATAACCGTTTTATCGGCGGCAAAAGACATTCGCAGGTGGCCCTCACCGGTTGGCCCCATTGAGCCTCCGGGAATGGTAATTACTTTGGCCTCGTCAACCAGCAGTTTAGCAAATTCGAGGGCGGAAATCTCGAATCCCAAAAACCTGGGAAAAACATAATAGGCACCATCCGGTTTATGGTAAGAAAAAAGCTTTGGCAAGCGGTCCAAGCGGTTACAAATCACCTGACGGCTTTGCCGAAATTTTTCTCTAAACTCCATCATTGCCTGGTGCCCCCGCGGGTCAGAGAGAGCAACTGTGGCCGCGACAATTGAAGGAGTCGCCGGACTGATACTGAAATAAACATGAATGTCTCTTATCTTGGAAATTATTTCTTTGTTGGCGTAGGCATAACCGATCCGCCAACCGGTCATCGCAAATTCTTTGGAAAAACTTTTGCAAAGAATAACATTGTTTCTGATTTCCGGAACCGCAAGCGGACTGAAGAACGGCTTTTCGTAAACCAGAAACTCATAGGCCTCGTCCAAAATTAAAATCAAGTTGTTCTCCAAAACAATCTTGACCAGCTCTTTTACTTCATTTGGTGAAAGAACTGTACCGGTAGGATTGTTGGGATTGGTCAAAATTACGGCTTTGGTTTTCGGGGTAATCGCCTTTTTGAGCTTAACTAGATCGAGCGACCAACCCTTTTTTTCATCAAGCGGGACAAAAACAGTTTTTGCTTGAGTTAAATGGATTTGGGACAAATGCAAGGGATAGCTGGGATCAAAATAGATAATTTCATCGCCCTTATCAAGGAAGGCCATCAAGGCGGAAAATAAAGCGCCGATGCCGCCCACGGTTAAATAAAGCTCATCACCGGCAGGCTTAAAACCGTAAATTCTTTCCATTTGCTTGGTAATTTTCTCCAAAAGCTCATTTTCAAGTTTAGTACCGGAATACATCCCCAGTTCCCAGTCTGTTTTTGAGCGCCGGTAAAGGTAGTCATAAATGAATGCGGGCGTAGGAAACAAGGGAGTGCCTTGGCCCAAAGAAACGACACCGTCGTACTTTGAAGCGTATCTCATCATATAGCCAATCCCCGAACCAGGAACGCCGATAACCCGGGAAGCAAAATGATAATTAGTCATTTTTGATTAAACAGCTAACTTAGCTTATCTTCTGTTTTTTATTATAGCATGCACTAAATTTACCATTATTTTCCCTTATGCTCTAAATGCTTGTATAATAACCAGTAATGGAACCTGGCTCAATTGATTTCCTCCAAAATTTAAAAGCGATGGAAAAGATTCCCTTTTGGGCGGTCGAAAAAACAGAGAGATTAAGAAGAAAAGGTTTCCTTCCTAACTTTCCCGAATTTGTCACTATTAATATTCACCGGGAGCTAGCTCTTTGTTTAAACACTTCTTTGAGTCTTAGAAAACTGGTAAAACTTTTTGAAAACCTAAAAAGGCCGGATGAAAAACCAGCCGAAATTCAGCCGTTATCGGAAACACTCGACTTCTACGTCCTTTACCCTCAAGACTACCTAACCCAGAGAATAAGATTCCTTTTCAAAAGCGGAGAAGTACAATCGGTAAGAGTAATCCTCGCCGATGTTAAGCCGCAAAAAAAGATTTACTGGAAGTTTAAAAAAACCTTGATTACTGCCAGGCCGGAATGCGTTTTCATTGCCTTAACGGGAAAACCTCCAAATGTGTCTGAAAATGAAAAAGAAATCTTAAACGCCGGTAAAAATTTCTTTTCCAGTCATCAGCTTATTGGGGCGATGGTTTACAAAAAAGTCGTCAAGATTAACCTTGGCCGCGACGAGCGGCGGGAGAGAAAGGCAGTTTATCAAGGTAAAAACGGAAAAATCGTTAGCATAACCCAAAAGAGGCACATCTTGGGGACAGCGCCCTATGTCGATTTAGCGATCCAGAAAGTTAAGATCGCAACTTTTACTAAACCCCAAAACTCGAAAAAGGTTTTAGCTCTGGTCGAAAATGTTATTCAAAGAAAGCTTAAACCAAAAGACTGCTTTGCCGAACTCTCCCAAACCCGACGGAAATTCGTTTCAAGAGTCGAATTCGAATACAAAGATTACCGGCAAATCACTTATCTTATGCGCCAGTTAATAAAAATCCTCAAGGGTAAAAAAATTGATTACACGATTGAACCGGAAAGAAAAATCAGTATCAATTCTTTACCCAAAGTTTCAAATCGGTTCTCGCTACCCGATCCAGACGATTGAAATTATCTTTAAGATAAATACCCCGTTGATATTTGAAAAAAGCGGCAACTCCGATCATGGCGGCATTATCCCCAATGAATCTTTCGTTAGTTGGAAAATAAGCAACGATCTTGTTTTCTTTAGCTACTCTCTTAATCATTTTCCTCAGTTTTTTATTAGCCAAAACTCCACCGCCGACAACTAATAAATCGAGCTTTGTTTGAATAATAGCTTTCTTTAACCGGTTAATAATGGAGATAAAGACTGCCTCTTGGAACGAAGCGGCCAGATCGGGCAGATTGCTGACAATCTGGCGTTGGGACAATTTTTTTAGTTTGTTTTTAAAAGCAGTTTTTAGCCCTGAATAAGAAAAATCCAAACCGGGATGTTTTTGCATGGGAATCGGTAAATCTAAAAAACCAGGGTTACCCTCCTTGGCTAATTCCTCAATTATTGGCCCGCCAGGGTAAGACATTCCCAATATTTTGGCCGCTTTATCAAGAGCCTCACCGGCGGCATCGTCGAGAGTCCGGCCGATAATTTCGTATTCCGCATGATTAGTTACGCGAATCAAACTCGTATGGCCGCCGGAAACGATTAAAGCCAAAAAGGGGAAGCTAAAATCCCGTAAGGGCCTGCCCTCTCTGTTTTGAGCAAAGCATGAATAAATATGGCCCTCGAGGTGATCCACCGGAATCAGTATTTTATGATACTTGCTGGCTAACTCACAAGCTTTATTAAGTCCCACTTCCAAGGCAATTACCAAACCGGGCCCAAAGGTGACGGCAACAGCGTCAATTTCTCTTATTCTTATTTGGCCTATCTTGAGAGCCTTTTCAATCACCAGGTCAATCTTATCTTCATGAGCTCTTTTAGCCAGCAGCGGATAAACCCCTCCGTATTTTTGATGGATATTAATTTGGGAAAAGATAACGTTTGACAGAACCCGACGGTTATCAACCACGGCGGCAGCTGTTTCGTCACACGAAGTTTCGATCGCCAATATTTTCATTTTAAGGATGACTTTTTATAGCTTGTATAACTCAAATTCCCTGACTTTACTGCTTTTTTCCTTAATTTGCAGCCAGAAAAAAAGGCTGTTTTCATTTTTAAGCTTCTGCAGGGTGGCCAGCTTATCACCCCATTCAATCAATAGCAGATTACCGGCTTTCAAGAGGCTTCCCAATTTCAATGATAATATTTCCGCTTCCGTTTCCAGCCTGAAAAGATCTATATGATAAATTGTGTCTAAAGACTCTTGGCCAACACGGTACTCATCAAGAAGAATAAAGGTCGGTGAGGTAAATTGGAGTTTGAAAATTTCACCAATCCCTTTGGCAAAAACGGTTTTACCGGTACCTAAGTCTCCTTGGAGAATAACAACAACCGCTTTTTCCTGAAGATATTTTTTGAAAGTCCTAAAGTAGACTTCTTTAGCCAACCGCCGTGTCTCAGCTTCCGATTTGGACTGCTGTTTTAGAATCAGCCGGGGATTAAATAATCCTCCCCTTAAGATTTTTATTTCTTCTTTAACCAAACGCACGACTGTCGAAGGAGGCCGTCTTGGCAATTGGCCGGCATCAATTACCAAACTCAACATTTGTTTCTTTCTTTCAGAAAGAGTCTTGACGAGCGAGGAAATCGAATAATGAGGCCGCCGGCCGGCGAGATTAGCTGAAGTTGCCGTAACCGGAAAATCAAAAGCATTAAGCAGGTCGTTAATAAAGGGATAGTCAATTATTCTAACCCCAAGGGTATGGTCCCCGGGCTCTAACTCAGAAGCTAAATGTTGTTTTGACTTAAGAACGACCGTAAAAGGGCCGGGAAGCAAGGTTTTAATAATTTTTTCCTGGTTCTTATCATACCGGGTATATTGATTAATCTGATTTGGAGCCTTTAAAAAGACGGAAATTCCTTTGCCGAACCGCCTGCCTTTAAAATCAAGGACTTTTCTTACTGCTATTGGTGAGCGGGCGTCAGCTGCCAGCCCATAAACCGTATCAGAGGGAACAACAACCAGATTACCCTGCTTGAGAAACTTCTTAGCTGATAAAATTGCTTCTCTGTAATTATTTTTTTTCAATCGGATTATTTCCATCGGTTATTATTATAACGCACGGATATAAGTCTATTGTCTAGTACCGGCTACTAGTAACAGTTCAGACCCTCCACCCCGAAGACAAAAGATGAAGAAAGGATAAAACTTAAGTGCCAAGTCTCACCGTGGAACGCGCCACCCAACCCCTAAGCCTATTGCCCGTGCGATGTGCAGACACGCGCAGCATCCGCCCAGCATCACGATCCCAGTAGCCAACCGGCACAAGATGTGGTGTTGGCATAGAATTTGGCATATATGAACCAAGCAACCACAAAGCATTGCTGTCATGCCGGTCATGACTTACTTGATTGGTTGTTTCAAGCTGAGTTATAAAGTGAGTGAGAAAATCTTCTGGTGTCCATCCCGCTTCTCCCTGATAGGTCGGTGTACTTAAGGTTCGTAAATAATCACGAGGGGTAGAATATGGCTCTAGCTGCTTTCTTCCTCCTATGACTTTACCCTGTCCTTGTTGAGACATAAGTAGGCATTGCGATCGGCGTTAACTGAAGCTGAGTAAATCCTTGTCGCATTTTCCTATCAACCAATTCCTTATTGCGTGTAAATACTTCTTGCAGCTGTTCTTGAGTTGGTACAGAATACTCTTTTCCGTCGATTCCAATCACCCCTAAATTTTCCGATCGTGGAAGAAGGGTTAAAATTCTTGTTCGGTTCAATGCGCTAATGGCGCGAGCATACTCCTTCTCAAGAGGGAATAATCCTTCGGAGGGACGAGCACCTTCTAATTGTATTGTTCCCTTAATCGTCTGTCCAGCCATACATTTATTATATAGCCGTAATAAAACTTTTTAACTGTGCAGTAGGAAAGTTATCTACCTCTATTTCCCTGTTCCTGAATAAATCAATCGGGGAGAGCTCGGTTTGGGTGTTGGTATTAGACTAGCTTGATTTTACGGGATATTTTGTTGGTTATAATAATTTCTACACATTACCCCACTTCGGTTGATTCGTAACCTCAGGGGTATTGATTTCGAGGTTTGTGAGACAAGGCCGTGCATCATCAATTACTCAAACTTGAGTAAAGTGTATCTGTATAAAGATGTTTTTAGTTGTAGATTTATATTTTCAGCAAAAACTTGATTAAGAACTGCAAATAATAAACTCCAGTCAAGATAAAAACCGAAGCAACTAATTTTCTACTAACCTTTTCAATTTTTTGAACTATCTGAAAGGCCTGACCGACCTTTTTCATACTAAAGGCGATTAGAAAAGAAAAGACAATTACTGGTAGACCCGTACCTATGCCAAATAAAGGCGGCAATAAAAGAGCCTCAGTTGAACTTAAAACCAAGGGGACAAGGACTCCGAAAAACAGAACTCCGCTATAGGGGCAAAAAGCTAAGGCAAAAAGACAACCTAAAAGAAATGAGCCAAGATAACCTTTGGTGGCAAGCTTCTCTTTGAGGCGTTCTATCTTTTCATTTTTGGTTTTGATAGTTAGCTTGATAACATCAAACATAATTAACCCAATTAATATAAGTATTGGCCCTAAAACCTTTTCTCCCCAGCCTTGAAAAATACGGGAGACTTCAAAAGAGGAAAAGCCAAGATAAATAAGAGAGGCTAGGACAGTGTAGCTAAAGCTACGACCAATAGTGTAGTAAAGACCATTAAGAAGGGTTTTTTTAGGGGTTTTAATATCCTTAGAGATATAGGCAATGGCAGTGACATTAGTGGCTAAAGGGCAAGGACTAATGGAGGTAAGAATTCCAGTTAAGAAAGCAGTTAAAAGCGGTATATTGTATTGGTCAATAAGTAGATCGATATAATCCATGATTTATTTTCCCAATAAAGTTTTAAGTTTGTTTTCAAAATAATCAGTAAACTTTTCTTGGTCGTTGACCAGTCGCCAAACTGTTGTGTCTTCTTCGATGCTGTCTTTATCATTACTGATAGCATTAACAAATAAAGATGAACCTCTCGACTGATACTTCATGACTATTTCCTGATTCTCTGCCAGTTCACCATTAATATCCTTAAAAACTATTTTTCCTGATTGATATTCTTCTGGAAACTTATCTTTAACCGTTTGCAAGGCATATTCGCCAACTGTGATGCAGGACCAGCACTGATGGGTGCCATGGAAATGAACTACTTCGATTTTATCGGCAATTGTTTTTTCTTGAGTTAAGGACTTGCCTTCTTTTTGGACCTCGGATGCTTCTGTGTTGGTTGAGATTAGAACAGAAGCACTTTCAGCCTCTTGGCCATTACCTAAAGCCTTTATGCCCAAAAAGACGATGGCAATAATTAGAATCGTTATAGCAATAATTGTTTTTTTATTCATTGTTGATTAATTTTGTTTAACCAATAAAGCCATAAATATAACCAGCTATAGTAGTTAGAATCACTATTGAACCTGCATAAACCAGCATTTTTTTAGTGCCGATTAGTTTTCTGATAACCAAAAGACCTTGCAACGAAAGAACAGGGTCGGCCAGCATATAAGCCATTAAGGGGCCCTTGCTCATACCCAGTTTCATAAAGTTTTCAGCAATTGGGACTTCAACCAAAGCAGGGAAATAAGCCAATGCCCCAAACATGACAGCAATAAAGTTAGTTAACAGATTGTTCTGACTGGCTAAAGCCTGAAACTGTTCTTTGGGAATAAGATGAGTAATGGTAGCGGCAAAAAAGACACCTACTAAAAGCAGAGGTACAATCTGACTAACAAATTTAATTGTTTCATTCCACCAAGCAGTCCTTTTTTCTTTAGACAGCCAGGAAAAAGTCATTATCAACTGCAACAACACTAAGGGAAGAATCAGAGCATATCTTAAATTACTACTGATAGAAGCTGTACCAACTACTAAAATTGCCAGCATTGCTCCCCAGAACCAGATGTTTTTAGCACCTTTAAGTTTATTTGTATCTTGAGTTACCATTTGAAGGCTTCCGTCTTCTTTACCATTGCCAAAAAAAAGCTCCATTATTAAACCGACTAAAATAGCAAACATGACTGAAAGGACAAATCTGACAATACTAAATTCCCAGCCGATTCTCTGACCAGTAAAAAGAATGGTAACGATGTTAAAGGCAGGGCCAGCGTAAAGAAGGGTAATGGCGATACCTAGACCCGCTCCTTTTTTCCAGATGCCCGCAAATAAAGGAAGAATAGTGCAAGAACAAACTTCAATCAAAAAACCTGCCGTAACAGCAATTAGATAAGCCAGCCATTTTTTAGTCTTACCGCTTAAGTATTTTAAGATTGATTGTGAATCAATGAGGCTATTGATGGCACCAGCTATAAAAAAAGCAGGTACAAGGCAAAAAAGAACATGGGCCGAGAGATAGTCAACTAATCCCAACCAGCCTTGATAGACGGCGCCGCCAATAAGGTTTTGGACCGACTCTTGGGCTAAAAAGCCGCCTATCTGTTTTTGCCATAAATAGATTATTAAGTAGGCGCCACCCAAAAGACCTAAGACCCAGTTTTTCTTAATGACTTTAATAAAATTCATAACTTATTTCTCCTGCGGTTTTTGAATCAACTTTTTGACTTTTTCAACATCGTTAACAAAACCGGTTAAAACCGCTTTGCCGTCAATAGCCAACACAGGACTAGACATAACGCCCATTTCCATAATCTTTTGAATGCCCTCCTGCCCGGATAGATATTCAACCTCCTCTTTTAATCCCGCCTCTTCAACTGCCTGTTTAGTTAGTTCATATAATTTTTTACAGGTTGGACAACCTGAGCCTAAAACTTGAATTTTCATTTTTTAATACCTCCTGCTTTAAGAAATATTTGTAACTTTTTATAACCTTCTTTGGTAAGAGAATAAAAAACTTGGCGGGCATCTTTTCCTTTACGCTGTTTTATCCAGCCAGTTTCGACCAAGTCTGAGAGGTGATGAGAGACAAGACTTTGTTCTTTATCGAGACAATTTTGAATTTCGCAAACACAATGTTCTCTATTCAGAAGGATGAGTAAAATTTTCAACTTAGTCTTAGTGGATAAGGTCTTAGCTATTTTTACTAAAGACTCTATTGTTTTATTTTCTAGTAAGCCCCTTTTACATGAACAGACAATCATATAATGACGAGTTTACTCCGGAGAAGTAAACATGTCAAGCAAGAGCAGTTTGAACCTGCAACCTCTTAATTTCCTCCCATCTCACTTTAATCACTTCCATTTGGGAAACATTCTCAAAAGCAGTTAAGATTGTGCCTAAAGCTTGGTTTATTATATCTTTTGACTGGAGAGCTACAGATTTTTAGCCTCAATTTTTCTTACCTCTGAATAAGTTAAGATACATTTGCGCTATATAGGTAAATTATGTTAAAACTTAAGAGTGTGAACATGCTTATTTTAATAAAATGCTAGAATCAGAATATGAAAGATTGTGTTTTCTGCAAGATTACAAGAGGTGAACTACTCTGCCGTAAAATTTATGAAGACAATGATTTTTTAGCTTTCCTGGATATTGCTCCTTTTACTGAAGGCCACACTCAAGTAATTCCCAAAAAACATTACCGTTGGGTCTGGGACTTACCCGCCGGTAATCAGGAAACACCAAATATCGGCAGATACTTTTCTGTTGTACAAAAAATTGTCAGACACTACCAACGGGTAACCAATAGCGAATGGGTTACCGGCATCGTCTGGGGAATACTTGTTCCTCATGCCCATATCCAAATCTTACCTAATCCACACAAACTAAACCTTCACTGGAAAAGAGGAAAATTAACCAAGGAAAAGGGTGAGAAATTAATTTGCGAGCTTGCGATAAAATAAGGCGTCTAACTTTAGGGAGACTCCTTAGAATAATTTCGTCAGTTGAAGCGCTCCGTATCCGACAATTGCATAGACAATCATGGCAATAACCGCCGCCAAATCCAACTCAAAACGGCCAAAAGATGGATTACCGCCAAAAATTCCGGAAAAAGGATTGGCAAAAATCCCGGTAAACTGATACAAAATATTGACAAAGGCATTTCCGGCGCTTGCCCCCAACAATTTAAAAATCAATCTCATTGCCAGAGAGGCTTCGACGCTGCCAAATAAAACACCAACCGCATTCTCCAATTTATAAGTGCGTTTAACTCTTTTGACTTCACTCATTTGTTCGGTTTTAATTACTCTGTCCTGGAATTCACCGGCAGATTCTGAAGGAACGGGAGAAATGACCTTCGGAGAAGACGCTACTACCGTCTGAGGAGGTACTTGAAAGTGAACCTGGGGTGGTGGCGAGGCAACAACTTGGACTGGTTGTTGAGGTGGCTGTGGGGGTACTTGGGGAAAAACCGGAGGTTGAGGAGAGACATCTGTAGATGCGGCCTGGGAGTCAAAAACTGGAGATGATCCTCTCGGAGAAGGAAAAGGACTCTTCGGTTGTGGCTGTACCGGTTCCCGGGTTTGAGAATTTACACTAGCTTGCTTTCCGTCAGCATCAGCAGGCGGAGAACTCCAAGGAACCTGACTTTTCTGACCTGGCTGATCATTCATAGTTTAATTTTTCAATACTTACTAAGTAATTAGTAGCAAATAATTGAAAAGATGGCAAGAGGCAGATTGGTTAATAGTAAGACCGACTCTGGAATTAAAAAAAGCCTACCACCTGAAGTGAGCAAAGGCCTTATTTGATTCAGCTAAACGTTGAATATCTTCTCTCCTCTTAACCGCACCTCCTTCACCTCTGGCGGCTGCAATAATCTCGGCTGCCAATTTAAGATCAAAACGATGATATTCTTTGTTCGGTTTTGCCTTAGCGGCTTGGATAAGCCAGCGAATCGCCAGTGACTCTTTACGATCACCTCTTACCGGAAGCGGAATCTGATAAGCTGCACCACCAATTCGACGAGGTTTTACTTCCATACCTGGTTTAATATTCTCGACCGCTTGCCGGAAAACTTCCAGCGGTTTTTGCCCAGTCTCCTCTTCAATTCGGTCAAAGGCCCGGTAAACTATCTTTTGAGCTATGTTCTTTTTACCTTGGCGCATCACCTGATTGATTAATTTAGTCACCAAGCGGTTATTATATAAAGGATCCGGACTAATCAATCGTTTAACTACTTTTCCGCTTCTTGCCATATTAATTTGAAAATGAAAAATAAGTATATTTAAGCAACTGGTGCTGTTTTTCCGGTTGTTTCGATATTTCCTGTCTCATTGGTAGTAATCTTGGCTGCTCCTCCTCCACCTCTCCTAGCGCCATATCGAGACCGTCCCTTTTTCCTTCCTTCGACACCACTAGTATCGTATTTACCCCTAACTATATGATATTTTACTCCAGGTAAATCTTTTACCCTACCCCCTCTTACTAAAATAATACTATGTTCTGCCAGATCATGACCCTCACCAGGAATATAGGCGGTAATTTCTTGCTTGTTTGACAATCTGACTCTGGCAACTTTCCTTAACGCTGAATTAGGCTTCTTGGGTCCCATTGTTTTAACCAGCAAAACTACCCCTCTTTTAAAAGGACTAATTGTTTTTACCATCCGACGATCCTTGGCGTTAAAAGAACGCCGAAGAGCAGTTGCTTTCACTTTTTTTCTCAGCGGCTTTCGGCCTTTTCGGATGAGTTGGGAAATAGTTGGCATATTAGTTTCTAAATGAAAATTAACTTGCCTGACTGTAATATCTTATCAAACTTAGGTTTGAAAATCTACTGGAATAAAATTTTAAATTATTATTCTTTAATCTGGGCCCGATCAGAACTAACTGGAATCAGTCGACCAATTATTACGTTTTCCTTAAGTCCTAGAAGTTTATCTTCTTTTCCATAAGAAGCAGCATCAGTTAAAACATTTGTTGTTTCCTCAAATGAAGCTGCTGATAGCCAAGAGTCAGTATAGAGAGAAGACCTGGTGATTCCCAGAATAACAATCCGAGCACTTGCCGGTTCGCCTCCTTGAGCTAAAACACGCTCATTTTCTTCTTCAAACCTAACTTTACTGATTAACTCACCCGGGAGTAAATCAGTATCCCCTGGCGATTCAATGCTGGCTTTATCGCTCATCTTCCTGATAATAATTTCGAAGTGTTTATCATGAATAGGAATTCCTTGTGATTCGTAAACTGCCTGAACCTCGTTTATTAAGTATATTTGAGCCTCCCGAAGGCCTTTCACCTCCAGAATTTCCTTAACGTCCAAAGATCCAGAAGCGAGCTGCGTTCCTATTCCAACCAACTGACCGTCTTCAACCCTCAAAGTACTTAAAGCCGGAATAAAATACTGCTTTTCTTCGACTGGCTTAACATCAACCGACCTAATTCTCACTTTGGTTCCTTCATCGGTTTCGATAACTTCGACCTTTCCCGCGATTTCGGACAGAGGAGAAAGAATCTTTGGCGTTCTCATTTCAAAAAGTTCCTCGACTCGAGGTAAACCCTGAGTTACATCAGAGACAACAATACCACCAAAGTGTTTAGTTCTTAAAGTCAACTGGGTCCCTGGTTCGCCAATAGACTGAGCCGCAATAACACCAATAGGAGTTCCAATTTTAACCTTTTTTCTGGTCGATAGATCCCAGCCATAACAAGTACTACATACTCCATGTTTCGCCTCACAAACTAAAGGAGAACGAACTTTAACCTTCATTATTTCGTTCTTTTCCAAGATAATAATCTTTTCTTCATCTAGATCTTGACCTTTTTCAAGCAAAACTTTTCCCTTTTTATCTAAAACATCTTTAGCTAAAACACGGCCTATTAATCTGAGAGAAAACGCGGATGACCTGGTTTCTCGGGTGATTTCAATCCCTTTTTTAGTTTTGCAATCTTTCTCCCTAATAATAACATCATGGGATACGTCAACTAACCGGCGAGTTAAGTAACCAGCGTCTGACGTTTTGATAGCTGTATCGGTCAATCCCTTTCTTGAACCTCTAGCCGAAGTGACATATTCAAAGACTGACAGGCCCTCTCTAAAATTAGATTTTGTCGGCAATTCAACTATCTGTCCTAAAGGATCTAAGACTAAACCTCTCATCGCCGATAACTGTTTTACTTGATCACGAGAAGCTCTGGTACCGCCCGAATTTATTATCAAACGAACGCTATTTTCTGGATCAAAGCGCTCCCAGGTCAAATCAGCCAATTCTTCGGTAGTCTCCATCCATACATCTTGAACTAATCTTTTCCTCTCTTGATCGGTAATTAACCCCCGATTAAAGTTATTTTCAACCTGACCTACTCTCTCGTTAGCCTGTGAAATTATCTTGCCCTTCTCCTTAATAACAATACAATCCCAAACACCAACAGAGAGACCGGAAATAGTAGCACTCCAAAAACCCAGTTCTTTAAGATTATCAATTAATTTTACCACTACTTCACGGGAACAGTTTCGAAAAGCCTTTGTTACTAAAACACGGATATCTTTTTGTCTCATTTCTCCATTAATGAATCTCAATTCTTCAGGTAACATAGAGTTAAAGAGAATTCTGCCAACCGAGGTTTTAATTATTCCTCCGCTGATCCTCGCTTTAATTATTTGTCTTAGATCAATGACCTTAGTCTGATAGGCTAAAATCGCCTCTCTCTCATTAGAAAATATTGAAGGATATTCATTTATTTCCGAATTAATAGAGGTGATAAAATAACAACCCAACGCCATTTCTTTATTAGGAATAGTAATCGGTGAACCATCAGCGGGCTTTAGAAGATTACTCTTGGGACTCATTAGCTCAACTGCCTCCTTTTTGGCTTTTTCTCCAAGAGGAATATGAACTGCCATCTGGTCGCCATCAAAATCAGCGTTGAAACCGGCGCAAACGCAAGGGTGAATCCGAATTGCGCTCCCTTCAATCAAGATTGGAAAAAAAGCTTGAATACCCAACTTATGAAGAGTGGGAGCTCGATTAAGTAGTACCGGATGGTCACGGGTTACTTTTTCCAGAACATCAAAAACCTCCGGCGGTCTTTTTTCAAGAATAATTTTAGCGCTCTTGACGTTTGGAGCAATCCCGGCGAAAATTAATTCCCTTAGAACAAAAGGCTTAAACATTTCCAAAGCCATCTCTTTGGGCAAACCACAATGATCAAGATTTAACTCCGGCCCGACAACAATTACCGAACGCCCAGAATAATCAACTCTTTTACCTAAGAGATTTTGTCGAAAACGCCCCTGCTTACCTCTCAACATATCAGAAAGAGAACGAAGAGGTTGCCTCCGTCGTCTAAAGCGTTTTCTTTTAGGCCCTTTACTAGCATCGATGAGACTATCAACAGCTTCCTGAAGCATTCGCTTTTCATTTCTTAAGATTATTTCTGGAGCGCCAATTTCGACTAAATGCTTTAATCGATTATTACGATTAATCACCCGACGATACAGATCATTTAAATCCGAAGTAGCAAATCGGCCGCCAGAAAGCTGAACCATCGGCCTTAGGTCCGGGGGAAGAACAGGTAAAATTCTCAAGATCATCCAGGAAGGATCAACCTCTGCTTTTCGAAGGCCTTCGATTATTCTTAGGCGTTTAGTCGCCTTAATATAACGTGCCCCCTTGCTTGATTGAACTTCTTTACGCAAGTCAGCGATCAATTTTTCTAAGTCAAGGGTGCTGATTATTTCCAAAACAACTTCGGCACCCATACCCGCCTTAAAGAAGGAACCCGCCTGATATTCAAAAAGCTTTAAATATTTATCTTCGGTCAAAAGGGATAGTTGTTTTAATGATCTAACTTCATCGATTAAAGTCTTAAATATTTCCTCTATTTTCTCCCCATCAAGAATTGCTTCATCACGAGCATTCTGAACTTTCTGCCTAAATTTTAAAGTTACCTCTTTGATCGCTAAAAATTTTTGCTCCTTATTTTCAATTTTTTCGTCAATTACTTTTTTTCCCTCTTTTTCTCCCACTTTTAAGTCTTCAATTTTTTTCTCCAACTTCTTCTTGACTTCAATTTTTCTACTCTTCAGCTTCTCTTTTAATTCGTTAAGTGTCTTTTTTCTCTTTTCTTCATCAACTGCCGTAACCAAATATTGCGCAAAATAAATCACTGCTTCCAAACTTTTTGGAGGAATATTAAGAAGAAGAGAAAGTTTAGAAGGTACTCCTTTAAAAAACCAGATGTGGACCACAGGGTAGGCCAAGCTAATATGCCCCATTCTCTCTCTTCTTACCTTTGACTGAGTTACTTCTACCCCACATTTGTCACAGATAATGCCTCGATAGCGGATTCTTTTATACTTACCGCAATAGCATTCCCAGTCCTTCGTCGGACCAAAAATACTTTCAGAAAAAAGACCACTTTTTTCTGGCTTAAGAGTCCGGTAATTAATAGTCTCCGGTTTGGTTACTTCCCCATAAGACCACGATTTAATCAAACTGGGAGAAGCGAGAATTATCTTCAAACCAGAAAAATCGACTAGATTTTTAAGTTCTCTCATATCAAAACCAGTGATAATCTATTAAATAACGACTTTTTACTCTTATACACACTTACTCCTCTTCATCTTCTTCTTTTTTTTCTTTGACTGCCCCGGTCGGTATAATTTCTAATCCTAAGCTATTTAACTCTTTAACCAAAACTTTAAATGATTCAGGAACAGTAGGTTCAGGAACAGAGGTTCCCTTAACAATCGCTTCAAAGGTCTTTGCCCTGCCAATGACATCATCTGATTTAAAGGTCAGCATCTCTTGTAAAGTGTGGGCTGCCCGATGAGATTCTAGAGCCCAAACTTCCATCTCACCTAACCGTTGACCTCCCATTTGCGCTTTTCCCCCTAAGGGTTGCTGAGTAACCAACGAATAAGGCCCAGTTGACCGCGCATGGATTTTATCTTCAACCATGTGAATCAACTTCAAAATATAACTCATTCCGACAACCACATTCTGAGCAAGAGATTCTCCTGTTCTTCCATCACAGAGAACCACCTTGCCATCCCTTGGCAAGCCAGCTTTCTCAAGTTCTTCTTTTAACTTATCTTCAGAAACTTTTTCAAACACAGGAATAGCCGCCTTATAGCCCAAGCGGGAAGCGGCCCACCCTAAATGAGCTTCCAATAACTGACCAAGATTCATTCTAGCCAAAACAGAAAGAGGAGAAATAATAATGTCGACCGGTGTCCCGTCAGTCAAATAAGGCATATCAGCAACTGGAACTATCTTGGAGATCACGCCTTTATTCCCGTGCCTTCCAGCGAGCTTATCACCTACGGTCACTTTTCTTATCTGAGCTACTTTGACAATTACCTCCCTAATTGTTCCTGGTTCGAGCTCGTCACCTTTATCACGATCTAAAATCTGAACATCAACTACTGTTCCCCGTTCACCGTGGGGTATTCTCAAAGACACGTCTCTTACTTCTCGCGCCTTTTCACCAAAAATTGCCCTTAAAAGCTTCTCTTCGGCTGTAAGTTCTGTTTCCCCTTTAGGTGCAATTTTGCCCACCAAAATATCATTAGGACCAACTTCACTGCCTACAACGATAATCCCATTTTCATCAAGATTGGCTAAATCTTGCTCACCAACATTGGGAATATCACGAGTCAGCTCCTCAGGACCAAGCTTTGTTTCGACTATAGGAGTTTCATATTCTTCAATATAGATTGATGTTAAGAAGTCGTCTTTAACTAGCCGATCCGAAATGACAATCGCATCTTCATAGCCTAATCCGTCAATTGAACAATAGGCGATCAATAAATTTTGTCCCAAAGACAACTCACCGCTCTCACAAGCAGGACCGTCAATTAATAAGTCGCCTTCTTTAACTTTATCACCCACAGAAACCACCGGTTTTTGCGAATAGCACGTACTCTGAGCCGAGCGGGTAAATTTATTTACCAGATAAGTTTCTCTATCTTTTTCAATTTTTATATTTTCTCTAGGTTCAATCTTCTCGGTAGTAATCTTCTTTCGAGACTTTTCATCTAACTTAACGACTACCTTACGCGCATCAATCCACTCGACGACCCCAGAATGCCTAGCTCTAGCCACTCTCCCCATTGCTTCGGCTACCAAACTCTCCATACCTGTTCCTACAATTGGAGCTTGCGGCTTCACCAAGGGAACAGCTTGACATTGCATGTGTGTGCCCATTAAGGCTCGATTAGCTTCATCATGGGCCAGGAAGGGGATTAAGGAAGCCGACGTTCCCACAACTTGAACGGGGCTAACATCAATAAAGTCTACTTTTTCCGCCGGCACTTCTAGAAACTGCCCCTTATATCGGGCCGGCAACCAAGAATCCCGAATTACTCCCTTTTCATCAACATTAATCCCCGCATAAGTAATGTGATACTTTTGTTCATCGTCTGCCTGCAAATAAACAATTTCATTAGTAACCATCATCCTAGTTTGCCGGTCAATCTTCTGTTTGACTACTCGAAAATAGGGGCTTTCTAAAAAGCCATATTCATTAACTCTTGTATAAAGAGACAGATAAGTCACTAATCCGATATTTGGTCCTTCAGGAGAACGGATCGGGCAAATTCGCCCATATTGAGAAGCGTTAATATCTCTAATCGAGAAAGAAGCTCTTTCGCGGGTAATTCCTCCAGGGCCCATCACAGTCAATCGACGAAGATTATCAATTTCAGATAGCGGATTAGTTTGATCCAAGATTGCCGAAACCTGACTAGTTCTGAAAAAGCTATTAAGGGAAGCGGTCAAAGGACGCGCATTAATTAACTGGGTCGGGATGACCCTTTCATCAGTACTGACTAAACTCATTCTTTCTTTGATGGAGCGTTCGAGCCTTAGGAGACCTGGCCGAAAGGCGATTTCAGATACTAACTCACCTACACATCTTACTCGACGATTAGATAAGTGATCGATATCGTCAACATAACCTTCACCATTCTGTAAATCGATTAAATATCTAAGAGCGGCTACCAGATCATCTTGACTAATTACCCAACTCTTAGGAGAATTAGGAATGTTCAACCCCAGCCTCTTGTTTATTTTATATCGACCAACCCTACCTAAATTATAGCGACGGTAGTCAAAAAACATGTTATCTAAAAGCTGTCGCGCGTTTTCAAGTATGGCTGGCTCTCCTGGTCTTATCTTTTGATAGATTTCAAGCAGGGCTTCTTCTCGATTCTTAGTAGGATCACTTTCAAGGGTAGCAATTAAATATTTTCGCTCCCTTTCTTTACCCAGAGGAAAGATATTTAGAATTTCTTCATCGCTTGCTAAACTAAAAGCACGAAGAAGAACGGTTATGGGAAACTTGCGCCGCCGATCAATTCTTACTGAGATGGTGTCATTTCTATTGACAAAAAATTCCAGCCATGAGCCACGAATGGGCCTTATCTCTCCATAGTAAAGTGTCCGCCCACTAATCTTGTCAATTCCACCAAAAAAGAAGACGCCCGGAGAACGAACAATCTGATTAATTACTGCTCTCTCAATACCATTAATGACAAAAGTCCCCCTCTCTGTCATTTCCGGCACATTGCCCAAAAATACTTCTTTTTCACTTTTATAACCGTTTCTTTTATTAAGAAGGGCAACTTTAACTCTTAGAGGTATCTCAAAAGTAACCCCTTTTCTCATTGCCCGAAGAGGGCTATACTTAGGCTTTCCAAGAGAACATCGGTCGAAAATAAGCTCCCAGTTACGGCTGGTAAAATCTTCAATCGGAGAGATTTCTGCCAGAAGTTCATTTATCTCTTTTTCTAGAAATTCTCTATAAGAGTCTTTCTGGATAGCAATTAAATCCAGTTTAGGAAGATTTCTATAGATTTTCCCCCAATAGTGTCTTTCATTCGGCAAAGGCTTTTGTTTCCCGCTTTTAATATTAATGTCGCTAAAATCAGAGGAAATCATTAGTTCAGCTCACAGATTTTAAAAAACCTAAAAATTGAGTATAAAAAATTGCCTCAAACCGGCAACATTAAACGAAGCGTACTGACCGTACGCCTTCCGTAAAAACTAGCGCGCAATATAGCATAAAAAATCATACTTGTCAAATTTTTGTATAAATTGTGTTGGTACAAAGCGATAATATTCTATTAGCGGCAAAGCAGAAATGTCATTTTCAGGAGTCCATAATTTGGCTGGTTATCAAAGGAAATGCCAACCAGGGAGAACCCATGAAAGAAATTTGCTTATTAGTCACTCAAAAATTTTGCGATATTAGCGTTATGATCCTCTATAGTTTGGGCATAGTGGATCTTACCGGTCGAACCTGAAAGATAAAACCAATAAGATGAATCTTGCCAATTAATTACCGCCTCAATAGACTCAAGACTGGGGTTACAAATTGGGGCTGGCGGCAAACCTTTGTATTTGTAGGTATTATAAGGAGACTCGGTTCCTAAATCCTTCTTGGTTAAATTTTTAGGCCACCAGTCACACCCAGACTCTCTCCCACGACACCTAAAATCAGCTACGGCATATTGAACTGCTGCGTCGGCCTGAAGTAACCAATCATTTTTCCATCTCTTAATCAATATTCCGGCAACAATCGGCCGGTCTTCAGAAAGTCTAGCCTCTCTTTCAACAATAGACGCTAAAATCAAAACCTGGTCAAGAGTAAGTTTTTTCTCAACCATTTTTTTCCTCAACCTTTCATCGATATTTTTATCAAAATTGTCCCTTAAAATTTCGATAATCGCTTCCTGGGAAGCATCTCGGGGAATTAAGTAAGTATCAGGAAAAAGATAGCCCTCAAGCGCCGAATTGGCAATTTTCGACTGCCAATTTTTAATATCGATATCGAATCCCTTATTGGCTAGTTCCTCGACTATTTGTTCACTGCGCCAACCTTCCAATAAAGTAACCCAAATATCTAACGTTCCATGCATCAGCTGATTTACTAATTCCTCAAGATTTAATCCCGAATGAAATCGAAAATCACCGGCTTGAATTTCTTTTGATAATCCTTTGGCAAGAACCAAAAGTTTAAAAGCCAAAGGGCTCCGAATCAAATTATCTTTTTTAAGCCTGATCGCAATTTCATCGATTCTCTCACCTCGTTTGATAACAAAAATCTTTTGCCCTTCGGAGGTAGTTATAGGCATTTTTGTCGCTGGTTGATTTGCCCATTGCCACCAAAAAAAGCCGCCCAAAAGGACGGACATTAAAAAAAACGCTGGTATGATCCACCGCCTAAGCCCCTTAAATAGCATATCTAAACCTCTTCGAAAAGGGCCCGTCGGTATCTCTTTGTCTCGGGGTTATAAATGAAAATGCGCCCACATCTACAGGTAACTTTCTCAGTTTTATCTTTTCTCTTTTCTCCTTTACCTTTATCTAAAGGCTTACCGCAACCGACGCACTTTCCCTGAGATAATAACCAAGCCTGCACTGGAGCAATAATTTTTTTAAACATTGCAATCCAAATAATTTTGTAAGATAATCGCGGCGGCAATTTTATCTTCTCGTGTCCGCCTGAACTTTTTACTTTTACCTGCTTCTATCATTTTAACAATTGCTTCCTGAGTGGTCAAGCATTCAGGATAGAACTCAACCGGTAAACCACTTTTGTTTGCCAATTGCCGGCCGAAACTGCCTACCTCTTTTTCCAGTTTACCTTCTGGCAGGCCGATAACAATCTTATTTACGCAGTATTTCTGGCAAAGTTGTACTACTCTACCAATCAGATTCACTTTATTAGGCAGGATTTGCAAAGGCTGAGCTAAGATACCCTCGGCAAGCGCCAGGCCTACTTTAGCCTTACCATAATCAATTCCTAGGTAAATCATTTTTTTAACAAATTTTGAAAGTTCTGAATGTTTACTATTTTAAAACTTCAGATTAATCTTGCCTTAACTACTAACCGCCGCAGGTATGTTCCTGGGGGAACACAGGTAATCATACTTAAGTATTCACCAGTCATATCCTGCTCTAAAACAGAAATGTCTGTTGGCTGAACTTCAGTCATTTTAAAAACCTGATAATGATATTCAATCCCGTCAAAATAAACAATAATCTCGTCACCAATTTCTAAGGCCGGCAAAGTGGAGCATATCGTTTTATAATTTTTAGGGTTAAAAAATTGAGGGAGAACCGAGTGGCAAAAAAGAACTGCACTCCCTCGTTGTCCAGGTAAACTGGTACCGGGATAATGAACCATGCTCTTTCCTAAATCTTCGCCACCGATTTCAACAATCGCTTGGTAAATTCCCAAGACCGGAATTGACAAGTTATAGTGGGTAATCTTGCTATTGCGGAGGGGCATCGGTGGAGCGCTGGAAAACCATTGGTGAGGATTGGTGTAGTCAGCCGAATTGGAATCAACCTCCGACTCACCTAAAACAACACTCCTGGGAATCGGCGAAAAAAGTGGCATTTTTTTGTCAAACCGACTCCGGGTTCTTATTTGATAGACACCGATTGAACTCAAAACCAGAATTACGACAAAGATTCCCAAACTGATTAAAAAGCCGGATAAAAAACGACTCTGGCCATCTCTAGGAGGCAGCCTGGTTATTCTAGGAATCTGTCTTGGTGAAGACTTAACGTAACAATAAAGCGCCATATTATTTTGACGTTACCTCAATATCAATCCTTTTTAAAACCCGGGGGAATGTCTTGATTATTCTAGATAGATTAGGAGTATAAATTACCTCGTATCCTTCTATATTAGATAAACCTTTAAGATAAAATTCTCCCAGTTCCGCCTTTTTTCCTCTTAAATTCTTTCTGATCTGTTCGGTATCTATCTGGGGCCATAAGCTGGCTCTATAAGAAGCCGTAAAAAGAGCCTTGTCTTCATCAATCACTTTATCAAGCTTGAATTTGACTTCGCTTTCATTTTCTCTGAATTGAAATCCCGAGGGAACAGAGGCTCTTACTTTTTCCGCGATCAACTGGTTAAATTTATCATTCTGATAGACCAGAGCCTTAAAACTAGTTTTAAGGGTTAACTTCAAACGATCAGTTTCTTCCTGAATCTCTTTATCAAACTTCTTTTCCAGAATCTTTTCGGTTATTGAACCCTCTACTAAAACTTCGCCTACAGGAACCTTCTCCTTAAGTTTTTCTGTTGCCTGCAACTTTAACTCTTCCAATATAACGGAAGCCAGATTTTCCTGGTCACTTTTACCTACAATTTTAACTTCCCGGCTTGAACCTTCCGTAAAGGCATTCTCGTTGCGGGCAATTAAATCAGTAGCTGAATACTTATCTACCGTAAACTCGGTTCCGGCTGCCAAATTTCCTTCGTTTCCAATTACTAAGGCAGTAACAGCTGCCTTTGCTTTTCCCGGAATCCTCGTATAATCAGGACCGGCGCTTTCGGAGGCAACTACTATTCCTTCTTCAATCGAAAACTTAATGTCACTACGACTAATTAGAATCGTTCCGGCATTAAGCTTTTTCTCGGTGGAAGCTCGGTTATAAACGATTACCTCACCTTTGGCTTTTTCTCCGATTACTTTAATACCGGTTGTTTCTCCTTCTTTTTCCTGCTCAAGAATTACTTCAACTACCTTAGCCGGAACAATCATTTTCGATTGATCAACTTCACCAACTCCAGAATCCAAAGTAACCTCGAATTCTTTTTCTGAAATCTGCGGTTTAACAAAAAGAGTTACTTTAGCCTTAGGGTAAAACCACCAAAGCCAAGACAGGCCGACACTGACTGCAACAAACAACACTGCCCCAATAACTGCCAAAAGGGTTAGTTTACCCGGAAACTTTATCAAAGAAACTATCTTCCTAAAAACAGTAAAAGGGGCTAGGATTAATCTCCTTAGGTGAAAAAACCTCAATCGCGCAAAAAAAGATTTCTTGGGCTTCTTGGTAACTTCTTGATCAGGCAAAGTACTGGTTTGATCGCGTTTGGTAGGAAATTCCTTAACCTCTGACTCTTTTGCGACTTTTCCTTCGGCTATTTTATTTTCTCCAGTCGCGATATCTTTCTCTTCAATAAAACCGAACCCCAATTTCGACGGCTCCTCAATGATCTCAGCCTCTTTTTCTTCCTCTATTGTCGTTTCAATCTCTCTTTCAATCTCTTTCTCTCCTTGTTCGTCCAACTTCCTATCTCTCGTTTTGTCTTCAAGAAAAATTTCTGCTTCGATTCCTTCAGCCTTTGCTACCTCTGCCCCACCAGCCAAAGCGACCGCTCTGATATCAAAATCAGCCGGAAAAACTTCGGTTTTAGGCAGATGCAGGAAATTAAAACCGTTCTCTTCTCTCAACCAGGGGTAACTTAAAACCTCTTCTTTCTCGTCTTCGATCTCGCTTTTAGAATTGTAAAGGATGATTCTGGCTGGTAAAACCTCCTCGGTTTTTATTCTGGAAAGCGCCTCGGCAATATCTTCCCCTAGGCTATGACTTCGCTTGACCAGGCTACTGCCAATTATTTTACCCAAACGAAGGAGAGTCACCTCAGCCTCGGCTCTGGCAACCTCTACTAAGATAGCGTTGGGTAAAACTCCTTCGAGGGTTTTTAAGTATTTAACGAGAGCCTCGGTAGTTACCACAAAGCCAACCGGCTTGAGCTCGAGACCCTGACAAAGTTCTTTAAGGATCTTTAGTTTCTCAGGAATAATTTTCTCGCCTTGAACCCAAGAGCTAGGAAGTCCAAAAATTATCTTTTTCGGTTCTTCTTCCAGAATGGCCGCCTTTTCAATTGCGCCTGAAAGGCATTTATCGGCTGCCTCAATAAGACTACTCTCCTTCTGCCAATCAAATACTTCGCTTACCGAAAAAACCTTGGCTTTTCCCTGGTCAATCGCCCAAATTGCGCCTTTAACCACTCCATAACCAATCTCTAAGGCAAATGAGAATTCCTTTTTATCTTCCTGTTTCTGGACTTTTTTAAAGATTTCCCTAGGATCCATTTGGCAGGCACTCAATAACTGCATAGAAGCGCCGACGACCGGCACCGATACTTTCTTGTTTCCTTATTTTAACACGACCAATCTCGCTTGTGTTCGCCACATGCGGACCGCCACAAACTTCACAAGAGTAATTACCGATAGAATACACTTTCACTTTTTCACTGTACTTCTGGGTAAAGAAAGCCAAGGCTCCTTGTTTCTTGGCTTCTTTCAGGGTCATTGTTTTTGGCACAACTGGTAAATTTTTATCAATCTTTTCGTTAATAATCTCCTCAACTTTTTTAATTTGTTTCTCAGTTAACTTCTCCGAATGTGAAAAATCAAATCTCAGCCGTTGAGCGGTAATATTACTACCTACTTGCCTAATGTGACTACCTAAAACATCTCGCAATGCTTGATGAAGAAGGTGAGTCACAGTATGAAGCCTAGTAACTGCCTCAGAATGGTCAGCTAAACCACCTTTAAATATACATTCGGCAGCCGTGCGAGATTTTTCTTGATGCTCTTTTTTTAATTTTTCAAACTCCAACATCTCCTGCTTAGGAATCTCTCGATTCCATTGTTTAAGTAATTCCTGAGAAATTTCTAAGGGAACCCCACAGCTCTGATACAAATCGAAAAGAATTTTCCCGTCAATCGGTCCTTTTAAGGCTTTAGCCCACTTACTAATGTTTTTTAAAAAATCATCAATTTCATCACTAATTATCACTTGCAGTTCACGAGGTTGCTTATGGAAATATGAATCTCCATAAATCTCTTTAATTAAATTGGACATCGGAAGAATTATTTTTAAGGGCGCGATTCCGATTGTCATCATTTTAACCACTGACCTTCTGATCAACCGACGCATTACATAACCCTGACCTTTGTTACTGGGTTCAAGATTCTGTTCTGCCATGAAGATGGCTGCTTTTAAATGATCAACCACTACCCGCATTGCCGCTTCGTTATTTTGATACTTCCTACCGGAAACTCTGACAATTTCGCTAATCATCGGCCAGAAAAGTTCGGTCTTGAAAATATCCGGCTGATTATGCTCGGCCGCCAAAATCCGCTCCAAACCGCCACCGAAGTCAACATTTCTTTTCGGCAGTCCAGTTAAAACACCAGTGCTCGTCTTTCGATATTCCATGAAGACCGAGTTGCCGATTTCCAAAAAACGTCCGCAATTACAGTTAAGGTGACAAACTTGGTCGGCATAGGGTGAATTCTCGTGTAGCTTTAGTTCAGCGCCGAAGTCGTAAAAAACCTCAGAATCCGGCCCGCCGATTTCTCCGGCCGGCATTTCGGACGGCGTTCCTGCCCTTGACCACCAATTTTTATCAACACCGTAACAGTAAATTTTAACCTTCGGATCAAAACCGTTTTTAGCGGTTTGATACTTCTTTATTCCAAATAAATCGCCCCAAATTTTAATCGATTCCAAATCAGGCGCTAACGGTTGATACTTATCGTTACAAAAAACTTTGTATTCCCAATTGCCATCAAAAACAGATACATAAAGCCTTTGCGAATCAAGACCGGCTTCTTTGGTTAAAAACTCAAAAAACCAAGTTAATTGATCCTTTTTATAGTAATCGCCAAGCGACCAGTTGCCTAACATCTCGAAAAAAGTCGTGTGCCGGTTGTCGCCGACTTCTTCAATATCCTGGGCCCGAAAGCAAAGCTGACTATTGGTCAAGCGGGTACCCAAGGGATGCTTTTCACCTAAAAGATAAGGCATCAAGGACTGCATTCCTGAACCGGTAAAAAGGGTAGTCGGGTCGTTTTCCGGAACTAGCGAACTTGAAGGAATCCGCGTGTGGCCTCTTTTTTCAAAAAAAGACAAGTATTTTTCTCTTAAATCCCCAGCTTTAGTCATCGTATCTATTATAGAAGAATCTTCCGAGGCTGGCAATCAGAAGCGCTTATCTCAAACAAAAACGATATCACCCTAATCTCTTTCCTCTCCGGGTAAAGAAATGCTTACGGAAGGCTGCCGTTATTGTATGGCCTTTTCCTTGGGCCTCCTCAATATTCGAAAGCGATTTTTCGACTTCTTTTTTAACCTTCGGCGACAGTTCTCTGGCCTTAGCTTCCAATTTCCTCCTGACATCTCCCGTATTTTCGACAAATTCTTGGCCTTGTTTCTCAAGATCGCTAATCATTTCCGGTAGATCGTCAACTAATTCCTTGCCTTTCTGAGCTAACTGATCCTTTATTTTTTTACCCTCATCAGTGCCAAATAAAAAAACTAGAACAGCCCCGACCAGAGCACCTAAAATAAAACTGGAAAAAAAACCGTTCCCGCGTTCTTTTTCATTCATCTTTTTTCCCCTTTTCTTTCTTTTTCCGACTCACCAGCCAACCTAAAAGACCGGTAATTCCGGTAGCGCCGGTTAAAATATCTGCGGCCGAGGAAATCGGTTTGGCGATCGATTCGGAAACTGTTCCGATATCATCAAGAATTTTATTGGCTCTCTTGATTGTCTCTTGAAACTCTTTCAAGATATTGTAAACCTGAATCCCGACCACGATTAAAAGAACGGTAATCGTAGTAACCACCATAACGAGAATTGCTTGCGTAAAGTCAATCATTGACACCTCCTCCTTGTTAAAAACTTAATCTATTTTGATATACGGCAGAAAAACTGTCAACCACGATTTTATAAACCGAAACAAAAAGTTCAGCTCGGAGTAGGCAGCTCCTGAAAAACCTCTCTAACGACTCTTTTTATTTTCCCCATCTTATTGGCCGCTTCAATAACGATCAGATTTTTGCCGATTCGTAAAGAGACAGTGGTATAAAAGTGACCGTCAGGAAAAACATTAATTAATCCACCATTAACCTTTACCGTTGCATCGGGTTCAGTTCGGCCCGCAACTCCGACAGGGTCAGTCAAGACTTCGGCTTGCTTCTCGGGACTGTCAACTTCAAGAAAAGGACCGCGAATCAAAGAAGAATATTGGAAAAGCAGGTAGAAAAGAATTCCTACAATAAATACCACCGTTACCAAATAAAGACCAACCCGAGGAGAAGTAAAAAATTTAGGACTATCCAGAGGTTTAACTAAACCTCGAGGGACGATTTTACCTTTTTCATCAGAAGCAAAATCGCGACGAAAGACGGCAAGAGCAAACTTGGGCGGTACTCCCAAGAAATCAGCATAATTCTTTATAAACCCGTGGGCAGCCAAAGATGAAGGGAGTTTAGCAAAGTCATTTGTCTCTATCGCTTTCAGGAATCGCGGCCTGATTTTGGTCGCCTCAGCCACAATCTTCAATTTAATCCCTTTTCTCTTTCTAGCCTCAAAAAGAATCCTGCCGACAGTTTTCATAGAACATGTCAAATAAAAGTGATTAAGCTCTCCCAAAACATCGACCAAACAGAGCAATATAACAAGATTTTGGATTTATGATTCGCCCTCTTGGGAAGATAAATATTCTTCGGGACTGCGGACCAAAATATCCCTCGGTTTAGCCCCTTCGCCCGGACCAATGATGCCGGCTTTTTCAAGTTGGTCTAAAATCCGGGCAGCCCTGGCGTAACCAACCTTTAAACGACGCTGTAGTAACGAGGCAGAAGCTCTTTCAAAACGACAAACTACTCTGACTGCTTCTTCAAACAGATCGTCTTTTTCTTCTTGATCAAAATCCGCACCTATACCACTCTTAAGAGATTGAATACGAGTCACCTCTTCGGTATAAACAGGAGCAACGCCGGATTCTCTTAAAAAGCCGATCAGTCTCTGGATCTCAGTATCAGACACAAACGTTCCCTGGATCCTTGAAGGTTTTGCCTGATCGGGAGGGATATAAAGCATGTCACCCTTACCTAAAAGCTTTTCCGCTCCCGGGGTATCGATAATCACCCGCGAATCAACTTGTGAAGAAACATTAAAGGCAACCCGGCAGGGGATATTGGCCTTAATCAGACCGGTAATTACGTCCACTGATGGCCTTTGAGTAGAAATTACCAGATGAATTCCGGTAGCCCGTGCCATTTGGGCAATCCGACAAATCGTATCTTCAACTTCCGCCGGAGCAAACAACATAATATCAGCCAATTCATCAATGAAAATAATAATATAGGGAAGAATCGTCAGGCCGGAAAGTTCATTGTAGCTATCAACGTTTCTAACGCCGACTTCGGCGAAAAGCTTGTAACGCCGATCCATTTCACTAATCGCCCACTTTAAAGCAGAAAGCACCTTATCAGGCTCAAAAATCACCGGTGTCAAAAGGTGAGGAATCCCATTATATTGGGTAAGTTCTACCCGTTTCGGATCAACAAGAATAAACTTAACTTCATCAGGAGAAGCCCGGAAAAGGATTCCGGTAATGAAAGAGTTGATGCAAACCGACTTACCGCTGCCGGTAGCTCCGGCAATCAAAACATGAGGCATTCGGCCGATATCGGCAACCTTCGGCTTGCCGGAAACATCAAGGCCCAAGCCGACTGTTAGTTTCGATTTAGCTGACTTCATCTCATTGGATATCAGCATCTTTTTCAAGGAGACGAATTCGGGAACATGATTTGGTACCTCAACACCTACCAAGGAACGGCCGGGGATGGGAGCTTCGATTCTTATTTGACCAGTTGATGCGGCCAAAGCCAAAGCTAAGTCATTAGCCAGTGAAGTAATTTTCGATAGCTTTGTCCCTAAAGCAATCTCCAGAGCATACTGAGTAACCGCTGGTCCAAGATTAACCTCAACCACGCGAGCCGAAATCCCAAATGATTCAAGAGTCTTTTCAATAATGTCGGCATTTTGTTTAATATCGCCACGGTCCGCTTTCCCACCGACAGTATCCTCAAGAAGAGAAAGTGAAGGATATTTCCACAATTTTCCCTGAGTCGGAAATGAAGCCACCAGTTCAGAAACTAGAGCTTCTCCTTTCTTTTCCTCTTTTTTTCCTATTCCTGCTTCTTTTATCCTGATTTTCTGATCCTCATATGAGGCGGTTGGTTTAGAAAGAATATATTTAGGTTTTTTAACTTTTTGCATTGCTCGAAAAATTTTCCTCGTTGTCAAAAGAAAATTAGCAAAAAATACAAAAATTTCTTCAAGGGAGGTGTTAAAAGTTACGACAAAACTAATCGTTATTAAACCCGAGAATATCAACAAAGCCCCAAGATCGGTAACTAGAAAAGCTAAGCGATCCCAAATAGTGAAACCGACTCTACCTGATTTAGTTAAAGAAATGAAAGAAAATAGCAAAAGTGCTGTTCCAACAAAGACATTAGGTCTGGTAACTTGCCATTTAAGGCGGGAAAGCATCAGGCCAGCACTTAAAAAGAAGAAGGGCACAAAAATAATCCCCCAACCTAAGAGATTAGTTAAAGAATCAAAAAGTTTAGCTAAGAGAATTCCCTGGCGGGAAAAAGACAAAATAATGATACCGGCAATTACGAATAGAATTACTGATGAAAAAGTATAAACAGTCTCTCTTTTAAGTTTGAGCCTGAAAGGTTTACGGCGCCGTCCCCGGCTCGACTTGCCTGAGACAATTAACGATTTTTTCTTTCTCCGTTTTCCCATCTATAACTATTAACTAAATTAGAAGCTGTTAAAGCTTAACAACATTATACAATACTTTAGCTTAATTCTGAAAAGAAATGGAGTAGTCGTGCCTCAAAATAACTTCATCTGTTTCTCCTCCGGCTCGTTTATTTCTTCTAACTGAGGCGTATCTTCTCGACCGGATAAAAACTGAGGAATCTTTTTGAAATCTTTTTTGATCTGCTCCATAATTAAACCGTTTCTTAGGGCAGCCGCCGGATGATACATAGGGATAATAATCCTCTTTTTACCGGCAAATTCGACATACCTGGCTTGACCATGAATACGGGAAATTTTCTCCCCGGGTAAAAATTTTTCCAGGGAAAAACGACCTAAAGTGACAATAATTTCAGGATCAATAATCTTTATCTGTTCATTCAGAAAAGGCTGACAAGCTTCAATTTCTTCCGGGAGAGGCTCGCGGTTTTCCGGTGGTCGATGTTTAACTACATTGCCAATCCAAACCGCGTCTCGAGCCAGATCAATCATTTGTAATAGGCGGTCAAGCAATTTACCGGCTGCGCCAACAAACGGCAATCCCTGCTGGTCTTCATGATAACCCGGCCCCTCGCCAATAAATATGATTTTAGCATCAGGATCACCGCTCCCAGGAACAGCACGCAAAGCTTGCCTATAGAGACGGCACTGGTTACATTTATTAATCTGCTGCGCAATATTGTCTAGTTCTTCTTTTTTATCCTGTTGTCGCACAACCATAGTCTACTTTTCGTTTGATTATAGTTAGACAAACAACCCAAGTATTCATAACTAAACCAGTTTTCTTGAAGAACTAACCAGGTTCTTGAGCATTCGGTAATATCTTTCTGCCTCATGTTTACAAACATCAAGAGAAATAATTTTATTTTTTTCCTCTATTTTAGTTTCAAAATAATCAAGGACTTGATCAAACTCCATCTTCCTTCTACCCAAGTCTGTCAAGAAAAAAATTGCTCCCCGAGGGTGAAGGAATTTAAAGCAATCGGCATTAGCGACAATTTCAGCTTCAAGACTTTCATAGGGAACAGACGCGTGATGAGCTTCGATAATATTCTCTATCTTTTTTACGAGCTGTTCGGGCAGATTGAATTTCCCCAAGAAGTCTCTCCCAGCCTGTAAGCTCATATTTATATGATCCTGAATCCGACCTTCCCTGAGAGCCTGACCAACTTTAATATCCATTAGATAGGCGCCAATCAAGGCTATATTTTCATCCGCTCCCGCCTTTTGGCAAAGCTTCTTAGTTTTATCAATAAGGATTTGCTGAAGAATTAACGGTGGAGAGTTATCCTTCTCTCTTTCTTGTTTATCGAATCGTTGCACAGCTTTAATAATTCTTTTCAGATTCATGATTAATACTGACTTCTACCAGCTGGGGAGGAATTGCTTAACATTTTCGTTAGTGATGTGAAACCGAGTTTCTTTACCTTCAACTATCGTGCGGGCAATCTTACGACAAACACCGTTGATTGTCCGGCCAAGGGTCCGGATGCCGGCATCGTAACCAAGCGGCCTCACAATTTTGGGCCAGACATCTTCATCAATAATCAAATTTTCTTCTTCAAGACCGCTTTCTTTTAAGACTTTCGGAAGAATAAAGTCCCGGCCGATGGTAATTTTTTCTTGATCTGTATAAGAAGGCATGCGGATTGGTTCAATCCGGTCCATTACCGCCGTAGCAATATTGGCGGTGTTATTACAAGTAGCAATGAAAAGAACTTCAGAAAGATCGAAAGGGTAGTCGATAAAGTGGTCGCGAAAAGCCATGTTTTGCTCCGGGTCCAACAACTCGACCAAAACACCCATAATATCCGCCCTCGCCTCGTCACCCACCCGGTCAATTTCATCAAGAAGAATAACCGGATTCTTACTACCACATCGTTTGATTGCCTTGATAATAAGGCCTACCTCAGCGTCGGGATGAACTCGCGATTGGCCCCGCAAATCAAGAGCACTACCCATTCCTCCGAAAGGAACCCGGGCAAATTCTCTTCCCATAGCTTCGGCAATTGAGTAGGCAAGAGTAGTTTTCCCTGTTCCCACTAAACCTACCAAAGCAATAATCGGCGCTCTCATAAACTTTAAGATTCCTTCGCCTGCCTCCGAACCGATTTTTTTTCCTTTTTTAACCCTGAGAGCTAAGACGGCCAGGTATTCCAAAATCCGGTCTTTAACTTCTTGCAAACCATAATGGTTCTTATTAAGAATCTTTTCCGCATTCGTAAGATCAAGGGCGTCTTCGCTTCTCTTCACCCAAGGCAAAGAAGTTATCCATTCGATATAATAAGCGGTTCGTTCATATTCCGTTGAATAGCCGCCATATTTAATCATCCGGCCCAATCTCTTAACCATTAAAAGTATCCTCTCCTTGAGCTCCGGGGGAAGGGTGACTGAATTGACCTTATCCTGCAGCTTAACAATCTCTTCTAAGACTTCTGTCTCTTGGGCCATAATCATTTCTTAAGAAAATAATTAACCCTAAGATTACCACAAAGACTACAGTTCCTACAAGAATCTTATTGAGTAGTAAGGGTTCAGATTTACTGACACACTTTGTCATCCTGAACTTGATTCAGGATCTATATAGATTCCGTGTCAAGCACGGAATGACGGGATTGTGTCAAAGAATCTGAGTAGTTACATTGAGTAACAGAGTCAGAGAAATTCAATTATCACCTTCTTGATGATGGTGAAAATCGTGAACGCGCAGTTGAGGAAGAAAAACTTGGTTTATCAAACCGCGACCGGGGTCGGCTTTCCCTCATTGGTTTTATCTGTCCTTTAGGTAACATTGTCAGATTGATTCGTTTAGATTCATCGACTTCCCGAACGCGCACTTTAACTTTTTGGCCAATTTTAACAATATCGGCGGGATCTTTAACATAATCCATCGACATCTGGGACACATGAACCAAGCCTTCTTTACCTGGCACGATTTCTACAAAAGCTCCAAAAGGCTGTATTCTTTTTACTATTCCTTCGTATTCGTCATCTACTTTAACCTCACGGGTAATTCCGTTAATTATGGCTACCGCTTTATCAACCGCGCTTTTATCCGGCGAAGAAACGTTAACAGAACCATCATCTTCGACATCAATTGCCGCGCCGGTCTCGCTAATAATTTTCCTAATCATCCGCCCACCCGGTCCGATAATATCGCCAATCTTTTCCACAGGAATATGAAGTACTTCAATTTTGGGCGCAAATTTTGAAACCTGATCACGAGAAACTGGCATCACTTTGATCATTTCATTTAAAATATGGATTCGTCCTTCTTTTGCCTGTTTGAACGCTTCACCGAGAACCTTAAGCGGAATCACTGCATTTTTAACATCCATTTGGATCGCAGTAATTCCAGTTCTCGTTCCCGCTATCTTAAAATCCATATCACCCTGGAAATCTTCTTGGCCTAAAATATCAGACAGAATAATATGCTTCTTACCGTCGCTGATTAACCCCATGGCTATACCGGCAACAGGCGCCTTGATCGGTACGCCGGCGTCCATCAATGAAAGAGTTGATCCACAAACCGAAGCCATCGAAGTCGAACCGTTTGAAGACATGATTTCAGAAACGACTCTTATCGTGTAGGGGAACTTCTCTTCTCCGGGAATTACTGGTTCTAAAGCTTGCTCTGCCAACGATCCGTGACCAATTTCTCTCCGGGAAGGCCAACCTAATCTGCCTGTTTCCCCGACCGAAAAAGGCGGCATGTAATAATGATGGATATACCTTTTGGTTTCCTCGCCTTCCATTCCCTCTATTAACTGCTCCAATGAAGGAGAACCTAAGGTAGCTACGGTTAACGCCTGAGTATTACCTCGCTTAAACATCGCCGAACCATGAGTCCGGGGTAAAACGCCGACTTCAATCTCCAAAGGCCGGATATCTTTTGGCCCCCGGCCATCAATTCTCTTGCCTTTTTTTATAACCTTAATCCTAACCAGCTTTTTCACGACCTCTTCTAAAGCCAACCTCATCTGACTTTTCTCGACCTCAGGGAAACTTTCGAGAAGCGCTGTAGTTATCTCTCCAAGAGGAACAGCATTATCTTCACAAAAAGCTGATTTAGTAACGCTTTCTTCAATTTCATGACCAGCTTTTTTTTCGATTTGTTCAACCAGATCCCAATTGACTTTCAACGGCTCAAAAGATTGTTTTCTCTTGCCGGCTTTTTTTCTGAATTTTTCAATACTTTCAACCAGTTTTCTGATTTCCTTTGTAGCAAAATCAAGAGAATCAATAAGGGTTTTTTCCGGAATTTCACGAAATTTGCCTTCCATCATGATAACGGCCTCTTTGGTTCCGGAAAGGACTAAGTCTATTTCTGAATATTCCAAATCTTGATAAGTGGGGTTAATAATGAAGTCTTCCCGCCCATTCTTAGGTACATAACCTAGTCTGATTGTGCCGATTGGCCCTTCCCAAGGAACATTGGAAATTGCCAGAGCCGCACTAGTCGCACAAGCTGCGGGAATATCAGGACTGGTTTCCGCATCAACCGAAAGAACGGTTATTATCACCTGGACACGGCAACTATATCCTTTAGGGAAAAGCGGACGAACGGAACGGTCTACTAAACGAGCGGTCAGAGTCGCCTCATCCGAAGGTCGTCCCTCCCTCTTAACCCACCGGGACCCCTTAATTCTTCCACCAGCATAGAGCCTCTCGATATACTCAACGCCAAGAGGAAAGTAATCTAAATCTTCCTGAGAAGGAGCTGAAACAACCGTCGCTAAAACCATGGTATCGCCCAGCCTTGCCAAAACTGCCGCATTTGCCTGTTGAGCCAGATAACCAGTCTCGAGTTTTAATATTTTGTCACCGATCTTAATTTCTTCAGAAATCTTATGGATTTTTGAGTAAGCCAAATTTTACCTCCTAACAACAAATTATTTGGATAGTTCCAATTGAGTGATAATATCTTTATACCGATTAGTCGACCTCTTTTTATCTTCCTTGAGAAGGTAGCTTAAAAGTCTTCTTCTCTTGGAAATCATCGAAAGTAATCCCCGGCGTGAGTGGATGTCTTTTTTGTGTTCCTTTAGATGACCTGAAAGCTTTTTGACCTTAGCAGTTAAAAGAGCAACCTGAACTTCCGGTGAACCAGTGTCACCCTTTACAGTCGCAAACTGTTTAATGATTTTTAGTTTCTCATCGGTAGCAAGAGCCATCTTCTATTTTACTGAAAAATTAATTAAGTAACCGATATTATCAGTCAAACCCAATAACATTTGTTATTATAACAATAATAAATTCTTAAAACAAGAAGCCAAAAATCTAAAAAAGGGTCAGACGCGTTGGGAACCGCGAAAAACTTTTGGACCATACCAGTCAGCTGAAGGACTTTTCGGCATTTTTTTATCGGTGGCGGACATATCCGTATTTGCACCGGCAACCTGATCTGTTATCTGAGAGATTTGGGGTGGACGGGCAGCCGATTCGTCTTTAGTCATTGGACTAAGCGGAACCGGCGAAGGCTTTCTAAAAGAAGAGGCATTTTGGCGAGCCAGGAGGGCTTGCCGGCGCGCTCCCGAACGGAGGCAAAAGGCAACTGCTTCGAAAGCTTCAGCGGTCGTTTTGGCAGCAGTAAAATTTCCTGTAGCTCCCTGGATTCCAAACAAAAGATTACTGGCAATATCTTGATCAACAGGATAGTTAGCGGACTGCAATAAGGCAGCCATAATCTCCGAATAAGAACTGGCGTCAGAAAAAATAGCATTAACTTTACCGAAACGGGTATTAGTGGAATTAATATCAATATTAATTATTTGAGTTTGCTCAAACACTTTCTTCTCCTGCCGATATATTGGCCCTAAATTATCTAAAGAATCACTACCGATAACAACAACCACCTCTAAATCACCACTATAGGAGTAGTTTACATTCTGGATTGAAAGAGGAGGAAACCCTGTCTTCGGCTGAACTACTAGGTTGAATTTCTTATTTTCAATATTGTAACTGACCTTATCAATTGCGTTCTCCAAATAATCAAACGAGATCACTAAACTTCTCCCGCCAATTTTACCAGATATTTTATTAACCCCCACCAGTTTGGATAAACCAACAGTCATTGGAGTCGAACACACTAAGCCGAAATTTTTTCCGGACTTTTCAAGCGACAAGAATAAAGATAAAGAAGCAGCCGTCGGATCAAGAGATGGATTTTCGGGGAGAAAAATTACTCCACCTTTTGCCTGGGAAATGATCTGAATGATAGGATCAAATTCGGGTAGTCGATTCATTCTTTCTGGGGCAGCTTGCGGAATGATACTAGCACATCGCCGACGGTAAAGTCAAGCTGGGGTGAAAATCCCATACCAAAAACATCATTGGCAACAGCTTTCTCAACTTCTGACTTTCCTTTATGAAGAGAATTAACACGACAACCATCCAAAATCTTCTCGTTCCGTCTTAAATGCAACTGATCACCCCGAACAATTCGGCCTTTTAAAACGCGGCAACCGGCAATCTTTTTGTCATTAATCAAAAATTCTTTGATGACTTCTGCTTCTCCCAAAATTTCTTCATCAATGGTAGGTTCCAAAATCTTAAGTACCTTCCTGTCGATGTCTTTTAAAAGTTCATAAATAATTTTGTATATTTTAATCGGTACTTTCTCTACGCTAGCCAATTTTTTTATCCTTGGAGGAATACGGACACTGAAACCGACTAAAGAAGCGCCAGCAGTTTGGGTAAGAAAGATATCACCTTCATTAATATCACCGACCCCTTGATGAATCAATTCAACTTCCGAAGAAAGGTTCATCCTAATCGCCTCAAGGGTACCTTGGGTATCTGCCTTTAAAACCAGCTTTACTTTTTTATGCTCTTCTTCCTCAGTTTTTTCTGTAGATTGTGCTATCTTTTGCCTAGGCAACTGCGGTGATTTGATTTTTCCGGCGACGCGAATTACCGTTGCTCCGACAGGCGGAACTGAATCAAAACCTAAAACCGAAACTGGCTTACTGGGAAAAGCCTTAGTCACTCGCTGGCCAGTTTCGTCATACATTGCTTTTACTTTTGCGCAGGCTCCTTCGGTCCAAATAAAGTCAGTTATGGAAAGAGTCCCTTCCTTAACAAGAATTGTCGCCAGGGGCCCTCGCAAACGTTCCAATTTTGATTCAATTATTATCCCTTTAAACTGTGCCTCAGGGTCACTTTTAATATCCTGCATATCGGTAATCAGTAAAATCATTTCCAAAAGATCCTCCACTCCCTCTCCCGTCTTAGCAGAAACTGGGACCAAAACTACCTCCCCTCCTTTTTTTTCAACTAAAATGCCTTCTTTAGCCAAATCCTGGCTGACTTTCTCGATACTACTCGCAGGAAGGTCAATTTTATTGGCAGCAACAATAAAAGGTATTTGAGCCTGTTGGATGAACTTCAAAGACTCACGTGTTTGTGGTTTAACACCCTCATCAGCAGCGATTACTAAAATTGCCAGATCAGTTACCTCAGCCCCGCGGGCTCTCATCTTTGCAAAAGCCGCATGGCCAGGGGTATCAATGAAGGTAATTTTTCTTCCTTTGTACTCGATCTGATAAGCACCAATATCCTGAGTAATCCCTCCTGCTTCAGCAGAGGCTAGCTTAGATTTTCGGATATTGTCAAGAAGTGTAGTCTTGCCATGGTCAATATGCCCGAGAATACTCACAACCGGAGGACGAGAAGTAAATTTTATTTTTGCTTTCGTTTTTACCATAAAAAGTTTTTTGGTAAGTTTTTTTTGAAAACACGGACAAGAAACAATTTTTAAGTTACAGTTTTAAAAAATCTAAACTTGATTATTTTTTAGCCTCTAAGGCTTTCTTTATTTCGCCCAGAGCTTTAGGACCAATCCCTTTGATCTGACTCAACTGTTTTCTAGATTTCTTCTTTAGGTCGTTAATCGTAGTTATGCCTGCCACTATAAGAGACGTAATGATCCTCTTAGGCAAACCCAGATCCTGAATTTCAGAAGTAATCTTCTCTTTGACTTTCTCTTCTTGGGTGTTTAACTTTTTTGCTCCTTTAATATCGATTTTATAGCCGGTTAATTTGGCCGCTAACCGTACGTTTTGCCCTTCTTTCCCAATCGCTAGTGAAAGCTGGTCGTCGGACACGCTAGCCCTAGCTTCCTTTTTCTTCCCGTCGACTTCCATTTTTACATTCTCTGCCGGAGATAGAGCGGCAGCAATAAATTTCCCGATATCGTCGCTGAAAGGAATAATGTCGATTTTCTCCCCATTAAGTTCATTAATGACCGCCTGCACGCGAACGCCTTTTTGACCAACGCAGGAGCCAACGGGATCAACTCCTGCTTGGGTTGAAACTACCGCTACTTTACTCCTTCCGCCTGGCTCGCGCGCAATTGCCTTTATTTCAACCGCACCAGAAGCTACCTCAGGTACTTCGCGCCGAAAAAGCCCTTCGATCAAACCCTTATCGGCTCGGGAAACAACGACTCTCTTACCCTTGGCAGTTTCTCTTATTTCCTTGATAAAAAGAGTTAATCGTTGATTAAGCCGGTAGCGAATTCCCCTAACTTGTTCTTCAGGCGGCATTACCGCCTCCGTTTTACCAATTTCGACTATAATGTTAATACCGTCGAAGCGCAGAACCATACCATTGGCCAACGTTCCAATTCTTTTTTCATATTCACCAAGAATCGCGTTTTTTTCGGCTTCGCGTATCTTCTGTAAAATGACTTGTTTTGCTACCTGAGCCGCGATCCGACCAAAACCTGGCGGAGTGATTTCTTTTTTTTCTTTATCTTTAGCTTCAGGCCAGGAAAAAATTTTTGTTTCTCCGGTATCTGCATCAATCTCAACCCGGTATTCCTTTCCTTCTTCCAGGCCGAAATCTTTTCTGAAGGCGGCCAAAACCGCTTCTTCGATAGTTTTAATTACTACTTCAGGCTCGATCCCCCGCTCGTGGCAGACTTGATTTAAAGCTAGCGCAAATTCGGTTCGGGCTTTTAAAATCGCCATTCTTGATACTCCTGATTAGTATATAGTAATCGATCCAGTCTTTACTTATTATACTCTTTATGCCCTAAGCAGTCCCTTACAAAATAAGGTGGGTTCTCCCACCTTTAAGACTCTTCCCAAGTTTATCTAATTCTACCACCTTCTCTTATAGGCGTCAATTAGAACATAGACTACGTCAAACATGATAAACTTGATAAATAAATGGCTAAAAAAAGACTATTATCGATTGACTTTTTGCGATTCTGGGCGATTATTCTGATGTTTTGGGATCACGGACTTAAACTTTTTTATAATTTCGATACTCACGTCTTTATGGGCGCGGTTTTTACTAGACTGGCGGTAGACATAATTAACCTAACCGCACTTTCTTCGGCAATTTTTTTATTTTTATCGGGTTTCTGTCTCGCTCTTTCTTTTAATAAGCATACTCACAGGGGAAAAACCGATTGGTTGTGGAAAAAGTTTAAAAAAGGCATTTGGTTAATTTTCCTTAGCTATCTCTTGTTTTTTTATGAATATAATTTGGCTAAGATAAATACTATTGCCACTTCAGGTATCCTCCAGTTGATCGGTACTGGTTTGATTGCTGGTTCAATACTGTTTCTTTTTTCTCGAAAAACACGAATTATTATACTTATTTTCTTAAACTACCTTACTTTAATGATTGATCTTGCCCTCAGGCTGAAAGGAATCGTAGTTCCCTTTTTGAATGTTTACAATTTCCCCCTTTTACCAAGCATCTCCTATTTCTTAAGCGGAATCTTGATCGGCGATGCCTATTTAATATGGCTAGACAAAGATAAAGCAGTAAAGAATTTCAAAAACCTTTTCTTAGTGTCGCTAGCCGGCGTTTTTGTTTTTCTTTCAGCAGTCAATTTTAATCCCTACATTATTTTTGATTCGAGATATTTAATCGCCGGCTTCTGGCAACCGTCAGTAGCCCTGGTTATCTTTAATACCTTTCTGATCATCGCTATTTTATCCCAGTTAATAATCGTTGAAAACCAATTGAGAAAGATCGATTTAATCAGGCAGGCAAGTCTTCTTGGCCAAGAGACATTAGCAATTTACTGTTTTCATATTTTATTTGTCTATGGCGCATCAAAATATGTTCTAAAAGGGGCAACGTTTGGTTTCTGGGCCAGTTTAATAGCAATAGCCGCATCTTTGTGGATAAGTTGGAGATGGGTAAAAATCAGGTTAAAAATAAAGAAAGAAAGATGATCAAATACATAAGATTAAATATTGCTTTTTTGCCTGATCAGAAAACCATTGATTATTCTATCAGTTTAAGTCAAAAATTAGGAAGAAAAGAGTTGACATATTTTACTCTCGATGGTCTAAATTATCATCCTCACGTAACCATCTACTCACCAGAATATCCAAAGACAAATTTAATAAAAATTATTGGATTCCTCAAAAAAATAACAGGGAATAGTAAAAAAGTTATCTCAAAGTTTACCGAAGTTCGGTCAAACGACGGATACATCTGGTTCGAACTTAAAAAGACTACTCCGGTAGAAAAAATTCACAGGGAGACAGTCGAAAAAATGAATCCGTTAAGAGAAAATCATCTCAGAGATAAGTATCAAGATAAGAGATATATCAATAGTCTAGATCGAAAACAAAGTGAAAATATCAGAAATTTCGGTTATCCGGACGTACTAAATCTTTACCATCCTCACTTAACTATAACTCGATTTTCAGATCCCGAAAAAGCAACGACCTTGAAAAAGAATATTAAGTTTTCCAGAAAGATCATCTGTTTCGATAGAATCGGCGTTTTCAGGACTGGAGAGTACGGAACTTGTAAAGAACTCCTCTATTCTTTTCAATTAGGTAAGTAAATAATAAGAACTAATTCCTCCCGCGAAATTGATACTGGAGAAAATCCGGCCTTAGAATAGCATTCACTGCATGTTCGATATTTTTAATCTCCTAGATAGGTTATATCAATTTAGATGACTAAAAAGTCCTGGGGTTCTGGATTTTTGTGGCTGCCCTCAGGGCAATAGCGGCAATCGGAGACAGATTCTTTTTTATTACCGAATCACTGACGGTTACAGAATCTGGATCAAGTTTTACCGGTAACCATTCACCCTGGTCATCACCAGCTATTCCTCTTAATGCAGTTTCATTAGAATTACTAACCCAAAAGGCAAAAGTATAATCCAACGACCTCCTTAATTGACCTTCCTGGTTGATTAACGTTTGGTCAACTACCGCTAAAAAATCAACTCCAAGAATTTCTATCCTAAACTTTTCACAGTCATCAGTATCGATTAAAAAAGGCATTTCTTCCCTTAATTCTTGCCAAGCCGTAATCTCGAGAAGATTATCAGTCCTACCTCCCGGAAAAACGTATTTATTTCCAAGCATTCTCCCATGATTACGCCTTAGCATCAGATACTCAGGTCTATCAGACGGATATAAGACAGAGCCGAAATTGCCTAAAAAAATAGCCGCAGTTCCGGTTAGTACCGGTGGCGTCTTTTGCCTAAACCTTAAAAGGCCGGCTTTATCCAAACCGAATTCCCGAAGAGTTATTGGTGCCGGTTCGATCGTAGCAAATTTAGGCCTGGAGAATCGATAATTACCAGCAAATTTTGCCGCTGCCAAAATAGAAACGGAGACCCAGTGGGGGAAAATTCGGTCAAACGAAGGATCCATCTCAAGCAGTTTTCTTGCCCAATATTCAGCCTCAATAGAGTTAAACCCAAATTGGCGATTTAAAACTTTCTTGCCGATCGCCTGATATTTTCTTTCGTTCAATGTTCTTCTTGAATCAGCAAAATCATCTTCCATCAGAAGAAGAGCCGACCTTAATCCCTCAGAAAGACGCCTGGGAAACCCTCCATCTCTGGCATCCGGTCGTTTATCTATTATAAACCTCTCACCATCTGGAAGCGTTAAGAAGATCTCTCCGTCGCTGGCGAAGGCATCTATCCCTAAACCGGTCGAGAACGGAGGCTGAATAACTTCATCGCGCCTTATCCCATTTTTCGGCCACAATTCAATTTTGTCTCTACCTTGATGGAGAGATCTTAAGAAATCAATTTTAAGCTCTCTAAAAATCCCGACTGTCTGCCCATTATTTATGGTTACCTGTTCAACTGTGGCTTCTAAACCACCGGGACGAAAATATCCAAATTCGATTTCCCTTCCTGTCCTGCCCATACGAAATTATTGATACCTGATACTAAATCTATTTGATATCTGCCAGCAAAGGAATAAAGTTAACTTCTTTCAAATTCTTCAATCAATTCTCTTTGCCTGCGGGAAAGTTTCTCAGGAATCTTTACCACCAGACGCGCGTATTGATCGCCTCGGGCCCGGCTGCGGAGATAAGGAATACCGCGGTTGCGCAAGCGGACCATTGTCCCTGATTGGGTACCGGGACGGACTTTTATTTTCACCGAACCGTCAATAGTTGGTATGTCGATTGTACCACCCAGAACCGCCGTCGATAAGGAGATCTCCTGATCGATTAAAATGTCATTTCCGTCTCTTTTAAAGGTTTCATCCGGTTGGACATCAACCGAAATATAAAAATCGCCAAAACGGATTCGGGTACCATCATCGACGCCTGGAGGAATCTTAATCTTTCGCCTTTCTCCTTCAATAACCACCTCTTTTTCGCAACCTTGGGCGGCTTCCATAAAAGATAAAGTCAAACCATAACGGGGAATCCTTTGTCTCCTGCCAAAAGGTGAAGCTCCGCCGAAAAAAGACTCAAAAATTTCAAACGGATCGGAAAAGCCGCCGAATAAATCTTCAAAGCCCGACCCTCCGGTTGAATAAGTATAGGAAAATGGTCCACTCCGATAAGTCCTGGCCGTAGCTCCACCGGGCCATTGCTCGGCAAAACCCCCTCCGGGCGAAAAGGCGGCATGGCCAAACTGGTCGTAAGTTTCTTTCTTCTTAGGATCTGACAAGACCTCGTAGGCTTCATTAATCTCCTTAAACTTTTCCTCTGCCTCAGACGATTTATTCCGGTCCGGATGCCACTTTAGGGCTAAACTCCGGTAAGCTTTTTTGATTTCATTGACGGTAACGCCTTTACTCACCCCTAAGACATCGTAATAATCCCTTTTGGTAGCCATGATGATAAAATAAAATATTGAGATATTCTAACATTTTTTGACACTGTCGGCTGCTTGATCTTCTTCTTCGAGACTAAATCAGCCCGTAAGAAAACGGGCTGACTAATTAAACTGACAACTAATAGTCGGTTACTCGACCACCTCTCCCTCTTCTGCCTTATCTTTATCTTTAGATTTCTCCTCTTTCTTGTCTTCTTTTTTATTCTCTCCCTTTTTCTCCTCACCTGAAGGTGGGGTAGCGGCAGCTTGCTGCTGACTGGCATACATAGCGGCGCCCACTTTCTGCAATTCTTCGGAAAGCTTGCTGCTTGCTGCTTCAATCTCTTCTTTCTTGGAATCGGTTTTCCCGAGAACTTCTTTTACCTTTTTAATCTCTATTTCTACTTTCTCTTTGTCTTCTTTTTTAACTTTATCGCCAGCATCCTTCAAGGTTTTCTCAGCCGAAAAGACCAAGGCATCGGCTTGGTTACGGACATCAACCATCTCTTTTTTGGCTTTATCCTCTTCGGCATACTTATCAGCCTCCCTTTTCATTTTGTCAATTTCTTCCTCGCCCAACTGAGTTGCATTTTTAATCGTAATTTTTTGTTCCTTTCCGGTTGCCTTATCTTTAGCAGAAACATTTAATATGCCATTACTATCGATATCGAAGGTTACCTCAATTTGAGGAATACCTCGCGGCGCCGGTGGAATTCCGTCAAGAACAAACCGGCCTAAAGACTTATCGTCAACTGCCATTGGCCGTTCGCCCTGCAAAACATTAATCTCAACTTGGTTCTGATTATCAGCCGCAGTCGAAAAAATTTGCGACTTCGACGTGGGAACGGTAGTATTGCGCTCAATTAAGAGAGTTCTTACCCCACCTAAGGTTTCAACTCCTAAAGTTAAGGGGGTGACATCCAAAAGCAAGATATCCGAAACCTCACCTCCCAGAACCCCACCCTGAATTGCCGCCCCGACACCGACCACCTCATCCGGATTAACACTTTTATTAGGCTCCTTGCCAAAAAAATCTTTAACCACTTGCTGGACTTTGGGCATTCGGGTTTGTCCACCAACCAGAACTACCTCATTAATATCAGTAGTCTTAAGTTTGGCGTCCTTTAAACAAGCCTCAACCGGCTTAATTGTCTTTTGAATCAGATCATCAACTAATTCTTCAAGCTTAGCCCGTGTTAATTTCATGGTCAAATGAAGCGGATTACTGTCTTTTCCCTGGGTGATAAAAGGCTGATTGATTTCCGTTTCCATAGCTGAAGAAAGCTCGATTTTAGCTTTCTCTGCCGCATCTCTTATCCGTTGGAGAGCCTGCCGATCCTTACGAAGATCAATTCCGTGTTCTCTTTTGAACTCTTCGGCAATCCAGTCAATGATTTTTTGGTCAAAATCATCACCACCTAAGAAAGTATCACCATTAGTCGCTTTAACTTCAAAAACCCCTTCACCTATCTCCAGAATTGAAATATCAAAAGTTCCTCCTCCTAAATCGTAAACAGCAATTGTCTCATTCTTCTTTTTATCCAAACCATAAGCCAGCGAGGCCGCTGTTGGTTCGTTAATAATCCGCTCTACTTTTAGACCGGCAATCTCACCAGCCTGTTTGGTCGCCTGACGTTGGGAATCATCGAAATAAGCAGGAACCGTAATAACTGCTTTTTCGACCTTTTCACCAAGATAAGCTTCGGCGTCCGTTTTAGCTTTCTGTAAAATACGCGCGGAAATTTCTTGGGCAGTATACTCTTTCCCCCCAACTACGACTACCGCCATATTATCTTTCCCTGCCTTAACCTCGTAGGGAATCATTTCCTTGGCTTTCTTGACCATCGGATCATCGAATCGCCGCCCCATTAGCCGCTTGATTGAATAAATCGTGTTTTCGGGATTTAGAATCAGCTGTCGTTTAGCCACACGGCCAACTAAGCCTTTAACCGGCTCAACCACAGAAGGAAGAAGATTTTCGCCTTCGGCAGTCGGGATCACTTTAGGCTTCCCCCCTTCCATGACAGCAACACAGGAATAAGTAGTTCCCAGATCGATACCGATAATTTTACTCACAGATAACCTCCAATTTTATTAATTTTTAATCCTTTTTTTAATTCGTTTTCCCTCTGCCCACTTCCACCTTGACCGGCCTGATCACTTTGTCATTTAAAAGATAGCCTTTTTGAACCACGTTGACAACTCGGTTCTTTGGACCCTCCACCATAGTGACACAATCCATCTTTTCGGGATCAAAAACCTTTCCCTTTACCTCGATGCACTTCACTCCTTCGCTATTTAAAACAGCCCGGAATTGGGCTGTTGCTAAAGACAAACCCTCATTCTTAAGATAGGCTTCCGCCCTTTCCAAATCATCCAAAACAGCGATGAATTTATCCAAAACTTCGGCTTTGGCAAATTTGATAAATTGCTGTTTTTCAGCCAGAACTCTCTTTCCTAAATTATCATAGTCAGCCAGAGCTCGCTTGAGTTTCTCTTCTAGAACCACTACCCGCTGCTCGAGATTTTTGTTTTCTTCCCTTTTTTTGATACCCATCTTTACCATTGACTTAAGATACTACTAATTAATTCGCCATGGTATCTGACGATAGGAATGATCCGGGCAAAATCAAACCGGGAGGGGCCGATTATGCCCAATGATCCCTTATGCCGCGGAGTCTCAAAACGGGTAAAAACCATTCCGCACGGCTGCAAATATTCATACCCTAGCTCATCTCCCAAAAGAACTTTTACGGGATCTTCAGAAAATGACTTTTCAAATAGAGCCTGCAATTTATCTAGCTCGTCAAGCATCGAGAGAACAGTTTTAGTCACATCAATATCGTAAAATTCCGGCACATCTAGAATATAGGAATAACCGGCATGGTAAACATCTCCCTCGTCGGTGGCAGAAATTGCCAGACCGCGAGCCTGTCCTGCCAGAGACTTAGTCGCTTCACGGACTAGGCGAGAAAAGTCGTGTCGCCAATCCCAAATCCTCTCTTTGGCCGCGACTTCCTCGGCAACTGACATTTTCTTCTCCTCCATTAATTCGTTGATATAAAATTTAAGCCCCATCGACGTTGGAACCCGACCAGCTGATGTGTGAGGTTGATTTAAGTATCCTTCCTTAGTCAGGTTGGCCATCTCATTCCGAATAGTTGCCGGAGAAACACCAAAGGAATATTTCTTCTCAAGGTTCTCGCTACCCACGGGCTGAGCGGTCTGGATATACTCTTCAATAACGGCTCTTAAGACCTCCCTTTGTCGATCCGAAAGCTGGCTCATAAAACCTCCTTATTGGGATAGGCAGACTTACCGGAAATAACAGGCTTTTAGCAGTAATCTAGCATGACTGCTAAAGGTTGTCAAGGGCTTTCTACTCTAGATTTGGCGATAAAGCCCATGCTATCATAGCAGATAATGCTACTGCGCTATGCTTATGTTTTAATGATTCTGATTCTTCTACCAATCTCACTATTACTTATTTTTAAACCGAGTGTTTGGCAAAATCTCTATCATAGAATATACCAATCAGAAATCGAGTCGAAAGGAGCTTCACTTCTTAACATCATTGCTAATTCCCTGCTTTCAATGGCTTCGACTGAGGCTGGAGAGACAATCCACCGAGCGATAGGAATTATCCTGGCAATTATAATCCTTTATATCTTTTACGTTAAGATAAATATCGTTTCTCCTTTTTAATCAGTAGTAGTAGGGAAATTAAGTTTATAAAAAATCTACTTTTTAAAGACTTCTGTAAATACTTTCTGGGGAATAGCAATCTTACCGATCTGCTTCATCCTTTTCTTGCCCTTTTTTTGTTTCTCTAATAGTTTCATTCTCCTCGTCCGGTCGCCGCCGTAAAGCTTGGCGGTAACGTCTTTTCGGAATGGAGCGATTCTTTCACGAGCAATAATCTTACCTCCTAACGTCGCTTGGATAATTACTTCAAATAACTGTCTTGGAATTAAATTCTTTAACTTCTCTACCAGGTTTCTGCTGACTATTTGGACATTGGGTCGTGGAATAATCTGGGAAAAAGCATCCACCCTTTGTCCGTTAAGGAGAATATCTATCCGAACAGCCTCTACTTGCTTAAAGCCTTCTTCCACCCAATCTAAAGAGGCAAAACCCGAGGAAAGATTTTTAATCTGATCATAAAAATCAATCACCATCTCTGCTAAAGGCATTCTAAAAGTCAACTTCACTTGATTGCCAAAATATTCTTGGTTAACTAACGTTGCTCTCTTTTCTTTACAAAGTGAAATAACTGGACCCAAAAAATCGATCGGGGTGAAAATGGCAGCCACGACATAGGGTTCGTAAACTTTATCGATTTGGGCTGGATCGGGAAAATCGGCCGCTTTAAGAATTTTTACCAGCTGACCATTTTTTTTCTCAATTTGGTATTCTACCGTCGGCGGGGTCATCACTAAGTTAACGTTAAATTCTCTTTCAAGTCTTTCTTGAACAATTTCAGCATGAAGCAACCCCAAAAAACCACAACGAAAACCTTTACCCATTCCTTGAGATATTTCCGGAGTAAAACTTAAAGCCGCATCCGAAAGTTTCAATTTTTCTAAACTGTCCTTTAAAAGTAAAAAACTATCTCCCTCAATCGGGAAGAGACCGGCAAAAACCATCGGTTTCGCTTCCTGATAACCGGGCAAAGATTCTACCTTGTTTTCTCTTAAAAATGTGACCGTATCACCAACCCGGCAGAGAGAGATATCTTTTAGACCAGTAGCGAGATACCCGACTTCACCGGCCGAAATTGTACTTGCCGGTAACATTTTCGGCAGGAAATAACCAATCTCCAGGATACTACTGACTGCGCCCGTACCTAAAAATTTAATCTTCAGCTTATCTTTGATAAATTGCTGGGTTATTTTACCGTCAATTAAGCGAAGCCAGACTAATACTCCTTTATACAGGTCATAAGTCGCATTAAAAACCAAAGCCTTCAATGGTTTATCAACCTCTCCGGACGGCGGAGGGATACGTTCCAAAATCGCCTTTAAAACCTGTTCGATATTCTTTCCGATTTTAGCAGAAATAAAAATAATCTCTTCTTTCCGAAAACCAAGAACATTAACTAACTGATCGCTTACCTTATCCGGCTGAGCAATTTCTAAGTCAATTTTGTTTATCACCGGAATGATCACTAAACCTTGTCTTTGGGCTAATGAAAAGTTGGCCAGAGTCTGAGCCTGAATCCCGCTAACGGCGTCAACCACTAAAATTGCCCCTTCACAGGCAGCAAGAGAACGCGATACTTCATAGGAAAAATCAACGTGGCCAGGAGTATCAATTAAATTAAAAGTTGCTAACTGATACTTCATTCTTACCGGAGCCAGTTTAATCGTTATCCCTCTTTCTCTTTCGATAGGGTTAGAATCCAAGAACTGTTCCCGCATCTCCATCTGACTGACACTCCCTGTCATTTCTAAAAGACGGTCTGCTAAGGTTGATTTCCCATGATTAATATGGGCAATAATGCAGAAGTTTCTGATTGTCTTTTCCATCATTATCTGAAAGCTTTATTCTATACGGGAAGAACCGTCAATAGTAATCGATTCTCTTTTTTTGAGGAAGCGCGGGGGAAATAAACCGAACTTTTCTATTACGCTAAATAATTTTAGAAGAACGTAAAACTCCTTAATCTTAAGTAACCAAGAAAGTAATAGATAGACCACCATTCCCAGGATACCAACCATAAATGTCACTACTATTAGGTTAAGGGTATAGCGTGTATCTAAAACGAAGAAATTAAGAGAAATTGGCAAGACTAACCCAAACTTTCCCAAGAAAGAGAGGCTTTTATCCCAAGCCGATCGGTCTAAAATCCTAAGGACAATATACATTATTCCTCCTGAAAGAAATGAGGCGCTGGCAATTTTAAGAAATGGCAATAAGAATTCCTTTTTAGAAAAAGAGATTCTTTTTTTATGAATAAAAAATAAGAGAACAGCCATCTGGAAAATAGACGCTAAAGAAGATGAAAAAGCCAGTCCCCAAACAGGAAATTTATAAACAAGAACCAGCACTAATCCTAAGAAAGCATTAAGAAGAAGACTCAAAATAGATACCACCATTGGCGTTAAAGTGTCATGCAAAGCATAAAAAGTACGGTTCAGAAGAAGAACTAAAGATTGAGGAACGATGCCTAAACAGAAGGCACTCAAAGCAAAACTGGTCTGGATGGTCGCCGGCCAATCAAATCGAGGTGCACCAAAAAAAAGCCGAACGGCAGGAATTCGGAGTACCGCCAAAAAGACGGCACAGGGAAAAGTCAAATACAATATTTGATTAAAAGAAGAAACGAATGTCGTTTTAAATTCTTGAGGCTGCTTGGTCTGATAGGAAAGATTTGGTAACGAAGCCTTAGCAATACTAATTCCAAAAAGACTCACGGGGAGCAATTGCAGGGCGTTGGCAAATGTTAAGTAAGTATAAGCTGCCGGACCAATAATCGTAGCGAGAAAAAGCTCCAAACTCTTGCCGATTTGCATGAAAGAAAGTTCTGCCATTCGGGGAAAAGCTAAACCGGCTATTTTCTTTACGCCCGGATGACGGAAGTTTAGCTGCCATTGTGGCCTAAATCCTAAATGAAAAACTAAAGGCAATTGAACCAAGAAATGCATCAAGGCCCCGATAACCGCGCCAACAGCAGGAGCTAAAATATCAAGTTTTCCCGTCAAAAAAACGGTGCCTAAAATTATCCCTAAATTATAAAAGAGAGGGGCAATTGCTGGAACTAAGAATCTCTTCAATGATTCAAGGATTGCCGTTGAAAAATAACTTAAAAGGAAAAAACCTTGGGCAAGTATAAGAATACGGGCCAGAACGATCGTTTTCGCCAGTTGAGCCGGCGAAAAACCGGGAACTATGACTTGATAAAGAGGTTTGGCCAAGAAAAAAATCAAAACGGCAAAAAAAAGGAAGATCAGAAAGGCAATATTAATACTGATGGAAGCCACACGCCATGCTTCTTTTTTGTCTGAGGTAAGATAGGTGGTAAAAATAGGAATAAAAGCAGAAGCTAAGGTACCAAAAACTAAAACTTCAAAGACAATTTCGGGAAGGCGAAAAGCAGCAAAATAAACTGAGAGTAATTCGGCGGAAAAATAATAAGCCAAAATTCGGTTCCTTAGTAACCCAAGAAAACGCGAAGCAGCTACCATCACCATAATAATTGTCGCCGCAGAGATAATACTTTTTTGAGGACGAGTCAAAATTCGCGAATTATTTTTAAAAAAATGTTCAACCATCCTTCAGAAGACAAACTAACGATTGCCTGGCGTGTATTATATCTGCTATAATTAAAAGCTGCAAGAAAGTAATATCTAAGTTTAGTTAAAAAAATTAAGTCGGTAAAATATGCCAATCACTAAATCAGCCAAGAAAGCCCTTCGCCGCGACCGAAGGAAAAAGTTAAAGAACCTTTTGATCCGCAATAAATTAAAGAAGGTTTTGAAGTCAACCCTCAAGCAACCCAACCTGTCTATACAGGCTGACGCAAGCCGGATTATTGATCGGGCGGCTAAAAAAGGGGTCATTCATAAAAACAAGGCTGCCCGTCTAAAATCCAGGCTAACTAAGCTAATCAATAAAGCCAGCTTGGCCAAAAAATCTCCCCCGAAGAGGAAGAAAAAAACTGGTTGATCCAAAATATTATTCCTCTCTATTGCAATCAGCCGCTTCTTTATTGTATTCTAGAAATCAGTTTAACAATCACTTTTTATTGTTCAATGGCTGCCCTCAAGAAAGAAATCAATCTTTTACCCCAAGAAGATTGGGAAAAAAAACCAACTGGCAGGTTAATCAAATGGGCTTTAACTGTTGGCCGTTATATCGTTGTTACTACGGAACTGATCGTGATTATCGCTTTTATCTCCCGGTTCAAACTCGATCGGGATCTCTCTGATCTCTACGAGGAGATTGAAATTAAACAAGCACGAATAAGGTCATCCCAGCAATTCGAAAAAGAATTTCGTTTAACCCAAAAAAACCTTAAAGTTATTAAAGAATTAACTGGTATGATAAATGATCCCAGTATGGCCTTGACTAACTTCGCTCGCCTGGTTCCCTTAAACGTAACTTTGGACAATCTCGAAATTAACAAAGACAAACTGGCAATTGAAGGGATGTCATTATCTGAGTCGGGAATAGCGACTTTAATTAACAATCTTAAACAGTCACCCTATTTCACGGAAATCAAGATAGAAAACATCTCTAAAGAACCGGAAATGGAAATCAGTTTCTCATTAGAAGTAATGTTAAATTCTAACCTAAATGTTCAGACCAGGAAATAGCCTTTATTCCAACTATTTAAATAAAGTTGCCGATTTTTACCAAAAAAAACAGGTAAAAATTTACACTAGTCTTATTCTTTCGCTAGTGACAACTTCATTTTTTGCCCTCTTCGCGATCAAGCCCACTACAGTAACGATTGCTTCGTTAAGTAAAGAGATAAAAGATCAAAAAGAAATTACCAATAAATTAGATGGGAAAATCAAAGATCTATCACTTGCTCAAAAAGAATACTCTTCTTTAAAACCGAAGTTGTCTCTCATTGATGAAGCTTTACCACCAGCTTCCGAACCGGCAGTCTTCTTTGGCCAACTTGAGGTGATCGCTAAAGAAAATAATCTCGAATTCTCTTCCGCCCAAAGCCGAGACGCTGTTTTACAAGAAAAAGGCCAAAATGTTAAAGAGAAAGTTCTGCGAGAAAAAAATCCTTATCCGACTTTTAAGGCTACGCTTTCACTTAACGGGAATTATGAAGATATGCAAAAGTTTTTAGAATCTCTCTTAAAATTAAGACGAATAATTAATGTAAACAATCTATCTATCCAAAAAGGAAAAAGGGCATCATCTGCAAAAATATTAAGTACGAAGCTAGAATTAGAGACTTTTTATCTACCTTTATCTGAAAATGAAAAAGAAAAGGATTAGTCAAGAGACACTAAACTTAGCGATCATTACCTTAATCACAGTATTAGTCTGGGCTGGTTTTGATATCTATCGTGCTTATACTGAGACAAAGGTAAAACTAGATGTTCGCCAACAACTTAATCCTCTTAATCCTAAGTTGGATATAGAAGTTATTGACTTATTGTCAGGAAAAAGGCAAATTTCTCTAGAAGAAATAAAACAGGCCGTACCGCAACTTGAAGCGGAAGAAACAGAAGAAAAGATAGAGGAAGAAGTAAAACAATCGACAGGATCTGCAACAAGAGAATAAAGTATCTTTTTATTAAGTCTACTAATTCAATAACCGGGAAATGTTTATCGACCTATGGAATCCCGACAAAACAAGAAAATCCCTACTCTAATCGGCCTAATTATCATACTGATTGGCCTGGGAATCAGCGTCTTCTTTATCAAAAGAAGCCAAAATATATTCCTAAAAGCAAAAGCGGAAAATAATCCTAATCAACTAAAAATTAGTAATATTAGCAGTAACTCATTTGTTGTCTCCTGGGTTACTGCCAAGCCGACAATCGGCTGGATCAAGATAGGGAAAGCGCCTAATTCATTTGACCAGCAATGGCCAGACGAAAGAAATACAGAGTCAGAAAAGGAAGAAGCCTATCTCGTACATTATATTAATATTACCGGTCTTGACCCGGCGGTCACTTATTACTTTGAAGTCTACTGCGATTCCCAAAAATACGATGATAATGGCATTCCATATCAGACGACTACCGCCCCGGAAATTAAGCAAGCGGAACTTGCCAATGATTTGGCTTACGGGATAATTCTCGACATTAACGGTCAACCCGCTGAGGAGGCTATTGTCTATTTAAACATGGCAAATTCATCGTTGCAGTCTTCCTTAGTTAGCTCCTCCGGAAACTGGGCTATTCCTTTAAATTTAGCCAGAAGTGAGGATCTTTCAAGTTTTGTTTCCTACGATTCCGAAGCATCGGCAATCGAAATCTTTGTTCAGGGAAAAGATCTTACGGCCAGCGCCGTGACAACAACGAGCAATAACAGTCCGGTACCCCCAATTACTCTTGGAGAAAGCTTAGATTTTCGCCAAAAGACTGTAGCGAAGTCAGCGGAAGAAGACAGCCTTTCTGATTCCGGATTTTCTCTTGAAGACCTCCCAGTTTCCACCCCTTCATACTCCTTAATTATTCTTAATCCAAAACCGGGCGAAGCTGTCTCTACTCAAAAACCGGAATTTTTGGGTAAAGGCCCGGCAGGCGAAGAAATTACCATCCAAGTTGAGTCGCCCTTATTTACCGGAAAAACAATTCCCAACGAATGGGGAGATTGGAATTGGTCGATAACGAATAACTTGGAACCGGGCGAGCATAAAATTACTTTAAACTACATTGATGATCAGGGAAAAAAACATGAGATTTCTCATCAATTTATTGTTCTGGCAGCCGATGAGAGTGACCTGCCCGCTTTTACCGCGACACCGTCCGCTAGTCCTACCAGCCAACCCGCATTAACACCAACTCCCGCTGCCGTTGAACCGACAGTAACTATTAGCCCAACAGGGATGCCAACCCCAAGCATTAGTCCAACTGCTACTCCGCCTGCCCCGACCACAAAGCCAACTGGTGCCCTTAGCCCATCTCCAACAACTACTCCTTCAGCTATGGAGATAAAACCTGGGGTCTTGACTCCAACATTAGTTAGTCTCATAATGGGTCTAATTCTTGTTGCTTGCGGTTCATTTATAGAGATTGTTAAAAAATAGAATGGAAAATCAGAATAATCAAAGCCAAGTTAACCCACAGGATCCAGACAAACTCAGTGAGCCAGTGGCGGAGACAAAGGCGATTGTACCGAATGAAAAAAGGCGCTTAAATTTAAAGAAATTAGGACTTTTTCTCGGAATGGGACTCACTGCCGGCTCCCTGGTTGCTACTCTTTTTTTTATCAGGGAACGTCAAGATATTAGAACGGCTGCCTGCCATAATGAAGGCGACTGTTATAGCTGGAGAATATATGTTTGCGACATAGGTACGTGGCTGGGGAAAGTTCGTAAAGAAGGCACTACTGAATGGCAAGAACAAGAATTTACTACTACTGAGAGTACTTGTCAGTATTCCGACTATTTTTCTTACGATTTCCCTCTGGTAAGCGAAGATTGGGTAGAATGGGAAGTTTATCAAAACGGTAATCCCAATGCTTCGGGACGATACCAAGTTTTCAATTGTCCGACGACAACTCCGACTCCCACGTCGGTGCCGACTCCAACTCCTACCCCAACTGGGGTTCCGACACCAACACCGACTCCGGCTCAGGGGGAATGTCCTGACTGCGAAACAATAATCGGTAAGCCATTAATTGATGATGAAACCTGGAGCACTGAAGTTTGGCAACCGCAAAAACCATCTTTCCAGCATACCTTTACCAGGCCAGAAAATGCTACCCATGTTGTTATCCACAATTCTTGGCAGTGGAGCGGCGACCCAAACCAATTTCAGAGCAATGAAGTCCACGAATTAGTGACGCCTTTAGGTACTGTCAATTGTCCCGATTTTGGAAACGAAGAACTGGAAGGCCAGACATTTTGTTGCGGCTCTGTTCATGGATCCTTTACCGAAAACGAATTATCAGTAACTGTTAATTTTACCGGAGACACTAGTTCTCCGGGTTCTCATCTAGCAATTGTCAAAGTAGAGTGGTGTGGCGAAACTGCAACCATTACTCCAACTCCTACCCCAACTGGGGTCCCGACACCGACCCCGACTCCGACTCCCTCGGCCAGTTGTGATTGGATCCATGCCTATAACGAGGAATGGGAAGCAATCACCAATTATTCTTCCCTTCAAGCTGGAGAGATAATTTATTTTGGCGTTAGCGCCTCTTTTAGCCAGGGAAATATCGATGGTGCCCGGTTCAGGATCAATGGTGGTGAATGGCTAACGACGGCTGAACAGAGAACAATCGGCAACGAGACCATTTATTATATTAGTTACACGATTCCGACGGCAACTTATCATTTCCGAGTGGAAGCCGAAGTCCATCATTCATCATTAGGCTGGCTCTAGGATAAATATATGAATCTAAAGAAAAATTGGTATCTAGCGGCACTTATTTGTCTGACTTTAGTTTTGGGAGTTGCTGCTGTTGTTACTGCCTGGAAACTTTACCAAGTAGGAAAAAGGCCGGTAGCGCCCACACAACCGGAAAGTCAACCGGGGGCGGTAGCTCCTGAATGTATTTTAGAATTTGATATCCCGACACCAACACCGACTCCAACTCCGACGCCGCCAGTTTCTCAAACACCGACTCCAACTCCGACGCCAATACCCGAATGCTGGGATACCTGTGATAGTGATTCTGATTGCCCGGATACTCTAGTCTGTCAGAAACCGAGCGCCAACGATACTTCAAAACGCTGCGTTAGCTCGGACTGCCCAAGAGAGGAAGATTGTGTTTGCCCGAGTCCTACTCCGACACCCACCAGTACCCAGACTCCAACCCCAACCGGACAACCGTCGTCAACACCGACTCCAACTCCGGGGCCGACTTCAACTCCAAAACCTACCTTGAGTCCAACACCGACGTCAATCAGCGAACTACCCAAGGCTGGGGGCGCAATTGAAACCAGCGTTTTTATCGTCGCCGGTCTTTTCATCCTTCTGTTCGGATTACTCCTCCCTATTTAAAAAATTACTTCTCTGAATTAAAATAATCTTATGGAAATTGCCATTATCGGTGCTGGCATTTGCGGACTAACCGCCGGACTATATCTGTCGCAACGGAATCAGAAAGTCACGGTTTTTGAAAAGGAAAAATTTGCCGGTGGATTGGCTGCCAGTTATCAATATAAGAATTGGAATTGGCCGCTTGAATACTTTCCGCACCATCTTTTTACTTCGGATCATGAGGCTTGTAAACTAATCGGTGAGCTTAAACTAAACGATAGACTTTTCTTTGTCAGACCAAAAACTTCAATTTATCTTAGAGAACGGCTTTTTCAATTCGACTCCCCCTTTTCCATCCTTAAGGCTCCTATTTTTTCCTGGACAGAGAAAGCCCGGATTGGATCGAGTACTTTTCATTTGAAAGCTACTTCCTCCTGGCAAAAACTGGAAAAACAGACTGCTTTTACCTGGACTGAGCGCTATTATGGAAAAAGAGTTTCGGAATTACTCTGGCAGCCGCTTCTTAAAAGTAAATTTGGCTGTGATGCCAGTAAAATTTCTATGAGTTGGTTATGGGCAAGAATTAAGAAAAGAAGCATAAAACTCGGATATTTAAGAGGCGGATTCAATATTTTACTTAATGAATTAATCAATCACATCAAAAGTAATGGGGGCAGGGTTATATTAAACACCGAGGTCACCAGCCTTGATAACATTGCCCGCAATTTTGACAAGGTAATCGTTACTTGTCCAACCGATATATTTTTGAAAATCACCAATGACTTGCCGAACAATTACCGAAGAGCTCTTAAAAAATTACACCTGGTCGGTGCTCTTAACTTACTGCTGATTCTTAAAAAAAGCTTTTTGCGGGATGGTAGTTACTGGCTTAATATCAACGAACGGGAATTCCCTTTTGTTTTTGTTGATGAACATACTAATTTTATTGGCACTCAATTTTATGGTAATCACCGTCTTCTCTATGTCGGCGGTTATTATCCTCAAAATCATCGTTATTTTAAAATGGAAAAAAAACTGATTTTGAAGGAATTTTTGCCTTTCTTAAAGAGAATTAACCCTGAATTTAAGTTTGATACTGATATTATCGATATTATTTGCCATAAAAGTTTATGCGCTCAACCGGTTGTTTCAGTTAACTACGCTGAAATGATCCCCGATCACGTAACGCCAATTCCGAATGTTTATTTGGCAAATCTCCAACAAATTTATCCGTGGGATCGGGGATTAAACTACTCGATCGAGTTGGGCAGAAAAATTGCCGGCCTTGTTTTAAAGGAAAATAAAGAAAGTTAAGCATAAGAATGAGTAAAAAAGACAGATTTCACAAGACAGCTCTATTTGTGACGCTTCTTTTAGGTGCTTTTTTTCGCTTCTATCGCCTAGATTGGGGCGAGGGTTTATTTTTTCACCCGGATGAGAATAACATTGCCAGCAGCATCAGCCAACTCAAACCGCCGGATTTTCATCCTCATTTTTTTGCCTATGGGCATTTTCCAATTTATTGGGTTTATCTGACCAAACAACTACCGAATTTGATCAATCACTTTTCCTTAAGTCCGGTGTCTTTCCCGGAAGCAATCAGCAGCCTTCGTCTATGGGCAGCGTTTGCCTCGACATTAACTATTTGGGTAGTTTATCTGATCGGTCAAAGGGTTTTTAATAAACAATACGGGCTTTTAGCTGCCATTCTGACCAGTTTTATCCCGGGATTAATCCAGGCAAGCCATTTCGGAACAACTGAATCAGTCCTGACTCTGCTTTTTTTTACCACTCTTTACCATTCGCTTGAACTGCTTAAAAAAACACCCAATAAAAAAATATTTTTATTCTTAGCCATCATCTTGGGGATCGGGCTTTCCACTAAGCTTAATGCTTTAGTCTTTTTTAGTTTCCCTTTTATCGCTTTACTTGAGGCAAATTTCTCCTTAAAGAAAATTTGGCGGCAGAAAAAGCTTTTTCTCTTATTAAGCATATCTCTGCTGGGGGCTTTTTTGGTTTCTTTTCTCACTTCACCATACCAGGTGCTTGATTTTTCCGAGTTTTGGCGTGTCGCTCAGTATGAAATTAACGTCGCTCGTGGCAAAATCCCGGTTTTTTATACCCGCCAATTTATTAATACCCAGCCAGTTATCTTTCAACTTGTTCAGATCTTTCCTTTTAGTCTCAATCCATTTATGGAAATCACCGGTCTTCTTGGGTTATTTCTAACCCTGATAAACATCATCCGGAAAAGGATCAGAAAACAACCGGAAAAGATTCTTTTAATCTGGGCTTTTGCAAGTTATTTTACTACCAGCGGCCTGATATTTGCCAAATGGACCAGATTTGTCACGCCCCTATTACCCTTTTTTGTTATATTCTCCTTGGAAATAATTGAATTTTTTGAGAATAGGATTCAAGTTAAATTTAGGCAGCAAAGCGACTCTGCACGATATCAATCCAAAAAAATTATAATTTTCCGAAATGCATTTATTATCTTGCTAATTACCGTCAGCTTTATCTACGGTCTGGCTTTTTTTTCAATTTATCTTCAACCGGATATTAGAATTACAGCCTCGGAATGGATGAGAGATAATCTTCCTCCGGAAAGCAAAATCTTAAGTGAGGGTGGCAACGTGGTTGATATTCCCCTGAAGGGGAATTTCCGCGTTGTTAATCTTGATTTTTACAATCTTGACCAGGAAAAAGTTCTCTTTGATAAGCTGTTTGACACTTTAGCCGACAGTCAGTATCTTTTAATTCCCTCAAGGCGAATTTTTGCCGACCATCCGGCTGGCCAATACCCGAAAGTAGCTTGTTACTACCGACTTCTTTTTTCCGACCGGTTAGGATATGCTAAAATTAAAGAATTTACCTCCTACCCATCAATTGATATGTACGACTGGAAATGGGAAATTCCTGACGAATTAGCCGAAGAAACCTGGTCGGTTTTTGACCACCCGGTTATCCGGCTATATAAAAAAACCCTCTTCTACTCAGAAAAGAAATATAAGGATTTACTTAATCTCTGCCTAAATATTAATTTTATAAAATAATTGAAATTTCGGAGACCATTATGAACGGTAAAGAGAAACTGACTTTCATTATTATTCTTCTTCTTGGTTTATCGATTAGGACCCTTAACCTTAATTGGGACGAGAACCAGCATTTACATCCGGACGAACGCTTTTTAACAATGGTAGGCGTGCAAATAAAATTTCCGGCAAGCTTTAGTGATTATTTAGATCCGTCTATCTCTTCTCTAAATCCCTACAACAATAATTATAACTTCTTTGTTTACGGCACCTTTCCTTTAAATTTTGTCAAACTGGTTGCTGAATCCTTTAAGCTGGCTGATTACAACCGCTTCACTATAGTTGGCCGGGCAATTTCCGCCCTGCTTGAAACAGCTGTTCTCATTCTGGTTTTCTTTGTCAGTCGTGAACTTTTTGAAAAAGACAGACAAAGAAACAAAATTGCCCTCTGGGCCTTATTTTTTTATGCCATAAGCGTTCTACCGATCCAACTAGCCCATTTTTTTGCGGTTGAACCTTTTTTGGTTTTTGGCAATACTCTCGGACTTTATCTTTTATTTCATCTCATCAATCATCCCAAAAACAACGCTATCATTTCCGCCTTAATGGGTGTCGTAATCGGACTGGCGCTAGCCTCCAAAGTTACGGCTATCTTTGGTATAGCAACAATCCTCTTAGGACTAATATTTATGCTTATTAAAGAAAGAAAACCACTTCAAGCTACCAGTTCTATACTGATCTTTATTATCTTTACCTATTTATTCTTAAGAATCGGCGATCCTCGAATATTTTCTTCCAGAAATTTTTTTGACCTATCGCTGAATCAGCAGTTCATTAATAATCTAAAAGAACTTGCTTCTTTTAACCGACCGGAGTCACTTTTTCCTCCTGCAATTCAGTGGATCAAAACTAAGCCGATTATTTTCCCCCTCAAAAATCTGATCCTCAGAGGTTTAGGATTGCCCCTTGGAGTGCTGGCTATTTTAGCCCTGATTGAACAATCTCTTAGGATAGTAAAAAAGATAAAAAAATTGGTTCAAAAAAAATCGATGAAACTGATTGGAACAAGCGACATAAACCTTTTTTTAACAGTAACCTTCGTTACCGGAACATTCTTTTATCAGGGAATTCAGTTCGCTAAAGGAATGCGTTATTTCTACCCTATTTATCCTTTTTTAGCTATTCTGACAGCAGCTTTTTTTCAAAGGAACACTTCGAAGCTAATTATTTGGCGATGGATTTTGGGAATCTTGGTATTAATTTATCCCCTTTCTTTCTTGTCGATCTATCTACACCCTCATTCGAGAATAACTGCCTCTTACTGGATCTATAAAAATATTCCCGCGGACTCATTCTTAGCCGGTGAACATTGGGACGATTGGTTACCAATTTCATTTAAGGGAAACCCTGCCAGTATCTATAAAGGAGAGCAACTACCTCTCTACAATCAAGAAAATCAAGAAAAATGGAAAGAGATTAATAAAATACTTGAGAAGACAGATTATCTTATTCTATCTTCCAACCGATTATCAGGCTCAATACCGAAACTGCCGGAGATATATCCGCAAACTAGTAAATACTATCAAGAATTATTTGAGGAAAAACTAGATTTTATAAGGGTAGCTGAATTTGTTTCTTATCCCTGCTTTCCACCTGTGGGAAAACCGCTTTTTTGTTTTCCGGACCAGGATGCTGATGAATCTTTTACGGTTTACGACCACCCGAAAGTAATAATCTTTGCCAGAAAACAATGAGAAAAAAAACAGGAATTATTAGGTCGATCATTGTTTCCAAACTAAAGAAACATCCCTATAAATTAAATTTCGCCGTTACTTCTGCCTGTAATTCCCGCTGTAAAACTTGTAATGTTTGGCGTGGATACAACAGCAACTCTAATCTGCAAAAAAAAGATCTCAGTCTTCGTGAAATCGAGAAGATATTTATCAGTGCTCCAAAATCCTTTGTTTGGCTAAGCCTTTCCGGTGGCGAACCTTTTTTAAGGAAAGATTTAGTTGAAATCTGTAATATTGCATTGCAAAATCTTCCTTCCCTCTCTCTGATCAGCATTCCCACTAATGGTTTACTGCAAGATACGGTAATTAAAAAGGTTCAGGAAATCCTAAGCTTACCTTTAGCTAATCTCTTTATTAATTTTTCTCTCGACGGCCCCGAAAAAATCCATGACAAAATACGCGGAATTTCTGGAGCTTACAAGAAAACCTGGTCGACTTATCAAAATATCCTAGCTCTTTCTGGAAAGGAACCTCGCTTAGCAGTGAATCTTGAAACAACTATTTCTAAATATAACTTAAAATATTTGGAAAGTTTTTTTAGAAAACTGACTACTGAAGGACATAAAATAACAGTGACAATTGCCCATAAAGGTTATTTATATCAAAATCTAGAAGACAACAAGAGTTTTACCGGACTTAATCACGACAGTAAAACCCTAAACAGGGTCATCGACATAATCAAAAAAAATTTGAAAATAAGCTCAGTTATTGATCTTGTCGAAAGAATATATCTGGAACGGATTTCCGAATTTTACCGGAAACCACGGATACAACCATTGACTTGTATTGCTTTAGAAAGCTCGATAGCAATCGACGCAAAGGGAAATATTACACCCTGCTTTATGTGGAATAGAATTCTTGGTAACATTCGAGACTTTAATCTAGATTTAAAAAGGTTCTCTACAAAAAGAAAACAAGAAATTTTAAAAACCCGAAAATTAATTAAGGCCGGATACTGTCCTAATTGCTGGACACCCTGTGAAGCTTATCAGAGTATTATCAATAGTTTACTAACTTTAAAAATCTTTGGTTCGCCAAATCAATTAAGCTTGTAGCTGACAAAAAGCAATTCTCCTCCATACGACTTTTTTTTCTTAATCCCCAGCGGCCAAAGTTTCTCTATCTTTTCTAGATCATTAATCCTTTCAGGGAGGGCGATAAATACCAGACGACTGTCTGGTGACAAAGAGGCTAAAACCGAGGTAAAATTTTCTTCTGTCAAATCCTCTATATAGGCGTGAGGCGCAAGATATTTCCAGCTAGGACAACTTTCCCAGCTCATTCGAGGAGAGTTTAAAAAAAATATCTTTGTTTGAGCAGGTAATTCAGCAGTGAAAAAACCAGCAGTGGTACTCACTTTAGTATTGGAATCGTAGGCATTTCTCCAAACCAAGTCGTAAAAATATCTTTTCAGGTTATAAAAAAGAGAAATTACCATTACTAAAACCAAGAACACCCGATAGAGCCTGGGTTGCTTATTAAAGAAAGTCGCAAAGCGGATTATTCCCAAAGAAACTGTAAGCATAATGGCTGGAACCAGACTGAGAAGCCGATGGGTAAAATTCATACCTCTAAGAAAAGTACTATTAATAAGAATTACAAAGAAAAGCCAAAAAATTATGAAGTTATATTCTTTCTTTGACAGCTTCTGGAAGCAAACAAGAAAACCGACCAAAAAAAATAAGTTAAGAGGGGCTTCTAAAAAGGGACCGCCATAACGATAATGAAAATCAATAGGATAACGAATTAGCGCACCAAAAGAATTCAAAAGACGCTCAGGAAAAACCGACAGAAAATCTTGGATCCCTATCTGAAATGGTAGTAACCCTCCAGCAGTGCCTGTATTAAAGAATTCCTTAGGTCTCTTCAGAATAACCACAACTGAAGGTCCTAAACCTAAAATTATTCCGGATAATAAATAACCGAATCTAACCAAAAACCGTCTAGTGTTCCGGTAGCAATTATTAACAGTCCAAAATATAAAATAGATGAATGAGTAAATCAAAAAGGCTCTAATTCCTTGATAAAGATGAAAGCCCAGTCCTAAAAAGAGGCCAAAGATTAGAGAAGCAGATGGATTGCTAAACGTTTTCAAAAGCAAAATTGCCACTAGGGGAGCCCAAAAGGAATCTAAATTATTGATAAATTCACTGCGACTAAAATGAACATGAACATGATAGGTAACCATTAAGATAGAAGCAATTTTACCAACTTGGGAATTAAAAAGTTCTTTACCTAGAAAATAGGTCAAAACTACTGCTAGAACACCAAAGAAAGCCGCAAAGAATCTAATTGACAAAACTGAATGGCCAAATAAAAGATGAGGAATTGAGGCTAGAGCAAAAAAGAGATTGGGAATCCCGTAAATTCCGTGACCGAAAAGATCTTTTATCTCCCCTCTTAAAAAAGCTTCTGGTAAAAAACCAGCATCTCGAACTTCATCGCCACTAAGAAGAGGAATTTCAGTGAGTCGATAAAACCTAATAAAGCCAGAAAAAAGAATCAAGATAAAGAGAAAAAGGACCTCTTTTGGGGACTTTTTATAGGAAATAGACTGACGGTGAGAAGAAAAGACAACAAAAAAAAATATCAGAAGAAGGCTAGCTATCCAAAGAAAGAAAGTTAACCGGTAAAAAACCAACTTATTATCTGAAGCGTAAATAAATATAGAAACAGAGCAACAAATTATAGCTATAGCTAAAAGACTGATTTTGGAAAAAAAGAATTTGTTACTAATCATCCCGAAATAGCCTTTCGTATTTAACTATGGCTTCTTGGGAATCAAAAATTTCATTTTTACTTATCGGTTTAATATATTTTGTGGGATTTCTAAGAACCTTAATTATTCCTTTAGCGAGAGCTTTGGGAGAGTTCGGTTTTACTAAAAGACCCATGCCTGTTTTTTTAATGGCCTCTCTTGTTCCAGGAATGTTGGTAGCAACAACAGGTACTTGACAAATCATAGCTTCAACCTGAGTAGCTGGAAAACAATCTTGGCGCGAAGAAATAACAAAAACATCTAAAAGCTTATAGAAGTTAGCCATTTTCTGACGATCAAGAATCAAGCCTGTAAAAATCACTTTATCCCGATATTTTTTTATATAAGGAATACATTCTCGATAAAAATTTTCATAAGCCATTTGCCGCGGTCCAGCAAAAAGAATAACCGCCTGGGGAAAAGTTTTCAGAATCAAAGGTATAGCCTTAAATAAATAGTCAAAACCCTTCTCTTTAACGAAACGGCCAACAAGACCAATGACTTTTTTATCTTTAAGATTTAATTCTTTTTGCCAATTAGCCACATCCTGAGGATTGGGTTTTAAGATTTCTGCAGGAGGATAAATTTGAATTAGTTTTGGTTTAACTTTAGACAAAAGTGGAGAGTGAGAGGCGAAGTCCCAAGTTTGAACAACTGTTTTATCAGCCAGGGGGATAGCTATTTTGGTCAGCCAAAGATAGGTTTTCTCAATAATACGATTCAAAAACCCTCGGGGGAGAAGCAAATCACCGTTATGAATCAAAAATACTTTTTTTCTTCTAATTTTGGCTAAAATTACAGCAGGTAAAACTTCGGCAAAAGGTAAATAGATAATCAGCACATCAATTTCATTCAATTGACGCCACAGCTTCGGAAGAAGCGAAGGAATAAAAAACGAGCGACTAACTCTAAAAAGAGGTTTAAGCCTGATTATCTTTACGTGGCGGAAAGTCTCCCAAAAAGGCAATTCTTTCTGATGACGGGAAGTTAAAACAGTAACTTGATGATCTCTGGCAACTAAGCCTTCGGCTGTTCTTTGGGCATAAGCAGTCAAACCTGTCCAATAAGGGTAATAATAGGTTAAGAGGAATAGCATTCTTAACTTTGGGATACGGATGTACTTTTCAATCATGCCCTCACTGTTTTGACCAACTAAAAGAACTTCTGTTTTTTGCAGCTTCTTTCTTAAATAATTGACGATGTCATGGTCATCTTCAAAAAAATAGTTAATTCTCAACTTATTGATCATTTTTTCTTTAAAAAGATGCGGCGCCTCGTTTTCAGTATTGAGATAAATCTCTTTAAAAATATTTGCTATTCTTCTTTTTTTCAGCCATAATTTTGTCTCTTTAGCTAAAAAAGAATAACGAGAGGAAATAAGGAAAACCTGGTAGTTCTTGAGTTGCTTAAGATTTCTAATTAAAACGATATTTCTTCTAATAGCCGGCCGGAAAAGATAAAAGTGGGAAAGCTTACGGATGAATTGTTCTAGTTTGGACTTGGGAAAACGATAGGAAAGACTTTCTTTAGACCCCTTAAACAACCTTTCGATCATTTTTTTTGGAACTAACGGAGGTTTATCAACAATTATTCCATCTAGATCAAAACCGAGGCGTATTTTTTTCTGCTGCTTCATTTTTTCAAAGCTCCTGTTTTTGCTGTAATAGTTCAAAATCCTTCCATCCTCGGGGTGTCTTCCCGCCCGTAACGCCAAGCCAGCCTGCATGACTTACGTCAGTATCTGTTGGTGATCTCACCCCATTGTCTTGAGGCTATCTGTACCAGTAGTTTGAACTGTCACTTTTTGTTATTATAATTGATAAAGAGCGAATCTTAAATATTCATCGGTTTTCTTTAAATTAAAATTGTGATGTAGTAAAGTAAAAAAGGGGATATTCTTAAATGCTTAATCCGACTTTTTATTGGTGGTTGATAATCTTTGTCCTCGGTTTAATCAACCTTCCTTTAACTTGGACACTGTTTGTTAAATTTTACGATCGGGGATATGCTTTTGCCAAAATTATCTCCCTGGTACTTGTTTCTTATTTAGTTTGGTTATTGGCAATTTTAAAGCTATTGCCTTTCACCCGAATTTCAATCTCCCTCTCAATCGCATTAATTATTCTTTTAAATCTCTATTTAATCAAACGCCGGAAACAGCTTTTAGTAGAATTTATTAAGGGTTGGCGAGTAATTATTTTTGAAGAATGTCTCTTTGTTTTCGGTCTTTTCTTCTGGGCTCACATCCGGTCTTTTCAACCTGACATTAATGGTCTGGAAAAATTCATGGACTTTGGATTTGTTAATGCCATTCTACGAAGCCGCTTCTTTCCTCCCAATGATATGTGGTTAGCCGGTAATTCCATCAATTACTATTACTTCGGCCACTACCAAACCGCCCTTTTAACCCGGATTTCCGGAATTGCTTCAGCCATTACCTATAATCTCATGCTGGCGACTATCTGTGGTCAAGCTCTTTCAGCTGGTTTCTCGATTACCTCGAACTTAATTAAATGGTCCCAGGGAAAGAAAAAAACCCACTTGCCCTTATTAATAGGCGGCCTGCTTTCCGCTTTCATGCTTACCTTCGGCGGTAATTGGCAGATTCTTTATCACTGGTTTACGGAAAAAACCCTTAAGACCTATTGGTATCCCGACGCTACCAGATTTATTGTCGACAAATTCGGCGCTGCCGATAACACTATCCACGAATTTCCCAGCTACAGCTTAGTAGTTTCTGATCTGCATGGACATTTCCTTAATCTTCCGACTGCTCTTTTGATGATTGCCTTAATTATTACTCTACTCCAGCGCCTCTATCAATTTAGCGAAGAAAATAAACAACCGGCTAAAGCTGGAGAAAAATTGCAAAAAATCGGCAAAAAGATCGTTTCTGTTCTGAAAGATGAACTGGGGCAAATTCCTTATTTATCGCTGATTACCAGTACTATCAACACAACTTTAAACCAGCTACCCTTACTTACTTTTTTAGCCCTTATGTTAGGGATTGCCTTTATGACTAATGCCTGGGATTATCCTATCTATCTCCTCTATGCCGGGGCAGCGATATTGTCTTTTAATTACTTGACCGGCAAACGGGAAAAAGTCTGGATAGATACTGTCGGTTTCTGTTCTTGGTTAGTGCTGGTCAGTATTATTGCCAGTTTACCGTTTCACCTAAATTTTAAAAATATTGCTCAGGGAATTGCCCTGGTAGACTTTCACTCACCACCATGGATGCTCTTATTTCTTTGGGGTTTTCCTCTTTTTAATTCCATCTGTTTCGTTGCCCTAATCAGAAAAAATAAAAAGGTTGAGCCGGCGGATTATTTGGTTCTGACACTGATTATCGTCTCCTGGCTTTTAATTGCTTTTCCCGAAATCTTGCGCGTTAAAGATATCTACGCTCATAACCACCAGCGAGCCAATACCATGTTTAAGCTTACTTATCAAGCCTTTGTTGTATTTTACTTATTAAGCGGTTATATTTTCGTCAGAATCTTAACCGGCTCGGCGAATAAAGGATTTAAAAAAGCTTTCTTCTTTTTATTTGCCGCCGGAGCAGCGGTAATTATATCCTATCCCCGGTTTGCTATCAGATCTTACTACGGCGATCTAAAAACCTCTCGCGGTCTGGACGGTACGAAATATCTCTCCGCTACCTACCCGAACGACTATCAGGCGATTACCTGGCTTAATGAAAATGTGAAGGACGACCCGGTTATCGTTGAAGCTGTTGGAGAAAGCTATACTGACTACGCCCGGGTTAGTGCCAATACCGGTCTGCCAACTATCTTAGGCTGGCGTGTTCACGAGTGGCTGTGGCGGGGAACCTTCGATATTTCCGCCGCCAGAACCGAAGAGGTGAAAAAAATCTACACTTCTCAAAATCTGGAAGAAGTCAAAGAACTACTGCAAAAATATCAAGTCAGATATATTTTCGTCGGCACTTTGGAAAAAGAAGCTTATCCTGACTTAAGTGAAGAAGTCCTTAGTTCTCTTGGGAAGGTAATCTTTAGCTCGGGCAATACTAAAATTTACGAAATCTACCAGATTTAAAGTTATTGAAGTAATCTTACAGGCTTCATTTATCTTTTTTTTCTATCAAGGAAACAACGTATTTTTGGATTTCCTGCCAGTCGCCGGTTCTGGGAACCAAAACCCACTGCTGATCATACTTTTCACTCTGGGGTGGATTAATTAAATAGCCTTCTTCGACTCCAGTTATCCCATCCAGTATCGCTGACCTAATTTCTCCTTGTCTAAATCTGAGAGCCAGTTCAAGGAACGAGAGATAGTCTTCCTGGTAAAGATCAGTATCAAGATATTCTTTTAAAATTTTGCCCAGTTCGAAAATCCGCTGAGGACTCAAGAAGGTTTTAGAAGAAAAGACTTTTTTCATCAAGGCCAGAATCAATTTTTGTTGTCTTTTTGAACGGGCAAAATCGGTTCCTTCTTCACCATCAGCGTAACGGGAACGCGCATATTTTAACGCCCTGTCGCCATCCAAGTGCTGCCAACCGACATCAAAATGCAGCTGCTCGAAACGCAACTCTTCCGGCTGGGCATTTTCCATACCCGGAATCGGGTATTTATAATCATCAAAACTCCGCTCGACTTCGATATCCACCCCTCCCAGAAGATCAATCGCCTTTATAAATCCCTGGAAATTTACCAAAACCGCGTAATGGACCGGCTGGTCCAAGATTTCACTGACCGCCGATTTTGCCAAAACCAAACCACCGCCCGGTCTTTTTTTCTCACCGTAATGATAGGCAGTATTAATCTTGGCCCTCATTGAAGGAATCCATATATCCCGAGGCAAAGAAAGCATTAAAATATCTTGATTCTCTAACCCAAGCGAAACAAATATTATGGAATCGGTTAAATCAGCACCTTGATGATTACTACCCCCGGCTCCTAGAAACAAAATATTGATTCGGCCGTCTGTAGACCTTAAGTCTTCAAAAGAATGAGAAGCTAAAAGCAGGGGCTCTTTAAATAAGCTCCTGACTAGACGCAACGAAGTCGGCAGTATGAAATTTAAGGCAAATATTACGGCACCGCCTATTAGAGAAAAAAACAGAAAACGAAATAGATAGATATTTCTTGATAATTTTCTTCTTACCTTACTTAAGAATTTGTCTTTTTTCTTTACCATAAGAATGCTAAGATTAACCGATGTCAAATCTTGACGGTATTCTATCCCAACTTAATCCTCACCAACAAGAGGCAGTTGTCTATAACCAAGGACCGCTGCTTATATTAGCTGGAGCCGGTTCCGGTAAAACACGTGCCCTTATTTACAAAGTTGTTTACTTAATTAAGGCAACAGGTGTCGATCCCGATAAGATACTCCTGGTAACTTTTACTAACAAAGCGGCTGAAGAAATGAAGAAACGAATCAAAGCCTTACTTGGCCCGGGAACGGATTCTTCAATATCTACCCTTCCATGGACCGGTACCTTTCATTCCTTCTGTGCCCGCCTTCTAAGAAAAGAGGGTAAATATCTCGGCTTACCGGCCGGCTTTAGCATCTTTGACGAACAAGACCAGTTACAAACAGTGAAACAAGCCATGGTTAAATTAGATATCTCTCCCAAAAAATTCAATCCTGCCTCAGTTTTGGCTACTATCTCTCAGGCAAAAAACGAACTCATTACACCCAGCGAGTATCAGCAGTATGTTCGTGGGCCATTTCAAAAAACCGTCGCCGGAATTTTTGTCATCTATCAAAAAATGCTTAGAGAATATAATGCCCTTGATTTCGATGATCTGTTGCTAGAAGCAGTCAGGCTTTTGGAAACTGAAAAGAAAGTATTAACCTTCTATCAGGATAAATTCCACTACCTTTTAGTTGACGAATACCAGGATACTAATCGCGCCCAATACCGGCTGACTAAACTTCTGAGCAAAAAATATCGCCGGCTTTGTGTTGTCGGAGATGCCAGCCAATCAATCTATTCGTGGCGGGGAGCTAATTATCGCAACATCCTTAACCTCCGTTCAGATTATACGGACTTAAAAATTATCAACTTTGAACAAAATTACCGTTCAACCAAGACAATCCTTCAGGCAGCCAATGAAGTGATCAAAAAAAACACCTCACACCCCATTTTAAAACTATGGACTGAAAAGAGAGAAGGAGAGAAAATCACGCTCTACCATGCAGCAGACGAGCTGGATGAAGCTCTCTTTACAGTCAATACTATTCAATCACTGACTCTTGACGGCAATCGATCTTTCGACCAATTTGCCATTCTTTACCGAACTAATGCCCAATCAAGGGTCATCGAAGAAACTCTTCTTCGCAGCGGCCTTCCTTATGTCCTAGTCGGCGGCACCCGTTTTTACGAAAGAAAGGAAATTAAAGACTGTTTAGCTTATTTAAGACTTCTGGCCAATCCTGCCGATCTGATATCCCATCAAAGAATCGAAAAATTAGGAAAAAAAAGGTTGGAAAAGTTTCAAGAGCTGGTAAAGCAACTTAAGATGTCAGAGCTGGTCACAATTCAAATCCTTGATAAAATTTTGGCAGCCGTCAGCTACCTGGAATCTTATGATCGCCAAAGAGAGGAGGATTTAAGCCGAATCGAAAATATTCAGGAACTCCGTTCGGTGGCGACCCAATTTCCAAACTTAAATGACTTCTTGGAAAATGTTGCCTTAATTCAAAAAGAAAGTCTCCCTAAAAACAAGTCTCAGCCTATTTCATCAAAAGGCTTAACGCTGATGACTATGCATGCCGCCAAAGGGACTGAGTTTCCGGTTGTTTTTATCCTCGGAATGGAAGAAGGACTTTTCCCCCATTCACGAAGTCTTCTTGATAAGGAAGGTTTGGAAGAGGAAAGGCGGCTTTACTATGTCGGTATCACTAGAGCCAAAGAAAGGCTGTACTTAACCTACGCTCATCGCCGACTTTACTTTGGCCAACGGCTAAATAACCCTGTTTCCCGTTTTATTAAAGACATTCCTGTTGATTTAGTTGACTCACCGGAAGACGACTTCGTCTCTGATACAATATAAGTACAACTTATTAAATTAATTAACCATGATCGTTCGAGAAGTTTACAGCGAAGAAAAGGAGCAATTTAATGAAATTGTAACCCATCCTCTCCAATCTTGGGAGTGGGGAGAATTCAGAAAAACAACCGGAGTCAAAGTCGTTCGTCTGGGTGCCTTTGAGGAAAAAAAAATTAAAAACGCCTATCAATTAACAATTCACCCCTTACCGATCCCTCAACTAAATCTTAATGTGATTTACTTTCCCAAAGGCCCAATGCCGGACGGAACAATGCTTTCTTCGCTTAAAAGCCTGGGCGAAAAACAAAAAGCGATTTTTATCAGATTGGAACCAAATGTCGGTTCACCGGTTCGGGAAATTCCGGGAAACGCAGAAAAAAAGTATCAACCGATTAAGGATTTTCTAACCGCCCATGGCTGCCGACCGGGACGGCCACTGTTTACCCGTTACACCTTTAAGATTGACCTTGAACAAACGGAAGAAAAACTCTTGGATGCTATGAAAGAAAAAACCCGCTACAACATCCGCCTGGCGCAAAAGAAAGGTGTCGAAATAATTGAAGACAATTCTCCGGCTGCTTTTGAAACTTACCTTAAGCTTATGAATGAAACGACCCAAAGGCAAAAGTTTTATGCCCACAGCTCCGAATATCACCGTAAGATGTGGAAAATTTTAAATCCGGCCGGAATTGCCCGTTTATTCTTGGCTAAATACCAAAAAAAAGTTCTCGTGGCTTGGGTGTTATTTGTTTTCAATAACGTACTTTACTACCCATACGGAGCTTCTTCACGTGAGCATCAAGAAGTGATGCCCGCTTATACCATGATGTGGGAAGCAATCAGGTTTGGTAAAAGAAACGGCTGTAAAAGTTTCGATCTCTGGGGAAGCCTCGGACCTAGCCCCGACCCGAAAGACCCTTGGTTTGGCTGGCACCGGTTTAAAACCGGCTTCGGCGGCCAAATTGTTGAATTTCTAGGCACTTATGACTTGGTAATTAACCCTCAGCTTTACTATTTGGCGCGCCTGGCAGAAAATCTCCGTTGGAAACTGCTCCGTCTAAAATCAGGCCTGTCCTTATAGACCGATCCAGTAGAATCTTTTATGGTAGAAGAATTTCACCGCGATTATTTTCCAAAATCACGGCGGCAATTTTTTTCATTTAATTTAAAAAAGTTAATGAATAAGAATTTTGCAACACAGCGCAGCGGTGTGACTGAACCGCATACACGCTCTTATGTGATGTAGAAAATATTCTCCTTACTTTACCTTCCTGTATTCTATAAGGTTCAGAATAAAGTCAAATAACTGTCTCGTTTCCTCCTCTTTTTCTGGTTTTAATCCCATTGAAATATCAATACACTCCTTTTTATCAATATTCGGTGATTCCTTAATCACCACTTCAGCTTTGTATATATTATGTCTCCCTGATTTTAAAAACCAAAACCTGTCAACCATAATCCCACCTACTGAAACACGATCTTCAAAGTTTGGGAACTGGCTCAGTCGACACCCCGACTGAAGAGTCATATAGCCATTTTCGTTTTTTACGCTTAAAAATTCTTTGTCAAACAGAGGCGAGGCTGTAAATTCGACATCACGAGGGTACCTTAGAGTAATGCCATATAACTTGCTCGTATATTTTTTCCAATTCATTGGATTGAACCTAACATCTGGCTTTGGAGTCGGAGATGCCGGCAGATGAATATGTCTGGCTAAGTCGAAAGAAAGCGTTGATACCTTTCTGTTTATTGAAATTAAGCTGACTATAATCCCAATTAGCACTATAACAATAAGAACTAAGTCTGTAGTAAAATAGTAGACCTTTTCTAGCTTCGTGATTTTCATAAATTACTCAGATAATAAATTTTTTCTATTTCATTTAACGTTTCGGGCTATAAAAAGTCCCGATCCTAATTCTACTAGGATTTGGGTCCGGAGTAGAGTCGAAGGACCGTATAGCCCGTATTAGGCGATGTATTATAAAAAATGCTATTTCAGTCCAAACGTATTATCTTGTTTTGGCAGGCAAGACCGGATACACCCTGAGAGGCAATCCGACATCTCCTGCTTGCAAATAATTGATGGTTGACATCGCTCATATCCTTTAGAATTGCAAAACTGGTAATGCACGTCGTAATCATGCCAATACGATTCAGGATCCGGATATCTGTATTTAATATACAATTCCTCTCCAAATCGCATATACAGTAGGAATAAAAGAGTTGCAATTATTAACATAAGAATTGCTACAGCAAGCTTTTTCCTCATCTTTACATTAACATCTCGATAATTTCTTAAGTAATATATCGCCTAACTAGTGTATATTCGAATTTTTTGTGTCATAGTGCAATAAATTGTATGTTAGCCGAACTTAAGCGTCTCCACAGCCGATGTGGCGCAGATACTATACATCGGTATTGAGAAAACCACATCGGGTGTGGAAAAATCTTATCGGTATATCTGAAGTTAGCCAATGTCTACTTAATAAGTATCTATCTTTTAGCATTAATCTTTTAGCCTTAATATGTTTAATCAAATCGCCCTCTTTTAGCTTTGACTTGGCACCAAAAAGTGATTTTCTTAAAGCAAAATATATCGGAGGCTTTACTTCATTAGGTAGTGCCTTCCCGTCCAAGGATTTTCTCAAGACCCTATAAACTTTGTCAGGTGCGTAAAGGGCCAAAAGTCCAAAGAGCTTGTTTAACCTGAGTGATAATTCATCCCCTTTCGTTTTGTAAATTTCCTCTAGTGAGTTTGAAAACTCTTCAAAAAGCTTTCTGCTTCTATCTTGAAGACTTAACTGATGTCGATAGCTAAGATCAATTTCTTTTTTGTAAACTTCTAGCTCTTTGGACAGATTATTTTTATGCTTCTCAAGTTCTTTCTCTAATAACTTTTTGGTGCTTTCTTTTAGCAACCACACAGAACCATAAAAAATTAGCGCTAAAAGGCTTAGGAATACAGAACCAGAAACTAGAAAATCAAAAAAACTCATTTGTCTTCTATTTTACAACATTGGCTAATTCGGGTCGAGCGAGTGCAACAAGCGAGCTAGATATACCGTGTTAGATGACCTGAACAAAAATACTAAAATTTCAAAATTAGCATTTTTGTGAAAGCGCAGCGCGGCAAGCGACTAACAGGAGCGCAGAGTATAACTCACTGCATTATTTTCGAAACAGCTTTTTAAATTCTTCTACAATAGGTCGCAGTTCTCCATTAGAGAGATTTAACTTATCTTTAGTTTCAGGACCTCTATGAAACAAGTGAATGCTGGACAGCCCATCATCTTGATAGCGAGGAATGACATGAAAGTGAAGATGTTCTAAAAGAAAACCACATCGGGTGTGGGGTAATATTATAAATTTTCAGCGAAGAAAGAGAGCTTGATGGTAAATTTCTGTACTGTAAAAATTAATATTTTAATAAATTATGATAAACTGATACTGACATGAATAAGGCTTTAAAGATAATGCTAGTAGCAGGCGCTTTTAGCAAGATTGCAGCAATGATGTTTAGCCCAATTTATGCAATCTTTATTGAAGATATTGGAGGAGGAATATTAGAGGCAGGATATGCAGTTGCTCTATATGCCTTTGCAACTGGTATTTTAATGTACTTTTTTGGAAAAAAAGAAGATTTAATGAAAGAACCAGAAATTGCCATGGTAATCGGCTATATACTAACCGGACTTGCCTATATCGGTTATATTTTTGTTTCTTCGTTTGTTCATTTATTGTCTATTCAACTTATTTTAGCTGTTGCCAGTGCTATTGGTAGTCCAGCATACGATGGTCTTTATTCTAATCACCTAAGTAAAGGTAAAGCAGCGTCTGGTTGGGGAAGTTGGGAAATGATGGCCAGTTTTATAACTGGTCTTGGAGCCTTAATGGGAGGTTTTCTGGTAACCTTAAATAGTTTTGATTTAATGTTTTTCGTTATGGGTTGTTTTATGTTTATAGCTGCTTCAGTTATTTATTTTCAACCTAGAGATTTGCTTTAAAAAGATAAATATCTATAGTTCCGTTTCTGGCGCCCCTCTTCTACTTTTTATTTCACAAAAAGTTTGCTGAAAAATCTAAATAGCAATAATTCATATCTTATAACGCCCCAGTACATACAAAGTTCTAAACGAACTTTGTGGTATTACCTTAACAACAAAGCGAAGTAAACAATTTGGGTAAAGTAATACAAGTAAGTGAACTACATATAAGGAGAAAACCACATCGGGTGTGAAAAAACGCAGATGAATTGTCCGTAGATTTAACGAAATAGTTTTTTAAGCTCGGTAACAAAAGGCTCTATTTCTTCGAATGTTAGGTTTCGCCTAGTTTTGGGGTCTCTATGGAAAAGGTGATGTTCAGGCAATCGATTTTTATCACCATCGACACGAGGCATAATGTGAAAGTGGAAATGATCTACCATCTGTCCGGCATATCTGCCCTCATTGAAGCCATAATTGAAGCCAGCAGGTTTAAAATACTGATCGTACCTTAAAGAAACCAGCTGAATTGAGAAAATTAAGTCTACCAACTCATCTTTTGTCAATTCGCGAATGTTTAAAACATGCCTTTTAGGCACAACTAAACACTGGCCTTTATTTGCTGGACAAATATTATAAATAATCCGAATGTTTTCAGTTTCATACAAGGATTGCTTCTCAATTACTTTAGGATCGCAGAATGGGCAATTCATATTAGCTTATTACTGTACAAATTTCTCCGATAATTCTTTTTTAGGCGAATCGACTTCGTTTAATGCTAGTTTTGGCGTAACATCCAAACCATGCTATTATTTCCTAAGCATAGGTTACTTTAGAAATAAAGAAAGGGCAAATTTATCCCGATGATTTCCAACCCCCTTGACCTAAGACAATCCCCAAACTACGCTGTTTATTTAGAAAAAATCGGCTGGCAGGTGGAAAAGACAGAAGGAGTCCAGGTATTTATCCGCAAGATCCCCCTCACCCCTTTTTCCATCCTGAAGCTTCAACGGCCGAAACATTTACCTTCTCCTGAAACAATCGGAAAAATCAGCCGTAAATACCGAGCGCTTTTTGCCTATATCGAACCTGATCTTGACCAAGAACCAGAAACCAGTCTCTATAAAAAATACGGTTATAAAATTTCCAAATCACCTTTTTTACCGACTAAAACAGTTGTTCTTGATCTAAACCAAAGTGACTATAAACTTACTCGTCAGTTGAAAAAGGATACCCGGTTAGTCTTAAAAAAACTCCGGCAAAAACCTGATCTTAAAACCTTAATTTGCAGTCAAGATGATGAAATATTAAGTTTTTACCGCTCCTGGAAAAAAGCCGCCGGCTGGCAGCTGATTATTCCTGCTTTTAAAACCATCGGATCTCTGAAATCTTCCTTTTCGGAAAAGGCAATCTTCTTGGCTGCTTATCAAAACAAACAATCGAATATCATTGCCGGAACGATTATTCTTCTGGCCGGCCAAACCGCTTATTATTTTTATGCTTTTACTTCCAAAAAAGGCCGCCGGCTCCTGGCCCAATACGGTCTGGTTTGGGAAGCAATTAAAATCGCCAAAAATAAAGGCTGCCGGAATTTTGACTTTGAAGGTATCTTTGATCTACGATTTCCCCAAAAGTCCTGGCTTGGATTCTCCCACTTTAAAAAATCTTTCGGCGGTAAAGAAATCGGTTACCCGGGATGTTATAGGAAAAACTTACTTTTTGGGCAGTAATTTTCGTAATTTGTCACCCCGTTTGGCCAATAACAACCTAAATCTACTAAAAGTAAGATTTACTAATTTGATAATTAAAAGGGAAACTAAGTAGTTGGCTGGGAGAATTATCACCAAACAAACCAGCAGACCAAGCAATTCACCACCCGGTAATTCTATAAACATGACAGTTAATAATATGTAAATGACCAGATAGAAATCAAAGAGTAGGAAGGCCCAATGATCGCACCATTGGCGATTGCAGCCCGGACCGTAACAGTCTAAGACGAAACCGAGAGAAAGACACTGGCTGGCAAATAATATCAAAAATCCATCCAGAATCAAAGAAAGAATCAGGGCTTTTTTATTTAATCTTCTAGAAATTTTCAGCATATTCAGATTAGACCTGAATCCCTTGACTAACTCCAGGCTTCACAGATCAGTTTAAAATCGCAAAAATCACACCATAATCCGGGAGTAGGAGGAAAATCAGATGACCCGATCTCTTTCCTTTTCGCCAGTATTTCCTTCCGTGCTTTTTGGAGACTTTCTCTATTCCGACGGGTGGTTTTTTTCTCGCCGGTCTCCAAAAAATAAAATGACAAAGTTATATTTTCAGGTTCTATATTGGCAAAAAGACTTGATTGATGACTGACGACTGCCAGCGTATAAAGAGTCATTTGTAAGGAGGCATCAACTTTCTGCTGATCCCAAACCTTACCGGTTTTATAATCGTATATCTCAATGCCGCCGGTCACTTCATCAATCCGGTCAATCTTTCCCCCGACGCTAAAATCGGACACGAGTTTAATCTTAAACAACCGCTCCAAGTCTTTAATTTTATCTTGGGGATTAAAACCCTTCTGGTAAAAATCAGCCAGCAGCCGCTTCCCGTGATTTTTCATTCGTCTCTCATGAGCTTTACTCAGATATCCAACCGAAGACCAATTCTTATCCAGCAAACTAATCAACTTTTTTGGAGAAGGTTTTTGACCCTCTTTGATCTTTTGATAAAACTTTCGTAAGGTGTTATGGATACTGTTACCGAAACTTTGTGCTCCCGAAGATGGAATCGGAATCCGCTGAATATAGCGGTAGCGGTATTGCAAAGGGCAAGTGTCAAAAGTCTCAATTTGCGAAAATGACAAATAAGTTATTTCTTGTCTGCCGGATCGGCTATCAAGTTGTTGCTTAAGTTCAGATTGAGGGGCGAAATCAAGAATACTTAATTGCCGCAAGTCCTCAATCGGGGTTCTTTGACTGATTATCTTCTGCGCCACATCCTCACCCAGTGATTCAAAGACGAAAGGAGAGACTTTTTTTTCTCTCTTTCCCTCGCCGTAGTATTTAGCCGCCGCCAGAAATAAATAATCTTTAGCCCGGGTCATCCCGACATAGAAAAGCCGACGCTCTTCCTGAAGATGATAATCGCCCTCAGGCAACGTCTCTTTGATCAATTCTTCCGGTAAGGGAATTTGTTCCTGCCGCTTATAAGTCGGAAATCGGGCTGAGACTAGGTTGACCAGGAAAACAACCGGAAATTCTAAGCCTTTACTTGAGTGAACCGTTAAGAGATTTACCCGGTCCTCTTGGCTCCAGTCGAAGTTATTGGCAAGCGGCGACTCACCCAACTCCAAAGATAAATTTATCCAGTCAACGACTGCTTGAATCGAAGCATCTTCATGGTCAGATTCATAAGTTTTCAAGCGGTCAAAAAACTTGGCTATATTCTGTGCCTTATTCTCTTCCTCGACCGTCTTATAATCGGATAACCTTTTTAAGAGGCCGCTGTCTTCCAAGAAATAATAGGCAATTTGACCGGCCGTTTTTTTACTGACCAACTTTAAGTGGCGATAAACCATCCCGACAAAATTTCTTATTTTGTCTTTAGTTTCAGCAGAAACAAGAATTTCTTCTATCTTTTCGCAGGCTTCAAACAAAGACAAATTCATCTTGCGGCTAAAATTAACAATTGCCGCCAAATCTCGGGCGGAAAGATTAAAAACAGCCATCGACAGCAGCCGATAAGCAGCGACATTATCTTCAAAGTTATAAAGCAGTTTCAAATAAGCAATTAAATCTTTTACCTCCTCGCATCGAAAAAGTTGCCCCGGACCCAAAAACTGATAAGGAATCCCCAACCGGACCAAAGCCCGGATAAACGGCTCGGCGTGATTATTAGCCCGAACTAAAATCGCAAAATCCTGCCAGGAATAGCTCTCATTTTTCAGCTTTAAACTTTTTATTGTTTCTGCCACCCTATCAGCTTCTTCCTCAACCCGGTTGGTAAAGATAAGCTCGACCGGATTACCTTTTTCCTGCCGGATAGCTTCAAGATGTTTATTAATTTTTTCTTTAACCTCCAATCGATCAGGATTATTATATTGAATTAACCGGTAAGCATGATTAAGAATTTTCTGTGTCGAACGGTAATTACACGTCAAAGTAATTACCTTCATCTGGGGATAATTTTTTCTAAGCTGTAAAACATTAGAGACGGCAGCGCCGCGCCACTTGTAAATTGATTGATCATCGTCAGCGACAACTGTTAAATTGGCTTTTTGGCCAGCTAAAAGCATCACTAATTCATTTTGGGCAATATTAGTGTCCTGGAATTCATCCACCAGAATATATTTAAACTTCTTCTGGTACTGAGTTAAAACATTCTTCCGATTCCGGAACAATCTCAAAACATTGGTAATCAAATCGCCAAAATCCATTAAACCCTCTTTAATTTTAAATTCTTCATATTTTTGGTAAGCTTTTGCCAGCTCTAAGTACTTTTCCGCTTCCTGTTTTTTTTCTGTAGAATTTTGAGTTTTGATTTTTGAGTTTTGAGCTTGAGCCCAGCGAAGGTATTCACTGGGCGATACGTCTTCATCTTTCAATCGGGAAAAGTGGCCAATTAAACCGTGGATAAATTTAGTCGGATTACCCAGTGGCCGAAAATAATCAAGATCCAGCTTAAAAAGGTTTTTAATCAAAAACTGAATCGCCTCTGCTTGACCCATCAGTTTGTAACCCGGATCCAAGCCAATATGGATTGACTCATCTCTTAAAATTCGGTCGCAAAAGGCATGAAAGGTAGAAATCCACATGTCAACATAACCGTAGGGAAGCACTTGATCAACCCTTTCTTCCATTTCCCGAGCAGCTTTATCAGTAAAAGTCAGCGCCAAAATTTCTGCAGGCTTGATATTTCTCTTAGTGATCAAATACCTGATTCTTTCGACAATAACAGTGGTTTTGCCGGTTCCGGCACCGGCGATAACCAGGAGCGGACCCCTGCCATAGCGCACCGCATCTTTTTGTTCCCGATTTAAAGTTTTTTTATCTTGACTTAACATCGAAATCATTTTACCATCAAACTGGAGGTTGAAAAATTATGCCTGCTGGTGGAGGCTAGAATCTTGTTTAATATCGCCGGTTTCATCCGTTTTTTCCTCTCCTGCTTCCAGGGTTTGAGTAGAGGTAAGTTTTTGACCTAACAGCGAAAAGGCTTGCGTTACCTTAGCCATTTGGTTGTAGGTATTACTGATATGCTTACCCAAAACAGACAAGACGCCCTCGGTCTTCTGGTAGTCTCTTTGGATTGCTCTGAGAAGCTGGAAGACTTGCCGCGAGCGAACCTCAATCTTCTTCCCTTCAAAAGATAAAAGAATCATCCGTAATGAGGCATAAAGAGTTGTCGGTGAAACCGGATAAACCCGCAATTGCCGGGCAAATTCAGTCAGTTCAGGCAGGTTGACAATTTCATAATAAACTGACTCCGAAGGGATATACATTAAGGCAAAATCCATGGTTCCTTCTCCCGGAAGTATATATTTACCGGCAACATTTTTAAGATGTTTTTTGACGTCAGCGATAAAGGTTTTTCTGATTTTGTTTCTTTCTTCTTCAGTTTGTGCCTTGACCATTCTTTGGAAGTTCTCCATCGGAAATTTCGAGTCAATCGGCAACAGACCGGCCTCGGTTCTTAAAGCCGCATCGACTTTCTCTCCGCTTTTAAAGCCATATTGCAAGTAAAAACTATTTTTGGGAAACATTTGGCTGATCAAATCTTTTAAGACTTCTTCCCCGATATTACCTCTTAATTTTGGACTTTTTAAAAATTCCTGCAAATCCTTCATTGACCGGCCAATTTCGCTCATTTGCCCGACTTCTTTAGCCACCTGAGAAATATAGCGAGCGGCGTTATCTAATCTCTCATTTAAGGTTTTGGTTGAGCTCTGGAGGGTGTCGGAAATGTGTCGACTCTGGTCTTGAAGGCCTTTTTGCAGATCAGAAGTCCCTTTCTGCAGGGTTTCGATTACCCTTAAAAGCTTTTCATCGACCTGGCCCTCTTTATTAATCTGCTTCAATCGCCAATTAATAAACCAAAGTACCAGGGCTAAAATAACCAAGAAGGCAACAATTAGTATATATATTTCGTTTAACATTAAATCCAAGTTGGAATCTGCTATTATTAATTATAACACTACTAATTTTAGGATCAGATGAAAAAGAGCACCAGAAAGAGAAAGAATTTTTTGCCGGCTTTATTGATCACCCTACTATCCTGGACGGCATGGTTACTGGTTTTTTTAAAAGTCGCGCCCAGTGGTTTCCTTGCCTTTTTAATCTTTTACATTTCTTTCTTTCTAGCTAATTTCTTAACTCTCGCACTTCTTCTTGGCAATAGCCGACGAGGGCTGCTGATTTCGGTATTCACGATTATTTTCTTACTCCTCAGACAGTTTAAACTGACCAGTGTTCTTAGTCTGATTTTTCTAACCGCTTCTTTTTTCAGTATAGAAATTTACTTTTCCCGCCGCTAATTTCTTCTCTTCTTTAAAAACTTAATTGACATCCCAAGCAAGATATGCTTTAATTAATTAAATTTTGATTACCTGCCCATTCTGATTTAGAATGGGTTTTTATTATGCAAGTTTCCAAAAAGAAAATTAACAAGAAATTAGAAAAAAAGATCGGCGAGCTTTTTTATCAAACTATAGCCGATATCAAGAATCCCCAAGAAGTCGAAGTTTTTCTAAAAGACCTCCTTACTGAAACAGAAATTTCGGTAGTAACTAAGCGCCTTGGAACAGCTTACCTATTAAATAAAGGCAAAAATTACCGGGAAATTAAAGATACCCTGAAGATCTCCAGCGCGACAATTTCGGTGGTCGCTGACCAAATTAAAAAAGGAAGAGGTTTCAAAATCGGTTTAAAAAAAATTGAAGCTGACGAGTGGGCTGACCGCTGGACAAGGAAGATAAAAAAAATGTTGTCAATTAAGGCATAATTTGCTAAAATGGCACCAATGGTAAAATCTCTAACCTCCGTATTGACAAGAATCATGATGCCTATCTAGAAGGCGAGGAGGCTAGTAGTCAGATTAAAAAATCAGAAATTAGAAAAGCCAGCCTCCTTTAAAAAGGAGGTTTTTTCGTTTAAAATAGTCTTATGGACAAAAAATTTTATGTTACAACGGCCATTCCCTACGTTAATGCCGCTCCGCATATTGGTTTTGCTCAGGAAGTTGTCGAAACCGATGCCATCGCCCGCTATCATAGGCTAATGGGAGAAGATGTCTTCTTTCTCACGGGAACGGACGAAAATGCTCAAAAAAACGTCCAGGCAGCAGAAAAAGCCGGCGTCCCTGTTACTACTTTTGTTGACCAAAACGCTCAACTTTTCTATAAACTAAAAAAGCTTCTTAATCTATCTTTTAATGATTTCATTCGAACAACTGAAAAACGGCATTTTGCCGGCGCTCAAAAACTTTGGAGAAATTTCAAAAAAAGCGATGTCTATAAAAAAAAATACCGTGGGCTTTACTGCGTGGGCTGCGAAGCATTCTATGAGCCCGAGGACCTAGTCGGTGGTTTCTGTCCTGAACACCCCAAAGACAAACTGGAAATCATTGAAGAGGGAAACTATTTCTTCCGATTGTCCCGATACGAAAAATGGCTTAAAAGTTTAATTGAAAGAGATGAACTTGAAATTGTTCCTGGTATCCGCAAAAATGAAACACTGGCTTTTATAGAAAGGGGCCTTAAAGATTTCAGTATCTCCCGACCAAGCAAAAGAACTAAAGGCTGGGGGGTTCCGGTTCCCGGTGATCCGGCTCAAGTAATGTATGTTTGGGTTGATGCCCTCTCTAACTATATCACCGCCCTTGATTATGCCGACAATGGACCCCTATTTAGAAAATACTGGCCGGCTGATCTTCACGTCATTGGCAAAGGAGTCAATCGGTTTCATTCGATTTATTGGCCGGCGATGCTTCAAAGCGCTCACTTGCCTATTCCCAAGGAAATCTTTGTTCATGGATACATCACTGTGGAGGGACAAAAGATGAGTAAATCTCTAGGTAATGTGATATCGCCCTTCGAAGTGGTTGAAAAATATGGGACTGATGCCGTCCGCTACTACCTTTTAAGAGAAATTCCGCCTTATCATGATGGCGACTTTTCTTATTCGCGCTTTGAACAACTCTATAATGCCGATCTGGCTAACGGGTTAGGTAACTTGCTAGCTCGGGTTCTTGCTCTAGTCGAGAAAAACTGTGGCCACCAAGTCCCTCAAATAGATCTAAACCCCGACTCTCATCCATTAAGGGCCAACCAAAAAATCTATAATTGGAAAAAATCTTGGCAGGATATTGATAAACTCTTGCCCCAATACCGATTCAACGAGGCGTTGGAGTCAATCTGGAAATTTATCAGCGAAGCAGACAGATATATTGATGAAAACAGACCTTGGGAACTGGCTAAAAAAGACAAAAAGAAGTTTAACTGGGTTATTTATGGTCTTTTGGACAGTCTTCATCAAGTTGCCTGGCAGATTTATCCATTTCTGCCAGAAACATCCCTGGAAATTGCCGATAGACTAGGAATTAATAAACTACTGGCTGTAAATCCTCTTAATAAAGACAGCTGGACAAATCTTAAACCGGGAACAAAAATTACATTCAAAAAACCATTATTCCCCCGGATTAAATAGTTTAAATTTATGCTTGTTGATACTCACGCACATTTAAATTTTTCTGAATATGCTAAAGATATTGATCAGATTATTAAGCGGTCATTGGAAAATAAGGTAACCAAAATAATCTGTGTCGGTAGTAATCTTGATGATTCGGAAAAAGCAATTACTTTGGCCAAGAAATACCCAGGTGTTATTTATGCAGCGGTAGGCATTCACCCTCAACAAACCGATCCGGAAAACAGCCAACCTTTAAAAGAACAAACTGATCGGCTGGCAAAATTAGCCGCATACCAAGAAGTGGTCGCCGTGGGCGAGTGCGGCCTGGATTTTTCTCCGGCGCCTCCCGGAGAAAAAGACCGAACCCGGAAAGAGCAAATATTTCTTTTCCAGCAACAAATAAAAATCGCTCAAGATTTAAAGCTTCCTTTAATAATCCATACCCGAAAAGCATTTATGGAAACGGTCCAACTTATTGAATCGTTCACTAATAACCCTCAATCAACAACCGAAAACTTACTACAGGGAGTCTTTCACTGCTATTCGGCCGGCAAGAAGAGAATCAGTAAAGTTACCCAACTGGGTTTTTATTTTGGGACCAATGGCAATTTGACCTATGATCCAGGCTTGCAAAATATCTTCTGCCAAATCCCCTTTGATAAGATTATTCTGGAAACTGATTGTCCTTTTCTTTCTCCGGTGCCATTCCGAAACCAAAGAAACGAACCGAAAAATATCAAAATTATCGCCGAATATTTAAGCAGGCTTAAAAATATTCCTTTAAAAGAGGTTGCTCGTCAAACAACTCAGAATGCACAAAATCTCTTCAATATTTAAAAACTAATGATTTAGTAAATATTTATAACCCTAAAGCTAATCGGTCTTGTCAACCTGATGATATAATAAATTACTTTAATAAATTAAACAGTATCGGTTTTAAAACCATTCTCTGGGGAGCCGAATTTTGGTACGGCTGTTTAAAAGAAAAAAACCGTTATTGATGGAATACCGTCAGGAAATTACTGAAGAAATATGGGTAAAATCAGAAAATTTATTGTTGACCACGACAGAAAAATTCATCGAGCTCTAGAAATTCTCCCGGGAGTAGTAGCTTATTCGATGATCCTTTTTTTACTAATCGGCGGTTTTCTTATTCCCACTACTGTTGCTTACACAGTTCTGGCATATGACATTTTCTGGCTCTACAAATCAGTTAGTATTGCAATTACCGGAATTTTGGCTCATTTAAGAATTGAGGCTGCCAAAAAAATGGACTGGCTGGGCGAAGTCAAGTTTTTTGAAGATTGGCGAAGAGTTCACCACCTAATTATCATCGTTACCGTCAATGAGCCGCTTCATATCCTCCGCCGAAATCTGAAAGCCTTGGCTGAGCAAGACTTTCCCCTCAAACAAATCACCGTGGTTATTGCTACTGAAGCAAGAGCTGAACTAGGCCAACAAAACGCCAAAATTTTAGAAAAAGACTGTGGAAAAAAATTTGGCAATTTTTTTATCACCGTCCATAAACTGGCTTCTGGAGAAATAATCGGGAAGGCCTCCAACGAGAATTATGCCGCCCGTTGGGCCAAACAAGAGTTGGTCAACAGGCGAGGCATGGATATTAATTACCTAACCATCAGTAGCTGTGACGCCGATCATAAATATCACCCGAAGCACTTTTCTTATCTGGCTTATGCCTTTTTAGATAACCCTCACCGCTATCGCCGCTTTTGGCAGCCGGCCATTCAATACTACAATAATTTCTGGCGGTTACCGGCTCTTTCCCGAGTCGCCAATACTATTGGTGGGATTTGGAATATGGCCGTTTTAACGCGGACTGATCGATTAGTTAATTTCCAAAATTACTCCACTTCTTTAAAAATGATTGACCAGGTCGGTTATTGGGATCCTGATATCATTCCGGAAGACTACCGAATTTTTTTTAAGTGTTTTTACAAATTTAAGGGCCAAGTTGAAGTCGAGCCGATTTTCCTCCCCCTACAAGTGGACGCTGCCGAATCAACCACTTTTTTAAAAACCTTCAAGAACCAATACGAACAGTTTAAAAGATGGGCTTGGGGAGTTTCCGATGATCCTTACATTATTAAGAATTACTTCTTAACGCCAGGTGTTTCTTTTTGGAACAAAACCATCCGTGTTGTAAGAATTGTCGAAGATCACTTTCTATGGCCCGTGAACTGGTTTTTTATTACTTTAGGCATTACGCTGCCATCGATCTTTAACCGCCGTTTTTCAAGAACTATTATGGGTTACACGCTACCCAGACTTTCCTCGACCATACTCAGTTTTACGCTAATTTTTATGGTGATAATTTTAATTATCGATGCCAAACAACGACCACCGCGTCCCAAAGAATTTCCTCGCTGGCGAGTCTGGTTAATCCCTTTAGAGTTTATTCTTATGCCGATAGCCGGTTTTTTCTTTACCGCCTTACCGGGACTTGATGCCCAAACGCGATTAATGCTCGGAAAGTACCTGGAATATCGGGTAACAGAGAAAGTCTAATTAAAAGATATTGCCCTCTTGAGTAAATTTGTCCGTATCTGCTAAACTGAGTTAATATGTTTAAGATTATTAAAGACTTACTAGTTTCGTTCCCTATAAATGAAAAGCGCGAAATTTAAAGCTATCCTCTCTCAAAAAGAAAACTATCTTTATCTCAGTTTTATTATTTTTCTGCTCTTGCGTCTCCCCTCGCTATTTGAACCCCTTGTTTATGGCGACGAAGGTGTCTATCTAACCCTAGGGCAAGCCCTTCGGAAAGGTTTAGTTTTTTACCGCGATATTCATGACAACAAACCACCGCTTCTTTATCTAATAGCGGCAATCGCCGGTAATTTCAAGACTTACCGACTGCTTTACTTTCTTTGGACAGGGGTAGGTTTTTTCTTTTTTCACAACTTAGCCCAAAAACTTTTTCCTAAAGAAAAAAGATCGGTCAGAATCTCTATTTTGGCTTTTTCGATCTTGGCACCAATTCCCTTATTCGAAGGAACAATTGCCAACGCCGAAAATTTCCTGATTTATACCTCGATTGCCGGTTTTTTAATACTGCTGCGTAAAAAAAATTTAAAATCGGGTTTTTTCTTTGCCGGCTGCCTTTTTTCCCTCTCAACTCTTTTTAAAGTACCGGCAGTCTTTGACTTTGTCACAGCGATAATCGTTTTCTTTGTACTTCAAAAAGAAAGCTTTAGAAAAATCATTATCTCTTTTACCAAGCCAGAGTTTTGGTCTTTGGTTTTTGGTTTTTTGGCACCAATTGCCTCAAGTATAATATATTACAGCCTTAAAGGCGCCGGGAGCGATTATTTTAATGCCGCTTTTGCCCAAAATATTCCCTATCTTTCTTCCTGGACGCCGAGCGTGATTAAAACTTCTCCGCTACCTTTCTCTCTGCCCCTAAGGGCGCTACTCGTACTCTCAGTTGTCATTTCCCTGTTTGTTTTAAGAAGAAAAAAACCCTCTTCGACAACATTTAACCTGATCATTGGTTGGTTTTTTCTTAATATTTTTGCCGCCCTGCTTTCTTCTCGTCCTTACCCCCACTACTTATATCAAGCTCTGCCGGCATTTTGTCTTTCGCTAGGCTTACTTTTTTCTTCATATAGAGCACTCAAACTAATTCCAATCATTTTTGTCCTAATCTTGAGTTTAATTTTCACCCACTTCGATTATTACCGTTACCCAGTCTGGCCCTATTACCAAAATTTCTATCAGTATCTGATAGGCATAAAAAGCCATGAAGAGTATTCTACATTCTGGAGTAACCAGATCTTAAGCCTTTACCAAACTGCTAACTTCATCAAGACTCATTCTGCTCCAAACGAGAAGATTTTCGTCTGGGGAGACCAGACTTGCCTTTACCCTTTAGCGGAAAGATTGCCTGTCGGCCGCTATGCTGCCGCCTACCACATTAAAGATTTTGATAAGGATTTCATAAAGACACTTGCCGCTCTTTCTCTCAAACCACCTCGTCTTTTTGTTGTTTTTAAAAACGAAAAAGAATCCTTAGGCAAACTTTTTTATTTCCTTCACCAAAACTACTCCTTAATTGAAACTTTCGGAGAGATTGAAATTTATCATCGGGATTCACAAAGATAACTGAAAGAGGAATGTTATAATAAGCCTCAAATGAATCAGAGAAGGCTCTTAAAAATCCCCATTAATAAAAAGGAACTAGCGTTATTAAGAGATGATTCTTTTGTCTGGTTTTCTTCGCTGGCATCTCTTTGCTTGATCATTTTAACCTCCCTACTGATCTTTTATAGCTGGAATCGATTACCCCCCCAAATACCTCTTTTTTACAGTCGACCCTGGGGAGAAAAACAGCTTGCTTCTCCATTAGAACTCTGGCTTTTACCAGCTTTTTCTTTTGGAATCCTTACCTTAAATACTTTCCTGGCAATTTTTACGCTCAAAAAAGATATTTTAATCAGGCGGGTTCTGGCAGCAACAGCATTGATAGTTACCCTTCTTTGTTCTATCGCTGCCTACAAAATAACCAGCTTAATAACCTAAAAAATGATTAGCGAGTCCTTATTTTTAAAACTGATTTTCAAGCCCCTTCTCTTTTCAGCCCTAATTAGTTTTCTGGCTACACCACCAGCAATTTATCTGGCCAGGAAATTCAACTTAGTTACTGATAAAAAGAGAAGAAAACATCCGGCCCATACCCACCAAGGAATCATACCTCGCGCCGGAGGTTTACCGATTTATTTAAGTCTTATTCTAACCACGGTGGTCCTCCTGCCTCTCGATAAACATATTACGGGAATTATCAGCGGGGCAACAATTTTGACTTTTGTTGGCCTGCTGGATGATCGACTGGATCTAAATCCTTACTTGCGGGTAGTTACCTGTTTTTTAGCCGCCGGTATGGTGGTCGCTTCAGGAATAGGTATCGCTTTTATCAATAACCCGCTTAGATCTAATGTAATCCGCCTTGATCAACTGCAGATTAGTTTTTCACTCTTCGGAGAAAGACGCAGTATCTGGATTATGGCAGACATTCTGGCTTTAATCTGGATTGTCTGGCTTACCAATATTGTCAATTGGGCCAAAGGATTTGACGGGCAATTGCCGGGAGTAGTCACCATCGCTGCTTTAACAGTTGCTCTTTTATCTTTTCGCTTTTCCGCTGACATAACTCAATGGCCAGTAGCAATCTTAGCTTCGATTACCGCCGGGGCCTACTTAGGTTTTTTACCATTTAACTTTTATCCACAAAAAATTATGCCCGGTTATGGAGGAGGAACCTTAGCCGGCTTCATGCTAGCGGTGCTGGCGATTTTGTCAACTACAAAAGTAGGTACCGCGATCGTGGTCCTCGGTATCCCGATGATTGATGCATTCTATACCATTATCCGAAGAATTCTCTCTGGTCACTCCCCAGTCTGGGCTGACCGTGGCCATCTTCATCACCGACTTCTTGACTTGGGCTGGAGTAAAAGAAAAACGGCCTACTTTTATTGGCTCTCAACGGCTCTATTGGGAACAATCGCTCTATATTTGAATAGCCAGCAAAAATTTTATACAATCATTATGTTGGTTATTATTATCGGAGGCATTCTTTTATGGCTTCGTTTCTTATTAACCTGGTCAAGTCGGCAAGGCCTAGACAATCATTAAAAAACCTTGCTCTCTTGGCTCCTTTAATTTTTTCAGGTAACCTGTTTCTCTTACCCGAAATTATCACCATCATTTATTGCCTAATCGCTTTTTCTCTTCTTACCGCTGCTGTTTATATCTTTAACGATGTTATCGACCTGCCTTCAGACCAAATTCATCCTTATAAAAGCAAACGGCCGATTGCGGCTGGCCAACTAAGTGTCCCGGCCGCCCTTTTTTCCGCCATCCTAATCGCCTTTATCGCTTTATATTTAGCCCTCCTTAATAATTTTTTCTTTTTTTCCACCTGTCTAATTTACTTGATTACCCAGTTTTTTTATACCTTTTATCTTAAAAAGGTCGTTATTATTGATGTAATCACTATTGCCAGTGGTTTTGTGTTACGAGTCTATGCCGGTGCCTTTGCGTTGGGCGTTCACATGTCAGTTTGGTTTCTCCTTTGCGTAATTTCCTTATCTCTTTTTTTAGCCGTTGGCAAACGGCGTGCCGAGTTAACTGTCCTAAGTAAGACAATTGCCCGCAAGCACCGCGAAACTTTGACTCACTACTGCGAAGAAATTCTAGATAACTATTTGGCTATGTTTTCTACCTCAACTTGGATATCTTATGCTCTCTTTACCTTTTTTGAACCTCCACCTTTAATTACTTATAAATTTCCTTCCCTAGCCGGTATTTTTGCCAAAATACCTCTGACTCTGGCAGGAACCAATAAGTGGTTGATGATCACAATTCCGATTGTTATTTTTGGAATCATGCGCTACACAAAAATCATTTATGAAGGAGGCAAAGCCGAGGCGCCGGAAAGAGTTCTTCTTTCTGATAAACCGCTTCTGACTAGCGTCTTGATTTGGGGATTCTTGCTGATTTTCATTATTTATGGATTGGGATAAAAGCAAATATATTTCAGAAGAACTCGCTCAGCGCGTCGATGTTGGCGATATAAAAGCTCTCTATAAACCAGCTAAACAGTCGTATAAGGGAGAAAACGGAAAATTACTGATTATTGGCGGCTCTCGTCTTTTCCATGGCGCCTCGCTTTGGGCAGTTAAAATAGCTTCGCGAATCGTTGATCTTGTCTATTACTGCTCAATTCCTGAAAATTTAAAGATTGCCCACAAAGCGTTACTCTTTGACTTTATTGCCGTTCCTAAAAATCAGGTTCATGCTTATCTTAAGAAGTCAGAAGCTGTTCTTATCGGACCGGGTCTTGAAAAAAACGCCACTACCAAGAACTTAACCGAGCAACTTCTAGCTCAACATCCTAACCAGTGCTGGATAATTGACGCTTGCAGCCTTCAGACTATTAATAAAAGGGCTTTGAATCAAAAGCAAGTTATTACTCCTCATTTGGGTGAGTTTGTCAATCTTTTCAATCCTGCCAAAGAGGAGATAGAAATTCTAAAATCAACTCAGAATAACCACAAAAGCGCCAGTTTCAATTATCAAAAAAATAAAAGAAGAGCCAAGCTGGTCCAAAAATATTCAAAGCAATACGGCTGCGTCATTTTACTTAAAGGCCCAATCGATATCATTACCTCGCCTACCGAGTGGAAATACAATATCACCGGTAATGAAGGAATGACTAAAGGAGGGACTGGTGATGTTTTAGCTGGACTGGTGGCATCACTTGCCTGCGAAAACGATCTTTTCTTGGCTGCCTGCGCTGGTGCGTATATTAATGGCCTAGCCGGCGACTCTTTGAAAAAGAAAGTAGGAATTTATTTCAACACCTCAGACCTATGCGACGAAATCCCCAGAGTCTTAAAAAAGTTACTAATCTTGAAAAAGATTAATTAAACAACTACTATCATCAGTAGTGACGTTACTCAAAAAATTTTAGAATTAATCTAAAAGTGAAACCAAAGGTTAGGCAATTAGTTATTTTATCCGGCGTTTTAATTAGCCTAATTATGGCAATAAGCGCAACCTGCTTATGGCAACAGACTAAAATCAAGAAGTTAAACTTTGATATTCTACTTTATAAGCAAGATATTTGCATCGATAACGATATTTACAATTTTAAGCATGAACAATATCTCCCCGGATCGGTTACATATTACGGATTAGAGGGCAGACAAATTATTGTTAATGATGAGTGCATCCAAGATAATACTGCAGTTTGGGAAGGACAATGCCATACCAATACCAATGGCGAAATTTGGGTGAATAGAACAATAATACTTTGCGAAAATGGCTGTGAAAACAGAGCCTGCTTAATTCCGTCATTACCCCTCGATCATGTCACGTTACCAACAACAACATCTACACCTGTACCGCTTGAACTGTATAGCTATGAGCCACTGGAGTCTTGGCAAAGAACAGATATTTCTATAGAAAGAAGTTTCTCTATGTTGTCACCGGCATTTTGTTACCACCGGCCAATACAAGGAATCGATTCTTCGGTTGGCGAAATAATATGTCCGGATTTTTCGTTATCTTACGATTACGGCAGTTATTCTAATTCGTTAAAAGGCTATGAAGACTCTCATAACGTATCATACCCGACAATTGGTAAAAGACAGGCTAAGTTGATCGAGCCGCAGGTATACCCAGATATTATTGGCGTCTACTTTGATCAAGTAAAAAAAGGTGAAGCTATCGAAAATGAAATAGTTCCCAAGCTACAATTAAGCGGGATGATATACACACCATCACAACATGAAGTCGCTAAACAAATGCTATTGTCAATCCAGTTTAAAGATTAAGAAGAAGTCTTATCAGAAAGCACAACTACTTTACTAACTCAGCATAAACTCCTGATACCCAACCTTCCTCACCCTTCTCGTATTCAATCTTATACCAGCCGTTTTCTTCCTCGTCGAGATAAGGGAAGGCCTCACCGGGATTAACTTTGGCTGCTTCGGTCGCCGAAGTATTTGGCCCCATTCTGACCCTTAACCAACCAGTCGGTGTGGAGCGGATTTTTACATATGGCTTTTCCAAAGAAATCGGCGTCGGCGACACTTCTGTCTCTTCCTCTTCCGTATTTTCGGTTTCTTTTTCCTCCTCTGTTTCTTCTTCAGCGCTTTCGGTTGCCTCGGCAACATCACCTAATTCTTCGCGAGCCAGTTTGATAGAAAGCGTCAATTTATATCCGGAGACCGTCTGAGCCGAAATCGTCTTTTCTACAAAACCAGGCGCAGAAATCGTAATTTGATACTCACCCGACGGTAAACCGTCAACCAGAACGGGCGCAAATCCCTTTGACTCCCCATTGATTTTAACCAACGCTTCATCGGGCTGAGAGACGACTGCCAAAGCAGAGGCCTTAGAATCAGTAATCTTTTCCAAAGATAGAATCTCACCCGAAGACAAGTCTTCACTGGTTCCCAATTGATAGGTAATTGAGGTGACGATATTTGGAACCAGACTCACTTTTCCTTCCCAGTTAATCAGATCTTCTCCGTTCTGAGGAACTAACTTAACCGTATATTCACTCGCCTCAAGCTTATCGTTGAAATAAGGAGTTATCCCCGATTCCTCATCATTTAAAAAGACTTTTGTATCGGGAGTAGAAGCAATTTGGAGAGCCGCCTTACCGGGTTTAACGAAAACTTTAGCAAATACCAAGTAACCGACTACACCAATAATAATCAGGGTAACACCAGCTAAAATCAATCCCTTCTTCATTGTTGACTATGATACCATAACTTAAAAAAAATGACAAACTGACAATCAAGTTTCGATCTCTAAAGGAGTTTCAATCTCTTGCCGGCAGAAAAATAAGCGGTTAATTTAAAAACAGAATATGACAGAGTCACAATGGCATAACTGAAGGGGCCACTGAAACTTGTCCAATTGATTTCACCAACTCCTAAAATCCAGTTGAAAAAATTATAAAGGCAAGTTCCCAGTAAAATAAAGAGAACCGATCCGAAAACAAACAGCTCAAGCCGCAAGAAACAACTGCGAGCCATAAGCTCACTTTTTTCTTGAGTCTTATCAGCAGTCTTGACGGTAGCCTGATACCAAACCCAGGCAAAAACGGGGAAATCAAGTAAAATCACTACCATCCGCGCCGAAATCTTTTTAATTAATTGATCATACGGGTAAAAAGACCAATCATTAACGGCCAGTTGATACCGAAAGATAATCCGCGCCAGATCAGCAATAGCCAGGTAAAGAATCGTACTGAAGAAAAAACTGACAACCAAAAAAAACCACTTTTGGGGTTTTTTTTGAGTCTTATTCTCCGCTCTTTTGGCACAAACCCGTCCCAATCCAAGAACGACTGATCCTAAAAAAATAAAAAAAAGGAGAATAATAAGTAACTGAATAATAATCGAGACAGGAGTGGGTATTAAGGTGGCCATACTAGGGTTCCTTCCTCCGCCCAAATAACCAAACCGCAAAAATGATTTCCAAAAGAAGCGGAATAGCAAAAACAAAGACTACCATAAATGGATCAATTGAGATCGAGCTACCTTGACCGATAGCTTGGTTACGATCCGCGTAACGAGGGTAAAGATCACTGGTCATTTCATCCTGTCTCATCACCCGTCTTAGTTTAGTCAGATACATTTTTCTTTTTGCGGACAACAAAGGATCACCGACTGTGTCTAAGGCCAAATCCTCGATCTGTTTCGGCTGAACCCAACCAGCGTATTCCGCGGTAAAACCGGGGATTTCGACTTTCTTTTTGAAATCAAAAACATATAAAAGTACTTCTATCATCTCGTTTGACGGATAAGGATAGGATAATGAAGGAAGCATCCTCCTCACTGGAATCTCCTCTTCTTCTAAGACAAAAAAGGGCGGCTGTATTTTTCCCTGCTTTATATCCTCAAAGGGAGTCGCTTTGGTCCCCACCTCTACTTGGATGGCATCGATATTAAAAGTTTCTCCCTTAATAAAATCTTTACCAATGATCTTCAAACGATGGGATTTAGCCTGAGCAGTAAAGGCCATAATTAACCTTTTCCAGTTATCACCTAAGACAAACGAGGCGGATTTTTCGTCTAAGCCATTTTGACTAACACTAAGATATACCGCACCAGAGCTTTTTTTTCCTGCCTTAAGATATGCAGAAAAAACATAGTTTTTGTCTTTCTCTAGACCGCCTAAAAGATATCCGCTCTCAACCGGTGTTTCTTCCTGATTAGTAACAATCTGCAAAGAAGTTTGTCCCTCATAAGCATCTGTCCTATCGAATTCAAACGTCCCGCCATAAGTTTCCCAGTTGTTGACTGAATCATTAAAGCCTTCCTGATAAACAATATCGGTCTGGTAAAAATCACCAGTTACTGAAGAAATTTTCAGCGGATAAACAATTTTTTTGGTTTCAAATTTTATCAACAGTGGTGTAGCGTGACCGGTGTGTAATTGTCCCTGAACGTTCGCTCCCAGATTCTCGGTATTAATTTTGGCCGCCACAAAAAACCATTTATTATTAATATATTCATTTAGAATATAGGCTTGGGAAACCGGATAAGGGTAGTTATTTTCAGCAAACCATTCGGCTAAGGCTTCACTTTCGCTGGAAGTCACGACGCTCACATCATAAATATCTACTTTTTTAGTTTCAACCACGGTAACTTTTTCCGCTCCCGGTGACTCTAGAGTACCGAAACCTTTTTCTAAGAGCTGCGGCTGAATTTTATATTCCGGTTCGGTGAGTTCAACCAAGGCAGTAAAAATCTCATCACTGCCCTTTTCTACCTCCGGCCGGGCTGGAACAGGAATGATCCAACCGAAATCAGCCGCATCACCTTCAAAATTAGTCGAAAGAATTAAAATCTCTTCATTATTGGCAAACCAGACCACGGCTTTTTGCCCGGTTTCAAACACCCGGTAAGCCGACGGCGAAATAATCATCCCATCAGCCAAAACTTGAGCGGGAAAAAATAAGATACCAAGAAGCAAAAATTTAAGAAATTTCCTCATTGTTCAAACTTTAAAATATTTCCACTCGCCTGTCAACGACACCTTTTACCTCGTATCTGTTCAGACTTTAGAAAGAAAATAAGCGAAATTACTCCTGCGAAGTGTCCGAACGGACTCCTCGGAGGTGTGATGAGCGAAGATAATTTTTTAAAATTTCTTTCTTAAGAGTGAAAATTGCTTTACCTCAGCTTGAAACGCGCCCAAAAACATGTCACTTAGAATCTGGATTAGGTTTTTTCCTGATTTTAATAAAAAAAATCTTAATTAATTGATAAAGAGCATACAAAATAAAAATGGCAAGAATTAGGATACTCAAAAGAGCCAAAAATCCCGAAACTGATTCCGGAAGGAAATGATCAAAAATTATTAAAAATATAACAAAAAAATAAGCCCCGACATTTAATATAGACTTACCAAACCAAGCTAAAAAGTAATAATAGACTATTCTCGGGTCAAAAAATCCGTTCAGTCTAACAACAATCGCGTCTTCCCAAGGAGTCGTGTATTCTGGAGGTACCACCTCGCCTTCTTTTACCGGGTAGGCCGAAATAAGATATAATTTATTCATTTCAAAAGTATAACTGGCGCTGGTAATTCGGAAAATTCTGTCGAACGAACCCTTAATCGAGTACAGCTTCTTAAAAGTATTGATCTTGCCGGATCTGGGACTGGTAGGACAAGACTGACAGCTTAATTCCTGATCGATTACTCGAGCAACGACTAGACTTGGCCCACAACCTAAAAATCTTAATCTCATTGAAATCAATCTGCAGACTAAGCTAATGCAAAGTAAAAATAAAATGACAGCCAAGAATAAATATTTACAGGAAATTTTGGGCATAAAAAATTTTAAATAGCGCTTTATTCAGTATAACATAGCCTGGAAAAAATATTTTCCAAACCTCGGATTTGTCCCTTCAAGACCCTATCTTTACTATAAGGTAAATTATTAGTAAAATAAACTATCCGGCCTGGTGCCCGAGTAGCCAGGGAGCGGTCTGCAAAACCGCGTACGCGGGTGCGATTCCCGCCCAGGCCTCAAGTTAAATCTGTCAGTTTTTACCAAATCAGTCGTCATTTCCTAGTCAGTCAAACAGACAAGTTCCACTAAAATCTCATCCTGAGATTACTTCCATTTTTGCTCAATTTTGACTTTTTGTGATATACTATTGGTAGTCTGAGCCAAAAGGCTCAGATTTTTTTATTGCCCGTTTTATGATGATCAACTTTCATTTTTCTTTTGGCAGAAACGAACTGCAAGTCAAACTCGGTAAGAAAAAGGGTCGTCCAAAAAAGACTCTCTTTACCCGTAGTCATAATTTCTATTTTTATCTTAAAAGAGTTTATTGTGATAAACGCTTTAAAGGTAATAAGATCAGTCGCGTCTTCAGAAGAATCTTAGAGCTTAAAAAAATCAAAGAATTTGTTGGTCTTAACCTGGCCTTAGCCCTATTCTTTCTTGGCAATGTCAGTAAACCAATATCGGCCTTTAATTTTGCAGCAGACGCTGAAACAATCATCTATGATGCCAACGGAAATATTAAAGTCACGACCGAAGAATCGATCAAGGCGCCTCTTTCTCCATTGCAAATCAGCCAAGGATATCATCCTCTTCACCGGGCAATTGATTTAAAAGGAAAAAAAGGCAGTTTAATTTATCCCTTAATGAGGGGTACCGTAGAATCGGTGATCTACTCTACTGCCGGCTACGGCAATCATTTAATTATTAATCATGACTCCGGAATCAAATCACTCTATGCTCACTTGGAAAACATTCGGGTTTCAGAAAACCAAGAAGTTGAATCAAAAACAATATTGGGTACTGTCGGTATGAGCGGCTGGACAACCGGTCCTCATCTTCATCTGGAAGTTTGGCAGAATGGTGAAAAAATCAATCCCATGAGTCTTTTGAAATAAAAACTCCTTCACTAATCAATAAGAAAACTAGTAAAATAATCACCTAAAATAAAATCTATCAGTGAATGACGGTCTTACTCGGCTTATTTTGGTCTTTTTCCAACTGTCGGACCAAAATCTGAGCAAAAACACGAGCGTGTTCCCGACTCATACCGATTCGGGAGACGACATTCTGTTGCCGCGGACCCACCGGTTGAGCAAAATCAAAAACTAGACCAAACCGGTTAGTATGGATGATTACGGAGTCGGAATAAAGAATCTTAACATCTCCGAGAACCGTAATTTTGACTGCCGAACCAGGCTTTTCTTGCCCATCGGTTATTTTAGCCATCTTTTACCTCCTTTGTAAAATATTATGCTTTCTGGTTTTATTTTGACATTGGTAAAAAGGGATTTAACTTGAAATATAATTTCTTTATCTATCAAAAAAGCCCCGAATTTTCGGGGCTTTTTTGATTTTCAATCTGTCAATTACATCTCCATCCCTGCTCCGGGCATTCTGGGAGTTTCTTTTTTCTCCTCCTCCGGAAGGTCAGTCACCAAGGCCTCGGTAGTCAGGATCATAGCGGCAACGCTGACTGCATTCTGAAGCGCCAAACGGACCACCTTAACCGGATCAATGACACCGAAATCAAACATATCACCGTACCTACTCTTAATCACATCATATCCGTATGAGTCCAGTTTTTTGGCCTCAGGTACGCCATTTCCCCAAAGAACTTTCTGATAAATTTCGCTCCAATTAGGCGTCGCATTAGTCAATATTCCCCGTGCCGGAGCGGCCAAGGCCTCATAAAGAATTTTCCAACCGGTAGTGCCGTGCTCTCTCCAAGCCATCTCTGTTTTGCCGGTTTTAACTTCTGCTCTTTCTGCTACTAACGCCTCTCGAGCCCGAAGCAGGGCCACGCCTCCGCCGGCAACAATTCCTTCTTCAATTGCCGCTTTGGTCGCCGCTACCGCGTTCTTCACCCGAGCCTGTTTTTCCTTCATCTCGGTTTCGCTGGCCGCACCGACTTCAATTACCGCAACGCCACCGGAAAGTTTGGCCAACCTTTCTTCAAGCTTTTCCTTATCAAACTCTGAGGTTGTCCGCTCAATCTCCGATCTGACCTGTTTAATTCGGCTTTCTATCGCCCTTTTATTTCCCTTACCGCCGACAACAATACACTTATCTTTATCAGCGGTCACCCTTTCTGCCCGGCCAAGATCTTCAATTTGGGTATCCTCAAGTTTCCGGCCGGTATCCTCGGAAATCACTGTACCGCCGGTTAAAACCGCGATATCCTCAAGCATCGCTTTCCGCCGATCGCCAAAACCGGGAGCCTCAACTGCTAAAACGTTAAAAGTTCCCCGAAGCTTATTAACCACTAAAGTCGCTAAAGCCTCGCCTTCAACCTCCTCAGCAATAATAACCAAAGTCTTGCTTACTTTGACTAGCTTTTCTAAAAAGGGCAGTAGGTCTTGGATCGAGGAAATCTTTTTATCGGTCATTAGGATATAGGCATCCTCAAAATTAGCCTCCATCGTGTCAGGATTAGTCACAAAGTAGGGAGAGATAAAGCCCTTATCAAACTCCATCCCTTCTTTGTAGTCAATCGTTAATTCAAGGCCTTTACCTTCTTCAACAGTCACGACTCCGTCAGAACCGACTTTTTTTAAGGCCTCGGCAATTTTGGCCCCAATCTCTTGGTCTTGAGCAGCGATATTGGCAACCTGTTCGATCTCCTGATCTTTTTTAACCTCCACGGCCACTTTTTTAATTTGGTCCAAAACTTTCTTTACACCGCTCTCTAACTCTTTTCTAATCGCCATCGGATCAGCACCCCGCCCGATTTCGTCCATGCCGGCATTAACCATCGCCGAGGCAAGAACGGTAGCCGAAGTTGTTCCATCGCCGGCCATATCAGAAGTCTTCTCGGCCGCTTCTTTAACTAACTGAGCGCCCATATTCTCAAATGGATCTTCCAGCTCGACTTCCTTGGCGACAGTTACTCCGTCATGGGTAACCGAGGGTGCGCCCCACTTTTTATCAAGCGCAACATTTCGCCCCTTAGGACCGAGGGTAGTTACGACTGCCTGAGTTAATTTATTAACGCCTTTAACAAGAGAAACTCTCGCTTGTTCTTTGTATTTAAGTTGCTTAGCCATATTAATTCCTCCTTTTTTAATTCATAACAGCAAGAACGTCTTCAAATTTAACAAAGATATATTCGTCACCGGAAATTCCCAATTTAAATTCGTCACCGCCCCATTTTTTATAAATGACGGTGTCACCGACTTTAAACTCGGGTTTAATCGACTTTCCGGAATCTGTCATTGAGGGCGCGCCAATCGCAATGACTTTGCCTTTTTGGCTCTTTTCATCATGGGTATCGGGAAGAACAATGCCTGAAGGAGTCTTTTTATCAACCTGAACCGGCTCGATCAAGGCATATCCAGCTGTGGGCTTAAGCTTTAGCTTTGTCATAATATTTCCTCCTTAATATATAAACTTATTTAACTGGTTAAAAATAATTTATTATCACTCCGTGATAACGATTGCTATTTTAAAAAAGGAAAAACCGTTTGTCAAGAGGAAAGGCAAGAAGTTTCCAGATTAACTCGAAGAATTATCGGTAAATACCGGTTGATAGTTGATGATTTCCACGGGCAAAAAATCAGCCGAGACCAGACCCTCCTGATCTAGGATAAATTTTCCGAGAGTCCCTTTTTGGGTTTCCTGGCTCCAACTTTGGTCGAAAACAAAGTTTCCCAACGAATAGACAATTAGTTTACCGTTATACCACTCGTTGTCCCAAACAACATGAGGATGGCTGCCTAAAACCAGATCGGCGCCGGCATCAATCGCCTGATGAGCCAGTTTCTTCGGATCAAAAGGGCTACCGCTGCCGCTTCTGGGGGTTTCGGCATATTCCTGGCCCCAGTGGAAATAAACGACTAAAACATCAGCCTCTCGGCTAAACCGTTTTATCTCCGACTCAATTACAGCCGGATCCGCCCAAGACACCAGGGTTGACTGTGGATTGACGGCATTATAAGCCAAGAAAACCAGTTTCACTCCGTTGACTTCCAAAAAGGCCGGATCTCTCAAGCCGACAGGGGTCATGAAGTTTTGTTTAATCAATTGGATTGTTTCGCTTAATCCCGCCTCGCCTTGATCCAGCACATGGTTATTAGCCAGAGACACCAAATCGACTCCGGCTTTAATTAATCCCTCAATCGCCTGCTGGTCAGCACAAAAAACCATTCCGGTATCGGTTGAAGAACAATTACTGCCAAAGGGCGACTCAAGATTAATTAAAGTCAAGTCAGCTTCCTTTAAGACAGCGGCGGTTTCGGTAAAAGGATAAGCAAAATTATCAAGGGCGCGCATTTTTGTCGTCACCGACCGTGCCAGCATGACGTCACCGGTAACAACGAGCGAGATTTCCGTCGGCGGTGGCCGGGTTGTCGGCGTAGCTGCCGGGAAGGGCAAAATAACCTGAGCACTCTTTCTCTCTAACCGCTTAAGATAATTTCTGCCAAAAACGTAAACGCCGGCCAAAAAAAGGCAAATAAAAATCAAGAAATAAACAAAAAGGGCTTTACCTAATCGCATCGCCGATCCTTTTTCACTTGAACATTGTTTTATTCAAGCAGCAATAAAAGTACCATTACCGCCATCCCCAACAACAATCCAATAAACTGGAAAGCGGATCTTTTAAGTTCTCGTTCCTGATGCAATTGAGGAATCAAATCCGCGGCTGCAATGTATAAAAAACTGCCGGCGGTTAAAGGTAGGAGAAACTGGGAGATTTTTCCGGTTTGCTGAGTGAATAAAACCAAGATTGCCCCCAAAAAAGCAGTCAAAGCAGAAAGAAGATTATAAAAAAGGGCTTTTCTTCTGGTAAAACCGGAATGAATCAAAACCGCAAAATCACCGATTTCCTGCGGTATTTCATGAAGGATCACAGCCAGACTGGTGGCGATACCGACTGCCGGGGAAACCAGGAAACTGGCAGCAATCATAGCACCGTCAATGAAATTGTGCAAACCATCAGCAACTAAGTTCATCGTACCAAGATTCTGTTGATGCTTCCGGCAATCCACCTCATGACAATGGCGCCAGTTTAAAAATTTTTCAAAGGCAAAAAAGACCAGAAATCCGGCCAAAATCAAACCGGAAACAAAAAGACTAAAACCGGATTCCTGCCCAAGATTGGGAATTAGATGAATAAAAACATCGCCCAGAAGACCACCGGCAGCAAAAGCCACCAAAAAAAGAATTATCTTTTCCAAAACTTTTCGGCTTATCGCCAAAGTAAAAACACCGACCATGGAAATCAGACTGATAAGAGAGACTGCGACCAGTGAATAAAGCCAGGAATTCATAATAAAAACCATTTTGTCATTTTTAATTCCGCAATTCAATTATCTGAATCAAATGGAAAAAGATCGATCCTATCTAGTTTCGACCAGTACCGAACTCCAAGGAGAAATTACAAACCGCCAATTACAAAATCTCGACAAACTTATGTTTTAACGACTTTTGTTCCCGCCAGTTTATCATGCCAGCCACGTTTATCCTTATCAAAAGCTACCCATAAAAATCCCAAACCCAGAACAATAGCGGAAATGAATTTACCGATCCATTCCCGCAGCAGTACTTGAAAAATCCCCAGTTTTTTGCCATCGACAGAAACTACTTTTAAATCAAGCGCCAGCTTACCAAGCGTCGCTTGATAATAATAAAGCATCACGGGTGTATAAGCCAAAGATAAAACCGAAGAAAAGACTTCCCGCCAGGGCGGCTGCAAAATCAAGCGGCACATTCGCTGACCGGTGGCAATTACCAGAGCGTCAATCAAAATCGCCAGAAGGCGGATCCAGAAACCAGCCGGTAGTTGTTTTACTGCTAACTTTGACATTAACCATCCATAATATCATAACCAAAACCTGAAAGCCAAAAATTCAGATTCTACACTCCAGGGTGTAATATAAAATATTAGACACCCGAAGCTGTCTTAAGGCTATCAGCAGTAAGAGTCTAAACTCTTACTAATTTTAAGGTTATTAATCTTTTCCGGTATTCAGCCATTACCCAATTTCGAATGTTTGCCGGATGGAAAAATGCTCGGCTTACTTCAACGGTTTCAATTGTTCTCCGACCGCTCATATATTTTTTTTGCCAATTAAAAACTATCTGCTCTGCGTAATCCAGTAACCAACCGCCAATCTTACTTAACGGCCGGAAGAACTCACCTGACACCTTAAAACAAAGACTGTTTCTGCTCTTTAGGCTTGATCTGCTTTGTCGACAGACTATATTGGAATAAGCGTTAGCCAGATATTTCTGGGCCCAGGCATTGACCCGAATGAAGTCAAGATAAACTTGTTGTCTTTGCCACAGGGGTTTGGCCTGTAAAATCTCATGGGCGGTAAAAAGATCCTGTTTGCTTTCGGGAACCACTAAATTATCCTTAGTCAAAAACAAGTTAAGACAAATTTTGTTATTTACTTCTTTATCCTCTGGCCGCCGCCTGATACCTAAAAGCTGTAAAATCAAAACCGCGAAAAGCCGACTCAACCAAAGCCGATTTTTATCAGTAATAATCAACCAATCAATGTCATCTCCCGAATCCGCATTTTTCCAAGCAACATTACCGGTAAGCAAAACCGCCTGAATCCAAGGTACAATTCTTAAGAGACAGGCTAGTTTTCGACCAAGAGCCAATTTTCTCTGACTAAATTCTTGCCTTCTCAGCCGCCCGGAAATGATTAATTTTCGATTTTTCAAAAAAAAATACCCTTTATGGATTCCTAAAAGACCAGGATAAAGACTACCAGCCGTAAACTCAACTTCCTGCCGGTTGAACTTAGTCGAAGAAATTAAGTAACGGGTAATTTCTTCTGCAGTTAAGGGAAAATCGAAAATATCAGCATAAGAAACGGACTTTAAGATATTTTCAGCAAGAATATCCATTAAGTTAATAATAGCAGAGAAGGCGAAATTACTGGGCGGAGACGCGGTAACGAGACAAAACTTGACTCACACCCTTAGCAACGGTTTGAAGGGTATCGCCGGCCGAAGTCCCGGTGTCGCCAGTAGTATTAACCGCATCTTCAAAATACTTAATTATCATTTCATTAATGCCGTTATCAAAGGTTCGTGAACAGAGATACCAACTTTTGGCAAAAATCGCCTGATTAATAAAAGGACCGACTAAGGGATCGTTACTTAATTGGGAAGATAAGTTCTTTCGTGAATACGGTTCCCCGAAAAGACGACGATCAGATTGAGCTTTGTAAAGTTTAATCATTGTCTCCTCGCTCGATAGATATTTTAAAAATTCCCAAGCTTGTTCTTGTTTTTTACTCCTCCGGGAAACTCCTTCCACCCAATAGGAAGCCCAAGCAACCGGCTCTCTTTCCGGAAGCTGGGGTACGGGGACAATCTTATATTTCAGCTCCTTGTTAACTCGCTCGATTTCAAATATATCCCAAGAAAAGCCGAAGTACATTGCCACTTTACCGCTGGCAAAAGCCAAGGTTGAATTAGGCAAGTTAGTATTCCATACTCGATCTCTTTTATTAATGTAACTATAAAAAAGTAACGCATCTTCAGCTAGCTTCCCCCGCGGTTTGGCCAGATCAACGCCGTTTTGAAGCATCATCAAGCCAAGAATATCCGACCAGTGGTCAATATTGCTGGTTACTCCCATGGCTGCACCGGCAATTTGTACCTGTCCGCCGGAATCCCGGACGGTCAGTTCGGACGCCAACCTTCGCAATTCATCCCAATTAGTAGGCGGATTTTTACCGGCCGCTCTGAAAATATCTTCATTATAAAACAAAGCTAAGGTATCAATCTCTAAAGGAACGCCATAGATCGAGGTGCCAATTTTTAAATCAGAAACAGCTACCGGGTAAAAAGTTTCTTCGAATTGAGCCGTAGTCATAATGTTGGCGGGCATCGGTGACAATTCATCTTTCAACATCGGTAGCCAGGTATTGTGAAAACGGAAGATATCCGGCCCCTCATTTCTGGCTAAAGCCGACTGCAGTCGTTCACGATATTCTTCTTTAGCCTGGCGGAGATAATTAATTTTTACCTGCGGATGATCTTTTTCCCAATCCTTGGTTACTGTCTCGAGAATATCGACGTCTTCCCATAATCCCCAGTAAACTAAAGTTTCCTCTCCATCCGGCTTTTTCTTACCGAAGGTTTTGAATATCAAGTAACCGCCGCCGGCTAAAATTACCACCGCCAAAAAAATAAGTAAAACCTTGAAGATATTAGCCGTCGGTAATTTCTTGGGTTGGGAAGGAATCAGGGGGGGTTTTTCGGATGATAAGCCGCCGACTGGCTTTGGTACTGGAACGACAGCAGGGACCGGTAGTTCCGGCCTAACTGCACCAGGAGGAACAGGCGGAGGATTCATCTGTCTTTGCCCGGTTACTTCTTTCACGGAAGGAACAGAAAAAGTCTCTCTTACCGGAAACTCAATCTTAGCCTTTTCTTCTTCAGTTGATTTTACGCCAGAGAAAATTGCGTCTTTTCTTTCCGGCGCCGGCACCGGCACCGATTGAAGTTTTGCCGGAGCCGCCGGAATCGAAAACGGCGCTGGTTTTAATACGTCTTTTTTTGGTTCTGACGGCGCATAAAGTTCTTCTACCTTGAAAGCAGGTTCAGGCTTTGGCGGTACAGGCTGGAAAGGTTTTCCGACCGGTATCTTTGTTGAGGACGGCGTTGGCACTTTAGGCCTTTGGGCCGGATTGACCGGGCCGGGCCTGGAATCTTCCGCTGCCTTTGAAGCAATAACAGCCGCAGTGCTCAAACTGGGTGCCGGCTTACCGGTCACTGAAACCGGTTTAGAATCTGAAAAATCGGCAGACAGAGACTTTGGTTTTGCTGCCGCAGCCACCAGCGACTGGGAACCAGCGGCAGAAAGATTGCCGGCAGACACGGCTGCCAGTTTTGGAGGAGCAAAAACCGACACCATGGGTTTTGAAGAAACCGGTTTTGTTCCCGAAGGAGCATATAGCTCCTCAACCGTTAGGGCCGGCTTATCTGAAGGTGGAGACGGCAGCGGTTGAGATGACCGCGACCCGCCGGCAGGGGAAGAATTCGGCTCTTTTCCGGAAGCAGGTTGTGTACTACCCGCTGCCTGCGAAAAAATATCCTGCTTGTTCTGATTATCTTGGGCAGCCATAGAAGAAATTGAAAATAGAAAATTAACGATTTAAAATTAGATTCTAATGTTATCATACAAAGGGTAGAGTTAAATTGCAAGCATAGTCACGATTCTTATGAGAATGAAAAAGAAGCTTAAAAGTTATTGGCGATATTCTCTTTTTTTTCCGGCCGTAGTTCTAGTCTTAGCGCTGATTGTTTTTGCCTCTTACCAACTGATTTATCAAGGAAAAATATATCCGGGCATTACGCTGATTGGCCAACCAATCGGTAATTTAAGTCGGCAAGAAGCAAACAAAATAATTGAGACGCTTATAAAAGCCCTCCGCAACAAGCATAAGGGCCTCCTTCTGACTGCCGATCAACAATCCTGGACAATCGGTTGGAATGACTTAAAACTGGAATATCAAACCGATGAAAGTATAAAAAAAGCTTACCTATTTGGCCGGACCGGCAATATTTGGCAGAATACCCGGCAAAAAATAGCAGCAGCAAAAAATGGGATTAACCTTCAGCTAGAATATAGTTTTGATAAAGATTATTTGGACGAAAAGGTTGCCAGTCTGGCAGCCGAACTCTATATACCGGCAGTTGAGCCTTCCATCGAAGTCGTTAAAGAAGCCAGTCAAACCTCCCGCATTGTCATTCACCCGGGAGAACCGGGAAAACAGCTAAATACGCGTCTTCTATTTTCTCTCTTAATGGAAAAGTTAGAAAAGCTTGATGCTAATCCCGTCAGTCTTCCCCTATTGACTATTTCACCTTCTTTGATTGAAGAAGAGGTGACCAGAATCACTAAGCAAGCCGAAAAATTATTGGGGGAAAGACTGACTTTGGTCTGGGAAAATAAAAGCTGGAGTCTTGAAGAAGAAGAATTGGTAAATTTCCTCTTTTCCAGTAACGGCTTCGACCGGTTTAAAATTTCTGAATACGTCGGGCAATTGGCGGCTTCGATTGACCAGACTCCGGAAGATGCCGCTTTTCAGTTTGAAAACGGCCGGGTGGTTGAATTCCGGCCGGCCAAAAACGGCCAAAGGCTTAATCAGTTGGCAACGGTAGAAATGATTGTTAACTCTTTAAATGAATTAGCCGGAGATCAAACTTTAACTTTACCGGTAGTCTCTACTGAACCGATGATTACCACCGCTGATGCCAATAATCTGGGAATAAGAGAAATGATCGGTAGGGGTGAATCTTGGTTTAAAGGCTCTATTGCCTCCCGAATCCATAATATCAAGTTGGCCTCATCGCGCTTAAACGGAATTCTTATTAAGCCTCAAGAAGCTTTTTCTTTTAACCAATCATTAGGCGAGGTTTCCGAAACAACCGGTTACCAAAAGGCCTACATTATCAGATCAGGCAGAACAGTTCTGGGAGACGGCGGCGGTGTTTGCCAAGTATCTACCACCCTTTTCCGGGCGGCTCTAAATGCCGGCCTGCCGATTATTGAACGCCATGCCCATGCTTATCGGGTTTCCTATTATGAACAAAACTCGCAAGTCGGCTTGGATGCCACTGTCTATGATCCGACTGCGAACCTCGTATTTGAAAACGATCTGCCAACTCATCTTCTTGTCCAAACCAAAGTTGACCTAAAGGCTCAGAAATTGACTTTTGAGCTTTACGGAACGCCGGATGGTCGAAAGGCAGAAATAGGTAAAACCAGAATCTGGGGGCAAACCTCTCCGCCGCCGGCTCTTTATCAGGATGATCCCAATCTGCCAGTCGGCACGACCAAACAAATCGATTGGCCGGCCTGGGGGGCAAAAGCGGCTTTTGATTGGAAAGTCACCCGAGACGGCCAGGTTTTGCAGGAAAGGACTTTCTATTCAAACTACCGGCCCTGGCAGGCAATCTACCTGGTAGGCACTAAGCCGGACTAATCTAAAAAATCAAAACGCAAATGTTAAATCCACATCTAAAATTTTATAAACTTTAAAAAATTTTCGGTTTTGAGTTGTGGTTTTGAGTTTTTATCTTTGAAATTTAAGTTTAGCTGTCATGAGAGCTTTTATTGCTTTAGAAATCCCGGAAAAAATTAAAGACCGGCTCGAGAAAATCCAGAATCAGCTCCGGCAGAAAGGAGTAAAGGCAACCTGGGTTAAAAGACAAAATCTGCATTTGACCCTGATTTTTTTTGCCGATATCAGCCCTGAACAAGCGGAGCTAACTGCCAAGCTTATGAAAAATACCCTAACACCTCGTAGGTGTCAGGCTGAATCCGCCAGTCGGCGGAGAAACCATGACTCCTCTGAGGTGAATAGTTCAATTGAACTTAAACTAACCCCGTTAGGCGCCTTTCCCAACCCGGATTTCCCCAAAATCATTTGGATCGGCTTGACCGGAGAAATTGAAAAAATAAATCTGATCAATAGCCAAATAAGAGAAAAACTTAATCAGGAAAAAATTCCTTTTGATTCAAAACCCTTTATCCCGCATCTAACTATCGCCCGTTTGCGAAAAATAAAGCCAGGGCAAAAAAAGGAGTTCGGCCGGTTTTTAAGCCAGTTCCAACTGCCGGGAAAATGGTCGTTTCAAATCAACCAAGTCGCTTTGATTAAAAGCCAACTGACTCCCCAAGGCCCGATTTACACCGATCTTTTGAGGATCAATCTATAATCGCTTGTAAATATCGTGCTTGCCTGCCCGTAAAATATAAACTTCTCCGGTTTGACTATTAACATCATAAAATATCCTATCACCAGCAGCGACTCGAATTGAATATTGGCCAAAAATGGGGTTTTTCAGTTTTTCAATTCCTTTTTGGCTAATGTTTGTGGGAAACTTTTGAAGTTTTTTAATCGCCTTTTCTACTTGTCTCTCTCTTCTTTTATAAAGCCTTTTTATCTCCTTTAAACCTCGACCTTTACTGGGAAGAATAATTCGATAGGTTTTTTCTTCATTTTTAAGACTCATTCTTTTTAACAAAATCTTTCCAGGTGATAAATTGACCTTTTTTTATCAACTCACGGGATTCTTGAATAATATCTAAATGCTCAATAAGAGCGAATAAATCTTTGGTTTCTTTCTGGGGTGGCGTAAAACCTGATTGAATAATTAAACCAAAATCGCTTGTTTGATCATGAAATTTTAAATTTGGAAGTTGGATGTTGAAATAAGAAACAGCGGTCATAAATATTACTCAACTTGAGATTTTTTTAAATGTTTTTTAAGAATTGATAATAAACGATTGGCGACAGACGTCGGCAAAACTACTCTTGAAACCAAAACCCCAACCCGCATCTCGTTTTCCTTTTCTTGGGGATTGGAAAATATAAAATCGAAAATAACCTCATTATCACTGGTGGAGGTCACGGAAACTACGTTGGAATGAACACCGGCTTTAAAGACGTCAGGAACAGCGACTTTGATGGATGGTTTCTCAGGTTTTATTTTTTGATCCATAGCAAAAAATGAATTTCTATTCTAGAGAATATCATATCATAAATTGTAAAGCTGTTTTCAAAAACCCTATAGTACTTGTAATTTGGCTTTGTTTGAACTATAATAAGGCTGTTTTAGAGATCAAAAGATAAACCTCTAAAACCGGGTTTGTTTTTGATTGCCTTAACCATAAGGAAAGACAGAATAATCATTTCCCTCTTTCCTTGCGGTTAAGATCATCTTGACCGGCTATTAAAGCAGCCGGAAAAGGGCTCTTTTCGGCAAGAAGCACTTTGACATGGTCAGTTAACTAGGGTTTCTTGGAGAAAAATCTTTGAAGCTACCGGAAACAGAGGGAGTAATTTCCAACTTTGCACTTTTTAAGAAAGCGCCCAAACACCTCGGACGGTGACAAGGCAACGACCTTGGCTCCTCCGAGGTGAGTCGCAGTTTTGGCTTTTAATTAAATATTACCCTTTCTGCTTCCGGCAGCTTGGAGATTTCGTTTTCTTGATCCTTAGGAAAGATCAGGAAAGGACTAGTCACCCATTCTCCAAGAGGAATCGCTTGGCCGGAAAGCGTCAGCCACATAACCCACTTCAGGAGAGACACATGAACAAGAAAAAATGGCTCAACATCGTTGCCGCGATCGCCATCCCGCTGGGGCTGGTGATCATCGCGTTCTGCGGCACCCACGCCTCGGCTCAAGAACCGACTCCGCCATCCGTTCCCGAAGGATGGGAAGCGGTTAATCCTGAGCGAGGCTGGATCGTCCGTCCCAAAGAGGAGCCCGAATCAGAGACACCCGTGGCCATCGCCACCGCGCCTATCACCTTTACGCCAGTCACCACTCTCTATTTCCCCCTCATGGGAAAGAACTTCCCCTGGCGGCCGGAGTGGTGGAACGATGTCAATGGCTCCACTGAAGTATCCCTTTTCTGGCAGTACTACGACCCTAGCACTGAGGAGATCTTCGACTACTTCCGCCTCCAGGAGTCGGTGGATGAGGGCCAGACGTGGCAGGAAATCCAGTTCGTTGGACACAACTGGGTCGACCTAATCCGACCGTTCGGCACTTTCTGGTTTCGGGTCCGTGGTGAGTGGGACGACGGTCCGCCCTCCGCTTGGAGCGACACATTAGTCTGGAGGGTCTTCTGGCAGGACAATGCCAACTATCTAGAGCTGTCTGGCTCCGAAACCGGCGGCAAGTTGACGGTTCGAATGGAAGAGGGCCCCTGGAGCGGTCTCTGGACGAGGGTCTGGTTCGCAGCCGGGGAAGGGGCACGGATAGATGAAGTCCCTCACGGATCCCAACCATTCCAGTATCAAATGATGTCTGGGTGGTACCGGGACGTGAGGCCGGCAGACGCTGTGGACTTCCATGTCCACTGGACGGTGGTCGACCCCCAGGCCTGGGCGCCAGTGCTGTTCTTCCACACCGCATCGAGCCCAACCCAAGCCGATCTGGCCAGCGTGGAACTGGAAGACACCTACGGCACCAGTTTTCCTGACTGGTGTCCCTGCCCACCCTAACTGACCTTCTCCCCGACGGGTAAAACTTGCCAACTGCGGCAGGAATTACCCTGAGGGGATACAAGACTCAACACCCGGAGCGGGTTAATTTATAGCTACGGCTAGAGATTAATTCGTGATGGGTGTTGTTTTATTTTTTTAAGTCTCTTCCGCTCCGGTATTGAGGCTGAAAGCGATACTACTATCAGGACTTGTAGGTTCGATATGAATTTTCAGCAAGAATTATCAAAGAGTGATCAAGTTTTTGTTTTTGAATTATCTTATTTTTAAGAAATTCACCTAAGATTTTATTAACGGCTTCAACTGTTTGGTCTTTCAGCCTGAGGATTAAAATACCTAGCTTTTCTTCTTCCTTGAAGTGGTAAATTTCCCCAAAATCAAGATCGTGAGTAATAATAATTCGACCTTCTTTACAAGCAATCTTAGCTACTTCCTGATCAGAAATTTGGCCTAAATTCTCTTCCAGAAGACTTTTAACATTGAATTTCCGGTCTCTTAAAAATTGGGCTGTTTCAACAGAGAGATTGGCATCAAGAAGAAATTTGATCATCCTGAAACTGGTTTAAAACTTAAAGGGAAAACCTTTTCTCTTTTAAGTCTCTTTTCGCTGTATTCAAGCGCCGCCCGAATATCGGCCTTGGTCAAAATCGGATAGGCCTTGATAATCCGTTTGAAGTCGTAGCCATGAGCTAAAAGATTTAAAATCAGATAGACCGGAATTCTGGTTCCTTTAATAACCGGCTTTCCGACTAAAACTTGGGGGTTGATTTCGATCCGTTTATTCATCTTTTCTCCTTGATGCTTATTATAGCAAAGTTTTTTCAAATCACAATTACCCGATCAAGTAAATAGAACTCTCAGACAATTTCCGTCCCGATGTGGAACAAATACGACACGCCGGTATTTATTATTTCTTGAAAGGTTGACATCTAATCTTTCTTTCAGATAAAAAAACAAGTCAACTTACCAAGTCTTTTTTCAGAAAAGGAATGGATTTCTGGCTACGGCTGAAGATTAATTCGTGATGGGTGTTGTTTTAGCGGAATTCTTGCTTAACTCTTTCTGCCAGAAAAACCTTCATTAACGACTGGTAAGGAATATCTTTCCGGTGAGCTAGACTTTTTAAGGCGGCCAAAAGAGACTCAGGCAATCTGATGGTTACCGACTTCGTTGAAGGTTTTAATTCCGATAAATCAAACTCTATCGGTTCGAATTGATCAAGATAATCGGTGACGTCATGTTTCGCCCAAAATTCCCTTTCCTGATCTTCGTTCTCAAATCTGGGAATTGATTTAATTTTTTTGCTTTTGCTCATAGATTTTCCCTTCTTTTCGGCTTTGGTTTCTGGCCGAAATAATTCTAATTCTGTTTACTCTGAGAGTAAAAACTATCATCAGTTTTCTGTTTTTATCGGTTTTCCCGAAAGCGACAAATCTTGGTTCTTTTTGCGAGTGCTTTTTATCATAAAAAATTTTTAACGGCTGATTAAAAAAAACCTGTTCGCATTCCCGAAAATCAACCCGGTGTTTGTGCCAATTTTTTTCTTTATTGCCTTCATTCCAATCAAATTTAACCGGTTTAGGTTTAGCGGCGTCTTTCATTGTAAATGACAATACAATACAAAACGGCTTTTGTCAAATTTACTTTACTGACAATAAAGTTCCACCCCTAATGTGGAACAGGTACGGTACAGCGGTATTTTATATTTTCAACCAAAAGTTTGGTCCGTAAAGAATTTAATCCTTGACAATTTGTACAAAATATCGTACATTACAGACAATGGAAACAGTGGCAATATCTAATTTCAGATCCAATTTACCAACCTTTATTAGCCAGGTAGAAAAGAAACTAAAAAGGTTTGTGGTTGCCGTTTCCGGAAAGCCCAAGGCGGTAGTTATGAGTCTTGAAGAACTTGAATCTCTTGAAGAAACTGCGGAGGTTCTTTCTATTCCTGATGCTTTAAAATCCATTAAAGAAGCCAGGAGGCAAATCAGAAAAGGAAAGTATATTACTCTTAAGAAACTTGAGAAAAAATACCAGCTATAATATCTAATGCCGACAATTATTCTTTCCGAAAAAGCTGAAAACGACTTCGCTCATCTTGCCAAAGCAGAACAAAGAAAAGTCATCAAAAAATTAAAAATACTCCAATCTGAGCCTTTTTCAGGTAAACCATTACTCGGCAAATTAAAGGGTCTTTGGTCACTTCGTGCCTGGCCTTATCGAATTATTTACGAACTCGATAAAAGCAAGAAAATTATTATTTACCGAATCATTCACCGGCAAAGAGCTTGCAAAGAGTGAAATCTCCTCCTGAAGCTAACACAATAATAGATTATTCGATTACCAGCCAGTCGCCTGAAGAGTGGCCGAAGACATCGGGAAAATACATCTGGTAGACTTGAGCCGGCGGATAGTGGTAGCGGCCCGGTAAAGTCGCCCGGACCCGATAGCTGTATTCATAAACTCCCTGGGGCAGCCAATCGGCAAACAAAACCGTCCGGTCATCACGCAGCTCCTGGTGATTAAAATACCAGAAACGGTTGGCTTCCTCTTTAAACGGCGGCCGGTCGACATTTAAAATATTCGTCGTCTTGAGACTTTCATTGACCGATTCAAACCCGGCCGGCAATTTATCTTCAATAATCACGTAATGGCTTTCTTGCGGAGCAACGACAGTAAGCCGAACCCAGTAGTCCTGGCCGGCTGACACTTTTTCCTGATTCAGCACTTTTCCCCGGCTATCGACCAGCTCCCGGACAATCACCATCCCCCGCTCCAGGGCGTCAATCTTTTCAAAAGGCAAGAAATAAGACAAGTCCAAATTGTAATAAAGTTTCCCCTGACCGCTTTTACCGATTTGGAAAGGATTATCTTCACCGATTTTAAGCTCCCCAATCGTGAGCTCTTTTTCTACCAGATCAAAGAGATTTTCCTTGGTAAATTTACCGGACAAGATTTTTTCTTGATTTAGAGTAACGTCATATTCATAATCTATTTTTCCTTCGCCGGCAGTTAAGAACTGTTTCATTAAGCCTAAAATAATTGTCGCCGTTTCCCGGGTACAGCGCCAATGACCCTCGTACCTGTTAGCCATCAAATAACGAACCACCTCATCAATTAAAGGATTCTTAGGATCAACCATCGTCAACATTTCTAAAATCACCGCCGTGGTGGTATTGTTGCTGCCCATTAAATAATAGGCAGGGGTTGGTTCCTCCCAATGGCTGCCGGTTGAGGTTTTTTTAACCAAACTAACCAAATCGCCTAAGATTCTTTTTTGCTCCTGGGAAAGATTAGTCCCCTGCATGGCCATCGCCAGATAAGCCCGGCCGGCCAAGTTTAACTGGTACCGTTTTTCATAAAGAGACGTCAGATAACTTTCGTTTTTAAAGCCGGTCAGATTGAGAACATGAAGGACAAAAGCCCGGACATCAAGAGTTAATCGGTAGGAACTACTACTTGCCAGTTGACCTTGAAGATAGTTAGCTGTTTTCTCAATCGTCGACTGATCAACAACAAACTTACTTTGGTTGGCTTGCCAAAGCGCCTGTAAAACATAAGCGCTGATAAAGGGATCAGTTTCTGATTCGATCCACCAACCCCAGCCGCCATCAGGATGTTGACTATTATTAAGCTTCTGGACGGCCACACTGGCAACTGCTTCCAGTTGTTGGCGGGTCAGATTGCCGGCTTTATCTGTTTGCGCCTGGGACATCGCTTGAGAAATAAGACTGGCTGATAACAGTCGGCTGGCGATTTGTTCGGCACATTCATAAGGAAAAGACTTCAGGTAGGAAAACCCCTGCTGGGCGCCGGCTGAAAGCGAAGGCGATAAAGAAACGGAGAGCGCCCCCTGAGTCTGATCGACCTCAGCCGGAAGAAAAATCTTCTCTTGAGCCACGTCCGCCGCTTCACCGGAAGTCGCCGTTACCTCAGGGGTACTGAAACTAACTACCGGCAGCTCAAGTTCAACCCGATCTTGAAACTGCTGACTGTTACCCTCGGCGCTTAATCGAACCTTGACTTTATCTTTAGCGGTAACCGTAACCGGCCAGGAAAATTTCTGCTGCCCGCCAACCCCGACTACTTGCTGTTGATCTCTTTTAGCCACGATGGTGAAACCTTCGCCTTCAAGTTTAACCGTCACCTCTTGGTTTTGATCACTGGTATTAACGACAATCACCCCTAAATCAGGCTGATCACCGCTGCTTACAAACCGCGGCATCAGCGGCCGAATCAAGACTTCTTTAGTAGCTAGAATTTCATGAACAGCGGACCCGACCGCTGTTTCTTGGGAAACCGCCACTGCCGACAATCGCCAGGTGGTCAAATTATCCGGCAAATCAACTTCAATTTCGACCTCTCCCTGGTCGTTAGTTTCCAGGTGAGGATTCCAATAAGCGGTCGCCGGAAAGTCAGTTCTGGCCGTTTCAAAACCGTTTCCTTTTTGGTTGTGAACCCAAAAACCATTGGCAAAATAAGTTCGGTAATCGGCAATTTGCAGGTTATAAACCTTAAAGGAACCATACTTTTCCTCGATCGAGAAAACCTCAACCGCCTGTCCAGTATAATCCACCAGTTTATCCCCGACTTTTAAATCGCCGGCAATCTGCCACCGATTATTCACAAACAGACGGTGAACCGGGGTTACTCTCAGATTTCCATTAACCAATAAATATTCGTTAACCTGATGAACAAAAACCTTTTCGACTCGCGCCTCAACCAACCTGGTTGATTCAATATCCTCACGGGTTAGAATTATGTCACCCACCTGAATTTCGTCAATTCTTTTTGAAGAACCGCCTCTGACCAGGATTTGCGTCTCCGGCAGAAAACAGCCGCCGCCGCTCCCGCCTTTACTCCCCAGGTTAATATTGGCATTAATCCGATCAAGAGAAATAGTTAAAAGCTGAGAATTGGTTACTTCCAAATTACGGGGTTGATAAAAAGTCTCGTAAATATCGGCCAGCTCAACTCCGGATAAATCCCAAACCGCCCTGTCTACCAAGGCAACCGCCAGTTCGGTTTTCACCGGATAGCCCAAGGCATTCCGGGTTTTTAATTTAGCCTTAATTTTATCCCGAGGCAGGTATTTGGCTTTGTCGGTTTCTATAGTAACTTCAACTTTTTGGCTCTGATCAGTAATTCGGATTTCGCGGTAACCGATCTTAAATTGGGGTGGATCTTTTACTTCCCGTCCACCCTTGATTAAGGCGACGGAAACAAAACTATTGGGAGAAAACCTGGGCTTGGCTTCAATCTCCAAAAGCGAATTATCTGAAGAAATATCAGCAATCTTATAATCCAGTACCCAGGCCCGTTCAACAGTTACCAAGGCTTTCGCCTGATCAAAAGGCGAAGCGACAAAAACTTGCGGTTTTTCACCGACCAGATATTCATCTTTGTCGGTAACCAAGACAATTCGATCATGGTTTTCTCTGATTGGTGAAAAACCATACCCGGAAACCCATAGGAAAGTCGCGCTTTGAATCAAGTTACCCGAACTATCATTGGTTTTGCCGACTACCCGATAGCTGCCACCCTCTCCCGGGGTAAAAGCCGCCCCAGTCCGACCGGTTGAGCCGGTAACCGCCTCTTGAGTTGCAACCAAGTTATCCTTAGGTTTACTTACCCAATAAAACTGACCATCATCAGGATTTTTTTCCTTAACACTATTCCAAGTCCGCTTATAAAACTCAACCGTCACCGGAACATCGCTTTTTTCTTTTCCTTGGGAATCGACTATCACTACTTCTACCTGGACTTCTTTATCCATCCGATTAGTGTAAGACTGGGGCCGAAGACCAAGGTAAAGACTACCTTTGTGAGCCAGAAAATCATCCGAACCGGCGATCACCTGGTTACTCTCATCCGAGACGGTTGCCTCGATTTTAATCTTCTGGGAAGTTTTTTTCTGGGAAAGATCTAAAGGGATACTAACAGTCAGGTTGCCGGAAGAGTCAGTCTCCCCTTTACCCTGAGTCAATTCTTCACCAAAATAATAGTCAGATGAAGAATAATACCACCAGGGTTGTGACCAATAAGACTCGGGGTCACCAAACTCAAAGCGATAATCTTTATCCCAACGAAAGTCATAATCCTGAGTCGCCGCGCTCCAGGTAACTTTTCGTCCCCCCATAGGGGCGCCAAAATAATAGCGGGCTTGAACATCGATTTTAGCGACTTCACCGCTTACATAATTTTCTTTTTGCGGCTTGGTAGTAACCAAAAAATCGGGACGGCGGTATTCTTCGACCTGAAATTGCTGGCTAAAGCTATTACCGGCAAAATTAACCTCAGTCTGGTAATAGCCTAAATTAGCCTGCGAACTAATTTCAAATTGGTCAGAAAAGCCACCGTAGCCATTAAGCGGTAACTGGCGATCGAAAACAGTCCGTTGCCGACTATCAACGATCTTGAAGTTAATTTTTTCTTCTTGGGAAAGTTTTTGATACAGACCATCATTATCCTCCCTAATTAAGCCCTTAAAATAGACCGTCTGTCCCGGACGGTAAATTGGCCGATCAATGGTTAAGTAAATTTTGTAATCTTTCTTAACCTGCCAATCTTTAGCTTCACTGGAGGAATAATGATAAGGCAAGCCGAAATCGTAGCGCTCGATACCGCTATCCCAGGCGGTTGAAAGAACTACCAGATCGTTTTCTTTTTGACCGAACAAAAACAGATTGTCTTTTTGGTAAAGATCAACTTCTTTTTGAAAAACCCCATCCTGATTGGTGGTTCCCTCAGTTAAAAGACTGCCCCACTGATCGGTTAATTCGATTTTTACTCCTGCGACCGGTTGGCCGGTGCTCTGATCAACTACCCAGGCAAAAATCTGGTTATCGCTTTTTTTGGCTAGGATCGTCAACCGGGAAACAATCATCACCAGGTTATCATGGGCAGGCCCGGGACCAGCTGCCTGAACTCCGGTTATTAAATTACCCGATAGATTTGCACTGTCTCCAAATGAAGCATCAAGAAAGTAAAAACCCGGAGTCAGATTTTGGCCATTACGATCCGTTACTTTGGTAATTACGTGAACCGGTACATTTTTTTCAATCTCAAAGTTCTCTGCCCAACGATTAACTTCTTCCAAAGATCTCGGATCGTAATCCTGCCAAGTATAATAAGACGGGCCTCGGTTACCATCGGAGCGTCGCCGGTACAAATCTAAAAACTGCTCCCGGGAAAGCTTATAAAGAGAGTAGTCAACTTCCTTTTGGTTGACTACTTTGGTTACTAAACGGGGAACAATTTCCTGATTAAAAGCGGCAAAATAGGTACCTGAAGGGACAATACTAATCGAAGGCGGATAATCTCCGGTAGTAAATTGGAACCGGAAAGGACTACCAAGGGGAACATTATATTGATCAGTAACTTCACTATCAATCGTAACAGTATAGGTAGTCGACCGTTTAAGATAAGTATTGATTTGGAGACGGTTATCCTGATAAGAGGAAAAATAAAAAGTCGGTTCTTTTTCCGGCTGAGGCGAAAGATGAATATGACCGGTAAATGAATCTTGCCTCATCGGGGTTTTAAAGAAAACCAAAATCAGGTGTTCTTGACTGACATTTTGGGCCCCACTGGCAGGATCGCTGCCGGTCACTGCCGGTAAAGCCGCTGTCATAAAACCCCAAGCGTATCTGCTTTCCAGACCATTAGGCCCTTCTTGACCCTCGATTCCGGGAAGAATTTCAACCTCATATCTTTCTTCCCGATCAAGTAAAGAATTAGGGTAAAAACCCAGCCAGTTATCCTTAACCTGCAGCGAGCCGTTAATCAGTTTTCCTTCTTTATTCCGAACCAGAAATTTATCCTTGGCTGAATCAGGCTCGGGTAGCTGGCTAAAATAGGCGGCAATCGAAGCTGTTGGCGAAGCGAAATTATATCCCGGTTGAGGCGATACAGCCAGAATTTTTGGCCGTTCACTGGAAAATGTCCAAGAATATTCCTGGCTCATTACTCCCCCGTCCTGAGACTCGAGTCCCGCCAAGACGGTGACTTTAAAATCAGTTGCTTTCGGATACGGATTTTGCGGCCGATACTGGTAAGCAGAGGTTCCCAACCAACGTCCTTCTCCAACAACTGTCGGCTCGATCACCAGGGACGAAGCCAAAACCGCGCTCCCGGTGGCTGTCGTTAACGGCACCATCGCCCGGTCAAACATAACAGTAATCGGCGTTTTTTCTTCCAGCGCTTCGAAAAGAGGCGAGGCCAAGATCACTTTAGGATTACCGGCGGTTTCAAAGGAAAATATTCTTTTCCCTAGCAAGGGAATCAAAAAAGAAGACCGCGGGGCTTTTTCAAAACTTACTTGATAAACCTGCCCCCGGCCAAAAGGCTGCTTTGGTTCAAAGACCAGCGTATTACCTTGCCAGCTTACGACTCCGGAAACATCCGGTGAGATCTTGAGGCCCCTTTCTGTCAGTTTCTGCTGCATCGGCCGGTCAAAAACAACTTCGATTATGGCATCTAAAGGAGTTTCTCTGGCTCCGTCGGCCGGAAAAGTTTTAACGATCCGGGGTGGAAAAAAGTAAGGAACAGTCTCCAGCAAAACCAGCACGAGAATCAGAAAAAACAGGTATTTCCGGCTCATCAACCATTTGTCTCTAGATGAAGCTCTTTTGAATTTAAGTAACCAGTCTCTGAAAAAAACGGCTTTTGATCTAAAAAATAATCCCCATCTACTGATCTTCTCCTTAAGCTGGCGGATAATAACCGGTCGCAGGGAATCGCTCCGTGGAATTAAAAAAAGAACTATAACCATTAACAGACAATCAAGACTTAAAACCAGCTTGGAAAAAGCATTCCAAGATTCACGACTGGCAAACCCGAATAATTGGAAAGCAAGCAAAGAACGGTTAAGAGTTAAAAGGGTTGAAGAGATAAAGACTAAAAACGCTAAAATAACTAGAAAACGAAACAAAATTTTGGCGCGTCTTGAAATAAGGAAATTCTTAAATGACCGCTTCCATAAAGGAAGCTGTCTTTCTTCCTGATCGGCTGAGGGTAAATTATTCTCCATGAAAGTTCACCACCTCGAATTTAACACGATTGGATTCTATTTTTCCAGCCCCATTTGATAACCCAAGAGCATAAAGAGAATGTCTGCCTGAAATCGGCTGCCAGTTAAAAGAAAATGGCGCTTTTTCGCTTCGGGACAATAGTTGATCATCTAAATACCACTCAACTGTCCGAATTTGGGGTGAAAACCGGCATTCAAAAACTACCGCTTCACTAACTGATGTCGGAGAAGAGTTTTCGTATACGGTTCCGTTCAGAGGTGAAATTATTTCCAGCCAAAGATTACCTTCTTTTCCGGCTTGATATTGACATAAAGGCGAATACTCTGCCGGGATAACCTCCAGGTTATTCACGAGCGCCCAACTGTAAACTTCGGCCGGATAATCGATCATTAATTTTTCTTCAACGATGTTATTGGGACAATCATCACCGGCCAGTAATCTGTTTCGCCGGTCAAGCCTTACCTTCCGATATAGCCGGGATTTTTCTTTAGGTTCATTACCAGCGATAAAAATTTCCTCCCGAGTATCACAGATTCCATCCGGTAATCGGCCATCAAGTCGGCACACTTCCAAGCTTAGTAATCCTTCTGGTTTTATAAACTCCGATCGAGGTTTATCCTTTAAGAATTCCTCCAAGAAGTCGTGCCAGATCGGAGCGGCTCCGGTTACGCCGGTTAACTCCCTCATCGGGTGATTATCGGCATTACCCACCCAAACTCCAACCGTATATTCAGATGTATAGCCGACAGTCCAATTATCATGCCAATCGGTCGTCGTTCCGGTTTTAACGGCTGCCGGTCGGGAAAGGTTCAGGAGATTTTTCTCACCAAAACTGGGAATTCTTGCCTTCGAATCTGAAAGAATATCGGTAATCAGATAGGCTATTTGTTCGCTTTTTTCTCCTAAAGACAGTGTTTCTTCGACTTTGTCACTCTCGAATAAAAGTCGGCCTGAATCGCTGGTTATCTTTTTTATCAGATTGGGCGGGGCAAACTTGCCGCCTCGGGCCAGAGAAGCATAAGCATTGGTTAAATCCAAGAGCCGCACCTCTCCTCCGCCTAAGGTGATTGCCAAATCATAACGATCAATTTGATTTAGCGTCGTAATGCCCAAATCATGAGCCGTCTGTAGAAAACTCTCCAAACTGATTCGCGAAAGCATCTCTACCGCTGGTAAATTATAGGAACTGGCCAGCGCTTCCCGGGCCAGAACCAAACCGCGATAACGTCCGTCATAATTATGGGGTGTGAAACCTTCGCCTTTCTTAGTTAAATAGACCCGGGGAACATCAAAAATCAGACTCGCCGGCGTTTCGGCTTTGACAAAGGCAGCCGCGTAGGTGATCGGCTTTAAAGCCGATCCGGGCTGCCTCGGGGCTAAGCTTAGATTAACCCGACCGGCAATCTCATTATCAAAATAGTCAATTCCTCCCAACATGACTAATACTTCCCGACTCTCGTTTTCTAATAAAATTAAAGCCGCATTAGTTATGTCATGCTTTGCTTTAAGCTGGCCAACTTTTTGGCTGGCAATCTCTAAGGCTAATGAATAAAGATGATAATCAAGAGTCGTAACGACATTTACTCCCGGCTGGACAACACCCATGTTTTCCATTTCGCTGTCGACATACTCGACAAAATGAGGCGCTTTAATTTCAAATTGGGACGTCTTAAAATCCAATTTCTCTTTTTCAGCTAATTTAACTCTCTCTGATTCAACTAGCTTATGTTTTTCCATTAAAGACAAAACCTGATTCTTTCTTTCACTTGCTTTATCGGGAAAAATAAATGGATCATATTGTTGAGGCGAGGCAACAATTCCGGCCAAAAAAGCCGCTTCAGCTAAAGATAGCTGGGTAGCGCTTTTATTAAAGTAAACCTGACTGGCCGCCTCGACTCCATAAGCCAAGTGACCATAATACATTTGATTGAGATAGGCAGTAAGAATATTTTTCTTTGAAGACGTCAAAGTCAGATGCAGGGCCATTAATATCTCGCGAGCTTTTCTTATTATGGTTCGCGACGCTTTTTTCCCCGGTGAAATCACCACCGCCCTAACCAACTGCTGAGTGATGGTACTGCCGCCGGAAACAACTTCTCCTCGCTTTAAATTTAAATAAGCTGCTCTAAGTAAACCCCGGAGATCAAAACCGGGATTTTCCCAAAAACTGATATCTTCTGAAGCCAAAGTAGCATTTATCAAGTCGGGTGGAATCTGACTATAATTAATGGGAATCATTTGGCCTAAGCTGCCAGCCGATTGCCAAAGAAGAATTCCATTACGGTCCCAAATCTTAACGGTTCCCCGGCTTTTAAAGGCCGGTTTTGTCCAAAAATAAAGAGACAGTAAAAAAGACAAGATTAGTAAGAAACAAAGAAAATTACGGCTTCTTCGTTCTAAATTAAATACCACTATTTTATTCTAACAAGTTTTTCTGTGGATGACGAATAGTATTTAATCTCAACCTTGAAAAAATATCCTTGACGAAGGCAAGCATCAGGTACTATTGTAGGGCTAATGAAGTTGTTGGCAAGAATAATTTTTAGCCTTCTTCTTTTTCTTCTCATTCCTTTCCCGATTCAAGCGATTATTCCCGGTGACTTAGTCATCAATGAAATCATGAAAAATCCGAAAATGGTAAGTGATGCTAACGGAGAATGGTTTGAAATATATAATAGTACCGAAGAAACCTTTGATCTTAAAGGAATCAAGATTAAAGACAGTGGTAGTGATGATTTTATTATTACTGGCGATAATCCGATTTTAATTTCTCCAGGGGCTTATTTTGTTTTGGGCCGAAACTCTGATATCAGCCTGAATGGCGGATACGAGACCGACTATATCTACTCAGGATTTGATTTAGGAAATAGTGATGATGAAATCATCATTTGGACCGATGAATCTGAAACGGTATTAATTGATCAAATAAACTATGATGATGGCCTGACTTTTCCGGATCCCGATGGTGTCTCGATGGCTCTCTTGAACCCAGATTTCGATAATAGTTTGGGTAGTAACTGGACGACTTCAACCACTCCCTATGGCAACGGCGACTGGGGTACCCCCGGCGAGCCGAATTTCGCTATCCCGACTGTTACCTCCACCCCAACACCTAATCCAATTCCAACCTCCGCCCCCTCTTCTACCCCAACTCCGACATTAACACCAACTTCTTTCCCCATTCCTTCGCCAACTATTATTCCTGCCTTGACGCCGACACCTTCATCGCCAACTTCACCGACACCAACCTCAATCATCCCGCCTCTTCCGAAACCACCTTTTATCCCCTACCCGAGTCACTGGTTTGTCGATTTCAGTAAGGAAATTCGAGATTTCATCACCGCTATGAAACAACTTCGGCGCTTTTTTTCCGGCAGATTCTTTTTTTAAAAAAACTGGGAAAAAATCAAAAAATAGATTGCATCCTCCAATTAAAGATGATAGAATCAGGACAAATCTAAAAAAGCGCTGTCTGCTAAATATCAATTGAATAAGTTGTCGGCAGATAAAATTCCGGAACTGACGTCAGCGGAAAAATCTCCTTGGTTTATTTTGAAATCGCCCTTCAACTGAAGGGTTTTTTTATAGATAGATGCAGAAAATAAAAATTACAGCTATCATACCTGCCTATAACGAAGAAAAAAATATTATTCGTGTTCTAAAGGTAGTTACCAAATCACCACTCATTGATGAAGTTATTGTAGTTGACAACGCTTCGACCGATAGAACTACCCAACAAGTAAGAAAATTCTCAAGTATTAAACTTGTGGTTAACCGGAAAAACTTCGGCATCGGCTATTCTTATTGGCGAGGAGCAAGAGAAGCAAAGAACCCTTTAATTCTGCTTTGTGATGCCGATTTAGTTGGCCTGAAGGAAGAGCATCTCCAACAACTCATCTTTCCGGTTATTAAAAAACAAACTCAAATGACAATCGGTATCCAGGAAAAACTAAGTTTATTAAATCGTTTCCGATGGTACCGCAGGCACGCCGCAAATCAGAAAAATGACAGCCAATTTATTCAGTCTTTAGGCGGCCAACGGGTTCTTTGGAAAAAAGATTTTTTAAAAGTGAGGGATTTAAAAAAGTCAAAATATGGCGCGGTTCAAACTATTACTAATTATTTTCTGGAAAATAATCAACCTTTCAAGAACCTTACCCTGATGGGTGTCGGCCATCCTTGGAAAATTGACAAATGGGGTCTTAAAGGAATTTTAATGGAATTTGATTGTTTATGGGCAATAGTTTTAAACTATGCAAAAACCGTACTCATTAAACTTAAACATAAAATCAGTCCGGTAGACAATCAGCCTTTAACCGAAAATGGATAAACAATATAACCATCAAAAGACAGAAAGCAAAATCTATTCTCTTTGGGAAAAAGGCAGTTATTTTACTCCTAAAATACCGCCCAAAGAACGGCCGGCCTCTAGCCGAGAAAAGAAGCAACCATTTACAATCCTTTTACCGCCGCCTAACGCTAATGACCCACTCCATATGGGCCATGCGCTTTTTGTAGTCGAAGATATTCTTTGCCGCTACCATCGAATGCTACAAGAACCGACATTGTTTCTACCCGGCACTGACCATGCAGGTATTGAAACCCAATATGTCTTTGAAAAGAGGTTGGCAACTAGAGGAAAAAGCCGTTTTGACTTTGACCGGAAAACACTTTTCAATATGATTAATAACTTTGTTGAAAAAAACCGGGGAGTTGCTAAAACTCAAATGAAACAACTCGGCTTCAGTCTGGACTGGACGCGAGAAAGATATACTCTTGATCCCGATATTTTGAAAACGGTAATGAATACCTTCAACAAACTCCACCAGGACGGATTGATTTACCGTGACGAAAGAATTGTCAATTACTGTACTCACTGCGGAACTGCTTTTTCGGAATTGGAGGTAGTTTATAAGGAAAGAAAAGATCCGCTCTATTATTTGAAATACGGCCCTTTTACCCTGGCAACGGTTCGGCCGGAAACAAAATTCGGTGATACGGCAGTTGCCGTCAATCCCCATGATGCCCGCTATCGGAAATGGATTGGCCAAAAATTTACTTACCAATCGCTGATCGGCCCAAGAAAGATGAAGGTGATTGCCGATAATCTTATTGATCCTGATTTTGGTACCGGAGTAGTCAAAGTAACTCCGGCTCACGATCCTAACGACTTTGATATCGCCCAAAGACATCAGCTGCAAATCATAAAAGTAATCGACCTTAACGGAAAGCTTAACCAGAACGCTAGCCGCTTTGCCGGACTAACCATTACCGAAGCAAGAAAAAAAGTAGTTGGTGAATTAGAAAAAAAAGGCGATCTGGTTAAAGTTGACCAAAACTATACCCACCGAGTCGGTACCTGTTACCGCTGCAAGAATATCATCGAACCGATGCTGATCCCCCAATGGTACGTCAAAATTGAGCCGTTGGCCAAGCCGGCAATTAAAGTAGTCAAAGAGGGAAAGTTAAAAATTGTGCCGGCCCGGTTTAAGAAACTTTATTTGCAATGGCTGGAAAATATCAAGGATTGGAACATTAGCCGCCAAATTGTCTGGGGCCCGCGAATTCCTGCTTGGTACTGTCTCGACTGCAATCCGGAAATTATCATTTCCTTTATCACAAAATCCAATAAAATCATGAGTGCCTCTTATAAATTATTGAAACAAAAACACGCTTTTGAAGAAATTGAGGCCGGATTGCAAACCCTAACCGCCCCTAAAGATGCCACCTATCAACTTGAATACAAATCTTGCCCGAAATGCCAGGGTAAAAAAATCTTGCAGGAGACCGACACCTTTGATACCTGGTTTTCTTCCGGCCAATGGCCGCTGACAACTCTGGGTTTCCCTGACAGTCAAGATTTTACTTATTTCTACCCGACTTCGGTTTTGGACACGATGTGGGACATTCTTTTCTTCTGGGTTTCGCGGATGGTTATGTTTGGCCTATATCGAACTGGTAAAATCCCCTTTCGGGTTGCTCACATGCATTGCCGGGTGGTTGACGAAAAAGGCCAAAAAATGAGCAAAAGCCGGGGTAATATCGTTAACCCGATCGAAATGGTTGAAAAATACGGCGCCGATGCCCTGCGAATGGCACTGGTTTTTGGCACCTCGCCCGGAAGTGATTTTTGTGTCGGCGATGATAAAGTAAGAGCGATGCGTAATTTTACCAATAAGGTTTGGAACATCGGCCGTTTTATCATCAGTTACCTACCGAAAAAATACGAACATGTCCCCTCTTACTCGTCTCAATTAAAAGGCCAAACAAAAGAAGACAAAAAAATAATCAAAGATTTAAATCAATTAATCAAATCAGTTACCGATCAAATCGAGAAATATCGTTTTGATCTGGCAGCGGAAAAGCTCTATCATTTCCTCTGGCACCGTTTTGCCGATCAATACCTGGAATCTGCCAAAGAAAGAATCAGAAATAATGATATAGCCGCCATTTCGGTTCTGCGCTATGTCTACCTTAACTGTCTTAAACTTCTCCATCCTTTTATGCCTTTCGTTACCGAGGACATCTGGTCAAAAATACCCCGTCTATATGATCAACCTTTAGTTATCTCGAAATGGCCAAAAGAAAATTAAGAATAAAAAAGACTAAGAAAAAGAATCCAAAGAAGGATAGCAGATTATTCTTCACCTCTTGGCCGGGAACCCAAAAATGGCTCCATAAGTTTTTCTTGCTTTTTACCGGCCTTTTCATTACCGTCTTGATTTTTTATATTGCTTGCCTGCCTAAAAATCATTTTCAGCGCGTCAGAGATAAAATAATTATTCAGCCAAATGACGTTCAAGCCCGTTTAGAACTAGCCGAAATCTATCTGAAAAACAATCAGTTTAAAGAAGCAGAAAGGGAACTTACAAAGATACAAAGTCTCAAAACTTCAAAATGGCCCAATGAGCTGCTTCAAGCATTGGCTCTTCTCTGGGAAGAAAAACGCCAAAAAGACCCCGGTGAGATTAAAAAACAGATTAAAAATTGGGAAAAAACTATCGGGCAATATCCAGATTACCGGGACGGCTATCTTCAGTTATCTTTTTTTTACCTTAAACTTGGTCAATACGAAAAGGCCCGCGAAAATTTAAACAAGGCTAAAGCACTATCGCCAAACTACCCGGTTATCAAAGAATTGGAAAAAAGCTTGCTTAACTGAGTTAGAAACCGGGAGAGTTTTTGGCCTTTATCACTTTTTCCGGTCTTTTCCCTTTTTCTGGTCTTTTTCTTTCTCTGCTTCTACCTCTTTTGGAGCGGTTGCTTCTGTTGGCGCCTCCACTTCAGCCTCCTCTTTCTCGACGACTGCTTCTTCTACAACAGCTTCTTCTTCTTTTTCGGCCTCAACCGGCGGTTCAATTTTAGCCAGTAGCGTTGAAGCATCGGTTAAGATTTTTATCTTTTTTTCGGCAAGCTTTATCTGGCTGATTTTAACCATATCATTAACTTTCTCAAGCGATGAAATATCAACCTCAATCTTTTCCGGTAAATCAGCCGGCAATGCTTCTACTTCAACTTGGTCTAAAAGTCTGACCAGTATTCCTAATTTTTGTTCAACTGCCCGCGACTCGCCCACCAATTCGATCGGTATTTCGGTTTTAACCTTTTCTGTTAAAGAAACTTGACGGAAATCAATATGGATCGGGTGATCAGTCACCGGATCGAATTGAATATTATGAATCAGAACAGGACGAGTGCTTTTTTCGCCGGTAATCAAAATATCGATCAAGCCGGTTTCGCCTACCCCGTGATATACAGGAAGAAATTTTGTCAGTTCCAATTGAACCGCCTGAGATTTTGTTTTTTTACCATAAATATTTGCCGGTATTATACCTTCCTGACGAAGCTTTTTAACCTTCCGGCCAAAAGTGTTTCTTTTTTTAACTTCAAGTTTTTGCTTTATCATATTAGCTGCTTATTCTATATAAAAAATCCTGTTTGGTCAACGACCAAAACAAGAAATTGTTGAATGAAAAAAGCGCAGATTTTTGGCCTTATCAATCAATGTTCGAGGGAAAATTTCTAATTATTATTTCGGTAATCGCAAATTATCTTGAAAAAAAGTCGGGCTTAAAGTTTGATCCTGGTCTGAAAAAGGAGATCCCGATCAAGTTTTTGTTCAAACCAGACACCATCGCTTATTCTTGCCGGTTTGGGAATCGCTTGAATTATCGAGGATCCGGTTGGCAAGATCATGTTCAAACTCAAGCGGCTTGGATCTGCGCCGGATTGTTTTTGCCAGAAAAAAAGATAATCAACCTCCTCGCCTTTTTCAACCATAAATGGCAATTGGTAACAAATCTCCAGGTTTTTTTTCTGACCGACCGGAATCTCCAATAGAAGACCAAAGAATGTTTTTTCAGCGCTGATACCTAAATCAACCTTTTCGTCGGGAAGAGCTACTCCATCGATTTTGACTGAAATTAGACTAGAGCCGAGAGGAAGAAACACTCGAAAATAGTTTTTATAATCACCACCCAACGGCGAATTTTCCGGACTCATATTTAGATAATCAATTTTTAAGACGTCAATAATTACCCCTTCTCGATCTATTTGATTTTGCAGGCTTAAACTTCTCTTTAAATAGAAGTTAGCTTTGTTAACTCCTAAATTGCTTTCCACCACCATCAAGTAATCTTTAACGCAGGGTGTCAACGAATTTGGACAGGAGAGCTGTCGAAGTGATCCCTCCCAGCCAAGAAAGTTAATTGTCTCCATCTGCCTGGCGTCATTTAAATAAATCAGAACATCTTTTTCTTCAAGCGAGGAATAAATTGCTTGACCCAACTTAAGCATCTCACGGCGAGAGCCTGATCTGATTTTTTCAATTAAGGTTCGTGATAAACTACCTAAAAAGTCACGTTTTTGGGTCGATCCCGGGAAAAAGCCGACTTCAGCATATCTTTCGGCTTTTACAAAAAAATTTCCAGCTTCAATCTTTTCGTTCAAATCAGTCAGTTCTATTGGCCCGATGGACTCAAGCAATTTATAAGCTAAGTTTAGATTGACCGCCACTACCCCATCAACTTTACGATTAAGAGTTTTTTCCAAAAACCATTCAGCTCGAATTGCCGAAGTCGGATAATTTGCATCCCAGTTAGAGTCTCTCAAATACCAACCCCCTTCTTTTAAATATTCTTTAATCGGTTTAGGCGGTTCGACGTGGCCTTTAAGTTGCCCGTCAGCAGTATAAACGTCAAAAACTTCAAACTCTTTTAAATGTCCCTGTTGAAAATTTACCAAGACAAAAGAACCGATAAAGCCTCCGGTGGCCCGAAGTTCCATATTATTTTGCAATAACACAAGATAAGTCTTATTCGCGTTGTATCCGGCAATATCGGGCAAGATATTTAGCAGAGAATTCAAATCATTCAACATATCCCTTCCTTGAGGAAGAATCTTTCTGATATTTGTCAACACCGGCGAAAAGTTAAATAACTTAAATTGATTAAAAAGATATTCGTTCTTTTCTAACTCGCTTTCCAAAAAAGAAAGTTCGCGCCAAGTAATCTCGAGAGCCACCTTTGTTTCGGAAGATAATTGAGATAAGTCTCCGGTTTCGTTTTTCAAAATGACTTCATTTATTTTCTCGGCCTTCTCCATCAATTTAACCGCGTAAACGGCGGTTTTAGCAATTCTCTCTCCAAGTAGGCTCATGCCCTCAAGAGAAGCTGTGATTTGGCGCAAGCCCACTACTGCCAATATTTCATCTACCCTTACCCATTGTTGGTTTGCTTTCTGAAAACTTCCCAGCGAATCAAAAGCATAATCTCCCAAAGAATCCAACTTGTCCTGACTGAAATCTTGATAAATATTCTTCAAGCCGCGGATTCCAAAGAAAGAATGATAAAGAGGGGGCAGGAAAGGAAGAATAACCAAAACACAACTTGCAAATAAAATAATCATCAGAGAGACAATTTTCAGCCGGAATCTGATTTTAGGCAGACGTGGCTTTAATGAGACTTCCATCTCTTCCGTCTTTTTAGCCGGTTCCTCCGATTGTTCACCTGTTCTTAAGTCTCTATTTGCTGTTTCAGCACCGGTTGTCGCAATCGTAGTCGCCGAAGAAATTGCCGGTGAGAAATAATCAATTGTCCGTTTAATTCCTTCATCAACTTTCACCCTTGGTTTCCAGCCAAGTTTTTTTTGACTGGCACTTACCGATTGATCAAGTTCAACTTTCTCTTCTCTCTCAGAAATAAAATTGATTTTTAATTCTTTGACTGAATATTTTTTAAGCTTTTGAGCCAGATCAAAAAAGGCGATCTTTTCCGGTCCGGTAAGCGTAAAAATTTCGCCGTTGGTTTGCATTGTAAACATCGCCTTGGTTAACCCATAGATAATATCCGAAATAAACGTCGGGTAAATTTCCTGATCACCACTACCGGGAATATTAATCAGATTTGTCTCAATTACACTTCTGAAAACTTCTATAATTTCCCGATCCGAATGAAGGTTCATCCGAGGACCGTAGATCCAACCTAAGCGAACAACCCGAGCATTTAAACCATTCTTAAAGTAATCTAAGGTTAGCTCTTCTGCAAACCGTTTGGCTTCGCTATGATTTAAAATCAGGATATCATCACCGAGCAAGTTTTTTAAACTTTTAGTGATAACTGCACTGGAAAAAACATTAACTGAAGAACCTAATAAAAATTTGGCTTCACTTTTTAGAGCAAAATCCAACAAATTTTTTGTGCCTTCCGAATTTACCAATAGGTGTTTTAAAGGATATCTTCGATTTCCCTCCATACCGGCTAAATGAAATACATAATCTGCCCGATCGATTTCTACAACCGGTTCACGAAGATTGTGCTCAATGAAACGAAAGTCCGGATGACCAAGACAACCTTTTAAATTATCCTTCGTCCCGGTGATTAGATTATCAAAAGCAAAAACTCGGCATCCTTGAAGTAACAAGCTTTGGCAGAGAAAAGAACCGATAAAACCGGCTCCACCGGCAACCAGAGCAACCGGTTTAGAAGTGATCGAAGACGATTGTTTATTCTCCGCAAAAGTCATTGGGCAGCTTACATTATAACTAATTCAAGATAAATATTTTCTGCAATAAATGGCTGATTTTTCTCGTAACCATAAATTGCATAACTATCTAATAATAGCCCAACTATAACCGGGTTTCAAGAAACGAAATCTCCGTTTTCATGTTCAAACAATTAAATCGGATTAAAATAATATTGGTTATTTTGGCAGTATTTATTCGGGAATAAAACAACGGGAAAACAAATTACTCGATGTTGGGGACATTTTTCAAGGTCTAATTTTGAGCTTTTTTTATCGCACAGTTAACTAATTGATCGGCAATTATATTTTTTTCACGAGGGATATAGTGATATAACACTTTTACAGCCATAGCATTTTCGAGGACTCTAATTTTTATTACTTGGTGTTTTAATTGGATATTTTTAATTTTATAAATTCCATTCAGTTGATTGACGATTAACATCGAGTCGCAGTAAATATTAATTCGTACGGACGGAATATTTGTATAGTCCAGAACTTGCTTTTTTAACCATTTAAGGGATTCTACGACCGCCAAATATTCAGCCATGTTATTAGTTGCTTTGCCAATAAACTTGCCGGCCTTGACAATCACTTTCCCTTGAGAGTCAAAGATTACAAAACCGATTCCGGCCGGCCCCGGATTACCACGAGCACCCCCATCGGTATAAATCTTATAATCGATCATTAAAACAACTGTTAACTAAAATATTTTCCCTTTGTGAATGATTAACTGCCAAACAGTTTTGGGAAATCCGGTAAGACTGAATCGGGTATTGATTTTTCTCTTAAGATAGGTAAAAGTTAAACCAAATATCAGGCCTTCTGTCAAGACGGTAACAAAAGCTGCTCCCATATAAGAAAATTTAGGAATCAATAAACAGTTCAAACAGACATTAACGGCTAAAGTCACCAGACAAAACTTAAGATGGGTCCGTTGTTCACCCAAAGCTAATAATGAATAGCCGGTTAAATGATTAAGATAAGCGATCATCGTCGCAAAAATAAGCACCCGCAAAATTTTACTCGATAGCATAAATTCTTCTCCGCCCAGTAGCCTGATAATGACGGGAGACAAAATGAAAAATAAAATCGTCATCGGAATTGCCATCGCTAGCAAAAGATCAAAGGCTTTTTGCAGAATTCTTTTAAGATCAATGCCGTCAACTTTCAGCTCGGTAAAATTGGCAATTACCGGAAAAAAGGCATTCATCAAATAGGCGGCTCCTAAAATTAAGTTGTCATGAATCTTATAAGCTAAGCTATATAGACCGACAGCCGCTTCGCCACTAACTGCCTGGAGAATAAACGTATCGATACGGTTATAAACCGCAAAGGTAGTCAACAGGGCTCCCATTGGCAATGATTCTCTAACCAGATATTTTATTAAACCAAAATCGATCTTAAAATTGGCCTTCATTAATCTTTGAGATAGAAACAAAGCCAGAAGAGCGGCTAACCCGCTCGATAAATTTAAAAAAATAACAATATATTTTAAAGTAAGTGATGAATTACCTTTAAAGAGAATAAGTGAAAACAAAAACAATAAAGCGGCTACTAAATCAATCAAGGTAACTAGGTAAAGCTTCAGTTTAGAATGGAAAACTATTTGAGCCGATGTTTTTAAAGAAAAAAAGATAATTATCAGCGAGGCAATCAAGGCTTCCCTCCGAAAATCGGCGAAGCGAAAGTTTACAACAACAAAAAAAGCATAAAGAAACATTCCTAACAGAGCCATTATTGTCCTTAAAAGAAGGCAGTTTCCATAAATTTGACCTAAATTTCCAGTAGTTTTAGCCGATTCGCGAACGGCAACCAGATTAGTTCCCCAATCGGCTAAAGAAAAAAAAATTACTACCGACATATTAATCATACTAAACGAACCGTAGCCGGTTTGACCTAAGCTCCGGGTAAGTATGGCAGTAGTAAAAAGTGAGATTAATATTACCCCTCCGCGACCGACAATTTGAATCAAGGTATTTAAGGTAACTCTTCTAGATAGATCCATAATTCTAATTCCTTCTACCTCCGGGGGTGTCTTAAAGCTATCTCCCAAGGATGTAAGTAAGCAAAACTCTTACATAATAACGAAATTATTGTAGCATATTAACTTTTAGACCATGCCAGCCCCATCATGATGGCAAACAAAAGCTGGCTCTGTTGTAATGTCCACCAATAATGATCAAAAAGGCCGGTAAAAATAATAACCAATAAGGAGAAAAACACCAGCCGATTTTTTATCCGGTAAGTTCGTTTAACTGCCAACCATAAAATCTGAATAAAAAGACCCAAGCCTATTAGGCCGGTTTCGGCAGCCACTAATAAAAAGATATTATGGACCGGTTGAAAAAAACGGCTACCTTCGTTAACCTGCCAAAAAAAGGGCAGCTGAACAATAAAGTTTCCCAAACCAACTCCAAAAAAAAGATGGGATTTAATCATTGAAAAAGCCGATTGAGCAAGGCCGAGACGCCGGGATAATGAATAACTATCAACGGGATATTTCCAAAAAGTGAAGATAATTACTAGCATTATCAAGAACAGGTATAAAATAAAATATTTTTTCTGCCGCCGATATTTTTTATATAAATAACACAATATTATCATCAATCCTGCTAACCAGTTAACATGGGAAAAAGACAGAAAAATAGTCGTTATCGCCAAAAAAAAGACTGGGAAAGCGTTTTTTTTGCTTAGTCGAGAAAAAATAATTATCAAACCTACCAGCAAAAAACTTGCTAAAATATTAGGATGAGGAAAAGTTGCATAAGGACGCAAAAAAAGTCTACCATCCAAGCTGGTTTTGGCAATTCCTGGAGTAGATAGATTAAAGGTCCGTTCCCCTAACCACCAAAAAACTCCCCCCAATGAACCTTGTTTGCAAAGCTGTCCTAGGCCAATAAGAGTACTGTAGACTACGGGAATAAATATAAAATCAGAAATAATCTTAAAGGAGCTTGGATTTTTAGCAACATATAGAGTTAACAGAATAAATTCCAGAATCTTGGCTGACTGGTAAAAAAAAACTGGCTTGTTATCAGCTGCCAGATAATTTCCGATCAATAATACACTGATACAAATCAGTGCAGGTAAATGTTTAAGTAAGGCTTGAAAACGTTTAATTTTCTTGATCCTTAATTTCTCAATCCCCCAGGAGATTAATACAGCCAGAATTAGAATGTCCGTCACAAATAAAGTCGGAGATAGATAATCAATACGAAGACCCCAGACTAAAGAAAACTTCGGCCAGAAATGTTTTCCCAACTGAACCGGCAGGGTTAGGATTACCAGACGAAAGAAAAGAAGATGAGCTGATTTAAGAAGTTTTCCAATCTTTAATTTATGGAGCATAACTAGCCGGTCTTTCCGGTCTTTGGTTTAACCACCACTTTCCGTTCGTCTCCCTCTCCTTCAGATTCGGAAAAAACGTCTTTTTCTAAAGTAATTATCAGATGGGTAATTCTTCTCTCGTAAGAAGACATTGGCGATAAGGCAACCGGTTTACCCGTAAGCTTAACGCGCTTGGCGGCGGAGGCAACCATGGACTGCAGGATTTTTTCCCGGTTACGGCGATAATCGGCAATATCTATTTCCAACGGAGGAAATTCGCCTGTTTGGTTATAAACAATCACTTTCAGCAAATATTGCAACGCATTTAAAGTTTCTCCGTGACGGCCGATAAGGTATCCGGCTTCAGGAGTTTCAATCGTCACTTTAACTCCTTTTTCATCCTCTTTAAGTTTAATTACCGCCTCAATTTCCAGATTATCGATTATCCCTTGAATTGATTCCTTAATAATTCGCTTTGATTTTTTGGAGTCTGCTTTACTAGCCATTCTCGGATTTATTTAACCATAACTGTTGGATAAGAGTCGTCAAAGAAAAAATCAACCAATAAAGAACTAAACCGGCAGGAAAAGTCAAGCCGAACATAATAGTCATTATCGGCATTAAATACAAGGACTGTTTTTGCATTGCCACAGCAACGTCATCAAATTCACCCGGAGTCTGGGAAGCAATTCTTTTGGATTTAGAGACACTCGGAGCCATTAGTTTAGAAGACAAAAACTGAGTAATCGCTGCTCCCAACAGGAAAAATCCCGGCAATTTTAACTTACCGAGAATAAAAAAATCAGGTTTAGTTAAATCAAGATATAAAAAACGGGTTTCAATTTGAGCTGCCGCCGGTAACTTTAAAGAAGAATACAAAACAGAATTAAGTTTAGCAATAATATCACCGTCGGCTCTTAAAACTTGATTAAAAGCCTGAAAAAAAGCCACTAAAACTAGCAGTTGAACAATTTGAGGTAAACAACCGGCAGCCGGATTTGCCCCTTCGCGCCGGTAAAGCTCCAGTTGAGCCTTCGCAAAACCTTTTTTATCCTTCCCGTATTTTTTCTTAAGTTTTTCGATTTCCGGCGTTAACTTCTTTATTTTCTGAGCCGCTTTTAAAGTCGGCAGGGTTAAGGGAAATAAGACAACCCGGAGCAAGAACGTCATCAGAATAATCGCTAAACCGAGGTTTCCTAAAATCCGGTAAAAAAATATTAAACCGTTAAGTAAAGGCTGGTATAAAAGCGTGTGCCACATAAAAAGTTTTAAATTATATAGGATCCTGTCCCCCCTTAGACCAGGGATGACACCTAAAAATCCTTCCAAGAGTCAATAAACTGCCCCTTAATATACCATATTTTTCGATTGCTTGATACGCATATTGCGAACAGCTGGGCTGAAAGCGACAAATATCGCCAGTTAGAAAAGGGATCTTAAAAAGCCGGGAATGAAAGAAAGGAGATCGCTGGTAAAGACGAATCGTCCTCAAGACGATACTTTTGATCATTTTGAGACTACTCCAGCTTTCATATACATTTCCCTTACTTCTTTTCCCAGCGTCTTTATATCTCTATCTAAAATTTTTTTTTTGGCTAAAAACAAAATTATTTTCCCTTTCTTAGTCTCTGACAAGAGATTGAAAACTATGTCTCTTAGAGTTCTCTTTAGCCGATTTCTCTTTACTGCTTTTTTGGCGATTTTACTCGAAACGATAAAAGCAAAACATGAAAATCGATTATCATTCAAGTTAAAAATTAAAAGACTAAAAAGAGGGCCAGGGAATAATTTACCTTCTTCCCTGGCTAAAACAATTTCAGCTGGATTAGCACGATACTGTTTAGAGAGCAATTTTTCGGCGGTTCTTTAACCTTCTTCGTTTTAATACTTCCCGACCGTCTTCGGTGCGCATTCTGATCCGAAACCCATGAGTTCTCTTTCTTTTAGTAACACTTGGCTGATAAGTTCGCTTAGTCATAAAGATATTTTAAAAATTTATCCGCTTGGTGATACTTATTATACTTTGTCACCTTGAGTCTTTGCAACTATGGCCTTTTTCCACCCTTGACCTTTTGTGGAAAAGTTGTTTAAATGATTCTGGATAACCGCTGCCCTCCTTTGTCTTCACCAGGAGTATCTTATGGATAAAGTTATACTTTGGCAAACTGTCATTGAAACTTTAAAAATTAACCTGTCGCCGGCAAATTTCTCGACTTGGTTTCCTAAGACTTTTATCGACAATTTAAAGGAGATCGACTCAGATCATCAAATTGCGGAAATTGCCTGCCCTTCCTCTTTTATACGGGACGCGATTGAGAACCGTTACTTTGGCCAAATCAAGGAAATAATTGATCAAGTAACCGGCAAGAAATCTGATCTCGTTTTTTTAATTAAACAATCGCCTGTCAAATCAAGAGCCAGCCTACCGGTACCTCTTTTTAAACAAACCCCCAAAAATACAGATAAAAACAGCCAGGGATTAAATCCCCGCTTTACCTTTGAAACATTCGTCGTCGGAAGCGCCAACAACCTGGCTCATGCGGCTGCCCAAGGAATTGTCACCAAACCGGGCAAGGCTTACAACCCTTTCTTTATCTATGGAGGAGTGGGCGTTGGCAAAACCCACCTGATGCAAGCAATCGGCCATGCTATCACTAATCAATTCCCCAGTTTTAAGATCATCTATGCCCCAGCGGAAACCTTTACGAATAATTTAATTAGCAGTCTTCAAAATAAAACGATCCAGAGTTTTAAAAAAAAATACCGCGAAGTTGATGTTTTGTTAATTGACGATATTCAATTCATCGCCGGCAAAGAGTATTCTCAGGAGGAATTTTTCCATACTTTCAACGCTTTATATATGAACGGCAAGCAAGTAGTCCTGACCGCCGACAGACGCCCTGAAGAGATCGCTAAAATCGAAGAGCGGTTAATTTCCCGCTTCTTAGGCGGCTTAACGGTCGACGTTCAACAACCAGATTATGAAATGAGAATGGCAATCTTAAAACAAAAATGTCAGCAAAGAGAAAAACAGGTCAACGAGGAAGTTTTAGATTTCATCGCAAATCAAGTCGAATCAAACGCCCGCGAGCTGGAAGGAATCTTGACTCAAATTCTTGCTCAAGCCGAAGCAGTTAAAACAGAAATTGGCTTGGATTTTGTACGAAAATTTTTCGGTTTAAAAAAGATAGATAAAATAAAAAAAATAACCGCTCAACAGGTTCTGTCAATAGTAAGCAAATCAACTGGATTTAAAACCAACGATTTAATCGGTACCAGCCGTAAAGCGTCGCTAGTTAAAGCCCGCCACATGGCTATGTATCTAATTCGGAAAGACTTAGGATTACCTCTAATGAAGACCGGGGAAATTTTCGGTAACCGGGACCATACCACGATCATGCATGCAACCGACAAAATGGAACGTCTTTTTACTACTAATCAAGATATCCGGCACGAAATTATGTCCCTTAGGAACAATTTATTTAAGCAATGAGACTAAACCTAAGTTATTCACACGGATCAAGATCTTATCCACAAGGATATGAACAGAGAAAAGGCCGGTTTTTAAGAAAAAAACGAAAATCCGGATATTTAAACTATAAGTTGAAGAATAATAATTTCGCTAATTACCTTATTTTTTTAGGCTTTTCCACTGATTTCTAAGCAAGAAATGAACTTACAATACACTTTTCCAGATCGCATACTAAAACTAATACTATATTAAATAGATAATATAGTATTGGTAGTAGTAATAGAACCATTATTTGTTTAGAATTAATCTACTTATGAAATTGACGGTTTTAAAGGAAAATCTAAATCGGGGTCTTTCAATTGCTCTTAAAGCAGTCGCTAACCGTCCCCAACTGCCGGTTTTAGCTCACATTCTATTCAAGACCGACCAGGGAAGATTAAAAATCTCTTCCACTGACCTGGAAACAGGCATTAATCTATGGATTGGCGCAAAAATTTCCAGAGAAGGGTCAATTTCTATTCCGGCAAAGATTTTAACTGAATTTGTTTCTTCATTGCCGGCTGGAAAAATAGATTTGGAGGCGAAGGATAATACTTTAGAATTAATGACGGAAAGTTCACGGGCTAGTTTTAATGGTTTAGCGGCGACAGAGTTTCCCAAAATACCTTCAGTTCAAGGACAACCAGCCTTGACTATTGAGCCGGCGGATTTTACTAAAGCAATTTCTCAGGTTGCGTTTGCCGCTGCCTCTGATGAAACTCGTCCGGTTTTAACCGGTATCTATTTTATTTTTAAAGATAGTAAATTGAGTTTGGTGGCCACCGATGGTTATCGGTTGAGTTTGAAAAATTTCCCAAAAACTTTTAAATTGAGTCCGGAGCATGATTTATCTAAAGGCTTAATTGTTCCGGCCCGGACTCTTCAGGAAGCAGCTCGAATCACCGCTGAAGAAAATAAGGAAATAAAATTTTATCTATCTGCCGATTCCAACCAATTAATCTTTCAAACTGGTGATGTGGAAATTATCACCCGTTTGATCGAAGGTAAATATCCCGAGTTTGAAAAAATTATTCCTGCGGAAGGGAAAATTAAGACGGTAATTGATACTGATGAATTTACTCGGATAATTAAGATTGCCGCTATTTTTGCCCGGGATAGTGCTAATATTGTTCGCTTTAAGTTGGATAAAGAGGGGATTGAAGTGAGCGCTAATACGGCCCAAATAGGAGAAAATAAGAGTGTCGTAAAAACAAAAGTAGAGGGTGGAGAAGAAAAAATTGCTTTCAATTCCCGTTATCTTCTTGATTTCCTGAGTATCGTCGGCAGTGAAACCTTTCAGTTGACAATAAGCGATTCGTTAAGCCCTGGCGTTTTCCGGTCCGAGAAAGATGAAACTTTTCTCCATATCATCATGCCGGTAAGAGTACAGGAGTAAATAAAAGGATTTTTCTAAAATTTCTCTACAGGTCTAGTAGTCAAACTCTTACCGATAGTTTGTATGAAGTCAGATCTTGACATTGGTTTAAAATACCAGATTTCTAAAACACTTCCATCAGCTATATGAGCAGCAACAGCGATACCATTATCTAGAAAGATATTTATTGGATATCCTTGGTTGAGATTTTCTTCATACATAATAAGTGAAGGGTTTCCATATTTTTTTATGAAAGATTCAAGTTTAATATTTCTTTGATAACTAACAAGCTCTTTTACTAATTGCAACTTGTCATCTTTTAGGTAAATTTTATTTGGATAGTATTCGTAATCCGAAGGGTATTCCAGAATTTTCTGGCCCTCTTTTTCGTATTCTTTTAGAGGCGTGCCTACTTTGTTTTTGATCTCAGTTTCGGACGTCTTTTCAGGTTCGAATTCTTGCCAGAAAGGAATGATAGTGGGCTCTGCTTCTTGAGTAGGAGAAGGAGGGACGACCTCTTGATAAGTTTCTTTTTTAGGTCTAGAAGTAATAGATACTAAAATGCCGATAATTAATAGAAGCAGAATAAAGATCCAATATTTTTTAATCAGAAATTTGATTTTTAAAATTAAGCTTTTCATAATTAGGGCTGATAAATTTCGCTAGTAACAAAATTGTAATAGTTAGGAAAATCATTCGGGTAATCAATTGTGCATTGAAAGCTTGCCTTATATTCGCAATGATCAAGAGCGCCATTGGGACAACAATCAGTAAATCTTCTCATTTCATAAACCGGGAAAACACCAATCATTTCAGCAAAATTTTCTCTTGAAGTAAATCCATAACAATAGCTACAAAAGTTACCGTCTTTTTGTTCGGTATCGATACCTTGGGTCATAAAGCGGTCCATCAGGTATGGTGAATTTCGGTCCTCGATCATATGGCCACACTCATGGGCTAAAGTATAAATTGTATTTGCGAAACTACCAAGACCTAAATCATAAATACGAATAGCATAGTTAGATTCTTTATAACCTCCATAAGTAACTGACGCATAACTCCTTTTTAAAGTAATGCTTCCAATATCTGTGCATACTAAATTAACCCAGTTTGGCCATTGAGAAAGATAGTTAATTGCACTTATTTCTAAGGCTTTATCAGTTTCGTTCCAGTTCTCATCGAAAACAAAACAAAGAGTCGGTGCATTACCAAACGTAACACTGGCACTGGCACCTGATTGTTCTCCAGTTGGGCCGTCAGCAACATTAGCAGTGACTATAATCTTATTAATAACGGAAGAGTCCTTATATTCTTTACCAAACTCCTTTCTATACGTATAAGTGAAGGGTGTATCGACTCTAATTTCTAAGGGTAAGGTTATGTTAATCGAGGAAGAGGGAGTTGGGACTCCTTCTGGGTAAGAGTTAAATGTTTCTTCAATTGCAGTAACAGTAATATCCTTTTCTTGGGCTGTAATAGTCAGAGTATAATCAACTCCTGCTTTACTTCCAGAGACATCCCAAATTTGGGTTAATTGCTCTTCTGTATATGAACTGGGTTGGGCAGTTTTATCAACTTTAATATACCTTGAATAAGGAAGATCGAAATCTCTTGGGCTTTCGGTTTCTAATTTAGCCGGATTGACCATGAACGCTCCGCCGGCAAGCATGACGACAATGATGACAGTCAATAAAACCAGCCCCAAGAAAATATAAATAAAAGTCATGAGAAAACTAGCGGAGAATAGGGTAACCCAACCAATCGGTGTCAGTAAAAGGGTAGCGATACCTCCGATGATGATACCGGGTAAGGCGGCTAATGAGCCCGCCGTTCTGATGGCCGTAACTCCGAGACGGCTGGCAAGAAAGAGTCCGCCGATAACCAGGAGCGGTATAGCAATTAAAGGCAGCAATATAGGCAGAAAGATACCGGCGAGTAAGACTAGAGGGAGAACATTAATAACTACCTTGACAGTCCCTTTGAAACCGCCCTCTTTTAATCCTTCCCGGAGATAGCGGAAAGTCAAAAATCCGGTGGCAACCTTAAATAATCTTCTTGCCCAACCGAGAGGATTAGAAAGATCAAGTAGTAGAGCGAGTGGCCTACCGATGACCGGAATGGCTTCTATCAGGCTGAGGACAGTATCATATATTCCATATACCAGCATTAAGATTCCGGCAATTTGAGTAACACCGGCGGGAATTATCGCCGTTAAGACGGCGGCAGAGATCTCTAACCCGAATTTAGCCGCAATTTTGGCTCCGATTTTGGCGGCTAGAAAGACTGCTTTTTTACCCAGTTCTACCAGTAGTGGTTTGACCGAACTTTGGAAAAAGGTAATTAACGCTCGTCCGCCCGCAGTTTGGGCAAAGCGGATAAAAGCTTTTTTCCCAACAGCTTTAACGGCATCTTTAATTGCCAACCGATAAGTAGATTTGCCGGCTCCGAGCTTAACTTCTTTGACTATCCCTGCCCTAACCAAACCTAAGGGTTCGGCTACTTTTTGACCAAGGAAATTTCTTACCTTGAGTTTTGCTGCGTCTACTGTTTTGGGGACGATCTCGATGTTTTCCAGATGAGGTAAATTCAGTTTTTCGGCAACTTTTTTGGTGTCTACTAGACCTGCCTGGCGGGCTGGTTCCCAAACATTCTCTAAAGCTTGGGCAGTCGCTCGGTGATATTGTCTGAACGCGGCCAGTTGGGTTTGAATGTCCTGATATTGTTCAATCACTTGATTGACCTGACGAGTGTCTGATTGGCTTGTGGCTGGGTCTTGAACGATTTTTCTAAGTTCTTGGATGGTATTTTCGAAGTCGGATTCAAAAATACCATTGGCCATCATCTGGAAAGCCGGATGGAGATAACAAGGCTCTAATCTCTGTCTCTGCTCTTCAGAAAGCGAGGCGATCGATTTTTCAATGCCTCTGGCAATGCGGCCGGTTGGTGAAAGGCTTCTTAATTGGACAACAACGGGGCTGATTTTAGGATAAACAATTTTGGCTTTTTCAGTCTCAATTTTTGCTTTAACGGAGTGGGGAAGCTCAACTGAACGACGGTGTGGTGATCGGATTTCTTGCTGGATTATTTGAGTTTGCGTATAAGTGAAAGTAATGCCGTTGACTCTGGCTGCCTCTTTAATTTGAGTTCTAATTACTTCGGGTCTTGCTTCGGGATGGATTTGTGAAAGCCGGCGTAATGTGTCTTTTCGGGCTAGGCCGTACAGCAGTTTGCTAGTTTTCGGTCTGATATCTTTAGTCAGCCTGATAATGGTTGGGGAAATGCGAATTGGTACTCTGAAACGGATGTCAGATGGGCCTCTGACGTATCTTCCTGTAGATTGTACACTCTGCGTTGCCATCAGCTTTACTATAGCAAGTTTTTAACCAAGTGACAATAGAGTAGACAGCTTTATTTTGGTCTGGCGGTAATCGAGGCTACTTCGGCCGGTGAAACTCTTTCTGCCTCCGGCCTGATTTCAGTGCTGTCACTGATTTCTTGTTCTGTAACTTCTTGTTCAGCAGGGATTGGACCGATACCGGCTCTTTTGGCGGCTTCAATCTTGCGTCTTTTTTCTTCTGCCATTCTCATTAATTCCTCAGGTTTTGAAGTGATTAATTTATGTTCTTCAGGTGAGGCGACCACCCGGATAGCAACGTGGTTGGTACCGGCAAAGAAAAGGCCTTCGCCGACATCAGCTGCCAGAAGTAAATTTTTCTCCCCTTCGGAGAGATAAAAAACCTCGGCTAGCCGGTCAATGGCGACCGAGGATTGTTTCATCAGGATTTGCATTGACGAGTTGGAGACAATCTCTTTGCCGTATTCGGTAGTGAAAAAATCTTCGACATCCTGGGTAATGGTGGTTACACCCAAATAATATTTACGGGCTCTTTTGGCAATTGAGCGCAGAAAATTGGCTGAATCGGGATACCTCATCATGTACCAGGCTTCGTCGACAATCAGGATCCTTCTTTTCATTTCTCTTCTGATTCTTGTCCAAATATAATCAAGCAGGATAAACATCGCTATCGGGCGCAGGGTGTCTTCAAGATCCCTTAAGGAAAAGACAGTAAAGGAATTTTGAATATCAACATTTGAATGTTGGTCAAATATGCCGCGAAAGGAACCTTTGACAAATTTTTCGATCCGATCGGCCAAAGATCTGGCTTCCGGTTCCTCCATACCGGTTAAGGCTTTATATAAATCTTCCATCAGGGGGGGTTCGTTTTTCTGAGTGGCCGGATCCGGTGTGATGCCTTTCATTTTATAAGCCAGGACCAGAGCCCGGTCTAAAGTCGCTTCTTCCGAAGGGTTTAACACCCCCATAATTACTTTAAAAAGCGAATGAAGAGAAAGCAGTTTCTGGTTTAATTCGTTTTCCTCTTCGGCATAAACGGTAGAAAGGTCAAAAGGGTTGATTTTCGCATAGCTGCCGAAACCAAAACCGATATATTGGCCACCGACTGCTTCGCTGAGAGTTTGGTATTCGGCTTCAGGATCAATAATAATAATTTCTGTGCCGAACATCAGTGACCGAAGGGCTTCTAACTTAACAAGATACGATTTGCCGGCACCGGATTTGGCAAAGACAACCGAGTTAGCGTTTTCCAAGGTGAATCGGTCGAAGATAATTAAGGAATCGTTATGTTCATTGATGCCGAAAAGAATGCCTTCGTTGGCGGTTAATTCCGACGAAGTAAAAGGAAAAGTTGTCGCCAAAGAAGTCGTATCCATGTTGCGGGTAATCATTAACTTATCGGTGCAAATGGGGATGGTGGTTTTAAAGCCCTCCTCCATTTGCAAAGTAGCATGTTTCGGAATAATTAAAAGTGATCCTAAGGTTGACTCGATCTGTTTGGAGATATGATTTAGCTCTTCGATTGACGGGGCGGGGATGGTAACGTAAAGACTGAATTGAAAAAAACGCTCGATTCCTTTCACTAATTCTTCTTGAAGTGACCGGGCATCTTCCAATTTAGCTTGAGTGCTTGGATCAACGACCCGGCCGCGCTCAAGATCAGTCTGGATTTCTGCCTCCATCTCGGCAATTTTTCTTCTTAAGTCATCAAGAATAGAACGTCCTTCGATCGGATAGATGAACATTGACACATCGAGCGAGTGATCAAAGTTGATCAGGGGAGCCAGCCAATTAGCGGAAACGTAGCGGGGATAGCCGGAAATAAAAAGAGTTCTGAAATAAGTGTTGCCAATTTTAAGCTGGTCAAAATCAACCTCGATTGCCGAAGGCGCAATGATATCCTGAATCGAAACCATTCCTTCAGCCAGCAGTTCGCTTGGTTTTTTCTCCGGTTGCCCTTCTGTTTGCTTGGCTTGTTCCTTGTCTTTACGTTTAAGAAACGGTAATGGTAAAGATAGCGGTAGTTTCATAATTGATTTTTTTGCTTTGATTCAAATATCGCCTTAAATTTGTTCTTAAAGTTTTGAGAGGAAGGTTGACCTTCATTATTGGTTTGCTGGGGGTTGCTGGCTGGAGTTTCTTTCTTGACTAATTGATCGATTTCGTCTTGAGGCGAGGTTTCTTCATTTCCGGTTATTGTCTCATTATTTTGAGAGTTTACTGGGGACGGATTCGCTTGCATCTGATTGGCTGCCTCCTCCGTAGCGCCCGCCTCTTCCGGTTGAGAAGGAAGATCCGTTGCCGGTTCTGTAGGTGTTTCTATTTCGATTTCTTCCGGTAAATTTGTTTCCATAAAATCTGTTGCCGGTTTAACTATCGGAGTTTGGTAATCAGCAGGCATACTTAATATTTGTCCCTGTTGGCCGGGGTTGTAGATTTCAAAAAAAAGCCTAACTAATTCTTGTGTATTCAATTGTCTTGATCTTAAACCTAAACGATTAAACAAGCGGAAAAGGTGATCCCGTTTTGGATAAAGGTTAGTTTTTGCCTTTTCAATAATATATTCCTTGGGATAGGGGAGATTGCCTGTCTTTTTAATTTTGGAGCCGACGGTTTTGCTGACACCCAATTCCAGAAAAGACATCGGAATGATGATATAGAATTTTTTCTCTAAAACATTGTTTACCTGAACCGTTTCTTGAATAAATTTTCGGTACCTTTGGATTTGCTCTTTTAATAGAGCCCCTGTAATTTTTTTTTCTTGCGCTTCAAGTAATTTAAGGTAGGAAGAAATATCCTTTCTTTTTGAACGAATCAGAATTTGAATCGAAAATGTCAACGAATTAAGCAAAGAACCGTAAGCATAAATAGCCGTATCCTGCTCTTGTTCCGAAAGAAGACCAAAATTAACTGCCGTGGTCGTAAGCACTAAAAGACAACTGCCACCCATTAGCATGATGATTCCATCCTTAATATCTTCGATCTCCAAAAATTTCTGCGTACTTGATTTGATCGGTGTTATGATAGTTTGGGTTGAGTTCATTTGGCTCGAATTTCAATCGGGGCGACAACCTCCCCGGTCAGATTTAATTTAATTATATCAAATTCAAAACCTTCCTTTTCAATCTCGATTTCATAGGCGCCGTCAGGCAAGGGGTTCACGATTTGAAACTGGCCCAGACGGTTGCTCCTGAGAGCTCTAACCGGGATGCCGTCTTTATCCCTGATTTCGGCAATCGCTCTTTCCACTATTTTCCCGTTGTGATCCAGAATCATGCCAACGATAACGTTTGGTTGTCTTGGAGTATCAGGAATCGGTAAGTCAGTTGAGGTTACGGCCTCGACCGCTGTCTTGGTTGATTGTCTTTTGAAAGGAGGCATCCTGATCTTAGGCGTAGGAGTGATCGTTGAAACACTGCTTTTCTTAGGTTTTCTTACGGGGTTAGGAATGATACCGATTTTTAGGACAACCGCCTCGGAAGGGGGAATTCTTAATTTATGCGGCCTGACTTTAATTTGCGGCATCGTTTGTTCTTCAGGTTCAATCTGTCTGGTTTCCGGAATAAAATCCGTTGGTAATTTGGTAGCCTGGAAAAGAGAATTCATTTTCTCCAAGGCTAATTGTTCTTCTTTTTCAATCTTTGATTCCGGCCGGCGAGGCGAAAAAGTTTCAAAATATTCCTCGAGATTAGGCCTGGTTGTTTCGATCTGGGGAATATTTTCTGCCGCTTTTTTTGATTTGGTAGTTATTTCCTGGAGGAAGTCGGGTATTTTCTTTGTTTTTTGCCAAATATATTGAGTCGGGGAGTAGATAGATCTGATAAAAGCAGTGATCCATTTATCCAAAGGCCGGTCTTCAAGAGGCAGAAAGGCTAAGGCAAAGCCTAAAAATACAAAAAAAATAACCAGAAACCATTTAATGACTGAAAGGATCGGCAGAGAATAAATGAGTATGGCGATAACTACCCCGCCGGCCAGTTGAGAAAACTGTTTGAGGGTCATATCGCCGATCAGGCGGAATTGATAACTTGAAATCTGTTGCGGGATCGGGTGTTGTTCCATGAATGAATAGACGGCTTATTACTTACTCTGATGTAATCACTCTATCATAATCACGGTTGGCTCTCAACTCCGATTCCGTTGCCGTATCTACACTCAATCCCACACTCCGAGGAGGATGCCTCGCGTCCTTCTACTTTTTTCAGGTTTGAATCCGTTATCCAAGTAACTTTTTTAGAAGTCGAAAGTTTAGGATTCGAATCTTTCAACCTGTCACCTTGCCCGTCTGCCAACGCTTGAGCGTAGCGATTGCGGGCAGGCAGGAGTGATTTCGCTTGTTTTCTCTCTATTTGTCATCCCGGAGGGTAGAACCTTCGACCCGATAGGATCTCAAAGTAAAAAAGAGATTCTACTGCTGATGCTTCAGAATGACAGACAACTGCGAAACTTGTGTTAGAATAAAATCATGCAGCTTGGTTTTATTCTGGGAATTCTTATTCTTGTTTTTTGGTTTTTGTACAACTTGTCTTTTGCCCGTTTTGGCGCTCCTTATGTTGCTATGGATCCGGAAGTGATTAAAGCGGTAATGAAACTGGCTGATATTAAAAAAGGCGAGATTTTTTACGACTTAGGTTCGGGTGATGGGCGACTGGTAATCGCTGCTGCTTTAAAAGGAGCTCGAGCTTATGGTATTGAAATAAATTCTTTGCGGGTTTTTTATTCCCGACTGTGGATTCGGTTACTGCGGCTTGGCAAAAATGCTGAAATTATCCATGATAATTTTTTTAATGTTAATCTGTCGGCTACCGACATTGTCTGTGTGTTCTTACTTCAATCAACTAATCAGCTTCTAAAAGAAAAATTCTGGCAGGAATTGAAACCCGGTACCCGGATTATTTCTTACGGTTTTACTTTTGAAGGTTGGCAACCGGAAAAATCAATTTTAGCAGATGCTACTTTCGGCTTTGTATTATTGTATCGACGATAGCTTCAGCAGACATGATATGGTAAAATAAGGCTGCTTATTAATTCAACGAATTTATGAGTAACGAACAAAATAGATGGCGCGTTGTTCAAGAAAATGATGCTTCCAGTGATGAGGGTGCTAACGGTAGAATCGAGGAAATAGAGGGTGAATTTGTTGAAAATCCTCCTCAATCTCCTCAGGGTGGACAGCCGCCGGAGACGCCTCCTCCTCCAGATAGTGAAGGGCCGACTTCTCCGGAGTCTGGAGACTGGTCGCCACCGGAAGAATTTATTTCTTATGGGTTGGAGAGAATCAGGCAGCAGTATAATTTAGGCAGGGTTGATGCGAGTCATCCTGAAGGTTTGCCCCCGGATATTGTTTCAATGCTTCAGCACGGAGTTGTGCCAGTTAATCTTCATCTAGTTGGAGACCCCAGAGATCGTGATTTAATTCTTGATTTTTTAGGTCAGGTTCAAAGAGAAATTAATGAAATAGAAGGAGTTGATCGGGTCAGTGCGGCCTCATTGGCAGCCTGGCTTCGCGATATCAGGAGTCTTAAAGAGCGGGTTAAAAGATTCCCTGAGAGGACTATAGAGGCAGTCGCCGCTTTAGAAAAAAACCTGAATTGTTTGGTCTGGCAGGTTTTTATTCCTGAAGCCGATGTTGAGGTCTTGACTCTGACTGATTTGAATGAGGGTTTTGGACCAAGAGAGAGAGTTCCAGGAACAGGAATGTTAGTGCCGCCGATTGATTTAGTGATCGAGACGGTTGAGTTGCGTCGTGACGGAGATCTTACTCTTGACAAGATCGAGGATCTGATGGATCGGGAACGGGCTTGGCGGGATCAAATGAGGCGATTTATTAGCTATGCCAAGGTACAAGCAGCGGGTAACAGACATGAGATTGAAAGATTGGATAAAGATATCCTTGAACACACCCGTCAGCACCGGGTGATGGAAGCTTTATGCGGCATTTTAAAAGATCAGATAAAGAAAGAAAATGAAGCGGCTAAATCGACAGAAACGAAAGAAAAAGGTCCTAATTACTGGTTGGATGGGTTTTATCGCCGTCTGGATACTTTAATTAGAACCGAACAGCCTAGTTATTTTGAGGTAAATAATACATTAGTCCAGGACATCCAAGAATGGATGGCTATGATTCCTGACGAAGTTGGTGAATGGAAATCGATTATGGGAATTGAGCGATCCTTTAAAGAAAGAGTAAGAATGCTATCTCGAGCGGTAATCGCCTTTACCGACCGTTATTTGGAGATGAGAATCGCTTTGGGCAGCGGTACTGCCGGAGAAAAGGTTGGTTTATTACTTGGTTATGGTGAATCTGTTCCAAGAATTCGATGTACGACAATCGAACCGGAACATTTAACCATGATGGCCTTTTGGGATGAGCTGTTTATAGCAGAAATTGCAAAAACGGACGAAGATGGCGAAGTTTACGCAAACCCGGAGTATAGCCAGCCTTTTGAGGGCGCCTACCACATTTGGGATGTTTTGGCTTCACCGGCAATGAGATCTATCAGTTGGTCTTCTTTTGCCCAGGAAGGGCTCGGCGCGGCTAACCAGGCATACCGGGTCGCCTTAGAGGGAGCCGTACAACCGGATGAGCCGGGTATAAGCGATGAAGAACGGGCAAATAGACGCAACTTAGTTGACAAAATGCTAGATCGTTTACCGCATGATATGCCGTCTTTGGATGATGCCTACACGTCGGCCTCGTTAATGAATAGGTTCGTCGAAGGCATCGGTCAAGTCGTCAGAAGTCCTTTTGCGGTTGAGATGGCCAGAAAAGCCAGGGTGGCTCTTTTTCGGTTCGCGGTTGAAGATGTCCATAGATCCTGGCATATTGGTGCCTATCTCGATAAGATATTTATTTCAGCCACATATCGCTTCGTCAGTAATGCTAAGGTTGATGCTAAGGTGAAAAATCCTGCTTGTATTTTCTTTCTTCCGGCTGAATTGACAGAGAAGTGCGATCAGGCAGGCCAGCAGGCTGTGGCGAATTTAATTAGACTAAGAAATTGGCATTTAAATACAGAAAAAGCGATCGAAGCATATAGGCTGGGGGGAGAAATTGGAGTTGCCAGATTGATGGCGGGCGGAAAAAAACCGGGGGGAGTACATGAGAGTCAGGCACGTGATTTAATAAAAGCGTATAACCGGGCTAGAGTTACAGTAGTTGCTGAAAAAGTTGGCATTAAGGAATCCGAAAGCAGACTCAGAGCGATATACCATCGTGCAGGAGCGGATGCGGTCAGGCCGTTACTGGCAAATTGGAATATCAGAGGGCGAGGAGCTTCGGCTTTGTTAAAAAGCTATCAAAAACAAGGTGAGCCGGCCTTGAAAGAACTTGCCGATATTGCTCAGTTTAAAAGGCTTTATCAGCGGGCAGGAAAAGCGGCCAGAGAAAAAGCCCTACAACGGTCAAGAACACCTAAAGGACTTACTCAAGAAAAGCTTTTACGTTTATTGGAAATTGGAGTCACTGGTGAACTTGTAGATCGCCGCTATCCTTTAACCGTCGATCCTAAAGACCCCTTGATCGGCGAGATTGTGGCTGACGTGCTGACAACTTGTCCTATTCAGGGCTCAAAATTAGATACGGCTCTTCGGGATATTACTGCTAAAAAGGTCAGCGGACAACCACTAGCTCCAGATGAGGCTATGATTCTTGAAATCAAAAGCAGAATAGATGACATTAGGCAAAGATGGAACGAGGATGGGGACTTAAGAGCTTTAGTAGCTCAAGCAAGGAGTAAAAAAGAACGGGGATTAGCCTTAACTGGTTCGGAAGAGGAGGCTTGGGAGCATCAGCAGTCGATTGATAAAATCGGCCTAGAAGGGATGCCGGATATCCCTCTGGAACATTTCACTGTCGGGGGCAGTTGGAAGACAATACCGTTTGGACAGTTATCGGAGACATTTTATAATGGTTTATATATGAACTTCTTATGGATACAGGCAATGACTTTTATGGAAATGGCTACCGGCCAAATTGATCCGAGGAAATTAACTGATCCGGTAGCAGTAGTTGATGGCGCGGTCGGCGCTCTGCGAAATTTGATGGACGTTTGCGCTTGGACGCGGGGATTATCCAATGAAGCGAACATTCAAGCCTATCAGGATCATGTAGCTATCCTGACGGCGAATGTCCTAGTTCAGGTTTCACCGTGGCGGAAGGATGCCATGGCTCAGCCGTTTTCAAAAGCGTTAGTGCCAGCTTCAGAGATAGTTGAAACGATGGAGTTGAGGACAACCTTTGGCTTAACTCGGGAACGAGCACCGTTAGTGCCCGCACTGTTAGCAGACGGTTTAATTACGCCAGGCCATGCTTTCCGGTTAAGTCAGTTTGCTAAGGAGTTAGGTTTCAGTATCGGACATCAATTATTTAGGGAAATATTTGGCCCGGAAAAACCGCCAAGATGGTAAGTTTTAATATTTGAATTAGAAAAAGTCTTCTATCTAATGTAGGGAGTTTTTTTCCATAACCTGAGGTTGTCTTCTTTCTTTTTGGTTGAGATTTGCCAAGCGGGTAAACTCGCTTTAACTTGCGGACTTACTTTAAGCTTCTTTTTCTTCTTTTTAAAGTCTTTGTTTGACATCCTATCTTACTCTTGGAGTTTTCTTCGGGGTTGCAGCCTGGCCCGCGGTTGGTGCCGGACTAACCTGTTGACCTTTAGCTAACTGGGCGCCACCGCCGGATGCCGGTCTATGGCTCGGTAGTTGCCAACCTGGGTGATGAGCTGTTTGCTGGGTTGACGGCGCAAGGCTTTGGTCTGTAGGAGAAACAGCTTTCTTACCTTTTTCTTCTTTGACCTTACCAGCGATCCTACCTGGAACACTGCCTAGAAACGTAGTAGCAGCATCCCCAGCTTTTTTCTGGGCTGATCCGTAAAGAGCACCGCCGACAAACGACTTCTGAAAACCGACCATCGAAATCGCCGATTCAAGACCAAGCGGGCGTCGGAGCGCTTCCTGTAATCGGCTGCAGATGCTGGGGATATAAAAGATAATTCCCAGGCCGATTAAAGTTTCGATCGAGCCGGGCTTGGAAAGATTGTCGCCCAAAAGCGGTGGCGGAGCAACTGGGGTACTAAAACCGCTTTTAGTCCGGTCAAAAGGGTCAAACGAAATGCCCACCGGACCAATCTGAATCCCGATTGTCGGTCCCATGAGAATCGCCGCCACCAGGAACATAATGCCGACGATCGGGAAAACTGCCGCATGCGCCACCAGGTTTTTTAGCCAAGAACCAAACCCGTTTACTCCCGGCAGAGAACTTAGCATAATTTGGAAAGGAGCGATCAGGACTGCCAGAATGATACTGATGTAGCTTTTAATAAGTAGAAAAGAAATCTTAAAAAGGACAAAGATAATCACAACCAGAATAATCAGCAAAACCAAGGCTGAAGGAGCAATTCCGACAACATATCTTAAGGTGTCACTGATTAATGGAATGCTGGGGATGACCGGCGGTGTCAGGAAACCGGAAACAATATTGTTAATGCCGTTAAAAAGCCCACCGGTACTAAAAATCAGGACCATGAAACCAAACCAGGCCGCGTTCCACTCGGTAAGCGCCTTCTTAATGACATCTACCCCCAAGACTTCACCGCCGATTAAGCCGGCTCCCCGGAAGAGTCCAAGAGCGGCAAATAGAATTACGTAGGTTAAGTCCATCACAAAACCGGCAATGGCATAGGAAAAAGTAACCAAAAGCAAGGCCATAATTACTTTAGGAATGGCGGCTTGAACAGTAATTACCGTCCGGGGATCGGTCTTGATTCGGAACATCACCAGAAATCCGGCGACGACCAGCAAAATGGCAAATAAGGCGTACGTTATATTACGAAAGGCCGTCCACATCGGAATGACCGGAGACAAGCTTTGGTAGCCGTAACTGCCTTGAGCATAGGCCGGGGCTAATCCGAGATTCTGGCGGACGTAAGCAATGTAGTTTAATCCTGAAGCCGGCGGTTGGGCATAGAGATAGGTGATAAAGCCCAAAAGAGACTGCAAGATACCAGCTTCGGAGGGTTTGGGAATTTTATAGGGAGTAACATCTCCTTTGATTATCCAGCTGTCAGCCCACCTCTTATTGGTTAAAATCATACTGATAAGAGACGGGGGAATTGCTTTAATTGTTTCGTAGACGAAGCTTTCCAAGTTCATTTCCGAAGATTTAACCGCCGGTAACCAGACCTGCTTAATATAGGGGACATCATCTTCATCCGGTGTCGAGTCATAAGCCAGAATCAGGTTAGTGAAAAGGGGGACTAGCAAAAAAGAGGCCAGTAAAAAGATTAGTATTTTTTTGCTTTTAACGATTCTTTTCAGGTTCATTGATTTTTAGAGTAACAGGTTTTTTTTGACAATGCAAGAGGCGATTTTTACTTTATAAAGTCGATAGCTCAGAGGGGAGAACGGCATTCATAAAGTATTGCCGGAAAATATCAATCGTTCCGATATAAGGATAATAGAAACGGGCATCTTCATTATTGGCAGTTCCCCAACCGCGGATATCCGATCCGTCCTTGGATACCGGTCCGCAGTTATCTTTACTGCAATAATCGCAGTTGCAGGGGGCGATACAATCTACTTTAGTTCCCGGTACTATACAAAGTCCAGCTTCAGAATTCCATTTGCAGTAATCGGGACAATCTGCCTGGGGATAATCCATACCATCACACTTGTCACCTGGATAATTACAGCAGCCCCAATGTTCCTTAACCCCTTCCGGGGCTAAGCCGTTGTTGTAACTGTGTTGGGCCGGTCCGTAACCGGGCAGTTCCCAAGGATAGACGCTGCCTCTGCCAACTTCTGTAATCAAGTCTTCGACTTCCTCGTTGAAACTATAAGGCATTAAGGTTTTAAAAACCCCGGCTTGGCCGATGAGTCTTTTGGCGACTTGTTCCAGATAAGGAATTTTGGTCACTACCCAGCCTTTATTGGATTCAATCGGCGTGGTTTCCCGATCCGGCCATTCGCTGGGATCGGCTTTACACCACCAGTCATGAAGGGGGTCTGGTATCGCTTTTTCTTCGCGCAGTATCCTAAGTTGTCTTTCACCTTCATTGCCGATGTTCCAGGGGTCGGTAGGATAATCAACATAGCGGAAACTATGCCGCCAGTCGACTGCCAGGGCATCACCCGGTCCGCCGCGGGCAATATCATTGATCTCGCAGGTACGGCTGGTGACCAGATTAAGTTGATGAACGCTCCGGTCTTTTTCCCAAAAATCAGGCAAATCTTTTTTCATCATTGTATAGGGGGTTAACGTTAAACCAGCCCATTCTCCCAGTTCGCGGGCTTCAGCTATATGGGGAATAAAAACCAGATCGACAAAGTGGAATTCGTACATTGGCAGAGGTGGATCGCTGTCGGGTGAATTGGCGCCCTTGTCGATATGGTAAATCCCACCCCATTTATTATATTCCATAATTCCGTCGCCATTGGAATCTTCCCAGTAGCCGTCTTCAATGACAGCGTAATAATCTTCCATTTTCATCTGATAGCCGACGGGGAAAGGTTTCCCGGGCGGTATTTCACTTAATCTTGGGTCGTTTGGATCCCAGACGCCGTCAAAACCGACATCAACCACTGCCGGGACGTCTTCTCGGGAGGTCAGCGGAAAATAGGGATAACCTTCCTGACTTCTGATCCAGTAGATGCCTTCGCCGCTGTAATCGTCTTCCGGACAAAGATTAGTATATTTAAGTGGTCGGGCGATACCAGGCAACCCGCAAAACCAGGCGCTTAACCGCCATGGATTGGGGACGGCAGAAGACTTTTTTATTTCTCGATGGTCAGGCAGATCGGTAAAATTGCCGGTCTTGATAATACCGGCGTCTCCGGTCGTCCACAGAACAGCATAGTCGTGGATGGCATCTTCATGCAGCAGCGGATAACCACACTGATCAGGGTCTTTAAAGAGACGGCAGCCGATATAAGCATCAATATACTCATTATTTATCTGCCGGTTTTTAGGCAACAGTTTTCTGATCGGCCCGCTTTCCGGGGCAATCCGCGGGTCTCTTTCTTCGACTTCAGTTTGGTCCCAGTAAACCGTTCCCCGCAGAAAATCGTTTACAAAAAGAGACATCCTTTGGGCGTTGTCGGTGTATTCCCGTGAGGCGGTTAAGCTGTTGCCCAAGAAGGGAATCTGGGTGGTTTTATATTCCGGAGCCGGCGAGTCGGTCCAAAAAGGCCGGTAATAGCCCAGGACTCTTACGGTTTTTTCCAAAGCCGATTCGTCAGGGAACCATTGAATGTAATCGGTGATTTGCGGGGAAGGATTGCAGTAGCTGGTGATCTGCTTTTCTTTTTCCAGCTTTTCCAAATCGTAACAGACATCCTGGTCGTCTTCGTTGTGCGGTTGGTTGATAATATTGCCCTTGGTGTCGTAAAAAGCCCGGCCGGCATCGCCGGGAAACGGCCGCCAGGGCGAATAATCAAAAGGAAAACCGCTCAGGGAATCCGCAGCCAGCGGATCAGTATTAAAAAAATATGGGTTAAAATAGTTGGCGCCTTTGGTGGTATCACTAGCCCATTGCTGTTGGGAGACGACCAGCGGCCGGCAGGGGATATTCCTTCCCGGAACCGAATCGGCCCATTCGGTTTTTCGATTCGGGGGCAGAGTCAATTCGTCCGGGGCGATATTTAGAATTCCCGGACAGAGGGGGTCGCCCGGAAAGACCGAAAAGTTGTCGCAAGCTCTGCCTAAGGGTGAAAATTGCCAGATTAAGAAAGCATCAAAACCCATTTTTGACAATGTTTCATAGTCGGCAAGCGCTTTTTTGGCTCGTTTTTCAAGGATAGGCCGTTCACAGCAGTTCTCACAGTGTTTAGTAGTACAGCCGCCGCCGGAACAGTCGAACTCGCCTTCGTAGCCGGCCTCACCGGCATAGATAAACTCAACCCGGCCTTTGTGATCAAAAGCCCATTGGCAACTAACGACATTATCTGAATAACTGCTATAAAAATGGCAGGAATTAGCATTAATGCTGCCGGTGTTGGAAATCCGCTCATAATCGTACTCGGAGAACTGGGGAATTCCGATCAGACCGGGGGAAATATAGGCGTCCGTATAACCGTCAATCAGATTGGAAATCTTCTCCACCCAATTTAAAAAATTAGGCAAGCAAGCATCATAATAACCACCGCAGGAAGGTTCGTTAGCCAGTTCCCAAACCAGAATCTGAGGATTCTTGCCGTAGCGTTCCAGCATCCGCTGGACATGCCGATAGTAATTTGATCCGGGCCGGGCAGCCTCCTGATACCAGTTTACCGGATCTTCAATAATTGGGGCAAAGTCTTCTAAGGCAACTATAAATTTAACATCTTCCGGAGCATTCCGAAGTACTTTTTCCAGGCTGACATAAGCGTCAATTCCTGTCTCGTATCCCCAAATCCGTACTATTTTGGTGGAACAATCGGTCGAGAGCTTCTGTAAGATTGAGCTAATATCCTGTTCTTCCATTTTTGCCAAATGGTGAATATTAAAGCCGAATAAGGCTCCCGAGCCATTTTGGGCGAAGCAGGGTTTGGTTGCCAATAAACCAGCCAAGAACCAAAGTACGACTAGCCCCCCTAGTTTTTTCGATAATTTTACTTTTTTATTAGCCATATACGTTATTTTACCTTATAGGACGTTTTATTTCAACATGATCTAAGCTAGGGCGAAATCTTAAAAATGGTTACATTTATCCCGGTAATTGTTTGGATTGCTTTAAGAATTATCCAGGCGCTGATTAAGAGCACTAACCCGGTAAAGACCGAAGTAAGGGACTTGGATGCTTGTTCGACTGCCTTTGGGTCTTCGCCGGCGGTAAGATATTGGAAGCCGCCGATAATCAACATAATCAGGCCGGCGAATCCGGCTAAAGGAATGGCAACCCCGATAATTCTGGCAAAGACGACCTCAATATCCTTCAAATCTGCCGGCTGGTCAGGCGGAGTCGACCAATCCTGAGCTAAAGCTGCAGAAAAAGGGAAGAAAGTCAGCAAACACCAACCAGTCACAATTAGTTTTAGAATCAGTCCTTTGTATTGTTTCATTTTTCTAGACTATTTATTAATTCCCTATGGCCAAAAGCCACCCTTCATCTCTTAATTGCGAGATGAAAGGTAGCTTTGTGGCTTTGGTACCCATGCTTTAGCTGTCTGGAACTTGAATATTTCCACGTTAACTACCTGAATAGAACTTAAACGATTCGAAATTAAGCTTAAGAATGCTGACCCCAAAGGCTATCTGGACTAATTGGATGATTGCAAAGCTGCCGAATACGATTACCAATCCGACTAAGGCAGCGGTGATTGTATTGCGGGCAGTTTCCGTCTTGCTTTTGTCTCCGCCTGAAGTAATCCAAAGAATACCTCCATAGAGCAAGAAACCAAAAGCGACAAGGGCTGCCAGGACCATCGCTAAAGAAAGCAGTCCTTTTACCATGCTGGCAACACTGATTTTGGATAGATTTTCCCATCCTTCACCAGGGGCAAGATTAAACGGTCCTGTAAGAGGGTCTTGTGCCATAGCCATAGATACTGAGGTTATCAAAGGCAAAACGCTTAAACCTAAGGCGACTGTAGTTTTGACTATTTTTTTCATCTTCTCACCCCCTTTCAGTATTTCCTTATTAAGGATATAGTTCTAAGGAATAGTTTAATAACTTCTAACCGGTAATTTCAAATTCCTCCTACATCAGAAATTGTCGGAATTGAAAGTTTCATCAAATTAAGACCAAAGATATCCCCGATCAATCTGATTATAGCAAAAACGGAGAAAAGGATCACCAGGCCGATAATCGCATGGGAAACCCTGTCTCTTGCTTCCTGGATATAGCTTTTGTCATGGCCTCCGCTTATCCACCGGTATGCCCCAAGGATGAAATTGGTCATAAAGAAGATTACACCCATAATTAGCAGAGCACTCAGAATTATTGAGATAAGGCGGCTTAAAATCTGAGCTCCTTCACCGCTTCCGGCCTCACCGATAGCCGGGTTGGTAATTTGCGCGTAAGCCGGCTTGAACATTTTTTCTAAGTTGAGGTTGACCATATATTTCCTAACAGTTCTGACGGATTTAAGATGTTAACGCCCAGCATGAAACCGACAACCGAGGCGATAGCATAAGCGGCAACAACCACTACTAAGCCAATGATAGCCTGAGTAAAGCTGTCCTGGGCTTTTTGCATTTTTTGTTTATCGCCGCCGGCGCTCATCCATCCGTAAGCGGCGATAATTAACAGAAATATGAAATAGATACCGGCTCCGATAGTCATTATACCGATTACTAAAGAGATTATTTTCTCTAAAGAAGCAACCGGGTCAGCCAGAAAATCGGTACCGATTTTACCGAAGCCTTGAAAACTGCCCAATGAAGTAGCCAGTAATTTTTGGTTCATTTTAGGACGGTCCGTAAATTTTAGGTGAAATAATCGCTGTCGGATCGCCAAAGACCAGATAGCCAAAAAGGGCGGCCAGGACAAACGAACTGGCGACAATCAGTAAACCAACCAGTGATTGCCAAATTCTGCTCCAGGCTTCAGTAATTTTTTCCGGGTTACCGGCGGCCGACATAAAACCGTAGCCGGCGACGATCAGATTAATGAATGAAAAGATGCCGGCGACAACAACAGCTAATTTCAGGATGTTGTTTAATAAGGTGACCAATCCTTCGCCGCTGGTGCCAGTATATGCCGGGTTTAGGGTTTCCCAAGGATTAGTGACGGTGCCGATTGAGTCGTTGGCTAACAGGTGTTTGACCATTTTTTTATAAGCTTTATAGACCGGGATCAAGGATATTCAGACCGGTTACGACGCTGATAATTTGGATAATCCAGTAAGAGCCGATTATGATTAAGAAACCGATTATGGCCGTCGTAATCGCCTTGCTTCCTTGACCAACCCCTTCTTTGGCTCCTTTGCCTGCACTCAATATAACCCCAAATCCGCCCCCGATCAAGAGGAATAAAAGCAGGACGCCGGCGAGAATATAAATATTCGGTAAAAGGATCGAGATTAATTCGCCCACTGAATTAAACGGGGCGTTGAAGGCGGTTCCGATATCGAAAGCAAAGGCAATATTTGTCATTTCTCTTAGTTATCAATTACATTTATGAAAACGATTGACCAATCTCATGATAGCAAATGCCGGGATGTTTTTGCAACTCAGCCGGCATTTCGTTATACTAAGAGACCGTGGATATTAAAACTTACCTGGCTCGTTACCGGCAAGCAGCGGACGTCTTTTTGGACAAATTTTTCCAGCAGGAAAAAAGAAAAGCCGCTAAAGTGTCACCTCTTTGTGCGGAGGCAGTCGGAATTTATGAAAAATTTGCTAAAGGCGGAAAAATGCTTCGGGGTGCTCTGGTTTGTCTCGGATACAAATCAGCCGGTGGAAAAAATCGATCAGCGATTATTGCTCCTTCGGTTGCCGTGCAAATAATACACTCTTTTTTGTTAATTCATGATGATTGGATTGATAACGACTTGATGCGTTATGGCAGGCCAACAGTTCATAAACAGTACGAGCAGATCCATCGGGAACGCTTTAAGAAAAGCGATCCGAAGAGGTGGTCAGGTGGAATGGCTTTTGTATTGGGTGATATTGGTTGTTGGCTAGGCCACCGATTAATTTCCGAATCGGATTTTCCGGCCAAGCGCAAAATGACAGCGATCTCTCTTTTATCGGATCACTTGATTAAAACAGGTTTCGGTGAATTTTTAGATATTACCTATGATTTAGTTCCTGGTTTTGCTTGGAATGAAGTAATTAAGATCCGGAAATTAAAAACTGCTTATTATACTTTGATTATGCCTCTTGTAGTTGGAATTAGTTTAGCAAGCGCCAGCCAAGAAAAAATTAAAGCAGCTGAAAAATATGGTTTTCCGGTTGGTATTGCCTTTCAATTAAGAGATGATTTTCTTGGGCTTTTTGGTGACGAAAAAATAACCGGCAAGTCAGCTAGTTCGGATCTGCGGGAAGGTAAAAAAACATTGATTGTTGCCAAAGCTCTGGAAGTATTAAACGGAAATGAAAAAAAGATACTTGAAAAAGCTTTAGGAGACAAAAATTTGACTGAAGAAGGAATTGAAAAAGTGAGAATAATTATTAGAAATTCAGGAGCGGTTGATTATTGTCAAAAGTTGGCCTGCGATTTAGTTATTAAAGGTAAAAGAGCAATTCCGGAATTAACTTCTGATTCAAATTTGAGTGAAATTTATTCGAGCCTTGCGGATTATATGATTAACAGGGAGAAATGAGTCAAAGCTTCAAGTTTCAGATATTAAATATTCGGTCGAGGATGATCGAAAAAGCAATTCGGGGTAATAAGAAAGCACAGGGATTGATTTATCGTCGTTATCACAAGCGGATATTAAACTATATTTTATCGCGGGTTCAGAGTTTGGAGGATGCTGAGGAGATTCTGCAGGAAACCTTTATTTCTGCTTTTGAAGCCTTGCCTTTTTATTCCGGTAGATCTTCCTGGCTGACGTGGATTTGCGGTATTGCCAAACATGAGATCGCCGATTTTTACCGGAAGAAGAAAATTAAGACGGTCGTTTTTTCTCTTTTCCCTTCTTTGGAAATCTTTGTCAGTAAAGCTCTGGGTCCGGAGGCAGACCTGGAAGAGAAAGAATTAAAGAGAAAGGTATTAAAAGTTTTACGGCTTTTGGCCGAAGGATATGCTCGTATATTGCGACTAAAGTATATGCAGGGGTTTTCTGTTCGGGAAATTGCCCAAAAGTTCGGAGAAACGGAAAAAGCGATCGAATCAAGGTTGACCCGGGCGAGGAAAGCCTTCGCTCGTATCTATGTCAATATCGACCGGGGAGGTTAAAAAAGAGATTTCTTTCTTAAAAGAGTTGGTCTTATTAGTGGGCTTTAAAGAAGCCTATTTTTTTTTGAAAAACATTTTAGGAATGATAATTCATCCGGAAATAACGACTGCCAAGATTCTTTCCAGAAAAGATCTTTCCCAAGCTTTTTTAGTTTTCGGATTACCTTTTAACCTTTGGTTTTTGCTTCTCAGTTTCAGTCTTATAATTTGGCTTTTAGTCCGGCCGATGGGGCTGGCTTCTACTTTGGGTATAAGGTTATTTTTGCTTTCTGGTTTTTTGTTATTCGTTTTAACTATTTATTACTTTTATTGGGTAATCAAGTATTTAAGACGGGTTAATAAATTCCCTAAGGGGTAATTTAAATAATGAAGGAAGCCATGACGATGCCACCTGGCCTTGCGGCAGCGATTATGACAGTGGTGTATCAAGAGAATGGCGATATGCGACTGAGGTACCAGACGGGATCGCGGATTCGTCCTATTAAGCCGAATCCGGTCACAGCACCGCCAGGGTTACTGGAAGCTTGCGAAGAGGCAGTTAGGGCTGTGGATCTGGAATTCGAAGTTACGCCAGAGTGGGAAGTAGTGGCGCATGCTCTCGGTTATTCGGATTATCTGTCTATCACAGGAGGCAGTGATCAGGTTCAGGGATGTCTGGAATCAAGCCCGAATGGGATATTACCCCGTCTTCTTCTTGATGAAGTAAAAGAGGGAAACGGACGGAAAGTGCCAGTATCGCGGCCGTTTATTCCCAGAGGCAGAGTAGTAACTCCGCTTCGGTATGCCTTCGAGCTTTATGCCGTCTACCAGACGATTGTTGATAGCCGGGCCAATGAACTGGGTTTGGTTGAGATAACGGTTCTCTATCCATCTGGTCGTAATGGCAGGGAAGAAGCGAATCCTGACAGCCTAGTAAGTAGTGTCAGGTTAGTCGGAAAATCGGCCGCGATTTGTATTCTGCATCAAATTGAAGGTATGTGTGCAGCGGCTGAGGAAGTTGGACGGCCGGAAGATTTGGAGTTTTTAGGAAAGGTTCGTTCTTGGAATTGGGTTGCTATGGATTAAAACTTAATTTGAAGTTAAATGGGAAAAGAATACAAAGCGACAGTTATCTCGCCGGCGACAATCGCCTTTATTAAATATTGGGGTTGGTGGCATAAGGACTTAGTTTTACCCAACAACGACAGTATTTCCATGACGATGGATAAGTGCCTGACTACGACAACGGTTGAATTCTCGCCTAATTTTGAAAAAGACCTTGTTAAAATTAAGTTTTTCGGTCAGAAAGAAAAGACTGCCGAAGGTAGCCATTTAGAGAAGGTACTGGCCCAAGTTAACCGAATAAGAAAAATGGCTAATATCCATTTTCCCGTTAAGGTTGTTTCTCATAATTCCTTTCCTTCCGATGCCGGAATTGCTGCTTCTGGTTCGGCTTTCTCGGCTCTGACTGTGGCGGCAACTGCTGCCTTGAGTTTAAACTTATCAAAAAAAGAACTGTCGATATTAACCCGTCTGGCCGGTTCCGGATCAGCTTGCCGTTCAATTATTGACGGTTTTGCTTATTGGCAGAAAGGGAAGGATTCAGAAACCTGTTATGCCTACCAGTTGAAAGATGAAAAATGGTGGGATCTGGTCGATATCGTTGCCGTAGTTGATACCGGGATTAAGGAATTTTCTTCCCGCACCGGCCACCAATTGGCAGCCATCAGTCCTTATTATCGGGCGCGGCTTAAGGAACTTCCGAGCCGGATCAAACGGGTAAAACAGGCAATTTTGAGTAAGAATTTTCAGACATCAGGAGAAGCAATTGAGGAGGAAGCAATTTCGATGCATATAGTGGCCATGACTTCGCGCCCGCCAATATTTTACTGGAATCAGGGGACAATAGAAATTATTCAGGTCTTGCGACAGTGGCGCAAAAAAGGACTATTTGCTTACTTTACGATCGACGCCGGTCCTAATGTTCATGTAATTTGTCAGAAAAAAGATTACCAGGAAGTAAATAGACGATTGAAAAAGTTAAGTCAGGTATTATTTACGATTATTAATCGACCTTGCAAGGGAACGAGATTAGCTCATAATCATATTTTCTGAGTTCGATAATGTCATGATATGCATAAATTGATTTTGATTAAACTTGGTGGCAGCCTGATTACTGATAAAAGTAAGCCTTTTACCGAAAAGAGTTTGGTGATCAAACGTCTTGCCGGGGAGATTTGTCAGACTAAACAACGGTCAAAAAAATTACTGATTATCGGTCATGGCGGCGGTTCTTTTCCGCATGTACCCGCGCTTAAGTTTAAAACCAACGAAGGCGTGATTGGAAAAAGCAGTTTTCGGGGAATTGCCGAAGTCCAGGATGCAGCAGCAAGACTTAACCGGATTATTGTCAGAGCGTTCTTACAAAAAGGCGAGAATGCTATCTCTTTTAGCCCATCAAGCTTCATGATTGCCAGTAATGGACAAATTGAAGATTCTTTTTTGTGCCCACTTTTAAGAACATTGGACTTTGGAATGTTACCGATTGTCTATGGGGACGTGGGTTTGGATCTGGAAATGGGCTGCAGTATTTTGTCGACAGAAACGATTCTTAATCATTTAGCAACAAGGTTAAAAGATAAATTTAAGGTGGAAAAGGTGATTTATGCAGGAATTACCGCTGGGGTATATAACCGGAAAGGGCAAACCATTTCTGCCATTCTGCCCGGTCAGTTTAGTCGGCTAAAACGGTGTTTTGGCGCCTCAGCGGGAATTGATGTTACCGGTGGAATGCTGCATAAGGTTGAGACAGCTTTAAAATTAGCTAAATCGGGAATTAAAACATTAATTGTTAATGGGAAAGTTCCGGGAAACTTGAAAAGAGCGATTTTAGGCCAGGAAGTAAAAGGAACAATAATAAACTGAAAAATTACTTTGTCTTTTTGAAAATAATTGGTAAAATAGTTAAAAGGTGAATGCGTATCTATATGAAAAATATTTCTCTTAACCAGGGTAAGATACCTGTTCATGTCGCCATTATTATGGATGGTAACCGGCGCTGGGCGGCAAAAAGAGGCCTAGGTCCGGTTGACGGCCACCGGGTGGCCGCTGAAGAAGCGATCGAACCGATCATTGATCGGGCGGTTGAGTTAGGGGTCAGGTTTATTACTTTTTGGGCCTTTTCGACGGAAAACTGGAAACGGGACAAAGCGGAAATTAAAGGTTTGATGCAAGTCTTCCGCCAGATTCTGTCCCGCAAGATTAAAAAGCTCCACCAAAAAGGAATCCGGCTTAATTTTTTGGGTGATATTTCAAAGTTCCCCAAAGATATTATCAAAAAATTTTTAAATGGAATTAAAGAGACTCACAGGAATGATAAAATTACGGTTACCTTTGCGTTAAATTACGGTGGCCGCCCGGAAATTCTCCGGGCAGTCAAGAAATTAGTTAAAGATCGGATTCCTGTCAGTAAGATCACGGAAGAATTTTTTTCCTCTTATCTTGATACGGCCGATTTGCCTGATCCCGATCTAATTATCAGAACCGGCGGTGAGATGCGCCTGTCGGGATTCTTGCCCTGGCAGTCCGTTTACGCCGAGTTTTATTTCTCACCGGTTCTTTGGCCTGATTTTAGCCAGTTTGAGTTTGATAAGGCAGTTGCTTCTTATCAAAAGCGCGAGAGAAGATTTGGCGGCGGTAAGTTTTTCGTTTACCAGACTAAATAAATTTTTAGGCTACTTGAAGTGTTTGTTAGGAGAAGACATCAATCTTAAAGATCACTCCGACAATTTGAAAGACCCAATAAGAGGCGATTACGATCAGGAAACCGAAAATTGCGTTGGTTAGTATTTGTCGGGCGGCGGCCGCTTTTTTCGGGTCACCGCCACTGGTTAAAAGTTTAAAGCCGCCGATAATCAAATAAAAAAAAAGTCCTAAGCCAGCCAGAGCGTAGGTATAGGGAATAATGGTGGAGATAAGTTCTCCCAAACTTACTTGTAATTTAAAATTTCCTGCGTCAATATCATTATAGGTAGGCAAACTGGCGATTTTCATTTTACAGTCCGGGAATACCCAAAATCTGGACCCCAACTAACCTCAGGATATAAATTGCAAAGATTATCAACAGAAGACCACTAATGGCAGCCGTGAAGAGTTCTTTTCCAGCCTGGATACCTTCAGGATGCCCTGAAGAAGTGATGATTTGGAAAGCACCGTAGAGCATTAATAGGAAAGCGACTCCGCCACCAATAATCATCAATCGGCTGACTATCCAGCTTGCGAATCTTTTAGCATCGGTCGGCAGGCAACCAAAAGCGGTATTGACATAGTATCCCCGATCGTCGCAGAAAACACCGCCTTTATCGCCTTCAGCGCTCACCGGTTGACAGGTACAATCGCAAGTTAATCCGTTAGTGCTGGTAACTGGTTCTTGGTCATAAGCACAACCGTGTGGAGCTAAAACAAAACAGATGGGACCAAGACCTACCGCGGTACAATTGCCCGCTGAGGGTTTTTTGCAATCGCAAGTTGTACAGCTTTCGTCATAGACTGCTGTTAGTCCCTTTGGACAGCCCGGGGGTATCACGACGCAGGCTCCTATCATCTGGACCTTGCAGGTTCCCGAGTCAGCCGGTTCATCCGGTTCTGATAAAGATTTACAGGTACAATTACAAGTGTCTTCATCAGTTACTTCTTTATATCCCTCCCCGCATTTCTCTTGAATTGAACACCAGCAGTATTCGTAGCCAAATACTGAAGATCCAAAACAAAAATGTTTGGCGGTACAGGAAGCGGCGATTGTTCCTTTCGGATTAGTTAAAAATAGACCGCCAAGAATGGTGATTATGAGTGCAATTTGAACAGTCAGTTTCATTTTCTCCAGTCTAGCATAATGATAATCTGCTAAGCAAGAGTCGATTAATAGATTTTGTAAGTTGTGCGTTGAATAGCCTAATGGTATACTTTTACTTAAGAATGAAACCTCTAAAGATACTGCTTTTTCTAGGTTTGGTTATCTCAGTTTTCAGTATTTTATTTACCAGTAATTTTAATAATGATTCTGTTTTTGCCGCGACTTGCGATGATGCTAGCTGTGAGACGATTGAGGAATGCCAGCGCAAGAAAGAAGAATGCGGCGAGATTTGGGGACTTTATGATGTTGCTAATGAAAAGAACAAAGAAAAACTAGCCGGTTTAAAAGCTCGCCTTGAGGATCTTAAAAGAATGATGCAGGTAGCTGAGACTGAGATAGACAGGCTGGCATCGGATATTGTCGAAAGAGAAACGGTTTTACAACATCAGGAAGAAGTTTTTAACCTCCGGGTGCGTAGTTACTACAAACGCAGCAGCCAATACTCTCCGCTGTTTTTACTGCTTTCGTCGACCACCGCTTCTCAATTGACGCGCGAGCTTTCTTATCGCCAAGCGGCCACTAACGAAGACAAGGAGGCAATCATTAAGATTTCTCAAAATCTGGTACAGCTTCATAGTGATAGAGATAAGTTAGAAAACAATAAGGCTTGGTTGGCCAAGACACGGATTGAAGTTGATAAGGCGACTCAATTTTTGGGAGAAGAAGTTGAAAAAACCGAAAATTATCTCGGGGCCATCAAAGGTAAGATTGCCCAATTGACGGCTAAGCAGCAATCTTTATTGGCCGCCAGGTCAGGAACGTTTACCACCAGTGTCGGCGAGGTTCCTATCAGTAACATTCCCTGCAGCGGGCCGCCGGGAAGTCCGGCCTATTGCGATCCGGGCGGTGGCGATTGGTTTGCCGCCTTTTCTTTCGGCGCTTGGACACACCGGAAAGGCATGAGCCAATACGGAGCTAAAGGCCGGGCCGAAGCCGGTCAAAGTACTGACGATATTCTCAGACATTACTATAATCAGACAGCGGTTGGTAAAGATACCGGCGGGACGATTCTGATTGATGGCTACGGTGCCCTGGATTTTGAAAATTATTATCTTTTCGGTATTGCCGAGATGCCTTCAAGCTGGCATCCGGAGGCCTTAAAAGCCCAGGCAATTGCCGCCAGAAGTTATGCTTATCGTTATAAGGCTGAAGGGAGATCGATTTGCACCAGTCAATCCTGTCAAGTTTTTAATAAAGGTAAAGCGGATAATCCGCCGGCCCAGTGGCGGCAGGCAGTTGAGGCGACTCGGGGACAAGTAATCGAAGGTGTTACCACCTTTTATTCATCGACCGCCGGTGGTTATTTAACGACCTCAAGTTGGGATACGGTTGATGGCCAAGGCGGGCCAGGTTTTGCTTCGAGAAGCTGGGAAAGCAAGGCCGGATCGCCTTGGTTTTACAGTGGCTGGTTTACCCAAAATTATCCCGCTGATTCAGCTAAATGTAACCGTTCCCATCCTTGGTTGACGAGTGAAGAGATGGCTGATATTTTAAATGCCTGGCAGGTTTTAAGAGATGTGGGTAATGATGAGCGAATTTTGCCGGTAACGATTAACCAATGCCCGATCGGTGGAGTTGACGGAAACCCTTATACGCTAGAAGAGCTTAAGAATAAAGCCGGCAGTCTAGGTGGAGCTTTTACGGCTGTTTCTTCGGTCACGATCAATTATGGAAATAATGGCGAGACGAATTCGCTGGTTGTAAATACCAATAAAGGATCGGTTACTATTTCCGGGTCGGAATATAAACAGGCTTTTAATCTGCGCGCCCCAGGCTATATTGCTATTCGTAGTCCTTTGTTTAATATTGAGAAAAAGTGATAAAATTTAGAAATTAGAGTTTATAATTAGCCTGAAACAATATGCCTGATGTTTTTATTGCTTCTCCAGATAATCGCAATGCTCAGGTTTTACCGAATCCGTCACCGGAAAGTGAGCTTGAGAGGATAAAGAGAGACAGGGTCGCTCATCCTCTCTCAGCTTTTATTAGTGCGCCTAAAAATTGGAGTTTTGAAACTCAGGAAAAAGACGAAGAGATCATTCTTATTCTCCGGAATCACTGGATAACTAATATCGGTTGGGTTGCTCTTAGTGTACTGCTTACGGTTTTACCCGGATTTTTGCTTATTCTCTTGCCTTTTGGTTTTCTTCCCCTAAGATTTAAGGTAATGGCTATTCTACTTTGGTACTTATTCTTAGGAGGATTTATTTTTCAGCATTTTTTGGGTTGGTTTTTCAACGTCTTCATTATTACTGATGAACGGATTATCGATTTTGATTTTTATGGTTTGATTTATAAAGAAATATCCGATGCCAAAACCGAAGATATTCAAGATGTGACTTATAGGGTCGGCGGGTTCTTAAGAAATCTTTTTAATTTTGGTGACGTTTTTATTCAGACAGCGGCCGAACAAGCCCGTTTTGAATTTTACAATGTTCCCGATCCGGGTCGGGTTGCTAAAATATTGCGCGAATTAATTAGCGAAGAAGAAATTGAAAAATTAGAGGGAAGGGCGAGATAAAAATAATGCCTGAGAGTTTTTTTACCCAGTTAATTAACCAGCTGACCGGTCTCCGTCTGCAAGTTTGGAATCTGGTTAAAATTGCGATTTTAATTGGCCTTTTCTTTTATATTGGGTTTTCCGTGATGATCGTTAGGCAGGTAGGTTTAATGGGACGATCTCTGAATGGCAAATCCCAAGGTCCGTTAAAAACGATTGCCTGGCTGTATTTTTTGGCTACTATTATTGTTTTCTTGCTTGCTATGATTTTACTTTAACTTTAAGATGAATCGATACCAAATCGAGATCGGTAAAATTGTCGGAACTTCAACTGGTTTCTCTTGGTCTCAAGTCCATAGTTTTCTTCCCGATGAGGAAATAAAAATCAAGAAGCGCGGTCAGCTATTGGCAGCTATCTCTCTGGGGAAAAAGATAACTGGAGATAACCGGGATAAAGAAATGGTTCTCTATGGCCGAGAGATAATCGCCCGTCTCCATGAGGAATATTATGGGGAAGTTGAGGACGGGATTTTAGAACACCTTAAAAAGTCTGTTTTAAAAGTAGCCAGGGAAATTACCGATGGCTTTACGGTGGAAATAGCCGTCGCCGTCTTTTGGGAAGAATTGGTTTATTTAGTAATTTACGGCGCAGGTAAAGCAATGTTAGGGCGAGGTGACTTACTTTCCGTAGTTTGTCGGGGAAGATCGGGAGAACTAAACTCTTCTAGCGGTTATTTACAAGAAGGAGATTTCCTATTATTAGCCAGCAGTGATTTTTGGTTAAACGTTGCCGAAGGGGTGATCAAAGCAGCCTTATCAGGTAGCGGTGTCGAGGAGGTAGCCGAATCCTTAGCGCCAATTGTTTACGGTAAAAAAGATTCGAGCGCTGCGGTCGGTGTTATCGCCCAGATTAAGTTAACAACGAATGAAGCTTCTGACCATTTTAAAGAACCTTTTCTCACTGGGCAGAAATCGCCAGTTATCGATAAAAAAGAAACCGAAAAACCTTCTTCGAAGCCTAAAAAACTCACGGCTTTGGCTAATTTGAAAACAAAATTAGTAATTTCCGTAAAGACTGTTCGGGCCTTATTTTCAAAAAGGATCAGAGGCGGGCAGATATACTTGGGTAGAATTTCTCCTGAGGAACGGAAAAAGAGGTCTTTGCCTTTTTTGCGCATTGGCGTTATCTCAATTTTACTTTTGGCTGCCAGTATTGTTTTTGGAGTAAGACAAAAAAGGACTTTACAGCATAAAACTGAAATCAGAACGCTTTTAGCAGAGATCGAATCGAAAATCAATGAAGGAAAAAATCTCGTTGAACTTAATCCCATCCGGTCCCGTCAATTGTTATCCGAAGCTTGGGAATTGGCAGGCGGCTTTAAGCCGGAAGAAAAAGATAATCAAACAATATCCGGGTTAAAAAAACAAATTGAAGAAACAATGAAGTTACTTTTAAGAGAATATAATTTAGCAGATTTACCTCTTTTTTTTGACTTAGAGATAGTTAAAGAAGGAGGTATGGGCAAAGAATTGGCTTTATTAGGAGATAATTTGATTGTGTTGGATGAGAATAAAGCAGTCTATGGGATTGGAACCGAGAATAAGAAAGGTAAGATACTGGCCGGTGGAGACAGTTTCGAGGGAGCATCTCAGTTGGCAGTTTCGGACGATAAAATATTTGTCTTGACAAAAAAAGGCATAATCGAACAAGTCATTAATGATGATCAACCTCGGGTTATTGTCGAATGGGACCAAACATGGGGAGAAGTAGTGGATCTTAGGGCATATTTTGGTAATCTTTACCTGCTTGATTCAAAGAATGCCGGCCTTTTTCGGTATCCGGTTATTGAGGGCGGTTTTGGTGCTAAGCAATCTTGGGCAAAAGGTAACCAGGATGATCTTGCCGGTTCGGTTTCGATGTCGATAAACGGTTCGGTTTGGATCTACAAACAAGGAGGAAAAATCCTAAAGTTCACCCAAGGTTTTACCGATCCTTTCGGAATTGCCGGTTTAGATAAACCTTTTTCTTCAATAGGGCGCATTTATACCGATATGGATCAAGAAAATCTTTATATTTTGGATCAGGATAACCGGCGAATTGTTGTTCTGAGTAAAAATGGTGAATATCGCTGTCAGTATATTTGGTCTTCGCAAATGCTCATTGACGATTTTGTTGTTTCAGAAAAGATGAGTAAAGTTTGGCTTCTCGGGGGGAGCAAAATATACGAGATAAAGATTAAACAATGATTAATAGGCAATCACAGTTTTTTACGAAAAGAACTTAAAGTTAAATTCATGAAGGTCTATAACCGTCGGGCTAACTACGATTACCAGCTCTTTGAAAGAATCGAAGCCGGTATTGTTTTGACTGGAGCTGAAGTGAAGTCTGTTAAAGAAAACAAAATCAAGATGGAGGAGAGTTTTGTCCGTCTCACTGACGATGGCGCTTATCTGGTTAATGCCCATATACCGCCCTATAAATATGCCGGTGATCAAGATTACGATTCAAAAAAAAGTCGTCGGCTCCTGTTACATAAGAAAGAGATCTTAAGTTTGGCCAAGAAAATGGAAGCTAAGAATTTAACTCTGGTACCGGTGAGTTGTTACACCAAGAAAGGAAGGATTAAGCTGGAAATCGCTTTGGCAAAAGGCAAGAAGAGATGGGATAAAAGGGAGACGATCAGAAGAAGAGACTTGCAAAGGGAAGTCAAAAGAGAGTTAAAAAAGTGAAAATATTGATTTTTTGGCCCTTTTCATATAAAATTAGGTTATCTTGGGGACGAAAGGTTTCGACGGAATCTGCTCTTTAACAACAGCAAGCACACTTTGATTCTAAGTGTTAAAACAGGATCAATAGATAAATGTCAACAAGAATGTTGATCGCGGATATGCCGATAGTGGTGCGTATGCTTACGTATATGCCTAGCTCAGGGCATTGATGCTGTCCGCAAGGTTCTTTCCTGGTGGAATCTGGCGGGCATGAATGAAGCCAGGATACAATCCCGCCGGTTTGGCTAAACTGGCGGAACCAAGTCTTAAATAGCCTTAGCTTCAATATTCCCGTCGGCTGGATCAGATTGAAGCGAAAATTAAAGGTCGACTAAGCTTGTAGAAGTTGTTAAAAAGTAATTTCGGACCCCGGTTCAAATCCGGGCGTCTCCACCTGGAAATTGCCTTGCCTAATCGGTGGGGCAATTTGGTGATAAGATGAATCGATGGGTTGGTTGGATTTTCCTTTTCCTCGTCGGTGTTTAGGCTGCAACAAAGTTGGTCGATATTTTTGTTCTGGTTGTCTTCCGTCAGTTAAGCCACCTAAGGCTTCGGTTTGTCCTTTTTGTTTTCGGTCTTCGATTTATGGTGCCATCCACACGCAATGTCGAGGGGTATTTTCTCTTGACGGTTTGGTGACTGTTTTTAAATATGAAGGAATGATCCAGCAGGCGATTAAAAAACTAAAGTACAGATTCATTACTGATTTGGCTGAAGAAATGGTTAACCTGATAATCAAGCATTTTCGGGAAGGCCAAGGCAGATTTTTCCCCAAATTTGACGGTAGTTGGATTTTAACACCGGTTCCGCTTTATTTCCGAAGAGAAAGATGGCGCGGTTTTAATCAAGCACAAATTTTGGGGGAGAAAATAGCCGGGATGTTGAATTTAAGATTTAATGGTCAAGTCTTGATACGGCGTAAATATACCCAGCCGCAAGCAGAGATTAGAGAGATAAAAGACCGGTATGCTAATATTCGGGGGGCTTTTAAGATCAACCCGATTTTAAAACTTAGAATTCCCAATTCAAAATTTATCTTATTTGATGACGTTTGGACAACTGGTTCAACTATTAAAGAGTGTGCCCGGGTTCTCAAAAAGACTAAAGCTGTTAGAGTTTGGGGGATGACAATGGCTAGGTAAATATAGGTTTGCTATAATTAATTTATTGGAGGAGTCGCATAGTTTGGTCCATTGCGTCGGTTTGCTAAACCGATGAGCTGAAAGGCTCACGTGGGTTCGAATCCCACCTCCTCCGCAATTTTAGCCCCCGGTATTTTAAGATACGTCAAAGTTTGCATAGGGAAGGAGCTGACCGTTTCTTAGAGAAAATATTGGGAAAATAAACTCTATTTTTGGAAGGGTGGCAGAGCGGTTTAATGCGCTGGTCTTGAGAACCAGTGTCCTGTAAGGGACTCGCGAGTTCGAATCTCGCCCCTTCCGCTGGTGTTTTACGAAGTTTGACTTTAATCCTCAGGGTCGGGAAAAACTCCTGCTTGCCTTTTTAAAAATTATTGTTTACACTAAATCAAGGAGGGCTGATATGGCGGCTGAAAAGAGAGCTTCAGTCACAACTCTTAAAAAGGAAAAGATTGAGACAGAAAGAGGGGTCAAAAGAGAATTGCTTTTAACTTGGAAAGCGCCGGTCAGACCCTTTAAAAAAAGAAATAAGGAATTTTACTCTACTGCCGTAGCAATTGCCTTTCTCTTCGGCGTTATTCTGTTTTTTTTGAAGGAATGGTTTCTAATCATTGCCATTATTGCGCTTTTATTTTTTGTTTATATTCTTTCCACCGTTCCACCTGAAGAAACTGAACATCAGATTACTAACAAGGGGATCTCCACAAGCGGTAAAAATTACAGCTGGGATGAATTAGGAATCTTTTGGTTCGGCGAGCAATGGGGAGAAAAAGTTCTCAATATCAGGACTCCCTTTCAGTTTCCCGGTACCTTAATTCTTCTTTTAGGTATGCAAAAAGAAGAAGAGATAAATCGGCTTCTTTCCCGCTTTTTAAATTATGAGGAAGTTAAACTAAGTTGGCTTGAGAAAGCGACTAATTGGTTATCGACGAAAATTCCTCTTGAAAAACCCTCTTCACAATAATTCTTATAGAGATAGTTTGCTAAATGCAGCTAATTTTGACTAATTTTTTTTACCCCGTTTTATAAGCTCAAAAATTGAAAAAAAAGGCTATTACGTTTGATCGGAAGTTGGCGATGATATTTTTTATATCTCTATTTATAATCGAGGGGATATCTTTCTTTGGAAAGATTGAGTCGTGCGTGATAGAATAAGGATAAATTGCGCGCCTGTAGCTCAGGGGATAAGAGCGTCTCCCTGCGGAGGAGAAGGTCAGAGGTTCGAATCCTCTCAGGCGCACTACAAATTGATGTAAATAATCAATCGAGATTAGTATTTGTTTTTGACGAATGGAGAGGTGCCGGAGTGGTTTAACGGCCAGCTCTCGAAAAGCTTGGGGGAAGTAATTCCCACGCGAGTTCGAATCCCGCCCTCTCCGCAGAATCAAATTTGATTAAATTATGAAGAAATTATTCTTTGTTATTGTATTAATGTTTTTATTAATAATGGGGTATGTTTTGTTAAAATACGCTTTACCTGGTCAAGTTTGTGGAAAACCACCCCAATGGTTTAAAGAATGTTTCCCAGGATATCAATGTAAGTACCCTTATTCTTAACTGGCATAGATACAGACCGGGGGATATGTAGGAAATAGGTTCTGACAGCGTTAATGGTTCGCCGCCTGGTAATAAATTTTTAAAGGAGGGAAATGCAGCTGACTACCGTGATTGATACTTTCTTACCTGAAGAAAAACTGACGGTCAAAGCCAGACCGTACTTTAATCATTCGGTGGAATTTAAAGGTATTTACTCGGCTAAGGACCGGGCAAAAATGCTTGAAGCGGTTGGTTCGAATGTCTTCTTTTTTCCTTCGGAGATGATTACCGGTGGTGATTTTTTATCAGATTCGGGCACAACCACAATGACGAATGAGCAATGGGCAGCTCTTCATTTAGGCGACGAGGCTTATGGCTCAAACAAAGGTTATTTTTTACTGATGAAACAGATCAAAGAAACCTTTGGCGAGATGTTTTTTAACCACCCCACGGCCAATCGGCCGAACGCTTTTATTTTTCATCAAGGCAGGCCGAGCGAAGATGCTCTTTTCACTGCCTTAGGCAGACTTGGGACAGGCCTGGCCATTCCCAGTAATGGGCATTTTGATACGACCGAGGCCAATATTGAAACTAACAAGATACAAGCCCTAAGTCTTTTTTCTTCCGAGTTATTAGACCAGAATTCCAGTTCGCATTTTAAGGGTAATATGAACCTAGTCAAATTTGGAAGGCTTTTGAAAAAGATGCGCCATAAAATACCACTCGTTTATTTGACGATTACCAATAATAAGGGCGGTGGCCAGCCGGTTTCAATGGAAAATATCAAAACGGTTTCCGAGCTCTCGCATAGATTCGGAATTCCTTTGTTTTTTGATGCCTGCCGTTTTGCTGAGAATGCCTGGTTTGTTAAGAAATTTGAACGGGGTTATAAAAATAAGAAGATCAGTGAAATTGTTCAGGAGATGTTTTCCCAGGTTGATGGTTTTACGATAAGTTTTAAAAAAGACGGGTTGGCCAATATGGGCGGAGGGATCTTTCTGAAGGACGGTGGATTGTTTGTTAAAAAATATCCACGGCTTCCCGATGCCTTGATGAATTATCAAATTATTAAAGAAGGCCACCCCACCTACGGCGGGCTTTCAGGACGGGATATTATGACTTTATCAGTCGGATTAAGGACGGTCGTTGGGGAAAAATATCTTGATTATCGGATCAATCAGATTCGAGAGTTCGGCGAAGGTATGCGGCAACAGGGTGTACCGGTGCTAACCCCGATTGGCGGCCACGCAGTTTATTTGGATGTAAACAGATTTTTTGCCGGCACCAAAATGAAGCCTGATGATTTTGGTGGGATTGCCTTTACTGCCGTTCTGTTAGCGGCTTATGGCCATCGAGCTTGTGAACTGGGCTATTTTGCTTTTGGTTCGTATGATCAAGAAACCGGAAAAGAGACATTTCCTGAAGTTAACTTTGTCAGGTTTGCGGTTCCCCGGCTCCGTTATGAGAAACAAGATTTGGATTCGGTGGTTGAAGCGGTCAAGAATTTATACAAGGAAAGAGATAAAATCCCACCCGTTGATGTCGTCTATGGGCGCGATTTGCCTTTAAGGCATTTTAAAGCTAGGTTCAAACTTAGACGGCAATAATATAATATCATCAGTCTAAAATATGAAACCTATTATCCTTGCTTCTGCCTCACCCAGACGAAAAGAAATTTTAAAAAAACTTGGTTTGAAGTTTAAGACAGAAGCCAGTAACTACCAAGAGGAAATGATAAGAGATATTAGTCCACGGAAGCTTGCTAGATTACTATCACTGGGAAAAGCAAAAGCAGTTGCCAAGAATCACAAAACCGGATTAATCATTGGTGCCGATACTTTTATCATCTTAGGAAAACAGTTATTAGGCAAGCCGGATACGGCGGTGGAAGCAAAGAAAATGCTTGAAAAAATCGGGGGAAGAACTTTGTCGGTAATTACCGGCTTTACCATTATTGATACAGAAAGCGGTAAAACGGTTTCTGATTTGGCGGAAACAAAAGTTTATATTCGTAAACTGACGGAAGCAGAAGTCGATAATTATGTTAAGAGCGGAGAGCCGATCGGAAAAGCCGGTGCTTTTGCTATTCAAGGCTTGGGGGCATTGATCGTTGAAAGGATCGAAGGGGATTACTATAATGTCATCGGTTTGCCTCTCTGTTTACTGGCCGAGAAGCTCAAACAATTTGGAGTTCGTATCCTTTAATTCTCGCGCCTGTAGCTCAATGGAAAGAGCGTCTGCCTCCGGAGCAGAAGGCTAGAGGTTCGATTCCTCCCAGGCGCACTTAATGAAAAATAAAAAAATAACACCCGGTTTGAAATTGGAAGGACAGAAGAAGGAAAAAGCTAAACGTGAATACTCAGCCGGCGGTGTTGTCTACAAAAATGACAGTAATCAATATCTCTGGTTAGTTTATCAGCCAAAAGCAACCGAAACTGAACCTTGGCGAAAAGGAAGGTGGCAGCTTCCGAAAGGCTGGATTGATCCGGGAGAAACCAGCCTTCAGGCGGCGATCAGGGAGACCGGAGAAGAAGGTGGGGTGGAAGTAGAGGCTCTTGAAAAGATTGATAAAATTACGATTTTTTTCTATAACGATCAGAAACAGAGAGTAGTCAAGGAAATTGTTTTTTATTTAATGAGGTGGGTAAAGGATACGAAAACCGGTCCTGATTCGAACGAAGTGGAAAAAGTTCTTTGGTTGACTTTTGACCGGGCAAAAGCTAAGTTAACCTTTGACTCAGAGAAAGAAATTTTGGAAAAAGCAAAAAAGATATCGGAGGAAGGAAATAAACGGCTTCGCTTGTTTTAGATTGATAAAAAATTGAAAAGGTGGGTTCGCATAGTGGACTAGTGCGCACGCTTGGAGAGCGTGTATGGCTGAAAGGCTATCGTGGGTTCGAATCCCACACCCACCGCCAAACTGGTAAAAGCGGAGCTTGATTCGCCCTGTACCGTCTGGTACAGGGCTTGACAGCTGATTTCAAAAGAGGTAAAAAACAAGATTCTCGCCATAAGGAGGTTATAATTTTAAGCATGAAATTAATTAAATTCATACCTAAAGAGACGAAAGTAATCGCTTTTGATTTAGGAGGAGTGCTTTTCAAAAATGATCCCGAAGGAATAACTTACCGTTCAATTGCCAAACAATATAAACTCAACTATGAGGACGTTAACAAGCTTCTCGCACGAAACTACGAAATCTTTCATCAGGGAAAGATAAGCGAGAAGGATTTTTGGGCACCATTAATAAATAAATACCATGTTTCTCTCGAACAATGTAAAAAATTTTATCGTAGCTCGGTTGCAATCAATCTGCCAATGTTTGATTTTCTTAAAGCGGTTTATAAAAAATATGATTGTTATACCTTAAATGACGAACCCCGGGAATGGATGATCTATAGAGTAAAAAAATATCATCTGAAACAGTATTTTAAAGGTTTCATTACCTCTAGTTTTTATGGTTATACAAAGCCTGATAAAAATTTATATAAAATCTTTATCCGAAAAGTTAAAGTCAAGCCATCAGAGATATTTTTTATAGAAGATAGTAAAGAGTGTATATTAACGGCAAAGAAAATGGGCATGAGGACATTTCATTATAGGTAAAATAAAATGATAAAATATGGTTACAGCGAAGCACCTGCCGGCATTGCTAAGTAAAGTATTGAGTCATGAATAAAAAACGGACAATTACACTCTCAATAATTCTATTTATCTTCGTACTGATTTTCGCAAGTTTTAACGGATTACCTGTCTCATCCCGGATTGAAGAGCATGGTTGCATTGCTAGTTATCATAAATATTTATTTTCAAGAACCTTATGTCAGTATGTAACTTTCGGGCATTGTATAACAACTGACTTCAATAAATACAATGCCGAAATGGAAATCGCTCGTTGTTTATGTGATAAGTATTTAGCTGGGCCAAGTATAGATTTAGAAGACAAAATCCGATCAAAATGTGATTCAGTTGAACCTAATTGTGATTCAAGTATTGAAAAGATCAAGATTGATTTCTGCAACGAAAAAGGTTTTAATTCGGTTGAATGTAGTGAACATTTCAGTAAGAACACTATGCCGAAAGTAAAATTCATTTGCCAAAACAAGGATGAAGTTTTTTATAGAATATTTATTGAATAAGTTTGCAGGTTAAGGCAAACATTATTAATTAACCGTTTTTGTCGGTTTAGCTGTTTGCTATTTGGGTTATAAAAAATATAATCTAAAAAAGGAGGTGATAGTATGAAAGGATTCAGAGGTGATATTGAAAAACAAACCCTAGCTAATAACAATTTCCGTCGGGTGCTTTATACCGGCAAGCATAGTCAACTAGTTTTGATGAATCTCCGGCCGGGAGAGGAAATCGGAATGGAAGTTCATCCGGATAACGACCAATTTTTCCGTTTCGAAAAAGGTCAAGGTAAATGTTTGATTGACGGTAATGAATACCAGGTCGGTGACGGGGTGGCGATTGTTGTGCCGGCCGGCGCCCAGCACAATATCATCAATACTTCCAGTTCGGAAGAATTAAAGCTCTACACGATTTATTCTCCGGCCCATCACAAGGACGGAATCATCAGGCTGACTAAACAAGAAGCGGAGGTTAACGAAGCTGAATTTGACGGGATAACCACCGAGTAAAAGGGATTATACTAAAATAACCGAGTAGTTAATAAACAAAATATCGATGGATTTTGCCTGGATTGTTTTTGCTTTATTATCAGCGTTAACGGCCGCCTTGGTAGCGGTTTTTGGAAAAATCGGGTTAGAAGGAATTGACACCAATACGGCGACTGCAATCCGCGCTGTGGTTATGGCTTTATTTTTAATCGGATTGACTCTGTTTCAGGGAAAATTAGATGAGGTGAACTCAATACTTACAAATAGCAAGGCGTTGACCTATATTGTGCTGAGTGGAATTGTTGGCGCCTTGTCCTGGTTATTTTATTTTATCGCCCTCAAAAATGCTAAAGTCTCTCAGGTTGTACCGATCGATAGGCTTAGTATTGTATTTGCCCTAGTACTGGCTTTTCTGATACTGGGCGAAAAGATTTCTCTGAAAGCCGGCATCGGCGCCGCTTTGATTGTCGTCGGAGGGCTTCTAGTCGCTCTGGGATAAACAGGATGATAGCAGTAAAAGTTCAATTAGCTCAAAAGAACAATTGCCAGAAAGTATCGAAATTATTAAAAATTCTCGATACTGAGAACTACTTTTTTTCAAACCCCAAAGACATTGATCAGTATATAAATAAAAAGCAATGCTATATTGCAATCCAAAATAAGCAAATAATTGGAACATTAATTTTAAGGCAAGAAGATCAAAGTTATGAAATATATTTGCTTGTTTCAAAGGAAAAAGGTGGAGGCCGGGCGTTAATTGAATTCGCAGTAAAGAAATGCAAGCAGGACAAGATTCTGAAACTCTGGTGTTGGAGTTTAAGTAGATATCAAGCAAAAGGTTTTTATCAGAAGCTGGGTTTTAAAGAGTCATTTCTGTTAAAAAAACAGTGGTACGGAGAAGATTGTTATTTTTTTGGTCGCGTAATAGATCTCAAATAAGAGGAACAGAGCTCGGTAGATATACCCGGTTAAAATAATACAAAATTGCCTTGCTAATACGGAAAGTTTAACTTTTATTTTTTGGTCAACTCTAAAGCTATTATGCTCAACAATGAATCAAAACGAATAGAGAGAGTTGAAGAATATCTTCAGGCAAAAATCTTACCTGAATTAGAAAAAAGTAGACCAAACTTTGACAGGCCACATACACTTGCTGTTGTAACCAAGATAAAAGAAATAATTCAAGGTTCACCCCAGATTGAGGTTGATAAAATCGTTCTCTTGATTGCTGCTTATGCTCACGACTGGGGATATTTTGGTTTGTTCAGGGATGGCCAGATACTTAAAATGGACGATGTTCAGCAGGCTAAAAGCGAGCATATGAGACTTGGAGCGAAAAAAATATCGAAATTACTTGAGGATAAATTATTTTCTTTCTTAACTGAAAGGCAGAAAAAAAGATGTGCGCATTTGGTGTTGGTGCACGATAATCTCAAAGCACTTAAGGATCTTGACGAGTTAATTTTGATGGAAGCTGATACCCTGGGTGGTTTAGACACCAGCTTGATAAAACCGACATTTGATTTTGAATCAAACAGAAGATATATAAAAGGGGTTAAGAAAAAGAGAGGTCCCTTATTTATCACAGACTACGGTAAAAAAGAACTACCAAGACTGATAAAAATGAGGATTGATTACTATAAGGATAAAAAAAGGGAAAATACTATCAAACAACTAGATTTAATTAAAAAAGCTTATGATCAGACGGTTGATCGTTATCAAAAAGAGATTAGTGATTTAGATTTACTACCGGAAGAATTCAAAAACTCACTAGAGTTCAAAAAATTCCAACAGACAAAACATAGTTGTAACAGTGGCGCACCGGATATCAAGAAGTATTTAAATCCGAAGCCGGGAATGAAATTTTTAGATGTTGGAGCAGGTGTAAACTTAGTCAATTATGCCCTCTATAAATGGCCATCTGATTATTACGGAATCGATATCAGTCCAAAACTGGTTCGGGCAACCAGAAAGTGGTTAAAGGGAAAAGATGTCGAAATTGGCGGATTGTTTGCTGCTGATGTCGCTAGGTTACCCTTTACTGATAATTTTTTTGACATCGCCGCAATAATCGGTGTTTTAGAATATTATGATCTTGGTTATATCAAAAAAGCTCTTTTTGAGTTACATCGAGTGTTGAAACCGGGCGGACGGATGGTAGTTGATATGCCAAGTCTAAAACACCCTCAGATACAGACGATGATAAAATTAGAATCGTATCTGGGAAGACCAAGACTCAATCTTCCGACCAGAAAACAATTTGAGGGTAAATTGAACAATTTGTTTTCGGTTGATACAATAAAAGACGATTCTCTAATGATTAAATATTTTGTTCAGACAAAGAAATAGAAATTTTTAAAGTCTATGAATATCAAAAGTAAAAAGGTTATTTGCGAGGACATTAAAGGGAAAAAATATCGGGTTTCAGTTGATAGATTAACTTTCAGACCGTCAGTCTATGGGGTAATAATTAAAGATAATCAGGTGCTTTTGTCAAAACAATGGGATGGCTATGATTTTCCCGGTGGCGGTGTCGATTTGGGCGAAACAATTAAGGATGCTCTTAAAAGGGAGGTGAAGGAAGAAACAGGTCTGACTGTGGAGGTAATCCAGGTTATTTCCTGCGAAAATTCTTTTTTTAAGCTTCCCTTTGTCGGGAAATACGTTCATTCGATTCTAATACATTACTTATGTGAAATTACAGGTGGTAGAATTTCAAAAAAATATTTTGATCAGGACGAAAGAAAATATGCCGATAAACCGGAGTGGATTAGTTTAAATGATATTCCGAAGATTAAATTTTATAATTCCGTTGACAGTCTGAAGATAATTACAGCCGCTAAAGTGTTAAGCCCGAATCGGTAGGTAAGCTTAGAAGAAATAGTAGGTCTGGTTTTATGGAAGGCAAACTTTTATCAGCCAGAGTCTATCCAGAATTTTTCTCCTTTGAGCCAAGCGACAGAGTCATCAATCTCGGCTGTGGTAAAGGTCCCCAGGCAATTGCCTATGCCGGGCAATATCGGGAAATGATCGGCGTCGATATTAATAAAAAAAAGCTGGCGGAATCAAAAGAAGTGATGAAAATTTATGGAGTCAAGAATTACCAAACTATCTGTGCCAATGTTGAAAATATACCTTTGCCGAGCAACTCCTTTGATAAAGCGATTGCCATAGACATCATTGAACACGTACAGAATCCGGGAAAATTGTGCTTTGAAGCCAACAGATTATTGAAAAGGAAAGGAAGATTGCTGGTTACTTTTCCAGCGATGCATGACAAATTCCTTAATCTTGTCTCCAAGGTCAAATGCGTTATCTTAAAGCAAGAAAAGAAAAAAATTCTGACTTCAGGTTGGAATCCTGACGCTCACAATCAAAGCTACCCTTTAAAAAGATGGATTTCTATTGTCGAAAGTTGCGGCTTTAGGCTTGAAAAATCGCGGGCAAGTACCTTATTCCCACCGCTTCACGCTTTTGGTGTCCCCCGGTTTTGGTTTAGTAATAACCTGATCCACCGGATTGACAGTTTTTTTTGCACTCTGCCGGTTTTGCGAAACTACGGACAAGCATTGGTTTGTATTTTTATAAAACAGAAAGATGTTTCTTAAAGGTTGCGATGAGTAATAATTGGTGCAGGACTTTTTATAATATTAATTGCCGTATCAAATAAACATTGCGTTAAATTTGCGGTTAATTTGCGGAAAAAAGGGGGAAAATGGATTGGCAAAAACTGAAAGCAAATCCTGGTCTGTGGCAAAGGTTCCAAGTGCGTAGCCGGATTATTGATCGAACTCGGCGATTCTTTAAAAGGAGGCATTTTCTGGAAGTCCAGACCCCGGTTTTAACCCCAAGACTGATCCCGGAATCCTATCTTGAGTATTTTCAAACCGAACTGTTGGATAAAATGGGCCGTAAAAGGCTGGCTTTTTTGACAACTTCGCCGGAAATGTGGCACAAGAAGCTGCTGGCTGCCGGTTCGGGAAATATTTTTGAAATTACCAAAAGTTTCCGCAATACCGATATCGGCGGCCATTTCCATAATCCGGAATTTACTTTGCTTGAGTGGTACCGGATCAATACCGATTATGGTGAGACTATGGCAGACTGCGAGGAATTAATCCGTTTTCTTAATCACGGTAAAGCCAAGCTGGAATATCAGGGACAGGTTGTCGATATCTCCAAGCCGTTTGAAAAATTATCCGTAATTGAGGCTTTTTCGCGCTTTGCCGGTATGGCTGAAGATGAATTATTTGATGAGAAAAAGTTTAGGAATACGGCTTTAAAAAAAGGCTACCGGATAAAAGATGATGACGATTGGTCTATTATCTTCGAGCTGATTTTACTTAAGGAAGTTGAGCCGAACCTAGGCTATAAAAAACCGGCTCTTCTTTACAATTTTCCCTCCCAATTTGCGCCGCTTGCCAAAACCAGCCAAACGGACTCACGGGTAAAAGAAAGGTTTGAACTTTTTCTTTTTGGTATCGAGCTGGCTGATGCATACACCGAATTAACCGACCCTGAAGAACAAAAAAGCCGGTTTGAAGAGGAAATAAGCTTAAGAAAGAAGATGGGTAAAATCGATTGCCCGCCAGATTGGGATTTTGTCGCTGCCCTAAGGTCTGGCCTGCCGCCCTGTAGCGGAGTCGCCTTAGGGATTGACCGTTTAGTCATGGTTTTTACCGACCAAATCTCGATCGACGAGGTGCTGCTTTTCTCCGGGGAGGAAATCTTCGCTTCTTAAATGATTACCCGATAAATGGTAAAATAGCGCTATGATAAAGGCAGGGAGTATCACTAAAGGTATTTACCTCAAATGGCACGACGAACCGGTTTTGGTAGCGGATAAAGAGTTTTACAGTCCCGGGAAGGGTTCGGCAATTGTCCGGCTGAAGTTAAAAAATTTGAAAAACGGTAATGTTTTGCACGAAGTCATAAAAACAGACGAAATGATAGAGGAAACTGCCGTTGATTATCTAATGGCCCAATATTTATATAAAGACGAAAACCGGTTCGTTTTTATGGATCCCCGCAGTTACGAACAATACCAAGTAGCAGAAAAACTGGTTGAGGACAGCCAGGGTTTAATTAAGGAAGGCTTGGAATATCAGCTCGTCATTTATGAAAATGAGGTAATCGGGATTAATTTTCCGACGAAGATGTCTTTTAAAGTTATCGAAGCCGAAGTTTCAGATAAGGGAAACACGGTCACGGCGGCAACGAAATCTGCGAAGCTGGAAACCGGCATCGTCGTAAAAGTACCCCTTTTTATCCGGGAAGGTGATGTAATTACCATTGACACCGAAACCAAAGGATATGTTGGTAGGAAAAATTAGCCGACGGCCAGCCTTTAAAATTCCCCTTTTACCAGAATATAGATAAGTTAAGATCGTCTGGTTTGAATAATATTTAAGGAACAACCGATAGGTTTGTAAAGGACAGAAGATGGATCAACTGGATGAAATAAGGCAGAAAGTCAATCTCGTAGACCTGGTCGGTGAATATGTCACTTTGAAAAAGGCCGGCCGTAATTTTAAAGCCCTCTGTCCGTTTCATTCGGAAGCCCAGCCTTCTTTTATTGTTTCCCCGGAAAGACAGATTTGGAAATGTTTCGGTTGCGCCAAAGGCGGCGATGCCTTCCATTTCTTGACGGAAATTGAGGGAATGGATTTCGGGGAGGCGGTTCGCTTGTTGGCAAAAAGGGTTGGGGTTGAACTTAAGCCTTTCAGAAGTTCACAAGGCGAGCAACAGAAGCAGCTTTTTTATGAAATCAACCACCTGGCTGCCGAATTTTATCATTATTTGCTGACTAAGCACCCGGCAGGAAAAAAGGCTTTGGATTATATTCTAGGGCGGGGTATCTCTCAGGAGTCGATTAGTCTTTTTAAATTAGGTTACTCTCCTAATATGTGGGACGGTGTCCAGAAATATTTGGTCAAGAAAAAAAATTACCGCTCCAGCGATTTAGAAGCGGTCGGTCTGATTATCAGGGGCGGGCGTTCGGGGTTTTATGACCGCTTCCGGAACCGGCTAATGTTTCCTCTTCGAGACCACCAAGGAAATACCTGCGGTTTTGCCGGTCGTGTCTTGGAAAAAGAAGCCAAGGAGGCAAAATATGTCAATTCGCCGGAAACACGGCTCTACCATAAAAGCCGGTTGTTGTATGACCTCTGGTTGACTCGGTCAGAGATTAAAAAAACGGCCGTGGTAGTTTTAGTTGAAGGAGAACTGGACGCAATCTCTTCATATCAAACTGGCGTTCGAAATGTATTGGCGATTAAAGGTTCGGCCTTGACCGAAGAACAGCTGGTTTTACTCAAGCGCTATAGCCAGAATTTGATCCTGGCTTTGGATGGCGACGTGGCAGGCGATGCGGCGGCCAGAAGAGGAATTGAATTAGCTGATAATTTGGGATTTTCCATTAAAGTAGTCCAAATTAAAGGCGGAAAAGACCCAGATGAAGTTGCCCAAAAAGATCCGGTACTCTGGCGCCAGCTGGTGGCCGAGGCTGTTCCTATCTATGATTATTTCTTGAGCTCGGCCTTAAGTCGTTTTGACGCCAGATCGGCCGAGGGAAAAAGGAAAATTGGCCAAGAGTTTATTCCGGTGCTAGTCAAAATTTCTGACAATATCGTCCGCGGCCATTATATTGGTTTATTAGCGGCCCGGCTTGGAGTGGGGGAAGAAGTAATTATTAAAGAAATTGAAAGATTCAGCCAGAAACCTACCCGCCAAGCAATAACAGCGGCTGTCTTTCCGCCGGCCGATAAGAACCGGTTGCAGGTTTTAGAGGAATATCTGTTAGCTCTTTGTTTGCAAAGCGGAAAATGGAAATTTCTAACCAAGCGGGTATTGAAAAACCTGATCGTCACTCCAGCCCTTTCCCAGATAATGGAAACTATCGGCGTTTATCTTAAAAAATTCAAAACTCTTAAAAGTGACCGGTTGGCGAAGATGCTTCCGCCAGAGTTGCTGGAGATTTTTAATCAACTTTACCTTTATGATCTAGGCGATTGGACTGATGAGAAAGAGAAAATGGAATCGGAAATAAAGAAGATGATTAAAGAGATCGAAAGGGTTAAAATTAAGCAAAGGTTCGGTCAGCTTACCCGGGAGATAAAAGAAATTGAAAAACAAAAAAGAGATCGGACAGCTGAAGACGACTCTGAAATAAGAAAAAAGTTAGCCCGATTGAATGAGGAGTTTCGTGACCTTTCAACTAAATTAGGTGAGATTTGATAAAATAAGAGTAGGAGAAGATTATTATCTGATTTATTATCCAATTATGCCAACAAAAGTCAGCCGCAAAAAGAAAGTTAATGTAACCGCCCTTATAAAGAAGGGGAAAAAGCAGGGTTTTGTGACCCAGGATGAAATTTTGGTTCTTTTTCCCGATGCCGAAGATCGGATCGAGGAACTTGACAATCTCTACGATCATCTTTTGAAAGCCGAAGTGGATGTTTTTGAAACGGTGACAAAGGAGGAAATGGTTGAGGACGAAAAGGCGGCTTCGGCCTTAACGAAAGAGCTTGAGGTTTTGGCGACTTTGAAGGACAAGACAATCACTGATCCGGTAAGAATGTATCTTAAGGAAATTGGCCGGATTTCTCTTTTGACCGCCGTAGAAGAAGTGAAATTAGCCCAGCGGATCGAGAAAGGTTCCGATGCGGCTCGAAAGAAACTGGTTCAATCAAATTTACGTTTAGTGGTCTCGATTGCCAAAAAATACGTCGGTAGGGGAATGGGCTTCTTGGATCTGATCCAAGAAGGGAATCAAGGGTTGATGCGGGCGGTGGAAAAATACGACTGGCGGCGAGGTTATAAATTTTCTACCTATGCTACCTGGTGGATCCGGCAGGCAATCACGCGGGCAATAGCCGATCAGGCAAGAACTATTCGGATTCCGGTCCACATGGTGGAAACAATTAATAAAGTAATTCGGATTTCCCGGAAATTAATGCAACAGCTGGGACGGGAACCGAGCCCTGAGGAAATCGGCGATGAACTGGAATTGGATCCTGACCGGGTCAGGGAAATCTTTAAAATCGCCCAAAATACGACTTCGCTGGAAAAGCCGGTTGGGGATGACCAGGACTCGCTCTTGGGAGATTTTATTCAGGATACTTCTCAGCCGTCTCCCTATGATTCGGCCTCAAAACAACTTTTAAAAGAAAACGTTAACGAGGTTTTAAAGACTTTATCGGATCGTGAGGCAAAGGTTTTAAAGATGCGTTTTGGCCTCAATGGTTCCCGGCCGATGACTTTAGAGGAGGTTGGTCGGGAGTTTGGCGTGACTCGTGAACGGATCCGGCAGATTGAGGCTAAAGCCCTGCGGAAGTTGAAGCACCCCTCGAGGAGAAAGAAGCTGCAAGACTATTTGGAATAATCATGACTATCAGAACAATTCTTGGCTTTGTTGGTTTGCCTTGCGCCGGCAAAGGAACCGATTACCCGTGATTCGCTTCAGCGGGTGGCCGGTGATCTGCGCCAGCGGCTCGGACCAACGGTGTTGGCCCAGAGAGTTTGGCAAAAGATAGTCTCTGCCAAAAGAAAAAAAGCGGTGATTGATAGTATCCGGGGAATTGAGGAAGTCGAATTTTTAAAAGAGCAACCCGGTTTTTGGCTGGTGAGTGTTTCAGCCAAGCCCCGACTTCGTTTTCAGCGAATGATAGCCCGCGACCGGGCAGGAGACCCAACGACCTGGCCGGCTTTTTTAAAAAATGAAGAGCGGGATAAATACAGTGAGGGCAGGAATATTACTGTTTGTCTTAAGGCCGCTGATTTTCAGTTGATTAATAATTCTGCTCCCGAAGATCTCTATCGCCAAATCGAAACAGTTTTGGCAAGGATAGCTATTTCTTGAATTTGGAATAACTTCCCAAGTTTGGTAAAATTGTGCAGTACATTAATATTCCCCGGTAGCTCAATTGGCAGAGCATTCGCCTGTTAAGCGAAGGGTTACTGGTTCGAGTCCAGTCCGGGGAGCCAGTTAGGCGTTACTCTACAATAGCCGTGCTCAATTAGGCTTGCAAAGAGTGGCGTTGGAATTGCTTTCGCTACCTTTTTATTTTTGATTTCAAACTTTTCAAAGAAGATTCCCAAGTAAATTCTCTTAGCATCGAAATTAGACTTCTTGTAGGTCTCGTAGATATTAGAGGCCATATCCATTACCCGAGAAATAACGTCAATATCAATTCGCTGGTTGGTTTCAATATCATGGATTTGTTCCTGTAAGCTCTTAATCTGGCCTTCTAACTCAGTGTGCTTGCGTTTAAAGGCCTCTTTGCTGATAGTGCGGTCAAGTAGCTCGTCTTCAAGCCGATTTCTTTTAATCTCAAGCTGGTTGATGGCGTTTCTTAGGGCCTGCTTATCTTCTTCAATATTTTCTCTTGACTTTTTGACTAATTCTTTGGCTTTGTCAACGATTCTTTGGCTGAATTCTTGAGAAAGTTGTAATTTCTTAAACTCTAATTCTATCTTTTTCTCCAAATGATTCATTTCAATATAGGGCTGCCGACAATCACCGTTTCGCTTGGAACAATGATAATAAGCCTTGACCTTTGGCTTGTGCCATTCAGCATAAATCCTTTTCCTGCAAACCGAGCAATAAGCAAAGCCGTTAAGCAACCAGCGATATTTCCGTCTTCGGCAGGCGTTTTGATTATGCAGGCTAGAAATTCTTTGACAAGTTTTAAAAATGGCAGAAGTGGTTAGGTGAGGATGTTTTCCTTGGTAGGTTCTACTTTTGAATTCAATCTTGCCAAAATAAAACGGGTCATGGAGGACATTATAAAGAATGCTTCTGGATACTTTCTTGCCATTTTTGGACCTCAGGCCCTTTTCGTACATCAAATCAACTAAACTGTCGATAGAGAAGTTGCCTGTCGAATAAAGTTTGAAAAATAAAGTAATTAACGGGCTTCTTTCTGGGTCAACAATGATTATTTTTTCTGGATTGTCCGCTGTTCCCTTATTGTGATTCAAATAGCCTAACTTTGCCCATCCTGGCCACCAGCCGTCCTGGCACTTCTTCTCAAGACTCTTTCTTACCTTTCGGCCTGTTAATTGGCTCTGGAAAGCGTTGACATTAGCCATAATGCCATCAACCAGATTGCCTTCAGGAGAATTATCAATCATTGGTTGGCTGACAGATATAATTTCGGTATGAACCTTTCTTAGTTCTTCCTTGATTGAATAATGGCTAAATGGGTTTCTGGCCAATCGGTCCGTGTCCAGCACAAGTACGATGTCAATGTGCTCTTTTTGGCAGTGAATAATTAAATCTTCAAGGCCATGTCTGCCCTTGGTCGTTGTGGCACTCTTGCCCTCGTCTGTATAAATACCGACTATCTGATAGCCATTATCTTTGGCCCATTTAGAACAAACTCTTTTTTGAACGTCAAGAGACATGCCCTCCCGCACTTGCTCATCGGTCGAGACACGAGTATAAATCAAGCATTTTTTAGATGGCATAGGCTGTGTAGATGGGTTCATTAAATCCCTCCTTTCTGGTAAAACTAAGTTTCTCGTAGTAATTAAACGGAATTTCATAAGGGCTTCCAGTCAAGATTATTTTTATCTGGAAAATATAACTAAGTTCAATCCTAACTTTTGGAATGAAATTAAAGCCCAACTGGCTTAGCATCACTTCTGCTAATAAGGTGGCTGCCTGGTTTAGCTTTGCTTCAATGTCTTTCATTAGTTTTCTCCCAATAAAAAAAGAGGCCTCGCCGAATGGCTTTATCCTCTTATTTCTGTTTCTTTTTATTTCTGTCGACCCGAAGGTCTTATTAAATGTTTTATAACACATTTTAGCCTCAAGTGCAATAGTAATTTTGCCCTATCTAACAAGACTTATTTCCCTTTTTGCTTCGTTTAAATTTTTAAAACTTATGCCTAAATCAGCACTTTGAGGAGTTAAAATTCGGTAAGCCTTTTCCTTAACGAAAGATTCAATCAGACAGTCTTTATAAAAGGTGAGTTTGTCGGGTGTCCTTTGAGGTCTTTTGGCGGGATTAATTTCTTCAGTTGGACACAAGACCTCTGCTATTCGACGTGGTTCTTCAATGAGTTGATGGTTTGCTATTCTGATGAGTTTAACGACAACAAAGATAACAACTAATAAAGAGTAGAGGGGAATAAAAAAAGGAGTGAGGATTATAAAAAAAGTGATAAGGGAACTTTTTAAAGAAACTTTGAAGATTGAATTGAGCATAATGACAGCCTTTTATATTGTATTTAATTACCCCTAATTACATATTTTCATACAAACAGGCTGAATAGTCAAGATGTCAGACTATGCCAATTTCGATACCAGTTGAGTTAGTTTTCTCTATCGACTTAGAAAAGAAAGAAGTTTTGGCTTGCAAATAGTGTGTTTTAACCGTGCCAAAACTACTTCAAAGAGGGTTGAAATAAATAGCCCTGGGGGGTACCGAAGTTACAGAAATAAGACAATCAAACAAAAGTTCGCTAGTTCTCATAGGCCCTAACTGTCTCGAAACTTACCCTGTTTATAATGGCTATTTTCCGTATTTAGCTGGTAAAATAACAATAAGTTTAATTAACATCAATCGAACTTCAAATTATGGCAAAAATTAGACTTGTCGGTATATCAGAATACGCCAAAAAGAAAGGGGTAAGTCGGACCACTATCTGGCGTTATTTAAAGCGAAGCGAGCTCGATTATTATGTTGTCCCAGGTAGTAAAAAGAGGTGGCTCAGACTTAAAAGGCCAAATTTCAAGGAAATGGAGAGCAATGTTCTGGACCAGCTGTTAAGCGTTAGCTCTTAAAATATTCCTATTTAGCAGGCAAATTCACTAATCAGACCTCTATATTTATTAGTCTTCATTTTCAAGATTAATAGCTTGGATAATAATTTTTTTAAGGAAAATGAAACTTATTTCTTCTTTAGGGGTTACATGCAACCGCTTCGTAGAGACATTCTTGGTTTTCGTTATCAAATGATTCCATTCCTACCCATATTTGTCTGTCGCAGTTATTTTCTGTGAAAGAACAAATATTATCGTTTGGAGTTATGCTAACTGATGTTTCTGGCTCAGAGTTATCTATCGGACTGGTAGTGTACAGACAGGATTTGAGTGGTTTGTTGGCAGAAATGGTAAACTCGCTCGAGCTACTAGAACCTTCTGGAACGCCACAGCTTACTTGAAAGGCTTCTGGACTAGAAGTTGGTTGTGGTTCAATCGTGGGTTGAGGATTATCAACGAGCCTGCATTTAAGAGGACCTAAATCACCCTCAAAACGGATTTCAGGAACCATCCCTGGTGGGCAGTGGGCAATTTCTTCCAGTCCTTTTAGCCTTTCTTCTAAATCTGCCACTTTATCTTCTAAATCATCTGTCCTACTGGTAAGACTATCAATTAGAGCCTGTATGGGCTCAATCGCCTTATTAATCATTTTAAGGACTTCTTGTCGATAGGGGAAAAATATGTTTCGTGAGTATCTAAACGAAAAGGCTTCGGCAGGTTTAGTGAAATGTTGCGAGGCAAATATTAATAGGATTATAGAGAAGCAAACTACAAATATTTTTTTCATTTCGTTTTATCTCTTTTATTTTAAATCTTCTAGGAAATCATACTATATCTAAGAGAAGAAATCAAGCCTTTTTCAAGGCCAAATGCTTAGTTATACTTAGTGGAGTTTAAAACGACGGCATACAACAATATGGATGTATGCCTAAAACAAGTAAAGAAACACTAAGAACCTTAGGGAAAAAGGTGCAAAAGTTAAGGAAGCAAAATAATTTAACCCAAGAAGAACTAGCTCACCAGCTAGGTATTTCCAGAGTTTATATGGGCTTCATAGAACAAGGTCGAGAGAGCCCATCTTTAAAGCTCTTAATGAGAATATCTAGGAAATTTAAGGTTAAAGTAGAAGACTTGTTTCATAGATAAAGTAATTTGAGCATAAAAGTGCCAAATTAATTGACTTGGAGATTACTTCTGAATTTCGGTAGCGTTTACTGCCTTCCGAGAGTTGCCCTTACTGCACACTTTGGAATTTAGAGCATAGAAACAGAAAATAAGAATGTTTTCAACGCTTTAACCTGTTTTCTCTCAGAGCGTTTAAGCCAACTATCGCCTCCAAACTAGTCTCCATTGAGCTAGAAGGTGGGAGAGCATAGTGCGTAACTCTTTATCCCGACACATTTTTCTGTTGTCATTCCCGTGCACACTTTGGACTTCGTCACACGTCAACAGCCAACCATCCTCACACCTTTATTTAACGTCGTATTTGTTGCCGACTCCCCGTGAGGCCCCGTTGGTAGAGTGAAGTGGGGTTAAACTTCACCTACAACTAGACCTTGGCTTCTTTAGCCTCTCACACAATGGTGCACTACGACTTCTGCTTAAACAAAAAAAGTCCAACCCTAATTTGAGTTGAACTTCACAATTTCTTGTTACTCCTTGGCAAATACCAAGACTCAAGATTAACTAAATTTTAAGAAAATGAATTGAGGCTGTCAACTAGAAAAATTCACCTCATAATGCATCAATTTTGAGATAAAATTTAAGGCAGGGTGAGTAATATTTTTGTACAAAATGAAAGTACAATAATAATTATACTTTTGGAATCTTCAACTTCTAAAACAGTAAGTAATAAGATATAATTAAGTTCAATTAGCTATGACCAAAAAAATTAGAAAATTGTTGACCTTAAAACAAGCAGCTGACATTTTAAATGTTAGTCCCGCAACTCTAAGGCGATTGGATAACGAAGACCGTTTAAAGGCTGTCAGAATTGGCTCCAGGCGTGGCGTCGGTGATAGAAGATACAGGCCCGAAGACATCGAGAGTTATATTGAAAGACAAAAGAAATAAAAAGAAATAAAAGAATGGCTAATGCTAAATCTGCCTCGAAAGAGACGGATTCCAGAATCATTGTTGACCGCTTGCTTAAAGAGGCAGGCTGGGATATTGAAGATAAAACTCAGGTTACTACCGAAGAAGCTACTAAAGACGGTAGGGCCGATTATCTTCTTTTGGACGCTCGAGGAAGGTCGTTAGCGGTCGTAGAAACAAAAAGATTCAACAAGGACCCGTATTCTGCCAAAGAACAGGCAGAGAATTATGCTAAGGAACTTCAAGCTCCTTTTATTTTCCTTTCTAATGGCGAAGACACCTATTTTTGGGATTACGCTCAGGCAGATGCTCGTCTGGTTGACTCCTTTTTTTCCAGATATGATTTAGAAAGAATTTCCACTTTAAGAAAATATCGCAAGCCGCTTTCCGCTATTCCCATTCCCGATAAATTCTTTTTTAGAGGCAAAGAAATCACTGTCAGGCCTTACCAAAAAGATTCATTAAGAACAATGGATAAAGGAATAGAAGAAAATAAACGACGGATGTTAATAGAAATGGCTACAGGGACAGGGAAAACGCTAGTGATTGCCATGCAAATGAAGCGATTATTTCAGGCAGGTCTTGTTGAGCGAGTTTTATTTCTAGTCGACCGAATCGAGCTTGCCAACCAAGCCAAGGAAACTTTTGATGATTATCTTTCTGAATACCCCTCAATTGTTTTATACGGCGGTAAAAGAAGCAAAGAAGGCCAGATAGTGATTGGTACTTTACCAACGATTCAATCACAAGTTGACTCTTTTACTAGTGGCTATTTTGATTTAGTAGTGACTGATGAGTGTCATCGTTCAATTTACAGCATGTATCGTCCGCTTCTTCTTCATTTTGATGCTATTCATGTTGGTTTAACCGCTACTCCAGCCAATTTTATTGACCGCAACACTTATAAATTTTTTGACTGTTGGAACCCATCAACCAGACGAGGTAAGCCCACTTTTATTTACGGCATTAGACAAGCGATAAATGATGGCTATTTAGCTGGCTACAAGGTTTATCATGCCCGTTCGAAGATTTCTCTAGAAGGAATTAAATGGCAAGGCGAAGATTATCAGCCGCAAGATTTAGAAAGAGTAATTACAGTTGAAGACAGAAATATGCTCTTTGTCCAAGAATTCAAAGAGCAAGAAGAAAAGAAAGGAAGCGACCATCCCAGGAAAACAATTGTATTTGCTGTCACCAAGAAACACGCCGCTCAACTAACCAGATTCTTCAACCAGGCTTATCCAGAATATAAGGGAAAGTATGCTGAGATGATAACCACCGACACCTTCGACCCACAAAGAGCTATTAAACGTTTTAAAAAGGAACCTTTGCCCGTGATTGCGGTTTCGGTGGCCATGTTAGACACAGGTTTCGACTACCCAGCTATTGAAAATTTGATGATGTGTCGGCCAACCCTCTCACCAATTTTTTACCAACAAATGCGAGGTAGGGGTTCACGACTCTGCCCAGAAATCGGTAAAACTTCTTTTATGATTTATGACTTCGTTGGTAATGCTAAATATTTTAACGATGAAGGTTATGACCCATTTGAACAAAAGGAATCAGCTACCAGGGAGCTAAAAGAGGAGAAAGTGGAAGAAGATTTACTACAAGAAGAAGAACTGAAGATGCCCAAAAGAGAGTTTGTAACTGTACCCAAAGGACAGGCTCCAGATGAATGGATGGAGCGTAAATTTATTGAGTTTGGGCCAGAAGGAGAAAAAGTTGATGCTCGAGAGTATAAAGATAAGTTTGCTGAAGAAGTGAGCACTCTTGTTGATTCAAATGAGATTGTGGCCAAGGTTAAACAAGGCAAGGAGATAACAGATGAAGAACTTCAAGAATTAGCCCAACTTTTAAATCACCCAGAATACTTTTTCAATGAAGCCAATTTAAGAGATGCCTATGGCCAACCAACTGCCAACTTATTAGATTTCATCAAATCTTCCCTTGGAATGCACAAATTCCCAACTAAAGAAGAAAGAGTCAGCAAGGCCTTCGATGCTTGGATTATTCAAAAGAATTTTGCTCCAGAGCAGGCCAGAGTTTTAAGAATGCTGAAGAATCAATATCTTGCAGGGAGCAAGGCTGATATTGCTGACTTCAATAGGCCACCAATTTCTCAATACGGCGGTTTACAGTACGCCTTAAAAGTGTTTGGAGATGAAGGCTTAAAGCAGGTAGTTGATGATTTGCAACAAGGAGTATTCCAATGAGTAGAACAACTAAACAGGAACTTAAATCTGTCATCGACCAAATTTGCAATAAACTTTGGGCCGCAGGGTTAACAAACCCCATTACTTACATTGAACAAATATCGTATCTCTTTTTCCTAAAAATGCTTGAGGAATGGGACAACGAAAAAGTGAAAGAAACAAAGCTGATGGGCAGTAAGAATGGCTATAAATCAATCTTTGATAAAGAGAATGAAAAGTACCGTTGGAGCCAATGGACTCATATTCCTGATAATACCGAAATGTATAAATTTGTCCGAGATGAAGTTTTCCCCTTTATGGCCAATTTGCCTGGCACTGATGAAACGGTTAGAAGTTTCTTTTCAGGAGCCCGATTTCAGATTCCAGACGGAGTTGTTTTAAGAGATGTGATTGACAAGCTGCGTGAGATTTCTTTTATTGAACTAGATGCTGATGTTAAGGGTGACCTTTATGAATACCTTTTAAACCAAATAGCTACTTCAGGCAAAGCAGGCCAATTCAGAACACCAAGGCATATTATCAGAACCGTTGTTCAGCTGGTTAACCCCCAGATTGGTGAAACATTGCTAGACCCTGCCTGTGGCACTGCAGGCTTCCTTTTAGGAGTCTATGAATGGATAAAACTAAACAATTCTGACAAGAAGAATATTGAAGAACTAGGAAATGGCAGTGGACAAAAAGTCAAAAAAGGACCAGGTGATAAGTTAACACCTTCTCAATGGCAATTTTTACAAACTGGTACTTTTTATGGTTTCGATGTTGATGCGGCCATGGTCAGAATCGCCACTATGAATCTTATCTTGCATGGTCTTGAGAAATCGCAAGTGTTAAGAAGGGATTCTATTGCTGGCAGTCCTGATGAATGGGAAGACAGAGAATTTGACGTTGTCGTTACTAATCCTCCTTTTGCAGGCAGTGTAAATAAAGAAAGAATCAGAAAATATCTCCCAGTTCAGGCCAACGATACAACCACTCTCTTTTTAGGCTTAATGATTGATGCTTTAAGAAAAAGTGGTAGGGCTGGGGTGATTGTTAACGAAGGTATTCTTTTTAATAGAAATAGGGCTTCAAAAGAAATTAGGCGTTACCTAATGGACAAAAGAAACCTTGTAGCTGTAGTTTCTTTGCCAGGCGGTGTTTTCCAGCCTTATTCAGGCGTTAAAACAAGTGTTCTTTTTTTCAATAACGACGGCAAGAAAACGGAAAAAGTTTGGTTTTATGAAGTGCGTTTTGACGGTTTCCAACTATCTACTCAAAGGAGGCCAACTCCAGATAAAAATGATTTGCCTGATTTAATTGAAAAATGGAAAGACAAACCCGAATCAGACAGGAGTTGGTACGCTACCAGAAAACAGATTGATGAAAATGACTACATTCTTTCAGCTTCAGCTTACAAACCCATTGAAGATGATGAGACTGAATATCGAGAACCAAAAGAGATATTCAAAGAGGTTGAGGAAATTAATAAAAAGGTTCAGCAACAATTAAAGAAAGTTAAGGGATTTATCAGATGAGCAAGAATAACAAGAATAAAAAAGATAAAGCCAAGGATGTTGTTAAGGAATTAGGTCTTCCTGTTGCAGGGGCGGTAATTTCTGTATTTTCTCCCTTTGTTGGCATTGGTACGGCAGCAGCATCAGGGATTTGGTCTCTAGTTGATAAATGGAGAGGTGACAGGATTAAGGAAGTTAAAAATGAAGTTGGAGCCAAAAAGTTATTAGAGCTAATCCAAAGAGACGATAAAGCTAAAGACATTCTCCATAAAATTTTGCTGAATGTTTTGCAGGAAGAATCCAGAAGAAAAAGACGACTCTACTATAATTATATTTCCCAACTTCATAAAGATATTTATCCCTCCTTTGATTATCACTCCAAGATTATTCTGACGATTAATTCGATTACTTTTGATGAGCTACATAGGTTAGCTTGGCTTAATGAAAAATATGACGGAATTCTTCGGGCCACCCTTAAGAGACAAAAAAAAGAGAATCCTGAAGCTAAGATTAATGTCGATGGAAGCAGGGGCATTAGTATTAGAGATGTTAAAGAGGCAGGTTATCTCCAAAAAAGAGAAGATGAAATTGATTTAGAAGACAAATTAGCAAGACTGGGGAATTATGGTTTAATTTCCGTCAAAAATGGTAGATATGGTGGAACATTTTTCGGACCTTTGACTGAATTTGGGGAAAAATTTCTTGAATTTATTAAAAAGGATAGATAAGGCCTTAATATGAATTACAAATTTCTTGCTACGCAATTTGGTGAAGGCATAAAGTACGATAGCACAATTAATGAGATAAATCGTATTTTTTACTCTTTGACTGATTTAAAGTGTAAAGATTATCCAAACGAAGCAATAACATCTGCAAGGTCGGCATTGACTTATAGTTGGGTGATGACAGTTGCAGATTCTGAGCTTAACGAAGAAGAAAAAATTGATATTATTCGACGGTCAATTGATGCCTTAGCGGTTAAGAGAGATTTAAAGAAGAAATTACACTCTTTTTTAGTTCTACCTAAAAAAGTTCTCAAAACACGAACCGTATCCTATGTGAGTGAGTCTAGGATAAAAGAGTTAAAGAGTGTTAAAAGTGATGTTTTCGACTTAATTAGGCTTATTAGACTTTGTGAGGAGCTGAATACAGCCTACGAGAATAATTGTTATTACTCTGTGGCCATGGTAGTGCGGTCTATTCTTGACCACATTCCTCCAATCTTTAATACTAGGTCTTTTTCTGAAATTGCTAATAATTATCGAGGGACAAAGAGCTTTAGGGAACAAATGAAGCACCTGGAAAATTCCTCTAGAAAGATTGCTGACAGTTTCTTGCATACACAAGTAAGAAAAAAAGAGGTACTTCCAGGCCATAGCCAAATAGATTTCTCTAATGATTTAGATGTTTTATTAGCGGAGGTATATAGATTACTGAAATGAAAAATAATTGGCAAACAAAAAAATTGGACAATTTAGTTGAGGTCAACGGCGGAGGTACTCCACCAACTAGTCAGCCTCAATATTTCAATGGCGACGTCCCATGGTTTACTCCTTCCGAAATAACTTCAGGAACAGTTTCTGTTTTAGAAGACAGTGAAAGACAAATTAGCGAGGAAGCTAAAAAATATACCAAAATAGTCGACAAGAATTGTATTCTTTTATCGACTAGAGCAACAATTGGAAATGTAGCGATTACTTCAACAGCTTCGGGCTACAACCAAGGCATAAAAGGAATTACACCCAAAAAGGAGTTAGGCTCATGGTTTCTTGCCTATTGGCTGTTGGCGAATAAAAGAAGACTAGAAAGGGTATCTTATGGAACCACTTTTAAAGAATTAAGCACTACGGCCCTAAAAAAGATTAAAATTTCTTTTCCTTCTCTCGAGATTCAACACAAAATTGTTGAGCGACTGGATGCGATTCGAAAACTCCAAGAACTAAACCAGCAAGAAATTGAGAAGGCAGAAGAATTATTTGATTCTTTCATAACTGGCCAGCTCGTCCAAAATAATAGTGCAAAATTTAGTAAGTTTGGTGATATTGCAGAATTTCAGTATGGATTAACAGCTGAAGGCAAGAACAAAGGTAACTATAGATTAATAAGAATCACCGATATTAATGAGTCGGGGAAACTAAGAAACCATGATAAAAGATTTGTGCAAGTCAATGAGAGAACAGCTAAATCCTATGTTCTTAGCAATGACGATTTGCTTGTGGCTCGTACGGGTGCAACTTATGGAAAATTTTTATTATTCGACTATGATAAACCATCAGTGTTTGCTTCATTCCTGATAAGAGTTAAATTTAATCCTGATTTAGCAATACCCTTGTTTATTTGGTTGTTTACCAGAACTGAAAAATACTGGAAACAGGCTAGGAAGTTGGTAACTGGTTCGGGGCAGCCCCAGTTCAACGCTAATAGGATAAAGGAGATTGAAATAACCTTACCTTTGTTAGATAAACAGAAAAAAATAATAGTGAAAGCAGAACAACTTTTAGATTACATTAGTAGTCTTTTTATGAAAGAGACTTTACTAAATGAACTTTTTGAAAGCACGCTTAATAAGGCAATGAAAGGAGAATTAGTTTCATGAGTGATTCTCAGCCTGGAACGATTGGTTCCACTTGGACAAAGTGCGATTTACAGATTCATACTCCTGCCTCTTATGACTATAAAAATAAAGCAATAACCCCAAGGCAGATAGTAGAGAAAATAAAACAAGAAAAAATACAATTAGCTGCTATTACGGACCATTGGTCGGTTGAGCTTGTTGATGCAATTAGGATTCTTGCAGTCGATGAGGAAATTACTATATTGCCTGGATTTGAATTTCGAATAGATAAGGGTGATTCTCCGATTCATGCAGTGGCTTTGTTTCCAGAAGACATAGACATCAGTGAAATCAAGGAAAATGTTTTAAACCAACTTCCTCTTTGTGAGAAAAAAGGCGAAGGAATAAGTAGAAGTGCTCTAATAAAACTTGGGAAGTCGAGGCTAAAGGAAGGAAAGACCGATGGCGAGTATTTCAAAGAGGGGCTAGAACATGCGTATGTTGATTTACGAGAGGCGTATAAAATTATTAAAAATAATGGGGGCTTAATTTATTTACATTATGATAAACACAAAGGACTGGATTCATTAAACTCAGTCAAAGGTTCTCAGTTAAAGGTCAATGTTCATAAAGAAGTTGATTTCTTCGAAATTAGCAGTGCTGAGACAAAAGAAAAGTCTTTAAAACACGAAGACGTATTAAGGCTAACGGGCGGGCAAAAGGCGGGCGTTGTTACTTCTGACGCTCATTCTCTTGACGAAATTGGAAGAAAATATTGTTGGATTAAGGCGAGGCCTACTTTTAGCGGTTTAAAACAGATTATTTATGAACCAGAGAAACGGGTTTGGTATGGAAAAAATTGCCCTCAATACGTTCATTTTCGGATTTCAAAATTTTCTTTGAGCGAACAGGATAGTGAAGCCGAAAATAAATACTGTTTTAGCCAATTAAGTGAGCATGTTCCTTTTAACCCTAACTTAACTGCAGTCATTGGCCCCAGGGGTGTTGGAAAAAGTACCCTAGTTGAACTTATTTCTTTTGTCTACGGAAAACACACCACTACGGTTATTGGAGGCAAAGAGCCTTCGATTATTGAGTCGCTTCAGCAAGAGTGTCCTGGTATTAACGTGGTATTGAGCGTCAAGACAGGAGAGGATGTTTATGAGATTAAAAAGTCTTTGCAAGAGGAAGTAGATGGCATTGAGGAAGCCAATAATAAGGCCACGGCAATTTCTGTTGACTATTGGTCGCAAGGGAAAGTAGAAAAAATTGCTAGAGACAAAAATGAAGTCTCATCATTAGTTTATCAGAAATTTGAAGATGCTAATTTAAAAGAATTATGGGAGGAAATTGAAAAGACAAGGAAAGAAATTAAGAACAAAAGGCAGGACTATCTGAGAATTTACCAATTATCAAGACAGAAAGATGATATTCAAAAGGAGGCAGAAGAGATTGATTTATTACTGAAAAAATTTAACTCCAAAGAGTTTATAAAACTATTTAATAATTTTCGAGAACTCTCGCAAAATAAGCAAAAAATTGATTCGTTCAAAGAAAGCCTATCTTGGTTGTCTGGAAAGTTAACTGTCTATAAGAGTGAGTTAAAAGAATATTTTGTTGTTGATACTAAAGACATTGCCGAATTAATTCCTAGCCTTAAAGGCAAGTTAAATTTATTATCCGATTTAGTTGATAGATTTGATAAGACTGATGAAGAAATAATACAGGTTCTTAAAAAGATTACTAACTCTAAAGAGTGCAAGAAATTGTCTAAGGACCTAGTTAAAGCTGGAAAGAATTACAGGCAATATTGTGCTTCTCAAGGAATTGATATTTCAGAGGCTGAAGTTAAGTCGATAGAAAAAAGGCGGACAAAACTTATTTCTAGTCTTCAAAAAGTGGGGGGACAAATTACCCAATGTAAAAGAAATAGGGGTGAACACAAAGAAAGTTGTAAAAAGTTGAACAGACTTTTTCAAAAATGGGAGAAATCTAACCAGCAGAATGTTGACGCCTTTAATCAAAAGTTTTCTTCTTCTGAAATTCGTGCTAGTTACGAGATTGACATGGAAAAAGTGATTAATTGGGTAATAGAGCAGTTTTCGAAGGCTTATTATGCATGGAAGGAACAGATAGAAGTTAGAATTGTAGGATTAGAGAAATTCCAAGTGGAGTACTTTAAGAATCAATTGGTTGCCAAGTATTCTTCACGAGACAAACTGTTTAAGGCATTAAAGGATTGTTTAAAGAATGAAAAATTACCCAAGGGCGAGCAGTCGAAATTTTTTAATGGGATATTTTGTAGAAAAGAAACAGCCAGTCTTAGGGATGAAATGTCATTAAGACTTCAAGAGTTTTGTGTTGAAGGTCTTAACAGAATTAAGTACAAAAATAAACCCCTTGAGTCTTTATCTTTTGGTGAAAGGTGCGGAACAGTTTTAGAGTTAATCCTAAGTTCAGGCAGAGGCCCTCTCATTATTGACCAGCCAGAGGACCACATAGATACGAAATTTTTAATTGAACGCTTGATTCCTACTATAAAGGATAAAAAAGAATCAAGACAAATGATTATTTGTACTCGTGACCCAAACCTTGTAGTTCTTGCCGATGCCGAATTGGTGATTGTTCTGAAAGATGATGATAAAGATGATGTTACTGAGAACATCATCTGTGGGGCGATTGAGGAAGAAGGTATTAAAGAACACATTTGTGATGTCCTCGAGGGCGGAAAAGAAGCATTTCTTAAAAGAGAAAGAAGATATTTATTGAGAAATAGTGATAATGATTAAACTTTCACCATCAACCATCGGTCTTTATTTGGAGTACCCGAGAAGTTTATGATTGGAGAATAAAAATGGAAATACAAAAGATAAAAATAAAAAGTGATTATAAGTTGGCGGATATTATTCGTGAGATTGAAAAAGGTGTTCTTCGCATTCCCCAGTTTCAAAGAGAGTTCGTTTGGGACAAGCCTAGAGTGATGAAACTTTTAGAAAGCATTTATCTTGAGTATCCGATTGGCTCTTTCTTTTTTTGGGACGCTCCTCGCAAATATTATGACTTCTACAGAGATATTGCCGAACTTAATCTTCCCAAGCCTGATAAGTACGAAAAAATAACTTTTATTTTAGACGGACAGCAGAGGCTCACTTCTCTATATGTAACTGTCAAGGGATTGACCCTTTACAATCGGAATTATAAAAAGATTTGCTTTGATTTGGATGAAAAGGTGTTTGTTGACCGAAATCCTGATAATCAAAGATATGTTTCTATTTCTGATTTGCTCTCTAATGACAGGTTTGACGTTTACGAAGGGTTAACCGTTGAGCGGAAGAAGGCGTTCAATGAATGCTACCAGCGATTTAACAACTATCCATTTTCTGCCATTGATGTTCATGATAAAGAATTGGATGAAGTTTGTGATATTTTTGAACGAATCAATCAAGGTGGGCAGAAATTAAACCTTTTTGATTTAATCTCAGCAAGTACTTGGACACCTGAGTTTGATTTAAGAGTCGCAGTTAAAAAAGAAAACGAGAAACTCAAAACCAAAGAGTTTGGCGAAATCCACAATGAAGTTTATATCCAAGCTCTTTCCTTGATTGCTAAGGGTTCTTGTACTCGGGTTGTTCAGCTTCAGCTTCGGGTAGAAGATGTTAAAAATTACTGGAAAACTTGCCTGGAGTCGCTTGGCTTGGCAATAGATTACGCTTGTAGCAATTTTGGCGTTGTTAACTCCCTTCTTCTTCCTTACCGAAGTTTAATCGCTGTGATTGCCTATTTGTTTTATAAGAACAAGGCAAGAAGCCTAGACCAGAAACAAGTGGAGCTTCTGTCACAATGGTTCTGGCAAACCACTTTTTCAGAAAGATACGCCGCTTCAACCTTAACCTTAATGACCGAGGATAGAAAATTGATGGATAAAATTGCTGACAGAAAAGAGGTAGCTATTAAATATCCTCTTAATCCAGACATTGAATCCCTGATGAAAATTAGGATGACTCGCAAATCAGCCGTCAAGAATGGTGTTTTGTGTTTGCTTGTCAAAAAGAACCCCAGACATTTCAAGAATAACTCCCTTTTACCCTTGCGTGATGCCTATTTTTCCGATTTCAACAGCTCAGAGAAACACCATATCTTTCCTAAATCCATTATTCAGAATCATTACCCGATGGTAATGGTCCATTCACTTCCTAATTTTTGCTTCTTACCAGCCGAATTAAACAAGGAAATTTCTAACAAGAAGCCAAGTAAATATTTCGAGGACTACGCTTCTGAAAACCCAGACTTTGAAGACACGCTTAAAACTCACTTGATTCGCTATGACGATTCCATTAAAAAAGGTGATTTCACCTCTTTTTTGGCTTCCAGGGCCGCTTTAATGCTTGAGGAAATAACGGTTGCTACAGGGTCAAAAATTGGTCAGGTGGTGGTCGATGATGTTAACAGGGCAATTGATAAGACCGAGAACCAGCTAAGAGATTTGATTGGCGTGAAGCTGATAGCTAAAGATGTAAATTATTGGAAAACATTAATCCCTAGCGATATTGTTGGCGTTGTTAGAAATAGAGTTGGCGAACACCTTAAAAAGAACCCCCCCAAAGTAATAACTGACCTTTCTCCCCGTGATTGGCTAGATTTCTGCGACATTATGGATTATTCCAAGATTATTCTTTTGAACTGGGACACTTTTCAATCAATCTTCAGGTCAAAATATGAAGTGGAAAAAAGATTTCTGAGTCTAAAAGAGTACCGCAATGCCGTCAAGCATGGTAGAGGTGAGATTGCACCCTTTATTAAAAAAGAAGGTGAGGCAGCTTTAGAATGGTTAGCAGCTATTCTAAAAATGATTAGTGCAACAGGAGTCAAAAAGAGTACCGCTGAAACGGATAAAGAAATAATCGAGAGGGTTAAGAGTCCTTTCGTAAAAAAGATGGTTAGAGGCATACCTAATTGGACTAAAGAGACCTTTGTTGATGGCAGAGTAGCAGTAGTCAAAGGGGGAGCTGGCTCAGACCACTATATTAAGGTTAACGGTAAAACAGCCGTTTGGTACTATTTTGCCCAAAATTGGGTCTTTGCAGAGCTTAAAGAAGTAACACCAAAAGAGAAAAAGGCATTAAAGCAGGGCTTAACGAAGGAGGATTCAATTTTAGAAAGAGCTTATGATGGAAAAGTGAGATTTCACCTTGTTAATGAAGGAGACTTTAAGACACTCGAAAAAATTATTCAAGAAAGGGCGGGTAGATGAAAGAAAATGTCAGGCCGATTTATGAAGAATTACAGGGATATTTATCTCAAGCTCCCACAATAAAGGAAGTGTCTTATTTACGTGATAGACCTTTATGGGAACAGTTCAATCGCTGCCTTGATGAACTGGTTAACATTACCAAAAATGATTACACCAGATTTAGATTAACCCCGATTCCCGATGGCGATAGTCAATATGTTTTGAATACCGAGTACAGAAGTAAGTTAAACGGTCTGATAATGAATCTTCACGCTAAATACTTCAAAGATGAACAATCTCCTTTTAGCGGGACTCCTGGAGTGGTGGTAAGTCAGAGTCAACAACAAGCCCAATCGGTTCAGGTAGCAATGTTGATGGAATTTCAAAGTACATTAGACAAGAGACTTTATGGTTCTAAACTTGGGAAAAAAGAGAAAAGTTTCCTCGAAAAAGTTAAAAAGGCTTTACCTACGGTTAAAACGGCCACAGAATTGGTCAAGTTAGTTATTACAATCGCTAAAAGTTGTGGCTTGGAAATTGCTGAGGTAATTAAGACTCTAGGTTTATAGAAAGATGAAGTTTAAAGATAAAAAATTTCTAAACATTGTTGTTGAACAAGCGAGGGAGTCTGTTAAGCAGGGCGGGTTTCCTGCTGGTGCTGTAATAGTCAAAAATGGAAAAATAATCTCTAAAGGAGTGAGTTTGGGGTTTAAACTTAGCGACCCGACAAGCCACGCAGAAACTGCTTCTATAAGGGAAGCATGTAGAAGGCTCAAGACAGTGGATTTAAGTGGAGCTACACTTTACGCTTCCCTTCAGCCCTGCTTAATGTGTTTTAGCGTAGCTAATTGGGCTGGAATATCCAAGATTGTGTATGGTTGTAAGAAAACGGATGACATGGTTTCAAAAGAATATTACGAGGGCAAGACCGACATAAATGAAGTTAATAAACAGAACAACAGGCAGATTAACCTAACTTACATTCTAGATTTCGAAGATGAAATATTAAAATTGGTTAAAAATTGGGAGAAACAACTAAAATGAGAAAAAATAAAAAGAATGTTGCCATGTGTGGGCTAGATTGCGGTTCTTGTGCAGCATTTATAGCTACCCAAAATAATGATGATAAATTAAGAGAGGAGACGGCTAAAGAGTGGACGGAAAGATATAGGACTGATGGGCGTAACCGTCCTCTCGTTAAACCTGAAGACATTAATTGCAAGGGTTGTTTATCTGATGGACCGATATATTTATATTGTTGTCAATGCAAAATAAGGCAATGTGGTTTCAAGAAGGGGATTAAAAATTGCAGAGATTGTGAAGAATACAAATGTGATGAGCTCATAAAACTACAAAGTCATTTTTTCTAAGAAAATTGTTAAATATGAACAATGAAGATAATTTTCAGAAAAGGATTGGCCTTAAATTTACTACAAAATTATGGATTTAAATATATTTTTAGACAAAATAGTCTTTGGTTGGATTAAGAATGACCTGGAAAGGATGACTACGGCCATTCCTGCTCGTAGCGGCGAAGTTGGGAATATTAACTTTCCTCTTGCCCTATGTGTGCTAGCCTATATGGAGTATTTGGGCGGATTTCTTCTAGGAGAAGATAGAGGATTTGCTGAAAATGCAGGGACATATATAACACAATGTTTTGAAAGGCCAAGCGAGTATCCTATTGAAATATTGAGGGATATTTTTAGGAATGGCCTAGCTCATGAATATTTTGCCAGGGGAGCGATTAGCAGAGAGGGAAATAGACCAGCTATTTACAAAGAATCAACGATAGGTGCTATTTTAGATGTCGATACTTTGGTTAACGATTTCCTTAGTTCCCTCGAACAATTCAAGGCTAAAATAACAGAATCAAACTACCAAAAGAGAATGGATTCTGCGATGAAAAAGATTGAGCAGATGAAGGGGAACTACAGTGCCTTGATTGATGGTTTGCCCATTCGTTCGTATGCGGGTGCGAACACGACTACATCAAGAGCCAGTGGGGCAAGCGGTTATACTGGACCAATGGTTGGATGTATGACTACCGACCCTACGATAGACAGCGATTAAGAAAAAATGGTAAGAAGCTAGAGTATTTAAATCGGGAATTTTATAAAATAGATAAAAATAAACAAGGTCAAAGTATTGGAGGGTAAATTATCGATTATTTCTCCACAATAGGATTCTTCTCCAGCTCTGCACACCGTTGTAATGCCCATTCTAAGTCTTTGAAGCATTTCCTTTTCATTTCTATTTCATATTTCACTGCTTCTGGATTAAGTTCACCCCTATTGTTTGCTCTACCAGAGATGTTCATTAATGTTGGAGCAAGTACCAACCCCCACACTTTAGTGCCTAGTTCGAAGTCAGCTAGGCTAAGTTTCTCAACTAATGAGTTCATTCTTGAGAGTCTTCTTTTTCCTGTCGGAATCTTAAATTCGTGTACTCGTAATTCAGTTAAAACGTCCCTTGTCTCAGCAATAGCTCCTCTAATTACTTCTTTAAGATGCTTTCTAGCTTCACTACTTTCTTCTGCGGATAATTCTGCCTTCCGTTTTGCATAATTAACAACGTAAGCGACTATAGCTGCAAGAACTAAGTTCATTAAAAAAAGAACTACGAAATCACCAAATGTAAGCGTTATCATAACTTGTATTATATTCTTTTTGGGGCAAAGTTTGAATTACCGACTGCAAAGGGGTAGTTATTGTTAGGTTGGGCCACCTTTTAACACTGAAAGAGTTTCTATGATGGTCTTTTTACATCTTTTTGATGGTTTAACCTTGCCTGTTTCAATTAGAGAAATATAAGGTTGAGTGTAACTGGAAAGCTCGGATAGCTTTCGCTGGGTTATATAGCGTTTTCCTCGTGTTCTAAGCTCGTAGAGATTACTTAGGTCCATAATTTATCACCTCCAGGGCATAATCAGGGCTGACTGGCTTGTTAGCCAGCACTTCCGCTAATAGCTCTAACTGATTCTTTAACTGCGAAATAATAGCTTTATCAAAGAATATTTTGGGAATAGTCAGCGAACTGGGGAGCCAGATTGGACGCTGAGACAACAAAGTGTCCTTTTTGTTTGATATTTCGGTCTTTTCGCTAGGTTCGAATATCCTATCTTTAATTTTGCCCATTTTTTGCATTTTCGAACTGTTAGTTGCTTCTACTGCCTGGGCAAGGATTCTAAATGCCCTGGTATAGCCGTAACTTAGTTTACCCTCGTCAAGTTTCATATTATCAAACACCAGCATGATGAGTTTTCTTTGTTCTTCTTGAAGCCCCTTCTTCTTGGCTCTCAGGTAGATATCTTTGGCTTTTTGGGAGAGTTCATAAAGGCTAATGCCCAGGTTATAAAATTCGGTATTGGCTTTGGAGTGTTTTTGAATGGCATCGGTGACTTCGTTTTTCTCTTTAGTGTATTGCTGGAACTTACGGTCATAAAAGGCTTTAGTGATCCTTTCGTCCAGTTTGTCGTCATAGAGCCTGTCTAAGCGCTTCTGAACCTGTTTATACTGTTGGTTAAGCTCATCTACACTGGATTGGTGATAGACAATTTCATCTTGATGGCTTTCTTTGAGAGCCTTTTTGACCCACTCGGTAATACGAGGATTTTTGATCTCTAAGTTCTTAAAGCCGTTCAAAAGCTGTTCTTCAACCTGATCTTCCTTTACCCATGTTTTTTGGGTGCAGCCTCGATAATGATTACAATGCCCGTAGACTAAGCCCTTTTGATTTTCCCAGGTGATTGTGCCTTTGCACTCGGCACAATGGACAAGTTTCTGGAATAGATAAAAATGCTTAGTGTATTTGGGCGTGGTTTTACTTTTCATTATTCTCTGGACTTTCTCAAAAAGCTCTTTGGAAATCAAGGGGTTTTGTTTACCTTCGTATATTATGCCGTTCCAGTGCATTTTGCCAATGTAGAAGGGGTCTTGTAAGAGTATGTGGATACGGCTCTTACAGACTTTATTGCCTTTAGAGGAGCGCAAACCCGCCTCCAGCATTACTTTAGTAAGTTTCTTGAGAGAGTAGTTGCCAGTGGCATAGAGTTCAAACATTTTTCTAATAAGTGGGGCAACTTCCTCGTCAATGACATGGATTTTGTGCCCTCTTTCACCAATGGTTTTGTAGCCTGGAGGAGGCTTGGTGGGCAACCATCCCTGGGCAACTTTCTCTTTTTGCCCTTTTTTGACTTCTTCGGAGAGGTTATCAATGTAGTTTTTGGCAAAGACAATGCGGATGTCCCAATTAAGTTTCTCTTGGGAGCGGGAGTTTTTATGGAGAATAAGCGAGTCTTTGACCAGGTGAACTTGACGCTGTTCGTCTTCATCAAGCCACTGATAAATCATGACTGCGTCCTTAAAGTTGCGGGTAAGCCTGTCTGCTTTTTCGCAGATAAGTATCTTTATCTTCTTCTTTTTCAAATAAATCATCATTTTTTGGAAGAGATCACGCTGGGCTTTGCCACTGGCTGATTCGGAGACGGCGAAGACTTTGGCTATTTGTGTGCCGTTTTTGCTGGCATAGTTGGTTAGTAGCTTCTCTTGAGCGGGCAAGGAGTAGCCTGTTTCTTCTTGTTCTTTGCTGCTGACTCGGCAGAATAGTATGCTTTTCATAGTAATTGTCATTTTCTGGCAACACACAACATAAATGAACTATTAAGTAATGTCAAGTAAAGGTATGTTATCATGCTAGTTTTTCTTCAATCATTCCTTTATATCTTCTTTTTCGATAGTCCAATCCAAGGCATTTTCGGCAGCCTATTTTTCTGCTTAATGGATGTTGGTAAATAACACCAACTCTGGCATGGCAAAGCGGGCATTCAAACCAAAAACGGATGCCATTATAGTGAGTCCTAGAAGTGGTTAACCCGATAGGCATGCCCATCGCTTCGATTTCGCTTTGAAGAATCATCTTTTTGAACTTTCTACGGCATGCCTTTAACAAGGTTTCAATGCGAACCTGTTGGCAGTTTTCAACTAGCATTTTTGTTCCGAAATTATTAGGCTTCAATGTTTTCATTTTGATTCTCCTCCTTTCTTCCAGTGCACTTGTTCCCGACATTAAACTGCTGATTCTGGGCAACGAACGCTGTTTTACTTTTAACCTTTACTTCAAGCCGTGGAGTTTTTATTTGCTTGAGAGTTTGTAGAGCGGTTAAGAATTGTCTGTTGGCTCGATCTAGTTCCAAACCTATGATTTGTATCCGTTTCAAAAAAAGAGGATAGGTTTTCTCATTCATGACTTTAAGACTACCTGTGCCACTCAGAAGTTTATGGAGTCTTCGTGAGTAATCCAGTATATGTTCGAAAGCAATTACGGTCGTTTGAGCTAAGGCTTTTTCTGAAGCAGTTTGGCAGTTATATTCCTTATAAAGTTGAAGAGCAAACTCAGTAGCCCTTCCTCTATTCCAATCAGGAACAAGTTCTCGGAAACTATGACAGTTGTCCAAATTAAAAAGAGGTAGTAGTTCACTAACTTTTTTAGTTGCCTCCTTTGGGGTGTGATGACCCTTAACGAATTGGTCTAGTTGTGCTTCTAAACCATAGACAGAGGTGCTAAGAAGGTTTTTAATCTCTGTTTTATATTCTTCAATTGACTTTGCACTTTGTTTGTTATTTGTTTTTACTGGCAGGTTTTGTTTTTTCATAGTTTTGTTTTATCGAGATAATCCTTCACTTTCTTGTTAAAAACTGCACCAGGTTTTTTAACTGATTTGTCTTGTTGAATTTCGCTGACAAACTGGTAAAACATGTTAGTTGGTAAACCTTTACGAAGAGCGTTGAGATAGGTTGTCTTGAAAGTGCAGGGGTTGGCTGGTTCTAGTTTCTTCCAGGCTTCCAAGGCTGCCGTTTTACCTTCGGAATTGGGGTTGAAGTTTTTAGGGTTGATTATCTGGTATTTTCTCTTAAAGGAATTTTTATCAGCGTTGGTTTCATTAAACTCGCTTTTATTAGATTCTATTGGATTAGATTTAATTCTATTCGCTTGTGTAGTCTCTTGGTTGTCGGTTGGTTGGCAAGTGTCTGCCACTTGGTTGTCATTTTTCTTTGAATATGAGGGTAAATTAGAGCGTATGAACCTATCTTTTCTTATCGTTTGATGTTCATTCCATTTTATGAACTCGATAAACCATTCACCATTTTCTTGCCAGTAATAAATCAACCCCTTATCCTTTATTTCGTTGAGGTATTCTCCTATCTTCTTAAACGACCATCTAGTCATAGGGGTTACTGTTGCCTTGATATACTCAGGATCACCTTTCAATCTCCCTTCATCATCTGCATGAGGGATCATCCAGCTAAATAAAAGTCTTGCTGGTAAAGTTAGTCTGTTCACCTGGATAGATACTGAGATTTTTGTATGTAGCATCCGTGCTTTTGCCATAGTTATTTTTTTGCCTCAATTTTTAATAAACTTTCAAAAAATCCAAGTAAGGCTGTGCCAATCTCTGTTACTTCCCGAAGGGTTAACTTCAGATGGTAATCCTCCTCTAAGATTTGTTTTAATTCTTTTAGTAGTTCGTTGCTTATTGCCATAGTTATCTGCCTGCATATAAACGAGACTTAATACTTCTAAGTTTGTCAAAATAAGCCCTTGGGTTGACTTTCAACTCGTCTCTCCAATAGGAATCCACCATTCCTTCTAGGTTCTTGGACTGTTTGAAAACAAATGTTGCTTTTCTGGGATTAGTTTTATCGATTGTTTCGATAGGGAACAGAAGAGATATAGCTGCTGCCAGGGACAGATCTTGAGTGGTGTAAAAACTTTTTTGTCGTATAGTTTTCATCTTTATTTTCTCTTAAAGATTGATTTGTCTTCATAATAAAACTCCCTCTCGTATAAATTAGACGAGAGGGAATAAGAGTGAATTTAGGGAAAATGGTAGTGAAATTATCCCGATAGGGAGGTGTTTTTTAGGAGTTACTCTAAACCTTAACCAGCTGTTTTGAAAAAATTACTCTTTGTTCCTCTTTAATCTAGAAGTTCTGCTTTGATTTTGGTTTTGTTGTCGAAGAATTGAAACCTTATTTTGCCTTTTAGTTTGTTGCCTTTTTGAAGTTCCTTGATGGCATACTCAATGAAATTAACCTTTCTTGTTTTCTTAGTATCCCAGCTAGATAAAAGTGAGTCATCCTTGTCTTGTGGTTTCCTGATCGCCTCAAAAACAGCCTCGATTGTTTTGGTTACGCCGAGTGGTTCTAGTAAGCATTGTAGTAATCTAAAGTGTCTTGTATCTTTGCCCCCTATTTTTATTCTTTCTGAGAACTTATCGAACTTAAGATATCCCCAATTTTTCTTTGTTTCGCAGAAAGGAGTTATAGTTGCTTTTTCATTCTTATGAGTATCTTCAGTTGAATGCAGCGGGATTAAATCTTTTCTATGTTCTTTATAGAATTTACTAAATAACTCACGGTTGATTTCAAATTCGACCTTATCAACAGCCTTTCTTCCTGGTCTGTTTAAGTGCTCAGTGAATGTTAGCCTCAGGAGTCTTTCTTCTTCAAGCAGCCTTAATACCTTTCTAAGGTCATCTTTCGGAATAGTATCTTTTTTTTCGTCTCTAAAATCCCATAGAGAGATGATAATGATCTTGTCTTTTTTGGGAGAGATCTCCGACTTTTCGTGGATAATCTTAACAATGCCCAGGACGACTTTAGGTAGTTTCATTTTCATCTTAATATATTGCAATAACTAAGTTGTTATTGTAGACTAATGTTATCAAATGATAAGATAAATCTCAATTATGAAGCAGCAAATACCAGAGTTACTCACTCTTAAGGAAGCCAGTAAAATCTTGAAAGTTCACCCTAATACACTGCGTCAATGGGATAGAAAAGGGATTTTAGTGGCGGTTCGTTTTGGTCAAAGAAAAGACCGACGCTATCGAAAAGAAGACATTATGGATTTGGTAAACAACAAAGGTAAGCCGTAAAATTGACAATTTAACTGCCTAAACCCCTTTGGGCATGGCAGAGAAAACCGATCAAGGTAGGAAGCTCCTCGTCAGAGCACCTTGATCGGTCATATCCCGAAAGGGGTATGGGTAGCCGAAAGGCTATCGCTGGCGGGGAGCTTTTTGTTGGATTTGACAATCTCCCCCAAAGGAAGCTAACATCCAAGACCTCTAGTAAGTTAAGGCTAATTCTTAACGAGAGGAGGTGAAAAATTAATATGAAAATGAAGAAAAAATTACTAATTATCCCCCTAATCGTTGTTTCTCTGATTCTATTGGCAGGTGTTGCCGTTTATTTTACTAAGTCTCGCCAAGATAAGTTTGAAGCACCAAGACAAGAAGCCCCCACGATTCAATATCGTATCGGCAAGGAAGCTACTTTAATGGGCGTGGTCAGTAATCTTTACTACTACGGTTTCATTAAAGACGAAGATGTCTTCAAATATGCCCTTGAGCATGCCGAAGATGCCACCCCTGGGCAAGAGGGAGCAATTAAGGCTGGCAACAACACCATTGACACCCAAACTACTTATGAGATTTCTCAAACAATGGATGCTTGGGAGTTGGCAGATGTCCTTCTAAACAAAGGTAGGTTTGATGATTGCAGCCATGGTTGCCCTGGTATGTTTTATCCTGAGCTTCTTCCTGGAGGTGATCTTACCCCTTCAGTAAATGACAGATTCAAATGGGTAGAAACATATGAAGATTGTGTTGAAGCAAGAGGACAACTTTCATCAGAACAATACTCTCAACGAACTGGTGAACCGAGAAAATGCGTTACTCCCGATGGAAGAGAATTTACTCAAGGCAGATAAGGCTGGATAAAAGCTGTAGGTGGGTAAACTGGTCATTGACCTTCGCAAATCTCTCCCAAAGCTAACTCAGGTTGGTATATGGTCACTTGAGGTTGAAAAGCCCCACAGAAGTCAATACAGGGGCTGACGGAGTGGATTCAGTTAAATGAACCAGATCATCTCGTCGCTTCCTAGCTTCCTTGTCCCAATCTTCTGCTTTACCGTTCTCATTCCCCGCACATCAAAATCTTCTGCCCATATTGTTCCACAATAAGAACACCGTCGAAGTTTACCTTTTATTTGTTTCTGTTTAATTTTCTCTTGAATCTTCTTCGGTAAAGAAGATAAGGATATGTCATAAACCCTAGGACTGGCAGCTGAACAGTCATCAGCAGCGCATTCACTTACTACTCTCCGTCTCATATCTCCTCCTTCGTCAGCTTGAAATTAACTTGGTAGGTGTATAAAACAACATCCTTCAGTTCTTTTAGGGCATACCTTAATTTTTCATCCAAATCTAGAACAACAACTGCTCCTTTAACTGCTTTCCCATCAGCAATGTTTTCTCTTACCCAGGCAATATAACGCAGTATTTGTCCAACAACAGCGTCTGAAGTTCTTCCTTTCTTCAACTCAATTACCAAGAAGTCCTCCCCGTTTTTTGCTTTAGCGAGAATGTCTATCTGCCCAACAGCTGTTTGATACTGCTGGCTGGCAAGATCGCCTTCGTCATAGATCAGTTCATATTTCTTGCCAAAGATAGTTTTATTCCAGTTGGCTATTAAAAAATCTTCTAAATGGCTTTCCATTCCAAAATTAGCCAAATCTACAACTCCATGCTCTTGAACTTCTTTCTCAACAATCTCTTCCTCACTTTGAGTTGATCCAAACGGGCTACTACCTGAGATCTCTCCAAAAATTCCATCCAGTTGCCACAGGGTGATGTTATACTTCTGAGCTAAGTCCAATATGACATCATTTACTTTCAGATATTTGTCTGCAAAGGAATCTTTGCGAAGAAAGTTTGGAAATAGGTTCAATTTCTTCAACGCTGTCTCGCTTCTGCTATTCCAAACACCATACTTAGTTGGATAAACCACCAGAAGAATTGGGGTAATTACAGCCTTGCCCAATCCTTTGATAACATATTCTCCTCTCCCTTTAACATTAAAAACCCGCTTCAACCTTTCTCTTATAGGAATCTTTTCGTCAAGAAGACTCTTCAGGCATCTTTTAAGAGCTTCCATATCTGAGGTTACAAGGTTGCTCTGTCGGTGTATTCCTTCCCAATGGAGATTGTTTTTAATTAACAAAAACGATTTGAAATCTTCTTTAGTGAGTTGATCCAGGTTGGCAGGGTTGAACATTTGCCCATATTTTCCAATTACCTTCTTTTCAGATTCTAGCCACCAACGATCGTTTGCTTTTTCTGAGATGATCTTCTGAATTAAATCTTGGTTCATGGTAGTTACTTTTAATTTCTTCCTCGATCTTTTCTAAGAATTTTTACCCAATCTTCTAGAACAATTATATCTTTTTCAAGTTCATCTGGGTCAGGAATTGGCACATTAACAGATATTGATTGATCATGTTTGAAGCGAGAACATTTTTCCATGTTTGAATAAATAGTCTCGTAGTCTTCTTGGGATATGTCGGTCAAGTGCCTTAGTTTTTTTGTTTCCACCCCTTCTTGGAAACGCTGTATTACTCCGTAAAGCAATACTTCTTCAACCGCTCGTTCCCATGTGTCTCGAAGTAAACCATAAACATTTCTGGCTTCCAAGTCATATTCTTCTTCACTTTGTTTTTTCTTTTTTCGAGCCTCCACCAACCTATCCTTCAGAAAAGAAATTCTGTCATTGACCGCCATCGCAATCCATGGTTTTCCTCTTTTGCCAGAATAAACCACCCCTTTACCTTTATCTTCACCTTCTAGCCTGCAGGTGCTTATCGGGATACTAAGATCCCTGCAATATCTCTCAAGCAAGAACAAAAAAACCAAATCGTGAGTGAAAATGACAACCTGTCTACTTTTTGCTTCTTGAATCAATCTGAGAGCGATACTTGTCCTTCTTGAGTGGTCAACTGATGAAATGGGGTCATCTAGAACTATGGTTGATTTATGCTCAGCAGTCGACAATTCAGTCAAAAAACCAGCCAGAGCTATTGTCCTATGCTCCCCCTTACTTGCAATTTTTCCCACATTGATTTCTTGCCCTTTTGGATGGTGAATTAAAACTCTAAAATAAGACACTCCTTTTTCGTTTTTAATTTGTTTAAGCTCTATTTTTATAGAATGAAGGTTTAATTTACTTAATTCGTCCTTAAAGGTTTTTATAAGCTGTTCTGTAATAAGTTTTTGTGTTAGCTTTCCGTTTTTCTTAGAGATGGAGGCTGTATTTATCTTTTCTTCACAAGCCCTAATTTTGTTTATCAAACACAGTTTTTTATGTAGCTTTAATAGACCGTCTTTTTTCTTTGCGAGAACACAACGGTCTTCTAGTTCTCTCAATTCGCTTTCCAATTTACTTCTATCTTTCTTCAAAATATCTTCAAGTGATTCAATTTGGGCTTCTAACTCTTTCAAGTAATCACTAAGCCTACTCTCAAAGATTGGCAGTATATCACTTGAGCTTATTTTTTTATTCGATTTAAGTGCAGCAACAATATCTTTCTGTAATTGATTTATATCTTCAAGTAGATCTTTTATTTCTTTCCTTAGTTTTTCATCACCTATGCTTTCAACGATAGAATCGTAGTATTTATCAGATGCTTGAATAGATTCGAAGTAGTCAACAATCCCAGTAAACCTATTTTTCAGTTGAAGTTCTCTTTGTGATAAATCGTTCTTTATAAAGTCTTCAAAAGACCGTAGTCTCTTTTTCGAATTTTTGTCCAGCTCTTGTTGGCATAATAAGCATTTAGCTTTATTATCAATAACAGGAAACTTTTTATCCTTGTAAACAACTTGAGAATACCGTCTTGCAGATTCCCAAAGTGTTTGCCATACGCCACCTCCTGTGCCAGGGAGTGTATTCGAGAAAGTATCTTTTGCTGCAACTTGAGCGGCTTTGGAAACTGTATTAAGACTATCTCTTAGTGATAAACTTTCTGCAACCGCTTCGCTGCTTAAATCTTCTCTCAAACTTTTTATGTGGTTTCTTAGATTTTCTATCTTCTTTGCTTCATTGGATATTGAAACGATCTTCTGTCTAATTTTTATTGGGTCATTTTCTGAAAGATTTTGGCTCAAAAATTCCTTCCTTTTCAAATCTTTAGATTTCAAGTTGGATAGTTTCTCGATATCTTCAGCCTTTATATCTTCTTGTCCGAGATTACTTATTAACCCGTATACTTCCGTTCCTTCCTTGAAATCTTCAAATGGAATATCTGCTCCCTGTTGAAGTCGGGCAATCTCCTCCTGTAATTTAGTCTTAACTTCATCCGTTATACTAACTAACTTATCGAGAATATCGAGACTATATGGACGATATGCCACATCCGTTTCTTTTTCCACATACACACTTGCGCATGACGAGTCAAAAAAACTAACATTTGCTAATTCTGGTGGAGGGCTACATGTAGGCATCCAACTAAAGCTCTTGTCTTTTCCATCTACAGAATACTCTATAAGGGCTGTTTGTTGGCTCTGACCATCAGAAGTATAGTTTCTAAGAATCACTCCATTTTGCGCTCTTGCCCTGGTCACAGCCTTTATCACTCGACAATATCCTGTTTTACCTGCCCCAGTATCTCCGTAGATTACAATCAATCCTTTAGGATTAAAGGTTAGATTTTGACCAGGAGCTAGGGCATTTACATCTACAGCATTTTTAATCGCAAGTAACGAAACCTCTGGATAATTACCGTTCTGCCCTTTTTTTAAGGAGTTTACTTTCAAAAGTTTTGGTTGAATTTTACTGTCTCCTTTAACTTCAATGTCATTTTCTTTCTTACACAAAACCAATAACTCTTTGATGTCCTTATTAGAAACAGATTCTTGTTCGATAACTCGTCTAAGGGCGTCTTGTTGCCATTTCGATAACTTTTTTGATGCCCACTTAACGATCTGATCTTGAATGTTAATTCTCATATTTTTATTCTCTAAAACAAAACTACCCAATTAAGGGCAGTCTAAATCTATAAACAAGGTCAAGGATGAACCTAGACCTCTTTTGTAACCAGAACTTCTTCTCCTAACATGTCAATGATTTTGACTGCCACTTTTGTTTTCTTTTTTGGTATTTCAAGTTCGTATTTGCCCTTAACTAGCTCGTTGTTTTTTTCTGGCACATCTGAATAGGCAATCCTAAATGCTTCTCCACCATGGTCGGTGTCAATCAAGACTACATCAATCATTGATCTAAAATCTGGTATTTTCTTTCTCAAAAGCCCTGGTTCAAGCTCTAAGCGCTTGATGATAGTGGGAGAGATAAAAGACTTGATTTTAATCTTAACTTTATTTTCATCCTTCCTTTCAATCTCGACTTCTGCCTTAGAAGGCTCGTAGCTGACAAAGTTTTTGTCTTTCAGGTCAAAGACAATAAACTGCTTGATTCTTTGCTTGGTTCTAGTGTCTTTATAGGGCTGCTTTTTATTCCATTCTTCAATCCAGGCATCAACTTTTGTTTCTCTCCCTAAACAGATAACTATCACATTTCTATCCTCATCGGGTCGTTTATTTAATTCATCAACAATAAGTTGAAGATCTAGTAGGGTAAGAGGGTGGTTAAAATCGATAATTTTTACCAGTTCGTTAGTGTCTCTAATACCGTCAAAGAATGGGTCAGTTTTTGTTGAAGTGATACCATATTGCTGGATTGCAAGTTCTTTAGCCTCGGTATGTAAAATCTTCAAATCGTAATTGTTTACTTTGTAAATAGCAAAGGTAGGATATTTCTCATTTTTACCCTGATCTTTAATTGTCTTTTGAATTCTCTTGCTGGTCAGCTGGATTGCTCCCTTATTGATATCCACCCCAATCCAACGCCTACCTAACTTTTGAGTTGCAACAGCGGTAGTTCCCGATCCAATAAAGCAATCTAAAACTAAATCGTTGGGGTTAGATGAAGCCTTTATTACCCGCTCAAGAAGAGCTATTGGTTTTTGGGTAGCAAAACCTGTTATTTCACTATGAACATATCCTATTGTTGCCACATCCACCCACCAATCTTCAGGCAACTTTCCTCTTTCGTCTAACTCCTTTAAGCGCTTATCATCCGCTCGGCCAGTTAGAGTAGTTTTCCCCGTAGCCAAAGTGGATTTTTTGTAAGGCACACGAATAGCTTCAGTGTTAAAAATATATTCTCCTGACTTTGAATATCTCAAAATAACATCGTGCTTGTCAGGAAAATCCTTTGTTTGTCTTGAAGGCCCTGTGTAGCACCATACGACTTCGTTTCTAAAATTCTCCTCTCCAAAAACTTCGTCCATTAGTACCTTAAGGTAATGAACCATGCGATAATCTAAGTGGACATAAATACTCCCTGTTTCTGCCAGCAATTCTTTTAGCAAAATCAACCGCTCATACATAAATTGAAAATACTCGTCTCTTTTCCAAATATCCTCATACATCGTCTGTTGAATGATTGACTCGCTTCCTTCCTCAATCTTGCCCAAATCCTTTAGCCCTCTAAGTTCAACTTTGCGCATATAATCTTTATTGCTGGCAAATGGGGGATCAATGTAGATGAGGTTGACTTTTCCCCTAAAGCCAAGCTCAAGAAGGGTGGCTAATACTTCTTTATTGTCTCCATGAAAAAGGAGGTTGTGCCAGTTCTTTTCAAGCGCAGTATATTCGGGAACTTTTAATACCTTTTGTTTTTTATCGGGGGAGTAATACTCAATCAATTGGGTTGGATGACCTTCAACATAGTCTAAAGGGGCTTTTCCTACCCATTTTAGAAGCGGTCTGCCTTTTGGTGTTTCAATCTTTATCTTACTTATTTTAGCCTTAATTTTTATCTTGTCAGAAAGAGTTTTGTTTATTTTTTTCTTCTTTTTATCTGCCATGTTTATTATCCTTTCTTTGAATTATAAATCCAATTAACCACAGGAGCTACCTTCCCAAAAATCGACTCTCCTTCTTCAAGCAAGAGAAGCTCGTATTTCAACCTGTCAGGGTTGATTTTTTCCAGCTTTCTCATTTCCTTCTCAGCTTCTTCGTTGCGGTAAGGTTTTCCTTTGACCTCAACAATAAGTGACTTGCCATTTTTCTTCCGAATTAAAAAGTCTGGGGTATAGTTGTGCCATTCTCCTTTTTCATCTTTGTATTGAAAAACAAAATCAGTTTTCTCCCTGTCCGTCAAAGCACCAGTGTAATAAATGTCTTCAACATCATCAGGGTCTTCTCCTAGCTTGTCCATCATCCGTTCAAAGAAAACCCTTTCATCTTCAGAGTCGAAATTGTAAGGGGTGTAGTGAAAACCAAATAAGGGCATTTGCCCTGCCTTTTTCTTATAGTCATCCAGGGATAAAATGTAATCTTCCAACTTGTCTCGTTTGATCCGAATAGTTGTTACTAAGACTGATTTGCCGCCTTGTTCTTCTTTTTCAAACCCTTTTTCTTTGACTAAAGCCAGCGCTTCCTCAACAGTTTCAGTGACTACCTTGTAATTGACCACTTGTCCCTCCAACTGCTCCCTAATTAGTTCAAACTCTGCCACAGACATATCATTGCCCGCATAAAGCCCTGAAAGCAGCTTAAAGAGCCTCAAAGAGTCTAATCTGTAGGCTTGCGCCAACATAACGGCTGCGGTGTATAAATCAACGATCTTTTGCTGAGATGATAATTCTTCTTGCCCGACCTCAATTAAAACCCGTTTACTTTGCCCTTTGGACAGATCGTAAAGAATTTTTGTTTGTTTTTTAATCTCTTTGACTTTAGGTTTGCTTAGCTTTAATCCCTCCTTTTTCTTTTCTTCTCTTGGCACAAACTTTTGAATGACTTTTTTGATCACCAGAGGTTCAATGTTTATCTTTCTTAGAGTGACATTAAGTGACAAAACATCTGTTTCTGCCCGACTGATGTCATCCAGGCTCTCTCCATAGGTTTCTTGAAGTTGTTTGTCGAGGGCTGAAACATTATCTCCTGATAAGTAAATCTTGGCTTTTTTAGTATTGTTAGGAACTTGGCGCAAGCAGCGACTGGCTGCTTGTAAAACAAAGTTATTGCTCGACTTTAATTTCCTTGCCAGAGCAGTGGCAAACAAGGAAGGACAATTCCAACCCTCAGTGCCTTTGTTAACCAGTAAAAAGACCCTGTATGACAGTTTGGGGTCATTAACCCGATTATCAAATAGGTCTTTAGTTTCTGAATCTGATTTGTGATGGACAGAAAGGATTACTGAAGGGTCAATTCCAAGTGATACGAGGGTTTGTTCTACGACTGGCTTGCTTTTTTCCAAGTCCTTTCTTTGAGGAAAGTAGATAGCCAGCCTTGCCTTGCTGCCGTCATCGGTTTTAACTTTCTTGTAGTTTTCAAAGAAGTCTTTGACTACATCAACAATAAAATCTTTATCTGTGACTTCGTCATATGCCATGATGTTATTTTTAACATCCTTGAGGATGCCATCTTCGATTCCTTGAGAGAGTCCATACCAACAAACAACATCTCTTAGAAGCTGGCGTTTGTAATAAGGAGTGCCTGTGGTGTTTACCACCACCATCAAGTTTGTTTTTCTATTGATGTAGTTGATTGTTTGGCGAACTCTTTTTAGGTCTTTTTCTAGCTTTTGTCCGTAGGTATGATGAGCTTCGTCTGAGAAGACAGCTAAATGGGGAAGAGAGATAATTGATTGTAGCCGTTGATTGGCAATAAGTTGTTTAGCGTAATCTTCGTCCATTAGATTAAGTTGCGTGCCAAGATAAGATTTAAGGATTCTTGATTTCTGCAGTCTTATTTTTTCTGTATTGGTGACAATAACATTAAAACTACTGCCCCTGATAACTGGGATGTCTTTTTCTCCATCTCTGGTATAAGTGAACTTAACATTGGTGATGAAAGATTTGTAAAAGCGCTTTGGGAGTATCTTGTCATAGGGAGTTTCTGAGATTTCTCGTAATGCCCCCAAGATTGTCTTTCCTGGAGCAAACACCAGGGCATTTTTAACAAAGCCGTTTTCCTCGTTGTATTCCAGCGCCATGGCAAACTCAGTGGCAATGATTGAGGCAATAAGAATGGTTTTGCCTGCTCCCATTGCCAGGGCGAGGATGTAGCTGGGGTAGTTTAGGTTCAGAGTTTCCCGCAAACCCTGGAGTTTGTATTTTTTTACAAAAGCATTATCTTCTCTAACTTTGTCAATTATCGAATCTAAACCACCCTTGCCTAGTGCTATTTTTTTCCAATCCTCTTCGGAAAGCCTGATACCAAGCGCTTCCAAGAGGTCTTCGCCTTCATAATACTTTTGATAAAGGTCAAAGATCTTGGGAGTGTTTTTTACTAGCCGAAGATACCAGTAAGTTTCTAGGGCTTCTAGCTGAGCTTTTCTCAAAAAACTATCCTGGTTATGCTTCAGAATGGTTGAGATAATTGGGTAATCGCAGGGGTAATCTTGTTTCCTCCATTCAAAGGTTTCTAATTTTAATTTTTGGTAAAGATTGATCATGTTTTTTAATTTTTAATCTTCGTTATTTTTTGCTCCCACGGCGGGCAGAGTTTTCTTTTATAAACTTGTCTAGCGCCTTTTGAGAAATTCGATATCCCTTGCCTAATTTCAAGGCTTTTAACTTGCCACTTTTAATGTAGTTAAGAACTGTCTGCCAGTGAACCTGGAGCCTATCTGCTACTTGTTCTACGGTCAGGAAATCATTGTTTTTCATAAGCCTTTTTGGTATAAGTAATTATAAACATTTGTAAGACGAATAATCAAGTAGGCAACGAAGGTTAAAACAAATATCTATCATGTCACTTACAAAAGAAGATATCAAAGCTCTTATTGAAGAGAAAACTGAAACACCAAATAAGGATTTCAAGGAAGGTTTTGTTTGGGGCAAACAAAATAAAGATCTCAGACTTGAAATCACCAAAGACATAATGGCGATGGCTAACATCAATGATGGAGGAAAGTTAGTTATAGGCGTAAAAGATAAAACGTATGAGCATATTGGACTTTCAGATAAAGAGTATGATTCCTTTGACTCCACTCCGATAAATGAGCTATTGCATAAATATGCAGATCCAGTTTTTAACTGCAGTGTCTATAAAAGAAGGGTTGATGGCAAAAAAACAGTTGTTATTGATGTTCCTGAGTTCACAGAAGTACCTATTGTTTGTAAAAAATTTACAAATTCGACAAAAAATAAGCAATTGTTAAGAAAGGGTGCTGTATATATTAGAACCCAGAAATGCACTAGTGAAGAAATAAGCAGCGCTGATGAAATGCGTAAAATTCTGGGGGTAGGAATAACAAAAAAGAGTGAAGAAATATTCGAAGTTATTCAAAAAATTGTTAAGGGTGTGCCTATAAATACAAGAAGATCTGCCAAGAAAGACCAGTATAGTAAAGAGATAAAAGATTCTTTGGAATTTATCAAAAATAATTTAAAAAATAACGAGAATTTTGGACGATGGGAGTTGGTCATCCATCCAAATGAATATAGAAATGACCTCATTAAAAATCAACTTGAAGCTGGCAAGTTGATTGAAAATAGTAAAGTTAGATTAAGAGGATGGGATTTTCCCTACATTGATTCCCATGGAAACTTCACAAATTTCAACAAAGGCAAGCAATCTGTAACCATTAGTGACAGAGTTCCCCATAGAGAAGTCTGGAGAATTTATAAAAGTGGCTTGTTTGTTTGGTCTGAAATATTAGGAGAGGATCTCATGGGTTTTACAGAGCACGACCAAAAAGTTCTTTACTTCGTTAGTCGATTATATTCAATCACTGAATTTTGCTTGTTTATGAAGCGATTATATACAGAATCTCTTCAGGTAGACTTGCTTAATTTTAAGCTAACAATTTTTGGGTCTAAAAATAGAAAGTTGGGGTCTGGGCAACCTGGTCTTCTACGCAGAGATTATATTTGCGTGGAGGAACCAATCTTAATTGAAAAAATAATACCAACAATAGAACTCACAGCCTCCTTCAAAGAAGTTGCCAAAGATATAATTAGAGAGTTATTTTTAATGTTTAATTGGGACGATCCTTCGGACAAGATGCTTGAGGATTGGCAGGTCAAGTTAATAGAAAAGGGGGGTTAAATTGATGAAAAAATCAGCAGTAACATGGCAATATTTGTTCAAGTTACCAGTAAACATTTACAATAACGAGAATCCTTATTATGAGTTAAAGCCATTACCACACTCTGATCAAAACAAGATGATGGTCTTTGCGGGTAAGAATGATGTGGGGCTTCGTGATTTGGGAGTAGTTTATATTTACCTTGAACTTTCAAAGGAGCTGGATGAACAGAATACTTTTGTCAATCTTAAACGATTATTAAACCTAGTTTATTTGGAAACAGGATTGCCGACACGATTCGTCTCAATCTCACGAGACAAAGTAAAAGATGTTGAAAGCGTTTTTAAACACTTTAGAAGTCCCAATTTCTATGATCCTGGGCGGAGCTACAGTGGGACTGCGCCAGAAAGTAATCACATTTTTAGAGTTCAAGCCTGTGTAGAATTGCTGAAAAAACTGAAGGAAAAGGATTTTGAAAGGTTTGACAATGCCTTAAATACTTTTGTTTGGGCATCAGAATTGATGGAGATACCAAATCCTCATTTGAAATATACTCTCTACATGACCTTGTTCTTATCATCAATAAATCAGTTAGCAAGTAATCCCGTATTTTGTAGTGGTCATCCCGTTTGCCCAGTATGTAAGAAAAAAATAAACCATCAAATAAAAGGGGAAAAACAAGCTGTAGTTGATTTAATTAACGAACTGTTAACGGGTAAAAATCTTGATCAGGCAACAAAAATGGTCAAAAGGCTTTACGGTGATTTGAGGTCAGCCTTTTTGCATTCGGGCTTCCTGTCGGGGAAAGAAAAAACTGGAGGATTTTTAGCTGAAGAGTTAACCGATACTACCCCTCTTATGGAGGATATGATGAACACTCTGATTATAAACAGAAAACTTTTGGAACAATTTTTGGTAAAAAGGCAACCCTTAGCTTCTAAAGTTTTATAGAGTTTGCCTGTTTTGACTTTCTGGGTCTGAGATAAATGCGTGGAACTGCTCTCCAAAGACTGTCACAAAATGCGTTTGATCTTGTTCTTGAAGTTGAGCAGTGTTCTTGTTAACTAAACCATTACTTTCTAGGGTTCTTATTGATTGAAGAAGCAGGGCGGCAGTGACTCCTTTTGCTTCATATTCTTTTTGCATTTTCTCCCAGCCAAACCCTCGGCGCTGATTGCCTGTTCGTGCTTTTATTTTAAGAATTGCATTTTGGAGGATTGAAAGTTGTAGGATATTAAGGTTGTCTAGAATGTCGACATAGATCTCTTTTTCGTCAACGGCTAGTTTTGACTTAGTATAAAGATTGACCGTTAGGTTTGACATTGCCGTAATTTTTTCAATTCTGTTGTCACGGGATATACTTTTGAAGATTTTGCCGATAATCCTTTTACCGTCTTTCGAGTTAAGAAATTCTTTGTCAACTTTACCTTCCTCGACACTTCTTAGCCTTGAATGAAGCAGGTGAATAAAAGTGACCATATTATCAAACTGCTCTTGCTGGTAAGTTCCGCCGAAGTAAGTGGAGATCCCTGCAGTGATAGGGTGAGCTTGGCACAGTGCTGAAATCTCTGGACTAGAAAAGAGTTCTCCCAGGCTTCTAAATACTTTCTTTGATAGGATGGCTAACTTTTTTGTCATGATTTCTTTGGTATTTTTATTTGGGGAATGCTAATTTTAATGGGTTGAGTCAATGTATATTGCTGATTATCATCAGTAACGGTTTGCTCTGGATTGTCTTGAGATTGAAAATCTACCCCCATTTTTTTGAGCAAGAAGTATTTTTCTGTATCTGATCCGTAAACATTGTTAAAAATACAATGAGAGAGCCTTTCCACCAATCTGTAATTCCCGAAGACTTTTTTATCGTTCACCCTCTTGATGGTTAGCTTTGACAATTCAGCCATGATATTGGCAAAGGTTTCTACCATTTCTGGGCTGGCGAACATATCGTTGCCTTCAGAGTAAGGTTCAAACGGGTGTTCTGGGTCAGGAGTTAATCCAAGTTTCTGTGCGATTTTATTTATTGTTTTGTTTAATCTATCTGGGTCATTTGAATGAAATCGGAGGCGTAAAGTCTTACCTTCAAATAAATAGAACCACTTATCAGCGAGTTTCTTTGCTTTTAGTTTGTCTATAAGCTGAGCAATACTCTTCATGATTGCTTTGGGAGGTTTGTCTAGCTTGAAATCTAATTGATACCAATCATCGATAGTTATTAACTTACCCATGACTCTATTTTAATCTAAAGAAGATCTTTTTTCGACCCAAACGGGTAGAGGAACAAATCTTGCTAGTGAGTATGCCTTAAGAGGCAATCTGAAGAAACTTGTTTACTTCCTTAGTTGTAAACTCAGGATATTCAAGGTAAGTAATCCAGTCTGTTCTTCGGTATTCGTCCCATTTGTGGAGCAAAAGAAAGAAAAGCCCAGTTTAATGGGCTTTTCTAATTTGTTGGCATTGGTACGAAAATGGGAATTGACTGAGTAAGATTGAGAGGGGAGGCAATATATTTCTCAACCATAATAATCATTAATAGGATGTAGGCAAGAAAGAAAAGGGCAAAAAATAATTTTTTCCTCGGGGGTAGTGATTTTTTAAATACGATAGCTAAAAGAATAAACAAATAAGTGAACCATGTTGTAATAATTTCGATTTTGTAAGCCCCGGGAATATTAATAGACACGAATCTAGCCAGATAATGATTAAAATAGGCTATGAGGAGGGCTGGCAGATGAAGAATATATATTACTATGAAGATAAATTTTATAAAGATTTGCACGACATTTTGATTATACCAGAACGCAAGGCTAGTTCTGACCTTGCCCATTGGGTAGAGCCAGTATTTTTCCAGGTGTTAACCTGTTTTACTTTTTAGGTGCGAAAGTCATATATTTCTTTCCGATGGTTTTGAGAAAATTAACCTCCGCTTGCTTCAACTTTTTGTGAGTCTCGATACATTTCCGAGGGTTGGGCGGGTTCTATCGTCCAGGATGATTGATAAAGTATCCCCGAAATTCATCATAAGCCAATCGTACCCTCTCAAGCTCTTTTAACCTTTTTTTGATTTTGTTAGAATACGATTAGTGGGAAAAATAATTTTATCTTGTAAACCAAGAGGATTAGGGTTAGAAGAGTTTACCCTTGGTCTTGTCTCTCTTTATCCAGATAGGCGGTCAAGAAAGCAATTTGAGAAGAAATGGGTGGAATTTTATAAGTCGGATAGGCATAATTCCGATGTTTTTAAGCGGAATGAGGAAAATCTAAGTTATCTTTCAGAGTCCTGGGTACCGACAAAAAAGGATAGTCGTTTGCCGGTTTTACTGCTTTTTGGAAACCCCGCCTCTCATTCGGTCGTTGCTAGAATGTATTTTTCCTATGAAGGCAAGGGGAGAGAACATAGAATCTGGAGAATCTTTCGAGAAGTTTCGCTTTTGAACTGGGTCGATCCGTTACCTGTTGTTGCCGGTAGTTTGTTTGATTCGAGTAAGGTAATCAAAAAAAGGTTTTTCGATTTAGACTATAATTCCCCGTTTCGACTAGCGATGGTTGTTTATTTCTCTATGCCTAGTGCTCCAAGTGAACCTTCTTGGTCAGGCGTTAATGGTCTTTGCAAATTATTTGGCAGGAAGGCTATAAGGCTTATCGAAAATGAAGAACAAAAACGGATTAGAAGGATAGTTGAAAACTTTATGCCTGACGGAGGAGTTATTATTGCTTTTCAAAAAGATGCATATAATGGAGTAGTAACCAAAGAAGCATCCGGTTATAGCCTTAGAGGGGCTTTGGCGGGTGAATTAGAGGCGAAATCCGGTCTTCATCCTAAAGTGAAAGTTTTTGGTGTTCCTCCGACTAGGTTTTTACAGGGAAGAAAGGCAAAGCAAGTTTTAAAAGATATTATTGTTAAGGCACAGGGCTAGGTAAAAGCTAATTTGGTTTGTGGTTCGTAAACGGTTGGTAGATTGAGTGAGGAAGCGAAGATTTGCAGCTCGGTTAAACTTAAGTCAAATTCAATCTTTCGGTTAATGAATAAGTCCTTTAGGGGAGCCAGCTTCAGAAGCCTAGTTTAATGGTTTTTTATAAAAAAGCTTACCACCATCTTTCTCCATAATCTACATCCCAGTATTCTGTTTCAATTACATTTTTAATATAATCTATGTAGCTCTGGTTGGCTCCAATCTTGGTCAACGCATCATGTTGTACATCTAGACATTGAGATTCAGCTGTTCTTCCTTGATAAATTTCTGAAGGAACAGAGCCAGGTGAATTGCTAAGCAAATAGTCATGGTATTGTTTTGAATGACAAGAATCGTGAGCAATTGTTCCGGCGTACCAGATTGTTCCCTCATTAATAGTTATCTTTCCTGCTTTAAATAGTGGAGGGTCTTGCCAGACAAACATACCAGACCCAGACTCCACACACTCAATTGCCCCGATATATCTAATAACAACTTCATAGTGAGAATCTGCTTTTTTTTCTAAGAGATTAAGAGCTTGATTTGTTTTGGCAACACAGTCATCATCGCCTATGATTTGTATTTCAAATGGCCCTATTGACTTAGGTTTGACAATTGGTGTCGTCGTAAGAGGAGCGGTTGGGATAACGACTTTTGCAGGACTTGGACTTGGTAGAAGAGTGGAGGTAGTAATTCTTGTAGGAGTAGGAACGGTTGGCGAAGGCAACGGTTCAATCTGTCTGCTGAGTTGATAATTCTGGAAAGCAATGTAGGTAGTTATTCCCAATAAAATTACTAGAAGGATTGAAAGACTAATGACTAACAATGTTTTTACTTTTTTCTTTGGAGGAATTGGTATAACTTCAATTTGATTTGTTTTAAAAGAACTATTCGCAGGAGGAAAATCATTATTTTTACCAAGCTCGTTTTCAACCATTTATAATTAAGTGTATCATTGAGGCTCTAACTTCATCCATGAGGGGGAGCTAGTTTCAATTGTGGCAGCTTAAAGGCTTCAAAAAGATTCTTCAGTTCATTTAAATCAATATTTATCTTAATCTGTCGGTTGCGGAATAAGTCCTTTAGGGGGAGCTAACCTCAGAAACTCAGTTTATTGGGCTTTTTGGTTTCCAACGAGAACTTTTATTCAGAGAGGAGGTTTGATAAAATAAACCTGTGAAGAGTGTAATTATAAATGTGAGTAAAGATATTAAGCTTCGTTCTTGGAAGCCTGAATGGGCAGCCGATCTTTTTCGATTAGTTGATAAAAATAGGAAATATCTCCAACCATGGTTACCTTGGGTGCCGGGTGTTAAAAAGGTGGCAGATTCTAAGAAATTTATTACTGATTCCTTAAAAGAGCAAAAAAAGGATACTGGTTTAGAATTGGGAAAGGTAAGTTGGTGGGTTGTCTTGGTCTGTATGGGCTAAGTAAAGCTAATCGTCGAGCCAGTATCGGCTACTGGCTTGATTCCAACTATCAAGGCAAAGGAATAATGACTGCCTCGGTCAAGGCGTTAATCGATTATTCTTTTCAAGAACTAAACTTAAATAGGATAGGTATTGAAATAGCGACAAAAAATACCAGAAGCCTCGCTATCACTAAAAGATTAAACTTTGTCAAAGAAGGTGTAGTTAGGGAGTTTGAGTTTGTCAACAACCGCTTCCTTAGTAATATTGTCTATAGTTTTCTCAAACGAGAATGGAAAAGCTAGTTCGAACTTCGTCCACGATGGGGAGCTAGGAATAGAAAAGCCTAGTTTAATGGGCTTTTTTTGTTTGGTATAATTCTTTCAGTGAATGAAAACAGATTAACTATTCGAATAAACAAACCTGCCCATGAAGTCTTCACTTTTGCTATTACCCCTCCAAATTCAACCCGCTGGATAAGCTCGGTAGTAAAGGAAGAAACAAACGAGTGGCCAGTTCGTATAGGAACTATTTACAAACTTCAGGATAAGAACGGTAAACTCTCTGAAGTTGTAGTAACTGCCATTAAAGAAAACAAATTTGTCGAATGGGTTTCAAAAGACCAAGTCTATCATTGCAGATATACATTTAAGTCCATAAACAAAAACACTTCAGAGCTTGAATACTACGAATGGGTAGATAAAGGGGAATTAGAAGAACCATTTACCTTAGATGTGCTTAAAAAACTTAAGTCTGTAGTAGAGAGCCAACAAAATTAGTTCGAACCTTGTTTATAAAGAGGGGGAGCTAGTAGAATCGAAATTACTTCCCTCTTGAAGTTTTAGACTTGTGTAAAACAGTTTAATATCATCCAGATTAAAGTCAAACTCTATTTCTTGGTTGCAGAACAAGTTCTTTAGGGGGAGCTCGAACTAGGTTGAATATCAATTCAAACTCTTCATCATTTGAATGCCTTTACGGCCAAGATTAATCCAATATTTATTTTCAGCTGAAAGATTCCTTTCAACTTCTTTCTCAATAGTGGCAGCCAAATAAAACGCACCATACGATGCGCTGGTTAATAAATGCAAGTCATCTTTAAAATCAACATCAACTAACCGGTGCCTAGCGTATGAATCAGTCACCTCATCGTAGGTTTTTTGATTTGTGTCTGTGTCAAGCTTGGGATCTAAACAGAATCCTGCCAGAAACAATGCGAGATCGATAATCCAATAATTTTTTGTTACCACTCCAAAATCAAGTAAACAATATTCACCATCCGTGTTTTTCATTACGTTATTGCGCATAATATCACCATGTGTCGGGGTTTTATTATATTTGCCCAGCTTTAACAATCTAACCTTTTCTACCATTTCCTCAAAAATTTGCCTCTCTTTTAACGGAAATATCTTAGAATGGACTTTAAAATGTTTATGTAAAAATTGTGGTTGCCAAGGGTCATCATAAACATTTTCTTGAAGTGGAAAATCTAAAGAATGTAGATCACCAAGTATTAGTGAAATATTTTGCATATCTTCTAGAGTAGGTGTTATCTCAAAAAAATGTTTTCCTTCAAAAAATTCCATCACGATCACCCGCAATATTTTATTATCTTTTCCAAAAGATAATTCATATAAATTTTTACCTTCCTTGGAGGTATACAAGCGAGGGACACGGATCCCTCCTTTGGCAAATTGGTCCATAACATAAACGTAATACTTGGCTTCTTCACGCGACCTTGCTTGCTTAGTCAGATAATTAACTAACAGTTTCAACACATAACGGTCTTTATCAGTTCGTAATTCAATATTAACGTCCTCGTATCCTTCTTCGATTCCGCGCATTAAACGAATACCCCCCAAATTATAAGCATCAGAGATTTGTCTAACCACCTTGATCAGTTGATCTTGATTTAATCCAATCCTTTTTATGAAATGTTTCGAAATGATTTGTTTTTCCACACTTTTCATAGTTGTTCTGATTATAAAAGTATATTTATTCAATTGGAAGCTTTTAGGTATACAAAGTTAAGTGGTTGATTAGGGTTTAAAAACTGATCTATATTCTCAACAATCCAGTCTCGAAGTCTGTATGCCGTGGGGAGCACTTGTAGTTAGCCTCGAGAAATTTATCTTACTATAATAAGGGCTAACAGGGCTCAAACCAAATCTATAGGTATCAAAACTTTACTATTTCTAAAGGATGGTTTGTTGACCAGTCATCATTTGAGTACATCTCTAAAGGTTCAAATTTGATCGGTATGTTTGCATATTTTCCCAATAACTCTTGTATGAGAACCTCACACTGCTCGGGTGTAACATGAGTTCCAATGGTCAAGTGTAAGGGGTCATCAAAATGGGGATCACCATGTTTACTAGGAGCGGTACCAATTCGAAAAGGGATTAGTTGTTGAGCTAGTCTTTCACGCTCTTGCATTATTTGGAGAGGCAGATCTAAATTTAGTAGCATAAGACCTGAATTAGTTCTAGCAAATCCCGCTATTTGTGCTTCTGGCCTTTGTATAACTTGCCCTGAGGTAAACAACAGAGGTATGAGAGAGTTGGGGTATAAATCAGCTCGAATATCTGTTAAAGCAAGTAGTGTCATTCTGGGGTAGAAACTATCTGCCGGGTCAGCACTTCTAATAAACTCGGTACCAGTTTGGTTTTTTACTTCGTTGGTTATTTCGCTTGTCAATCCTAAGGATTCTTTGGCCACGGGAAGTGAGAAGTTTATTTTTGGGGCTACTTGTATTTGTCCTTTTGTTACTTTGGGGTCATCCATTCTTAAATATTAACATGTAATTGTAATAGTGTCTGAAAATCCTCCCATTCGGTGAACCAGTCCCAAGGAACCCAGTTTTGTGACCTGCCTTGGTTCGGTATAATAAAAGCATGAGTTGGTTACTATTTGGAATAACGGTGGGTTTTTTCTTTGCAATTTACAATGCTTTTCTTAAACTAAGCAGTAGTTATCTCCACGCTTTAATCGGTTCAATTTCCCTTTCTGTTGCCTTGGCTATAATCACCCTCGGGTTAGTTTTTGTTTTTAAAACAGTTGGCCAAGAGATTACTATAACTTCAAAGGAGGTAAAACTTGCTTGTTTGGCAGGGGTCTTTAGTGCCTTTGGCAGCCTTCTCTATTTCCTTATGTATTAGAAGAAGGCGCCTATTAGCCTTGGCCTACCTCTTTTATCGATTTCAACTATCCTTTTTTCGGTAATAATTGGCCTGCTATTTTTTGGCGAAAGATTAACTGTAACAAAAATAATAGGGCTTGTTTTAGCCGTGTTAAGTATTTATATTATGGGCATTTAATACCAAACCATTTCTAACTTCCTCCACGATGGGGAGCCAGTTTGTACTTAATATAACCTAAATCTTTCGATTTGTTGGAAGGTGTCAACCTATTACACCTTCCAGGTGGAAGTCCAAAAGAGATTAAAGGTTAATCTGGGAAGTTCAGGAATCTATTCACTTCCTTGGTTGTAAATTCAGGATATTCCAGCTCAGTTGCCCAGTTAACTCGTCGGAAATCATACCATCGTTCGAGCCAGATGGGACAAGCTTCTAACCTTCTTTCCCGAGGTGCAAGAAGAAATCCACCTTGGAGGTGGTAATATTTGATTCCCAAAAGGAATAATCCAAACTACCAAATTTACTACCTATTTCACCTTTCTAAGATTTCAAAGATTATTATTTTGATAGGAGCGTTGCTCTTAATTGGACTATATTTTTATGCTCAATGTCGAGACTATGGATTCGGTGTCAGTACTGCATGTTTTCAGAAAATCTTTAATCCCTAACTTTTTCTATTTCTTCCCTGATTTGAGCTACCAGCCTAAAGTCAGAGAAAGCCTTGATAATACAAGTCAATTGCGTGGTTATATTAGTGTTACGATCCTCGAACTAGTTGGGTTCCAGTATAACAGAAATTAATAAAACCAAGTCTGTTTGAGAGCCGCCTTTTTTAATTGGAGAATTTAATAGTCGAAAAAATTAGCGGTAAAAGTTCTTTTTCTTCTTGACCATCAGATAGGGGTTGAGGCAGTACCGTTTGGGACTCGTTAATACTAAAATAGGCTGAAAGTTCATAAATAGAGCCGGAGGAGTAAAAATAATATATCGTTTGATAAACAAAGGTAGTAGTAGAGCCGAAGTAGTTCTCGGCAATAATGACGTCAAAATCCCCGATTTTAGATTCTTTAATCGATTCTCTCCTTGGTATTTCTTTTTCATATTGCGCTTTTTGTTCAGCTGGTAACTGAGCAAGCATTTCGTCGCGAACTTTTTCAATTTCCTTGTCAGTTTCTATTAATAAGTTTTTAATTTCAGTTAAGGCAGTTTTGGAGTCTTTTTCAGGATCAGTTCTTTCACTCTCTCTAAAGCTGATGGTTGGACATAGGTTGATGTCGGAGCATTTTTTTTGGACTAGCTCGATACCAAAAAAGCTGGTTCCATCACCTACTCTGACGACTGAACGACCTGGTTCAATTAGCCGGTAATTTGGCGGATATAGAAAAGTAATTCCCTCTTCAGGATTGTCGTATGTTTGCCAATCTTCGGTTGGCACTACAGATGGTGAGGTAAGGATAGGGCTTGGGGTGATAATTAGGGAGGGGATTATTGGAGTCGGAGAGATTTCTAATTCTTTAACGTTTTTTTCTTTTGATCGATAGTAGCGGATGTTGAAAATGGTGATAACTATTACAGGAAGAATGATAAAAAGGATTACAAGGGAGCGGTTAGTTCTTTTCTTAGGTTCTTTTTCCTCCAGAGGTGCTGTTGTTAGTGGCTGGTTAGATTCTTGAGATGGGGAAGGCTGGCGGATAGTCGATTGAGTTCGGATGTCTCCGGGCGTACTAGTCCCTGTATTATTTAATTCATTACTTTCTTCCATAATCATAGTTTACAACAAACCTTAATTATTTTGCCAGAGGTGCTGGTCAGTCCTTGGTTGAGAATTAAAATTATCTTTCTCTTGAAGTCTCAGGCTTGCATAGAATGATTTAACATCATCCAAACTATAATCAAACTCAATCTTCTGGTTGCAGAATAAGTCCTTTAGGGG